>Ga0209474_10000487_pt1 | contig 43530 bp, 42 predicted proteins | sample GraSoiAngelo_145_FD_185902 | JGI IMG/M metagenome (GOLD analysis project Ga0209474, IMG submission 185902) | Grasslands soil microbial communities from the Angelo Coastal Reserve, California, USA - 14_1009_05_20cm (SPAdes) (version 2) | ecosystem: Environmental > Terrestrial > Soil > Grasslands...
GGCGCGCTTCAAAAGTAGCCGCCGCGCGGCTCGTCCGGCACCTCGCGCGCCTGCCTTGCGGGATTGGCGCTGGCGCGGCAGCATATGCCGTGCGCTTGTGCGGTTCCCCGTCGTGAACGTCGTGGTGTGCTCCAAGGAGGCCTCGTGGGAAAAGGTTCGGCGTTCGCCGTCAGCGTGCTCCTCAGTTTGCTCGCCCCCGCCACCCGGCTGGCTGCGCAGGGAGGGGGAGGGGGAGGCACGATCCGCGGTCACGTCGCCGACAGCGCGGGAGCAGCGCTCGCGCGCGTGGCCGTGAGCGTCGACGCGATCGGTGCGAGGACGACCACCGACGTGCAGGGGAATTACGAAATCCGGGGCGTGCCCGCGGGCACCTATACCGTGCGCGTGCGGCTGCTCGGCTACGTCCCGCAGAGCGTCCAGGTCACCGTAAGTGACGTCCAGCCCACACGGCACGACTTTTCGATGCGGGTGCAACCCATCAGTCTCGCGCCGGTCGACGTCGTGGTCGGCTCGCGCGCGCGTCACACGGCCGCGCAGGAGCTGGCGGTGCCGGTGGACGTGTTCAACGCCGATGACATCAAGCGGCAGGGTACGACGGAGACGAGTCAGGTTCTCCAACAGCTCGCGCCGTCGGTGAACTTCCCACACCAGAGCGTCACGGACGCCGGCGACATCGTGCGACCGTTCACGCTGCGGGGCCTCTCGCCCGACCAGACGCTGGTGCTGGTGAACGGCTGGCGACAGCACCAGACCGCGCTGGTGAACAACTTCACGTACGGGATGGGCGCGGGCTCGAGCGGCGTGGACTTGAACACGATTCCTCAGAGCGCGATCGATCGTATGGAGGTGTTGCGTGACGGGGCCTCGGCGCAGTACGGCTCCGACGCGATCGCGGGCGTCGTGAACCTCGTTATGAAGGAAGGGCCGTTCACCCCGTACCTGAATGTGGACGCCGGTCGCTACATACCCCGGGACTATGCTGCCGATGGCACGACGGTGGACGCGAACGGCGGCTTGGGCATCGGGCTCGGGCGCGGCTCGCTCGCCCTGTTTGGTGAGTTCCTCGATCGCCAGCCGACCAACCGCGCGTGGGCCGATCCGGTCGAGGATGTCGGAACGGGCGTGCCGGATTCGATCAACAGCAAGGGCCAGGTGGTGATCCGGCGCAACGCCGTGCCGCAGCCGAGCAGTCACTGGGGTGACGGCCTCGAGAAGGACGTCCTCACGATGGCCAACTTCCGGATGCCCTTGACTGCGGCGCAGACGAGCGAGGTCTACGCCTTCGGGGGCTACAGCTTCCGCCGCGGAACCGGGAATGGATACCGGCGGTGTGCCGTGGATTGCGCGAGCTACATCACCGGGCGCGATTGGCCCCAGATCTTCCCGCAGGGCTACCTGCCCGAGTTCCACCCCGACGTGACAGACTACTCCGTCGCCGGCGGGTTCCGCGGTGCGACCCACGGCTGGTCAGTCGATCTCGGCGCTTCCTTTGGGCACAACGACTTCAAGTACAACCTCCAGAACACGCTGAACGTGTCGCTCGGGCCATGCTTGAATCCGGCTGCGCCGTGCGCCCCGGGAGCGGACGGCATCCTGGGCACGCCAGACGACCCGGGAATTGCGAACAAGACTTCGTTCTTCGCGGGCCAGCTGGCGCGCGAGGAGCTCATCACGCAAGTCAACGTGACCAAGTCACTGAACCTGGGTCTCGCGGCGCCCGCCAACCTGGCGCTGGGTGCCGCGTTCCGCCGGGAGCGCTACCAGATCACACGGGGCGAGACGGCCTCCTGGATCAACGGCGGGCACTTCTCGCCGGACAGCGCGGGGTCCGACGGGATCTGGGGCACGGCGGATGACGATTCGACGACGCTCGCCGGCTCGCAAGTATTCCCCGGCTTCGCTCCCAGCAACGAATCCAATTCGCATCGCACCAATGTCGGCGCATACGCGGACCTCGAGAGTCAGCTGACGCCCGAGTTCCTCGCCGACGTGGCGGGACGGTTCGAGCACTACAGCGACTTCGGCTCACGGACGACCGGCAAGCTGGCGTTGCGTTACCAGCCGACGCGGCAGCTCACCCTGCGCGGCGCGGCGAGCACCGGGTTCCGCGCGCCGGGCATCAGCCAGGAGTATTTCAGCAAAGTGGTCACCAACGTGATCGCGGGACAAGCGGTGCAGGTCGGCATTTTCCCCGTGAACACCGGGCCTGCCCGGGTGCTCGGCGCGAAACCGCTGCGCGACGAGACGTCGATGAGCCTGAGCGGAGGGGTCGCCTACTCGCCGACGAGCAATCTGACGCTCACGGCTGACTACTTCTACATCAAGATCGACCATCGCATCATGCTGAGTGGGACCTTCCAGGCGGACAGCACCCTCAGGATTCTCGCCGACAGCGGGATCACCGGGATCGGGGGCCTGCAGTATTTCACGAATGGCCTGGACACGCGCACCCAAGGTGTGGACTTCACGGCCAATCTGCGCGTCCCCAGCGTGGCAGCGGGCACGCTCGAATGGACTGCGGCGGTCAACTGGACCAAGAACGAGATCACGCGAGTCGATTCCCTGCCGCCCATATTCCGAGGCACCGGCGAGACCGGCCTCATCGACACGGTGACCTGGATCGGCATCACCGAGGAGCGGCCGGACTGGCGCGGAACGCTGACCGCCCAGTATTCCCTCAATCGGTTCCACGCTCTGGCGCGGGGGTCGTACTACGGCAAGTTCTCCTCGGCGCAGCCGGGGTTCTGCAGCCTGTGCCGGGAGGAGTACGGTGCGAAGACGCTCGTCGACGCCGAAGTCGGGTACCGCTTCAACCAGGTAGACCTGTCGGTGGGCGTCCGCAATCTATTCGATGTGTTCCCAGACCAGCCGAAGTCGCAGGTCGTGGTCGACGGCTTTGGCGACACGTCGCAGCAGTTCAACAACAACTTCGGGACGTATCCCTGGGCGGCGGCATCGCCGTTCGGCTACAACGGACGCTACATCTACACACGGGCGTCGATTCCGTTAGGCCAGTAGGTGGCAATAGGCGACAAAGTGCGGCAAGGCTCGATGCCCTGCCGCCCTTGCCGCCTGTTGCCGCCCTTGCCGCCTACATCTCCTTATACACGTACGCTCCCACCGCCCCCGCCACCGCGTACTCGACCAGCGCCACCACCGTTCCGACCGTGTACATCTTCTGCGGGAACAGTCCCATCGGCGCCTCGCCCAGCGCGTGCAGCAGGCCGACGAAAAACCACACGGCGACGCCCGCGATCACCGCCGTCTTCGCCCCCGCCCCGAAGCGCGGCCGGATCGCCGCATACACCCATAGCAATCCGATGCCGGTCACGAAGTCGAGCACCACGAACAACGGCACCAGACTGTCCATGGCCCCGGGCTGCCTGCCGAGCGCCTGCATCGCCGCGGCGATATCCTGCTTCATCATTACGCCGAAGAACACAAAGTCCACGATGTTCAGCACTGCCCCCGCCAGGAGCCCGCCCACCACCACCCGACCCCAGTTGATCTTGCCCATAGCGCACCTCGTGAGAGGGACGCCCCTACACTACGGCACGATGAGCACCGCCACCATCCCACCCAGTCCGTCGGGCACCGTCGCCACGCCGTTGGGGACCGCCCAATCCGACCCGTCCACAAGCAGGTTGAAGTGATAGACGCCGCGCCGCAGGCCGAGCCTGCCTTGCCACACGTCGTCGCCCACCGGGCGTAACGCCACTTCCTGCCAGGAGTTCCAGTCGCCCGCCATCGCCACGGAGCGCGCTCCCGGCATCCGGAACTGCACCACCAGACTGTCGCCCCGTACCGCGGGCACGAGCGGCGCCGCCCGCGCGCGCCGTGCACGCGCCGGGTGGTGGAGCCGCAAGCCCACGCTGACGAAGCCCGCGCGGGGCAACCCCTGGTACGGGTCGGGGAGGTAACTGCCGCCGCCCAGCTCCAGCGCGACCCGGGGCGTCGCGAAGTACTGCACGAACGCGCCCCCGGCGCCCTCCGAGGCAAAGGCCGGCGACGTCCGTCCGGCGACCCAGAGCGACACGATCGCTCGCCCCCGCTCGAGCGTGGTTGCCAGGGTCGCGTCCGTGAACCAATAGTCGGGAAACCGGGTGGGCTCGACGCTCAGCTGCAGCTCCGGCGCCCTTAGACTGTTCCCGGTCCGCCACCACACCCGGGCGCGAGTATGCAGCGCCGTGACGGGGAGGTCGCCCGAAATCGCGCCGCCGGATGGGCCGGCCCCGATCCCCAGCCCCCAAGTCGGGAAGGATCGGGAGAACTCGGCGACGCCGTGTGCCGCCGCGGTCGAGCCGCTGTCGCTGCGCCCGGTGCCTGCAAGCGTGAGATCGACGCTGAAGCGCACGGCGCGCACGAGCGGCGGGCTGACCAGCGAAAGGCCGGTCAATCCCTGGCCGGCCCACGCTCCTCCCGGAAGGGAAGCGAGCGAGCCGGCAAAATCCAGCGTCAGCGCCCCAGACGTGTGACGGACGGCGGGCGAGAGCACCGCGGTGCCGATGCCCGCCCCAGCGGAATACCGCACTGTGCCGACGCCCAGGCCGACCGACATCTCGGTCTGCGCGGCCGCCGGCGCGGGCAGTGTGATCACCGCCGCCAGCAGCGCAGGAAACCCCCGCTTCACGGCACCAAAGCTAATGACGCGCGGGGACGGAGGGATACGGTGGGTGAAAAGCGAGTAGGGGCGCAGCCTACTGCGCCCCTACGTCCCCTTTTGAACTGTGCTGTTCGTTACGGCCGATGCGGGTTGGTCGGCTGGCCCTGTTTGTGAGCCGGCGTCGCCGGCGTGGCCGGGTGCGCGGGCACCGTGGGCACGTCGCCATGCCCGGGCACGGCGGGCGTGGCGCGCGTCGCCGGCGTGGCGGCGTTGGGGTTGCGCGGCACGTCGACCACGTCCCCACGTCGGTGCGTCGCCCGGTGCGCGGCACCTTGCGAGTGCAGCGCGACCATCGCCTTGCCTTGGTCGGACGCGTGCTCGTTGGGAATCTGCGACGTCTGCGCCGCCAACAGCGTGGGCAGCGCGCCAACGGCGGCGAGCCCGAAGAGCTTACGAATCATGGAGTTCTCCTTCACCTCGTGAAGTCGGTTACCGGCTCGAGCGATCCTCCCGCCCACTCCCGCGACAACAACACCGCGCGGGCGCGGCTGCGGGTGATCTCACCGAGCCAGGTTGCAACCGACGTGTTAGCGGTCTCGAGAAAGCGGGCGGCGCCGAGCCAGACGTACGCGAACGTCTCGGCGACTACGTCGTCCGCTTCTCCGGGGTCGATCACGATGCCATAGGCGAGCGCGTACACGCTGGTGCCGTGACGTTGCTCGAGCTCGCGCAGGGCCGCCGCGTCGCCGCTCGCCACCCAGTCGAGCAGGGTGCGATCTGGCACGGAGCGATTGTGCTGGGGCATGCTCGACCCTCCGGGGTTGCCATAGAAGAGTGCCGGCCGGCGAGCGAGGTAACGCGTTGTGTCGCAAGTTGCAGCAGGGTCCGGCGTTACTAACCCTGACCCGGGGGACTCTTTAGGGGCGGACGGGTTGCCCGCGTCGGCAGCGGCCCCTAGCATCACTGCACAACTTCGGGCAGCGGGGGCGACGGTTGGGTCTCGCGGGCGACGCAACGGACGGCGAGGTCGTGCAGGCGGTACTGGGGGGCGAGGTGGAGCGGTACGCGGTGCTGGTGCACCGCTACCGCGACCGCTATGCGCGCTACGCGGCGCGCATGCTGGGCTCCCTCGACGCGGGCGAAGACGCGGTGCAGGACGCGCTGGTGCGGGCGTTCGATCGCCTGGCGGATTGCCGCGAGCCGGACAAGTTTGCGGGGTGGCTGTTCCTGATTCTGCGCAATCGCTGCTATGCGGAGCGGCGGCGGCAGCAGCGGGAAGGACGGCCGCTCGATGAGCGAGACGACGCCGTGGCAGCCGCGGACCGGCCGGATGGGACGTTCGAGCAGACGGAGCGGATCCGAGCACTGGAGCGGTCGCTCGTGCACCTCACGCCGGAGCAGCGCGAAGTCTTCGTGCTGAAGCATATCGAAGGCCTGGCGTACGACGAAATCGCGGGGCGGACGGGAGCGACGGTGGCGTCGCTCAAGATGCGGATGCATCGGGCGTACGACCGGCTGCGGGACCTGATGAAGGAGCACCTATGAGCCTCGGCTATCACCCGCTCGTGAAGCAGCTGCTGGATGGCGAGTTGTCGCTCGCCGAGCTCCCGCCCGAGCTGCGTGCGGAGGGCGCGGAGGCGCTGCGACTGATCGACGCAGTGGATCGCGCTCCCGTCGTTCTGTCGCCGGCGCTGGACGACCGCGTGATGGCCCTGGTGCGGCGGCATGCCGCCTCTCGCACGCGCCGTGCGTGGCACTGGCTGACGGCCCCACGCGACGTGGAGCTGCGGCTGCGGCTGCGTCCGGTGGTGTGGGCCGGCGCTCTTGCCGTCGCGGCAGGCGTGGCGCTCCTGCTGCTGGCGCGGGCTCCGGGTACCACCCCCGCCCCGGCACCGGTGGCCCGCAGCGGGGCGCGCGACTCCGTGTTCGTGCGATTCGTGCTGTACGCTCCCGGGGCCCGGCACGTCGCGGTCGCGGGCACCTTCAATCAGTGGGATCTGAACGCGGCGCCGCTGGCGCGCGCGGGCACGAGCGGCGTGTGGACGACCACCCTCGCGCTCCCCGTCGGCCAGCACCAGTACGCCTTCGTCGTGGACGGCGAGCGCTGGGTCGCGGACCCGGCGGCGCCGGCGATCGACGACGGGTTCGGCCGCCGCAACAGCATGGTCGCCGTGACCAGCCGGGGAGCGCACACGCTGTGAAATCGTTCCTGGCGCTCACGTTCGCGCTCTCCACGGCGCTGCGGCTGATGGCACAGGATGTCGGGGCGCGCCTCGACGGACGCGTCCAGCCGGAAGTACGGCGCGCCGTACAGGAGATCGCCGCGGACGCCGCGGCGCACGGCCTGCCCACCGAGCCGCTCGTCCAGAAGGCCATCGAGGGCGGCGCGAAGCGGGTCCCGGCCGAGCGGCTGATCGCGGCGGTGCGCGCGCTGGCCGGGCGGCTGGCGGGCGCTTGGGACGCGGTACGCGCGGGCGGCCTGGAAAGTCCCACCGCCGATGTGGTGGAAGGCGGGGCGGACGGGCTCAGCGCCGGGCTCAGCGCCGGGTACGTGAGCGAACTGGTGCGCGCCAGCCGCGCCTCGTACGATCCGGCGCTCGTCCTGCGGGTCGCCGCCACGCTGGCGGCCCTCGGCGTTCCCCCGAAGCAGACGGTCCAGCTGGTCGAGGGCATGATCAAGGACGGTGGATCGCCCGGCGACCTGCTGGGCCTGCCGGGCGAGGTGCAGGCCGGCGTCGCTGACGGAGCTACGCCCGAGCAGGCGGCCGAGCACGTCGGCCACGGGAATGGCAATGTCCCGCCTGGTCGCCCACCCGACTTCGAGCCGCCGGGTCAGGCGAAGCCCCACAAGCACCCCTCGAACCCCCACAAGCCCTAAGGCTGGCGCGGGCGGCAGGCGGGGGCGCGTTACCCTCCGGCCCCGAGTGTAGGTAGATTCCACTCCCTATGCCCCTTTCACACAATCTCGGATTCCCGCACCTCGGCGCCGCCCGCGAGCTGAAGCGCGCCACCGAGGGCTATTGGAGTGGCAAGGTCTCGCAGGCCGACCTGCTCAAGACCGGCGCCGCGCTGCGTGAGCGGCACTGGCGCCTGCAGCAGGACGCCGGCATGGACCTCGTCCCGTCGAACGACTTCTCCTACTACGATCGCGTGCTCGACACCTGCGCGCTGGTGGGCGCCGTACCCAAACGGTACGGCTGGGCCGGCGGGCCCGTGGACCTGGACACCTACTTCGCGATGGCGCGCGGCGTCCAGACCGGCGGGCGCGATGTCACGGCGATGGAAATGACGAAGTGGTTCGACACCAACTACCACTACATCGTACCCGAGTTCGAGCCGGGCCAGGCGTTCCGGCTGTCGTCCTCGAAGCCGGTGGACGAGTTCCTCGAGGCGAAAGCGCTCGGCATCCGGGCCAAGCCGGTGCTGATCGGCCCGGTGACGTTCCTGCTGCTCGGCAAGACGAGAACCGCCCGGTTCGATCGCCTGGCGCTGCTGGACGCGCTGCTGCCGGCCTACGCCGAGGTGCTGTCGCGCCTCGCTGCGGCGGGCGCCACCTGGGTCCAGCTCGACGAGCCGTGCCTCGCTCTCGACCGCACCCCTGCCGAGCGCGAGGCGTTCGCGCGGGCGTATCGCTTCCTCGCCGACCAGGCGCCTAAGGTGAAGCTCCTGATCGCGACGTATTTCGGCGCGCTGGACGACAACCTGACGACGGCGCTGGATCTGCCCGTGGCCGGGCTGCACGTGGATGCGGTGCGTACCGGGGCACGGTTGGCGTCGCTGCTCCAGGCGTGGCCGGCGGGCGGGGGGAGGGAAGGAAAAATCCTGTCGCTCGGCGTGATCGACGGGCGCAACATCTGGAAGGCCGATCTCGCCGCGGCGCTGCGCCAACTCGAGGACGCGCTGGAGCGGGCCGGAGCCGCCCAGCTGTGGGTGGCGCCATCGTGCTCGCTACTCCACGTCCCGATCGACCTCGATCTCGAGCGGCGGCTCGACAGCGAGCTCAAGGGATGGCTGGCGTTCGCGAAGCAGAAGCTGGTTGAAGTGGCGACGCTGACGCGCGCGCTGCGCGACGGACGGGAGTCCGCGGCGGCCGCGCTCGAGACGAACGAGCGCGTGCTCGCCGGACGCCGCATCTCCCGGCGCATCCACAACCCGGCGGTGAAGCAACGGGCGCGGGGCGTGACGGAGCACGACATGCGCCGTGTGTCGCCGTTCGCCGAGCGCCGGCGCAAGCAGTTGCGGCTGCCGCTGTTCCCGACGACGACCATCGGGTCGTTTCCCCAAACGGCCGAAGTCCGCGCCGCGCGCAAACAGCTGCACGACGGCAAGCTGACGGCGCCCGAGTACGACGCCTTCATCGCGGAGCAGATCACCCGCACGCTGAAGCTCCAGGAAGAGCTGGGGCTGGACGTGCTGGTCCACGGTGAGTTCGAGCGCAACGACATGGTGGAGTACTTCGGCGAGCAGCTCGAGGGATTCGCCTTCACGGAGCACGGCTGGGTGCAGTCGTACGGGACGCGCTACGTGAAGCCGCCCATCATCTACGGCGACGTGTCCCGGCCCAAGGCGATGACGGTGCGCTGGAGCACCTTCGCCCAGTCCAAGACGGCCCGCCCGGTGAAGGGCATGCTGACCGGCCCGGTGACCATCCTGCAGTGGTCGTTCGTGCGCGACGATCAGCCGCGCGCCGAGACGGCGAAGCAGTTGGCGCTGGCGATCCGCGACGAGGTCAAGGACCTCGAAGCGGCTGGGATCCGGGTGATCCAGATCGACGAGCCGGCGCTGCGCGAAGGCCTGCCGCTACGGCGCGCGGATTGGGCAGGGTACGTCGAGTGGGCGGTGAACGCCTTCCGGCTCGCCACCGCGGGCGTGTCGGACGCGACCCAGATCCACACGCACATGTGCTACAGCGAGTTCAACGACGTGATCCGGGTGATCGAGAAGATGGACGCTGACGTAATCTCGATCGAGAACGCGCGCTCAGGGTCGGAGCTGCTCGAGGGCTTCAAGGACTACCGCTATCCCAACGAGATCGGGCCGGGCGTCTACGACATCCATTCTCCCCGCGTGCCGAGCACTGCGGAGATCGTGCAGGCGTTGAAGCGCATGCAGGAGGTGCTCGCGGACCGCCAGATCTGGGTCAACCCCGACTGCGGGCTCAAGACGCGCGGCTGGCAGGAGACGCTGGCGGCGCTGCGCAACCTGGTGCATGCGGCGCGCCAGCTGCGGCCGGTGCCGGCCGCCGCAGGACCGGCCGGCGAGGTTACCCCGGGCTCGCGCCCGGGGTTAGTTTAGACGCATGAGCCCCGCCGAGATTCGCATCACCGCTGAGCCAATCGACACCGGCCGCTGCAAGTTCATGGTGAGCGAGCCGGTGCACGCGGGTGGCGTGCGGCGGTTCGCGTCGCCCGGCGAGGCCAACGGCTCGCCGCTCGCCGAGGCGATTTTCGCGATTCCGGACGCGGACGTGGCCGAGGTGATCGTGTCCGGGAACCTGGTGACGGTGGTGAAGCGCAGCCCGGCGCCGTGGCAGACGGTGGGGAAGGCGGTGGGGCAGGCGATCCGGGCCGCCCTCGCCGGCGCGGGGCCGGCTGTGGCGCCCAAGCCGACCGCGTCCGCGACGCCCGGTGCGGACGACGACGCGCTGTACGAGCGCGTCGCCGACTTGTTCGAGAGCCAGGTGAATCCCATGGTCGCGCGGCACGGCGGCCGGGTTGAGCTGATCGATGTGCAAGACGCCGTCGTGATGGTCCGCCTGGCGGGCGGGTGCCAGGGATGCGGCATGGCCGACGTGACGCTGCGCCAGGGGATCGAGGCGATGCTGCAGCAGCACGTTCCCGATGTGAAGGGCGTGGTCGACATCACCGATCACGCCGCCGGCTCGAACCCGTACTTCGCGGCGGCCAAGAAGTAAGGGCGCAGCATGCTGCGCCCCGGCACGCCTCGGCTCCTCCTCCTCCTCCCCACAGCTACCTACCGCACGGCCGCGTTCGTCGAGGCCGCGCGGCGAGTGGGAGTTGACCTCACCGTCGCCTCCGAGCGCCCCAGCACGTTTCAGGACGCCAATCCCGGCGGCCTCGTCACCCTCGACCTGTCCGATCCGGACCGTGCCGCCGCGGAAGCACTGGCGTTCGCGCAGGAGCACCCGCTGCAGGGGGTCGTGGGCGTGGACGACGACACGGCGGTCGTGGCCGCCGCCATCGCCGGCACGCTCGGCCTGCGCGGCAACAGCGTCGCCGCGGCGCGCGTGGCGCGCGACAAGCACGAGCAGCGGACCCTGCTCGCCGCGGCGGGAGTGCCCGTGCCGCGCTTCACGCGATATGGCGTGGACGACGATCCGCGGCGTCTCGCCGCGGGGGTGTCCTATCCGTGCGTGCTCAAGCCGCTGCGCCTGGCCGCGAGCCGTGGGGTGATCCGCGCCGACACTCCGGAAGCGTTCGTCGCCGCCTTCGAGCGCGTCAAGCGAATCCTCGAGGACGCGGGAAACGGGATGCGGGATGCGAGATGCGTGGGGTCGGACGCATCCCGCATCCCGGATCTCGCATCCCGCTCGCTTCTGGTCGAGGATTTCATTTCGGGTCGCGAGTACGCGCTCGAGGGGCTGCTCGTGGCGGGCGAGCTCCACACGCTGGCGCTGTTCGATAAGCCCGACCCGCTCGACGGCCCTTACTTCGAGGAGACGATTTACGTCACACCGTCGCGCCTCCCGGCGGATGGGCGGCGCGCGGTGGCCGTGTGCGCGGCGCGGGCGGCCGCGGCGCTCGGCCTGCGGGAAGGACCGGTGCACGCCGAGCTGCGGGTGAACGCCAGCGGACCCTGGTTGATCGAGCTCGCCGCACGGCCGATCGGGGGACGGTGCAGCGGGGCGCTCAGATTCGGGACTGGGGGCTCGGGGTCGGGGACTTGGGTTTCGCTGGAAGAGATCATCTTGCGCCACGCGTTGGGGATGCAGATCCCGTCGCTCGAGCGCGAAGTACCGGCGTCCGGCGTGATGATGATCCCTGTGCCGGGCGCGGGAGTGTTACGGGAAGTGCGGGGCGTGGACGCGGCGCGGCGTGTGCCGCTGGTCGAGGAGGTCGTGATCACCGCGCATCCGGGCCAGGAGCTCGTGCCGTGGCCCGAGGGCGCGCGCTATCCGGGATTCATCTTCGCGCGCGGCGGGACGCCCGACGCGGTGGAGGCTGCGCTGCGTGCCGCCCATCAGCGGCTGCAGTTCGTAATGTAGGGGGCGCAGCATGCTGCGCCCCTACCGTGCCCCTACGCCGCCGTGGCCACGCACTCGAGCCAGTTGCGCGGCACATTGTTCATGCCCGTCTCGTCGATGGTGCGGCGCAGCCCCTCACTCAGGGCGCTCGAGCCCTCCTCGAGCGGGACCCCGGGGAGCGCGCCCTCGATGAACAGGGAGAAGCGCCCGATGTCTTCCAGCGCCTCGGGGGTCAGCTCGATGCGCACTAGGTCGACGGCCGGGCGCGTGAAGCCGGCCTGAACGCACAGCTCGCCGTACTCCTCGGCCGAGAGGAACTGGCGCGCGACCGCATGGGCCTTGTGTTGGACTTCGAGGCCGCGCTCGCGCAGCACCTGCACCGCGCGCACCACCCAGCGGCGCCAGAATCCCGCCGTCCCCTCGACGTAGGCGCCGTTGAAGAACGTCGTATTGAACGCGAACACGCCGTCCGGTTTCAGCGCCTTGCGGATCTCGGCGAGCACCTGGGCCTTGTCGGGCACGAGGTGGATGGCGTTCAAGAACACGACCGCGTCGGCCGACGAGACGAGGCGCGATACCCACTCGGCGCTGCCCTCGATGAACTCGACGACTCTGGAGTGGATGGCGGCTCGGGCTTTGGAGAGAGCTGATGCGGAGGGATCGATGCCGATCACTTTGGCGTTGCGGGCGTCGTCCAGGCGCTCCAGGATGAGCTTGGTGACGGCTCCCGGGCCGCAACCCAGGTCGACGACCTTGCGCCGACCGGGGCAGATGACCCGCTCGACGATCCACCGATTGACCTCGGTGAAGAACGGGTGCTGGGTGAACGCCTCAAACGAATAGCGTTCGTCACCACCCTGTTCGTGAGCTGCCATGGGCCCTCCCCGCTCTCAGACTTGTGAATCGCCCTGTGTCGATTCCCAAGCTTCCAAGATACACGCTTGGGGCTGGCTTCGCGCCCATGCGGCATCTAGTATGCGCATCTAAGTGACCCCCCCAAGACGTCTCAGTCAAGAGGAAGAGCGCTCATTGGTGCGTCGCCTCAAGGCGCGAGACGAGCACGCGCTCCGGGAGTTATACGACGCGCTCGCACCATGGGTTCTTGGCCTCGCGTATCGCATCTTGCACGACGAGGACGAGGCAGAAGAAGTGGTAGGTGACGTCTTCGTGAAGGTGTGGCGTCACATCCACAGGCACGACCCGCGGCGCGGTCCGCTGGTGCCGTGGGTCCTGTCAATCACGCGTAACCGCGCGCTCGACGAGTTGCGGCGGCGCCAGCGCTGGTGGCGGAAGGCGCACCGTTTGGAGCAGGCGCAGGACTCCGGCGAGGAGCTCGAGAACCCCGCGCCGCACGAAGCCACGGTTCCCGGGTGGCCGCTGCACCGCGAAGTGCACGCCGCGCTCGCAACGCTGCCGGACGAGCTGCGGCGCGTCGTGACGCTGGCGTATTTCGAAGGGCTGTCGCACAGCCAGATCGCGCGCCGGCTGCAGCAGCCGTTGGGTACCGTTAAGACGCGCCTGCGGGCCGCTCATCACAAGCTCACGGACCGGTTGGCGCATCTCAAGGATTGGCTGGAATGACTGACTGGTTGGGCATGTCGGTGCCACCGCGGACGCCGCGCCCCGAGCTCAAGGGGCGGGTGCTGGCGCGCGCCCTGGCGCGCTGGCGGCGCTGGCCGCTCGCGGTAGCGGCGGCGCTCGTGGTGGTGGCGGCGGGAGTGGGGAGCGCATGGTGGGCGCAGCGCACGATCGCCGCGCTCGCGGCGGAGCGCGATCGGCTCACGGCACGCGTCGCGGCCCTCGAGGACACGGTCTCGAGTTTCATCCACGACCCCGCGACCCGACTCATCCAGGTGCCCGTCTCGACGGGAGGCCGTGTCGGGTCGGTGACTTTTTTTGCCGACAGCGCGCGGCATCGCTGGCTGGTGCGCTGCGACGGCCTGGCCCCGAATGCGGGGGACCAGGCGTATCAGCTGTGGTTCGTCACCGACAAGGGCATGCGGTCCGCGGCGGTGATGGCGATGGATCGGGACCAGCCCATGGTGATGGGGCTACCGCTGCCGCGGACGGGCGAGCGGGTGACGGGCGCCGCGATGAGCATCGAGCCGCGGGGAGGCTCGGCGAGTCCGAGCGGGCCCATGGTGTTCCGCCTCGATCTATAACTTCTTCCCTGCCAGGTCGTGGACGGTCTCGAGCTCCACGATCTTGAGGCGCCGTTGCCCAGTGGGAAGGGCGGTGGTGACTGATTGTCCGACCTTGGCGCCCAGCAGGGCCTTGCCGAGCGGAGACGCCATCGAGACCGGCGTTTCGTTCCCGTCGTCGTCACCTTCGATGAACTCGCCCAGCGTGAGCGCGTACGTTTCCCGCCGCTTGGTGTCGAGGTCCTGGACCGTCACGCGGGATCCGAACCCGACGCGGTCGCGCGGGATGTCGGCTTCCTGGACGCTCGAGAGCTTGGACAGGCGCAGCCGCAGATGGCTCAAGCGCGACGTGACGAACTGCTGGCGCTCGAGCGCCGCCTTGTACTCGGAATTTTCCCGCAGGTCGCCGTGCGCGCGCGCCCGCTCGATCTCCTTCGGGAGCACGAAGTTGATCTCGTGGTTCAGGCGCTCGACCTCGGCTTGGAGCTTCTCTCGGAGTTCGGCGAGCATGGGAGCGAAAAATAGCGTTGTACGACGCCACGACGCTACGTTCCACGAACTCCCTTGCAACGTGGCGTCTTGGCGTCGTACGACGCATTTTTCCGCATGCCCCTCAACATTCGGACCTATCACGACCTGACCGAGCCGGACCGCTCAGGGCTGCCCGGCCAGATCGCGGCCCAGCGGCGCAGGGTGGCGGCGCGGCTCGCAGGCGTGGGCCGGGTGGTCGCCGTGATGAGCGGCAAGGGGGGTGTGGGAAAAAGCTTCGCGACAGCCGGCCTCGGTCGGGCTCTGGCGCTGGCTGGTCGGACCACGGGCGTGCTCGACGCCGACTTCAACGGCCCGACGATTCCCGCCCTCCTCCACATCCCGGTTGCCCGTTGCGCGCTGCGCAACGATGCGATCGAACCCGCCGTGAGCTCGGACGGCGTGCGCTGCTTCTCGATGGCCCTGTTGCTGCAAGATGGCCGGCCGCTGGGGTTCCGGGGCCCCGAGGCCGAGAGCCATGTATGGCGCGAGACGCTTGAGGCGGCGACGCTGCGGGAGTTCCTGGCCGATGTCGCCTGGGGCACCCTCGACCGCCTGCTGGTGGACCTGCCGCCGGGGATCCAGCGGTTCCAGGAGCTCGTCGACCTGTTGCCGGCGCCGCCGGCAGTCCTCACGGTGACGATTCCCACGGCCGAGTCGCGCGATGCGGTGCGCCGGGCGATGCAGTTCGCCCAGGAGCGCGGCGCGCAGCTGCTCGGCGTCGTGGAGAACATGGTGGACGGGCCGTTCGCGGGCGACGCGGGCGAAGCGCTCGCGGGCGAGTTCCGCGTGCCACTACTCGCGCGGATCCCGTGGCACCCGAGTCCCGACGTGTGGGATGGGGTGGCGCGAAGAATGCAGCGCGCGTCGTGAGCGCTCACACGCTGAAGCGTGCGCCCGGGACGGCACTGCCCTTAAGGGCAGTGTATCCCTGGGCCCACTCTTCAGAGTGGGAGTGAAGATGAAGTTTCTCTGTGTGGAATGCGACCGGCAGATGGTGTTCGAGGAGCGGCAGCTCCCCGGCGACGGCACGCTCGCGGCGGCGTTCCGGTGCCCCCAATGCGGCCGCGCCGTCGGACTGTTGACGAATCCGATGGAGACGCAGCTGGTCGCGTCGCTGGGCGTGAAGATCGGCGGGACGACGATCGAGCCGCAGCCGCTCGAAACGGTGCGAGGCATGATCACGACGGGGCGGGACGACGCGTTTGCCGACGGGACCCGGGACCCGGGACCCGGGATCCGGTGGTCCACCGCAGCCGAAGAACGCCTGGCTCGGGTCCCAAATTTCGTGCGCGGGATGGTGAAGAAGATCTACGCCGACTATGCCAAGGAGCGCGGCCTCGTCGAGATCACGCCGGCCGTGATGGACAGCGCGCGCAGCGAGCTCGGGCTCGAGGGCATGTGAGCCTGGACGAGCGAATGGTCCACGGGCTGCGGATCGTGATCGACCGCGACCAATGCGTCGGGTTCGGCGATTGTGCGACGGCGGCACCCGAAGGTTTCAAATTGGACGCCGACACGATCGCCACGTTCTACGAGCCGGAGCGGGTGGAGCGGGAGCGGCTGCTGCGCGCGTGTGACGCCTGTCCAGTGGACGCGATTACCGTCTGGGATTCAGAGGGTCGGCAACTCGTGCCGCCGCTTACTTGACAGCTTGTCTCGTCGTTCACATACTCGCCCCGCCCAAAGGGAGGTGCTGGTGTACCGCGAGATCTTCGTTCCGGTCGACAACTCGAGCCCGTCGGACTGGGCGGTGGACCGGGCCATCGAGTTGTGCGGCAAGACGGACGGCCGCATCACCGGAAATCACGTCTACGCCGCCCGCCTCCACGACGTCCGCTTTCGCCAGCTCGAGACCGGGCTCCCCGCCCGGTTCCAGACTCCCGACGAGATCAAGAAGCAGCGCAAGATCCACGACAAGCTGATCGAAAAAGGCCTGCAGCTGATCGCGGACAGCTTTCTCGACCAGCTGGGAAAGCGTTGCGAGGCGGCGGGCGTGCGACTGACCCGCCAGCTGCTGGAAGGCATCAACTACGAAGAGATCGTCAACGAAGTGAACCGTGGCGCCGGCCGGCTCCCGGGGCTGATCGGCTTCGACCCCGATCGGGCCGCCGGCTACGACGGGGGCGACAAGACCCGCTCGGACGTGAAGGTGGGCGAGAACGGGCGGCTCATCGCGGAAGAGGAGGACACCGCCGCACGGCTCGCCGGCTCGTCGGGCCGCGAGTACGACCTGCTCGCGATCGGCGCGCACGGCCTGGGCCGGCAGCCCTACTCGCAGCTCGGCGGCGTCGTGTCGCGCGTGCTGCGCGGCATCGAGAAGGATGTGCTGCTGGTGCGCGACGACCGGCCCTTCGAGGGTGGGCGCTTCCTGGTGTGTGTGGACGGGTCGTCGTACGGCTATCGCGCTATGCGGCTGGCGCTCGAGCTGGCCCAGGCGTTCGGTGGGTCGCTGTTCGTGTGCAGCGCGTTCGACGTCGAGTACCACCACGTCGTGTTCCACAACATCAAGGATGTGCTCTCGTATCAGGCTTCCAAAGTCTTCAAGTTCGAGGAGCAGGAGGAGCTGCACAACAACATCATCGACAAGGGACTCCTCAAGCTGTGCCAGGCGAACCTGAAGCGCGCCGCGGTGATGGCGCAGGAGTTCCCCGGCGTTCCGCTCAAGACGCAGATCCTGGTGGGCAAGCCGTTCCAGGTGATCATGCAGTGGGCCGAGGAGATCAAGCCGTCCCTGCTGGTGCTGGCGCGGCACGGCGCGCACCGCATCGAAGGCACGGAGCTCGGTAGTCAGGCCGAGAATCTCGTGCGACTTGCAACGTGCAACGTGTTGCTCGCCGGCACCGGCGGCGTGAAGCCAGAAGACATCCCCTGGATCGAGGAGGACGGCGTCGCCGGGCTGCCCTGGGCGCCCGAAGCCGAGGTGCGGATTCTGCGCGTGCCGCCGTTCGCGCAGGGGATCGCGCGCCGGGCCGTCGAGGAGTATGTGCTCGAGCAGATGAAGGGCGAGCCGGCGACGGTGACGAACCGCTGGCTCGACGAGGCGATCCGGAAGCTGCTCCCCACGCACATGCAGCTGATCATGGGGATCGGCACGGCGGAGGAGATCGCGCTCGCGGAAGTGAAGGCGCAGGAGCAGATGAAGGGGACGAAGGTGCAGGGGCACGACTCCGACCCCCAGCCCCTGACCCCTGACGTGGAGGTCCGGTGTCCGGTGACCGGGGCGGTGAGCACGCGCCCGCGCGTCGCAGCCGATCCCATCGTCTGGACGGAGGAAGCGTGGCAGCGGCTGCAGCTCGTGCCGCTCATCGCCCGGCCGCTGGCGCGCAACACGGTCGAGCGGTTCGCGCGCGGGCACGCCATCTGGCGCGTGAGCACTCGCGTGATGGACGAGAACAAGCAGGCGATGATCGCGGCCGACGAGTTCGACATGGACACGATGATGGTCATGTTTCAGGAGCTGCGCGCCAAGCAGATCCGCGCCGAGGCGGAAGGCGGGGGCCGGGACGGGCTCTCCGCCGAGATGCGGGCGTTCATCGAGGAGGCCAAGGCGCAAGGGATCACGCGCTGCCCCATCCGGGACATCGAAGCGCAAATGGGGAAATGCCCGGTCGACCTGAAGACGATGAAGCCCGAGCAGGCGAAGGCGGCCATGGAGCGGCTGCTGGCCGAGCAAGCCGGGGACTGACGTGGATTACGTCCCCCACGTGGTCGCGTGGAATCTGACGCGACGCTGCAACCTGGAGTGCGCGCACTGCTACATCGCGGCGGGGCCGAGCGAGAGCGCCGCCGCGGAGCTCGAGACGGCGGACTGCCTCGCGATCGTGGATCAGGTGCTGGCCGTGAACCCCGCCCCGCTGCTCATTCTATCAGGTGGCGAGCCGCTGCTGCGGCGGGACCTGGGGGAGATCGCCGGCTACGCGTCCGCCAACGGAGCGACGGTCGTGGTCGGGACCAACGGGACGCTGCTCACCGATGAGCGCATCGCGGCGCTCGTGGACGCAGGCGTGCGGGGCGTCGCGGTCAGCGTCGACTCGCTGCGTCCCTCCTATCACGACAACTTCCGCCGCGGCCGGGGCGCGCTCGCCGAGGTGCAGGACGCGCTGGCGCGGCTGCGGGCGGCACGGCTCGACTTCATCGTGCAGACGACGGTCACCAAGGGGAACCGCGCGGAGCTCGGAGCCCTGGTGGCGTGGTCGGCGGACGAGGGGGCGGTGTCGTTCAACTGCTACTTCCTCGTTCCCACGGGCCGCGGCGCCGCGCTGTCGGATCTGGCGCCCGCGGACTACGAGGCGGTGCTCGCCGACCTGGCCCGCTGGGAGCGCAGCTACCGTGGCCGCATGCTGGTGCGGGCGAAATGCGCGCCGCACTTCATGCGCTTGGTACATCAGACCGACCCCGACTCTCCGGTCCTGAACTACGAGACCCGCTGTCCCTGCGGGACGCAGTACTGCCGCATCACGCCGGACGGCAAGGTCACGCCGTGCCCGTACCTGCCCGAGGTGGCCGGCGATCTCACGTCGCAGCGCTTCGCCGACGTGTGGCGGTCGTCGCCCCTGTTCCGGCGCCTGCGGGAAGGGCCGCTGCAGGGGAAGTGCGGGGCATGCGAGTATCGCGCGTTGTGCGGCGGCTGCCGGGCGCGCGGGTTCGCGCTCGAGGGGGACGTGCTCGCCGCCGATCCGTCGTGCGTGTACGAGCCGACGGGCGACACGGCCCCCATCGAGCCGGCCCGCGCGGTGCGCTACGGGGGCGACTTTCAGCCGGCGCTCGCGTGGACCCCCGCGGCGCGCGAGCGGGTGACCCGCATCCCCTCGTTCGTGCGCGGCGTGGTGATGCAGCGCGTGGAGGCCTGGGCGCGCCGCCAGGGGCGCCGGGAGGTGACGCCGGAGCTGCTCGCCGAGGTGCGGAGCGCGATGCCGATCGACTTCTCGAAGCGGCGACCGTTCTTCGTAACGGATAACGGATGACCGATAACGCCTTCGTGTTGCTCCAAGCCGCCGCCGACACCACGCGCGCCTATGGGGAATTCCCCGTCATCGGGGCCCGGCAGTTCGTGTGGATCACCGCCGAGCTGCATCTGATGTTCGCGGCGTTCGTGCTTGGGGTACCGATGTTCGCCGTCGTCACCGAGGCGATCGGGATCTTCGGCGGCGACGACCGCTACGACCGCCTCAGCAAGGAGTTCACCCGCCTCTTGCTGGTGGCCTACAGCGCGACGGCGATCTGGGGCGCCCTGCTGGTGTTCGGTCTCTCGACCCTGTATCCGCGCTTCTGGGCGTACCTGACCGCGATCTTCGCGCCCTCGATGTGGGTGTATGCGGGATTGTTCTTCGTCGAGTCGTTCACGCTGTACCTCTACTATTACGGCTGGGATCGCTGGAAGAAGGGCCGGGCCAAGCTGGGGCATTGGACGCTCGGGATTCTCCTGAACGTGTGGGGCACGACCGTGATGTTCATCGCGAACTCGTGGCTCACCTACATGATGTCGCCGCCGCGGGACATTACCCCGACCACCGATCCTACCAGCATCAAGCTGTGGCACGCGATCGCCAACGCGACGTGGATGCCGATCAACGTGCACCGCGTGATCGCCAACGTGGTGTTCGGCGGGGCGATCGTGGGCGCGTACGCGAGCTATCGCTTCCTCGCGGCGACGAGCGACGAGGAGCGGGCCCACTACGACTGGATGGGGTACGTCGGGAATTTCATCGCCATGTCGGCCCTGATCGTGCTGCCGTTCGCCGGCTACTGGTTGGGGCGGGAGATCTATCAGTACGACCAGTCGATGGGCATCACGATGATGGGCGGCTTCATGAGCTGGCTGTGGGTGATCCAGGCGTTTCTCATCGCGGTGCTGTTCCTCACCGGCAACTACTATCTGTGGATCGGGATGGGCCGGATTCCCGGCGCCGAGCGGTTCCGGCCGTATACGAAATACCTGTTGATGGTGCTCGTGCTGGGGGCGATCGTCTGGGGGACGCCCCACACGATGATCGCCGACTCGAAGGAGCTGGCGGCGATGGGCGGCTCGCACCACCCGTTCCTCGGGGCGCTGGGCGTGATGAGCGCCAAGAACACCGCGGTGAACCTGATGATCCTCACCACGTTCCTGTCGTTCCTCCTGTACCGTCGCGCCAACACCCGGCCGGTCGTGCCGTGGGCGAAGAGCGGGACCATCATCCAGGGAGCGATGTTCGCCCTCGCGGCCGGGGTCGTGCTGTTTTACGGGATTCGGGGCTACTTCGTTGAAGCCATCGTGCGGATCGGGTTCAGCGTCTATCAGGTCCTGGCGGTACTCTCGTGCATCGTCTTCGTCACGCTGATCGACATCCTCATGACGCGCGGCGCGCAGTCGCTCGGCGCCATCCAATGGGGGAAGATGCCGCCGCGGTCGCAGTATGCCCTGTTCATCCTCGCCGTGACGTTCACCTGGCTCATGGGCCTGATGGGATTCGCCCGCTCGGGCATCCGCCAGTACTGGCACGTGTGGCAGGTGATGCAGGACACGAGCAAGTACGCCGCCACCCCGGCGCTCGGCTACGCGTCCAAGATGATCAGCCTGTGCGTGCTGATCTTCCTTACGCTCGTCGCGTTCGTGTTCTGGCTCGGCGGGCTGGCGGAAAAGTCGACCTTCGTCCCGCTGACCCCGGGCGCAAGCCCGGGGACACGGGGAGCCTCCCATGTGGGCCACTAACCTCAAGGTCGTCGCGATTGTGCTCGGCACCCTGGCGCTCTATACCCTCATCGCCAACAAGATCCCGCAGGTCCAGTCCGAGGTGCCCCAAACCCTGACCCTGGGCGCCAACGTCACGCCAGAGCAGCTGGTGGCGGCGGGAGAGAAGGTGTTCAACGGCATCGGCGGCTGCACCACCTGCCATGGACTCGGCACGCGCGCGCCCAATCTCCTCACCGACGAGAAGGGCGCCGGGACGATCGGCGCCCGCTGCGGCAAGCGGGAAGCGGGCAAGAGCTGCAAGCAGTATCTGTACGAGTCGCTCGACAACCCGACGGCGTACGTGGTGGCGGGCTATCAGCCGATCATGCCGGTCATGACCAAGCAACTCTCGCCGGAGCAGATCTGGTCGGTGATCGCGTTCCTGGAGTCGCAGGGCGGTACCATTGATGTCACAGGGGACGACATAGCCAAAGCGAAGCAGCTGACCCCGGGCGCAAGCCCGGGGAATTCGGGAGGGAGTACCGGTGGTGGAGCCTTTGCGGGCGGCAGCACCGACCCGAAAGCCATCATCCAGGCCGCGGGGTGCCTCGCCTGTCACAAGCTCGACGGCCAGGGCCAGGTGATCGCCCCCGATCTGACCCACGTCGGCTCGCGCCGCGACGCCGAATCGATTCGCAAGAAGATCCTCGATCCCATGTCGTCGATCGCCAAGGGCTACGAAAAGCTCGCCGGCATCATGCCCAAGACGTTTGGAAGCATGATGACCGCCTCGCAGCTCGAGGCCTTGGCGCAATTCCTGGCGGCGCACAAGTGAGCCCACGCGCTCCGGCCGGCGTGCGGCGTTATACCGCCCACCCGTTCTGGCAGGCCGTGGCGATCATGGTCGCCGCCTATGTCGTGGTCGAGTGGATCATTCCGATCTTGCCCGGAAGCGCCATCGTTCCGAAGAGCGTCGTGCTCCAGTACATGGTGACCGTCCTCGTCGGCGTGCTCATCTACGTGAGCGACAACGAGCAGCGGTGGACCACCTTCAAGGACCCGATCAACGCGGTGCTGGTCGAGCCGCGGCTGCGGGTGGTCCGCAGCGTATTGCTCGTGGTGGTGACGGTGCTCGTCGGGCTCGTCGCGTACGGACAGGTGACTACGACCGTCGCGGCGCCGCCCAATCTTCGCTCCATTCATCCGGCGCCTCCCACCGAGATCACCGTCCGCGGCAAATCGATCACGCTCACGGGTCTCGAGAACCCGCTGCGCGCCCACCCCGACTCGCTCGCGACCTACCTCGCGCTGGGCAAGAGCGTCTACTATCGGAACTGCCTGCCGTGTCACGGGGACCACCTCGACGGTCAGGGGCACTTCGCCTCCGGCTTCAATCCCCTCCCGGCCAACTTCCAGGACAACGGCACCATCGCGCAGCTCACGGAGAGCTTCGTGTTCTGGCGCGTGGCCAAGGGGGGGCCCGGGTTGCCGCGCGAAGGCACGCCGTGGAACTCGGCGATGCCCAAGTGGGAGGATTTCCTCACGGAGCGCGAGATCTGGTCGGTGATCCTGTTCCTGTACGATCAAACTGGGTGGACGCCGAGGACGTGGGAGAAAACGGGGACGGGGGACGCGGGACGGGGGACGGGGCATGATTGACGCCCTACTGGCGTTCGTGCTCGTCGCACCCCGCGTCCCCCGTCCCCCGTCCCTCGTCCCGCTGCAGGACACGACGCACGGAAAGGTGGTCTACGCGAAGTGGTGCGCCGGGTGCCACGGCGACGGCGGCGCGGGCGACGGCCCGGCCGCGGCGCACATGCTGCCCCGGCCCCGCAACTTCACGGGTGCGGTCTACAAGATCCGCACGACGGCTTCCGGTCAGCTACCGACCGACGCCGACCTGATAAGGGCGATCGACGACGGGCTGCCCGGGAGCGCGATGCCGGCGTGGAAGGGGCGCCTGTCGGACGCGGAGCGACGCGATGTGGCCGCATACATCAAGACGTTCTCGTCGTTCTTCGCGGACACGAGCCAGCACGTGGCGGCGCTCAAGTTCTCGAGCGAGCCGAGCGGCGGCACCGGGGCGACGGCCCTCAAGACGGGACGGCAGTTCTACGATTCCATCGGGTGCCGCAAGTGTCACGGCGACCAGGGACGGGGCGACGGGCCGTCCGCGCCCACGCTCAAGGACGACGCCGGGTTTCCCATCTTTGCCGCCGACCTGCACCAGAGCTGGCGCTTCCGCGGCGGCGGCAGCACGGGCGACATCTATCACCGGCTGCGCACCGGCCTCGACGGGACGCCGATGCCCTCGTTCTCGGACCTGATCGACCAGAAGTTCCTCACCGACGAGCAGCTATGGCGGCTGGCCCAGTACGTGCGCTCGCTCTCGCCGCCGGAGCCGCCCGAGGTGCAGGACGTCATCCACGCACCGCAGATCGCCGGCCCGGTACCGGCCTCGCCCGACGATTCGGTGTGGGGGCGGGTGGGCCGGTACTGGTTCCCGCTCGTGGGGCAGGTGATCAGAAAGTCCCGCTGGTTCGCGCCGGCGGTGTCGGGCGTATGGGTGCAGGCGCTGCACGACGGCCACACCCTCGCGCTGCGGGTGAGCTGGGACGACCGCACCCAGAGTCCCGACAGCGCGTGGCTCGGGTTCGAGCAGCGCGTGCTCGAGACGGTCGCCAGCGACGACTCGGCCTCGCCCCCCCCCAAAGCGGAGCCCTGGCCCGACCAGCTGGCGGTCCAGTTCCCCCGCCATATCCCCGAGGGCATGGAACGGCCCTACTTCCTGATGGGAAGCGAGACCGACCCGGTATACCAGTGGCGCTGGACGAGTAGCCCGCGCAAGAGCGTCGCGGGCCTGGCCCGGGGCATCGAGCGGTTCGACACGCTCCCCGGCGTGGTGGCGGGGCAGGCGCGTTTCGATCACGGGGAATGGCGGCTGGTGTTCACGCGCGCCCTTGCCACGCCCGATACCGCCAACGAAGTTCCGCTTGAGGCCGGCCGGGCGATTCCGGTGGCCTTCTTCGCCTGGGACGGTTCCAGCGGGGAACACGGCTCGCGCGTGGCCGTGAGCACCTGGTACTTCCTGGCGCTCGATCGGCCCACGCCGCCGGGCGTGTTCATTTCTCCGGTGCTGGCGATGCTCGTCACGCTCGGGCTCGGGCTCGTGGTCATTCGCCGCGCCCAGCGACGCGGCACGGCGCGTGTGGAACGGTAGGTCGAGGACTTTCATCGAGGAGGCGGGATGCGGAAGCTCGGAGCGGTGGTGGGCGTAGCGGTGCTGGGGGTGGCTCTGGCCGGCTGGATGCGCCCGACGGTCCCGGGAGCGCAGGGCGGGGGGACGATCAGCGGCAAGGTAAAGTTCACCGGGGCCAAGCCCGCCATGCCGAAGATCGACATGAGCGAGGAGCCGAAGTGCAAGGCGAAATACACGGCCGCGCCGCCCACGGAGGAGACCGTGGTCGTGAACGCCAACGGCACGCTCGCGAACGTGTTCGTGTACGTGAAGTCGGGCCTGCCGGCGAGCTACAAGGCGCCCGCGCCCGCCGGGCCGGTGACGCTCGACCAGGACGGCTGCCGCTACCATCCACACGTGTTCGGCATCCTGGTCGGCCAGCCCCTCGCCATCAAGAACTCCGACGGCATCCTGCACAACATCAAGGCCAAAGGCACCAAGAACCGCCCCTTCAACATCAGCCAGCCCGCCGTCATGACGTCGGACCGGACGTTCAGCGCTCCCGAAGTGATGGTGCCGCTCGAGTGCAACGTGCACGGCTGGATGCACGCGTGGCTGGGCGTGCTGCCGCATCCCTTCTTCGGTGTGAGCGGCAGCGACGGCTCGTTCACCATCAAGGGGCTGCCTCCGGGCACGTACACGATCGAGGCCTGGCACGAGAAGTACGGCACGCAGACCGCGACCGTGACGGTGGCGGGAAGCGAGACGAAGACGGCGGATTTCAGCTTCGCCGCCAAGTGAACTAACCGAGGAGAGGCCCATGCGTTGGTGGCTGCCGTTCAAGGCTTCGACATTCACCGGGCCGATCGACGGCCTGTTCCTCGCCATCCTGATCATCACGGGGATCGCGTTCGTGCTGGTCGAGGTGGGGCTGATCTGGTTCGTCGTGAAGTACCGGCAGCGGCCGGGCCGGAAGGCCTTCTACACGCACGGCAACACACGCGCGGAAGTGATCTGGACTGCGATCCCCGCGGTCACCATGGTGGCGCTCGGCCTGATCAGCAACCATTACTGGGTCGAGATCAAGGGCCGCAACAGCGTTCCCGCGAACGCCTATCCGATCGCGATCCACGCAAAGCAGTTCGAGTGGCAGATCACCTACCCGGGACCCGACGGCAAGCTCGGCACGCCCGACGATTTCACGGTCCGCAATCAGCTGCACGTGCCGGTGGGCCGGCCGATCGTGGTCGCGTTGTCGTCGGAAGACGTCATCCACTCGTTCTACGTGCCGCAGTTTCGGGTCCGGCAGGACGCGGTACCCGGGATGGACATCAAAGCCTGGTTCGAGGCGACCGTGCCGGGCACCTATGAGCTCGGCTGCTCGCAGCTCTGCGGACTCGGGCATTACCGCATGCGGGCGCAAGTGTTCGTGCAGACCCAGGAAGACTACGATGCCTGGATGAAGCAGGCTGCTCAGGAGGCCTCGTCATGACCACCGTGGCCGCGACGTCCCATCCCGCTCCCGCGCATCACGACGACCGGAGCTTCATCCGGAAGTACGTGTTCTCGACCGATCACAAGATCATCGGCATCCAGTTCCTGTTCGTCAGCCTGTTCTTCCTGCTGGTCGGCGGGCTCCTGGCGATGCAGATGCGCTGGCAGCTCGGCTTCCCGGGCAAGCCGATGCCGGGGGGCGGGATCCTGCCCGAGACCATGGCGCCGGGCGGCGTGATCCTGCCGGAGTACTACATCCAGCTCCTGACGATGCACGGCACGTTCATGGTGTTCTTCGCCATCATGCCGCTGCTCGTGGGCGTATACGCCAACTTCCTGATCCCGCTCAAGATCGGGACGCACGACATGGCGTTCCCCCGCATCAACATGTGGTCGTTCTGGTCGTTCTTCGCGGCCGGCCTGGTGATGCTGTCGAGCCTGTTCGTGCCGGACGGCGCGGCGCGGGCCGGGTGGACGATGTATGCGCCCCTGTCCGCTCGACACGATCTCTCGGGCGCCTCGTTCGGCCAGGAGCTGTGGTCGGTCTCGATCATTCTGGTCGGTCTGTCCTCGATTCTCGGCTCGCTCAACTACATCACGACGATCATCAACAACCGCGCCCCCGGCATGACCTGGTTCCGCATGCCGCTGTCGGTGTGGTCGCTGTTCATCACGGCCATCCTCGGCCTGCTCGCCCTGCCCGTGCTCTCCGGCGCGGCGATCATGCTCCTGTTCGATCAGATCATCGGCACGCATTTCTTCGATCCCGCGGCGGGCGGCCAGGCCATCCTGTGGCAGCATCTGTTCTGGTTCTTCGGCCATCCCGAGGTCTACATCCTGATCCTGCCGGCGATGGGCATGGTGTCGGACATCATCGCCAACGGCAGCCGCAAGCCGATCTTCGGTTACCACTCGATGGTGTTCGCGATCGTCGCGATCGCATTCCTCGGCTGGATCGTGTGGGGCCACCACATGTTCGTGAGCGGCATGAACCCGACGCTGGGGTCGTCGTTCATGGTCTCGACGCTGGTGATCGCGGTCCCCTCGGCGGTGAAGACGTTCAACTGGATGGGGACGATGTGGCGCGGCAACATCAAGTTCACCGTGCCGATGCTCAACGCGGTGGCGTTCGTCGCGATGTTCGTGATCGGCGGGCTGTCGGGGATCTTCATGGCCGCGACGCCGGTGGACATGCAAATCCACGACACCTATTTCATCGTGGCCCACCTGCACTACGTGCTGTTCGGCGGCAGCCTGTTCGCGTTGTTCGCCGCGATCCCGTACTGGTATCCCAAGATGTTCGGCCGGATGATGAGCGAGCGGTGGGGCAAGGTGCATTTTTGGCTCACATTCATCTTCTATAATTGCACGTTTTTCCCGATGCACATCACGGGGATGGCTGGCGAGATGCGACGGCTTTACGACCCGAACCAGTACCTCTTCTTGCAGCCCTACCAGCCGATTCGGGTGTTCATCTCGATCAGCGCGTTCCTCCTGTTCGCGACGCAGATCATCTTCTTCGTGAACTTCTGGTGGAGCCTGAAGCGGGGCAAGCCGTCCGGGCTCAATCCCTGGCAGGACAACGGCCTGGAGTGGACGCTGCCGAGCCCCGCGCCGCACGGCAACTGGGAGCGGGTGCCGACGGTGTACCGCGGGCCGTACGAGTTCAGCTCGCCGCAGGTGCCGGAGGATTACCTGCCGCAGACCCGCAAGCTCCCGGGCGACCGGGAGCCGGCCGCCGTGTCGGCCGCACGCCACTGACCGAGGGAGAGGGACGAGCGATGACGCACGCAGCCGCCACCGTCGACCAGATGCGGCCCCCGTACCCGGCCGAGCGCGGGCTCGACGTCTACAACACGAAGCTCGGGATGTGGGTGTTCCTCGCGTCGGAAGTGATGTTCTTCGCCGCGTTGATCGGGACCTACGTCATCCTGCGGTTCGGCGCCCCGGGCGAATGGGCCCGGCCGGGGATCGTTCTGAACATCAAGATCACCGCCTTTAACACGTTCCTGCTGATCTGCTCGAGCGTGTCGATGGTGAAAGCCTACGCCGCCATCCAGGACGGCGATCCCAAGAAGATGCGCTTCTGGCTGCTGCTGACCATCTTGGGCGGCGCCAGTTTCGTGGGGATTCAGGTCTACGAGTACATCCACCTGATCGAGCACGGCTTCGTGCCGAGCGGCGTGCGCGAGGGAAGCGAGCTGGCGGAGCTGGTCGCGAAAGGAACGCTGCCCGCGGCGACGATGGGCCTGTACGGCTCCACATTCTTCACGATGACGGGGTTTCACGGCTTCCACGTCACCTGCGGCGTGATCTCGATGACCTATCTGTACCTCACGAAGGCGCTGCCGGGCAAGTACTCGAAGGCGGACTACGGCGGGATCGAGACGGTGGGCCTGTACTGGCACTTCGTCGACCTGGTGTGGATCATCCTGTTCACGATCGTCTACCTCATTTGAGGGCGGGGGGCCATGGAGACCGCGCACAAGCGTCCCAACTACATCCTGATCTGGGTGTACCTGGCGGTCCTCACGGCCGCCGAGCTGGCGCTCGCCTTCGAGCTGCCCATCTCGCGCAACTTGAAGCTGCTGCTGCTCCTGTTCCTGGCGATCTGGAAGGCGGCTCTGGTCGGGCTGTTCTTCATGCACTTGAAGTTCGAGCGCTGGAACCTGCGGATCATGGCGATGATCCCGTTGCCGCTCGCCGTGATCTTCATTCTGGCCGGCATGTCGGAGCACATCTGGTAGCGTTTCTCGAGCTGACGAAGCCACGCATCACGCAGCTGGTGGTGCTCACCGCCGCGGCCGGGTTCTACCTCGGCTCGGGGGCCGGCGTGGATGTCCGGCTGCTGCTGCAGACGCTGATCGGCGTGGCTCTCGTCGCCGCGGGGACGAACGCGTTCAACCAGTGGCGCGAGCGCGACGTCGACGCGCGCATGCGACGTACCCAGGGCCGCCCGCTGCCGTCGGGGCGTGTCACCCCGCGGGCGGCCGCCGCGTTCGCGGCGGTCATCTCGGTGGCGGGCGTGGGCTATCTCGCCCTGCGGGTGAACCTGCTCACCGCGGGACTCGCGGCGCTCACGCTCGCGAGCTACGTGCTGCTCTACACGCCGCTCAAGCGCATCACGACGCTCAATACGCTCATCGGCGCGGTGCCGGGCGCGCTGCCCATCGTGGGCGGATGGACCGCCGCCGGCGGGGCCTTGGGGCCGGCCGTGGCGGCGTTGTTCTGGATCTTGTTCCTGTGGCAGCTGCCCCACTTCCTCGCGCTCGCCTGGATCTACCGGGAGGACTACCGGCGCGGCGGTCTGGCGATGCTGTCGGTCGCGGACGCGGACGGGCGGCACACCGGTCGCATGGTGCTGCTGTACGCGACGGCGCTCCTTCCCGTGAGCCTGTTGCCCACGCTGCTTGGCGTCACCGGAGCATTGTATTTCTTCGGGGCGCTGGCGCTGGGGCTCGCCTACACGGGGGCGTCGGTCGCGATGACGCACGCCACCACCACGGTGCGCGCCAGGCGCCTCTTCCTCGTGTCCATCGTGTACCTTCCGGGCCTGTTGACTCTGATGGTCCTGGACAAGGTGGCCACGTAGGATTTCGCGAGTCCCGAGCCCCCAGCCCCGAGCCCCTATGATCCCCTTCCACCGCCTGCTCATTTCCACCGCGGTCGTCTTCTGCGCGGGCTTCGCGCTGTGGGCGGGCTGGAGCTACCGGGAATCGGGGGACGGCGTCACGCTCGTCATGGCCGTCGCCTCCGCGGCCGCGGCCGCGGCGCTCAGCTACTACCTGCGCCACCTGAAGCGGTTCCTCGGCCGATGACGCTCGCCGCGCTGATCCTGGTGCAGCACGGGGGAGACGACCCGCACATGAACCTGCTGTACTTCTGGGCGGCGGTGCTTCTCGCGCTCACGCCGGTGCTGATCTTCGGTGGGATCGGCGTCTGGATCGTGCGGAGGGTGATAAAAGAGCGACGCGAAGACGAAGTGCTGCCCCCATGACCTCCAAGTCTCCCGAACGCCGTCAAGTCGTCCGCTTCGCCTTCTACAAGCTCGACAGCGCGTGGCGCCGGCTCCCGGCCGAGCGACAGGCCAGTGCCAAGCTCGAGTTCGGCGAGGCGATCGAGAGCTTCGCGGGCCGGCTGCTGCTGCGCCCCTACGGCCTCGTGGGCATCCGCGGCGACTGCGATTTCCTGCTGTGGCAGGTGGCGGAGGACCTGGATTCGCTGGTGGCGCTACAGACCGCGCTCAACCGCACCGACCTGGGCGCCTACCTCGCGGTTCCCTACAGCTACCTCGCGATGACGCGCCGCTCGATCTATGAGTTCCCCGAGGCTCCCGGCGCGGGACAGCCCTCCCGGCTCGTGATCCGGCCGAGCGATGCCCGTTACCTCTTCGTGTATCCGTTCATCAAGACGCGCGCGTGGTACATGCTGCCCAAGGCGGAGCGGCAGGTGATGATGGACGAGCACGTGCGCGTCGGGCGGCAATACCCCTCGATCCGGCTCAACACGACGTATTCCTACGGCCTCGACGACCAGGAGTTCATCGTCGCCTTCGAGGGCGACGATCCGGCCGACTTCCTCGACCTGGTGATGGAGCTGCGCGAGAGCAAGGCGTCGTCCTACACGCTGCGCGACACCCCGACGTTCACCTGCATCCAGATGTCGCTGTGGGACATGCTGGACACGCTGGGGGGCGCCGGTGCGGCGCAGGCGGTATCGCGCCGGCCCACGCGGGCGGACGGCTATACGCCCGTGGCCACGCTCGCCGATCTGCCCGCCGGCACGAGCCGGCGCGTGTACGTCGGCGGCGATGCCGTCGCGCTCTTCAACGTGAACGGCACCGTGCACGCCATCGCCAACCGCTGCACGCACGCGCGCGCCAGCCTCTCCGAAGGGACCGTCGACCCGGCCCGCTGCGCGGTGACGTGCCCCTGGCACGAAGGCGTCTTTTCGCTCGAGACGGGGCAGGTGCTGAGCGGGCCCCCGTCGCTGCCGGTCGCCACTTATCGCGTGAAGGTCGAGGGCGACACGGTCCTCGTCGCTCCCCCGGGTTTGATCGACGCGGGCGAGCCGACCGTTGCCCGCCGCTCCTGACGACAGCCGTTTCCTCAAGGCGTGCCGCTCGGAGCCCACCGATGTGACGCCGGTGTGGTTCATGCGGCAGGCGGGGCGCTACCTGCCGGAATACCGCGCGCTGCGGCAGAAGCACTCGCTGCTCGAGCTGTGCCACAAGCCGGAGCTCGCGGCCCAGGTGACCCTGCAGCCGATCGAGCGCCTGGGGGTGGACGCGGCGATCCTGTTCGCCGACATCCTGCTGCCGTTCGAGCCGCTGGGGCTGGGGCTCACGTTTTCCGCGGGCGAGGGCCCGCAGATCACCCGCCCGGTGCGCGAGGCGGGCCAGGTGCTGGAGCTGCCGCCGGTGGACCCCGCGACCGACCTCGCCTACGTGCTGGAAGCGGCGCGGATCGCGGCGCGGGCCCTGCCCCATCACATCCCTCTCATCGGCTTCGCCGGCGCACCGTTCACCCTCGCGAGCTACGCGATCGAAGGCGGGGCGACGCGCAGCTTCGCCCTCACCAAGCGGTTCATGTACTCGGAGCCGCGCGCGTGGCACCAGCTGCTCGAGCGGCTGGCAGAGCTGGTGGGGGCCTACCTGGCGGCCCAGGCCCGCGCCGGCGCCCGCGCGCTGCAGCTGTTCGACAGCTGGGTGGGCTGTCTCTCCCCGGCCGACTACGCGACCTACGTGTTTCCCCACAGCCAGCGGGCGCTCGAGCTGGCGGCAGCGTCGGGCGTGCCGGTGATCCACTTTGGGACCGATACCGCCGGACTGCTGGCGGACTTCGCTCGAGCGGGGGGCGACGTGATCGGCGTCGACTGGCGCATCCCGCTGGACGCCGCGTGGCAGCGAGTCGCTCCCGCCGCCATTCAGGGCAACCTCGATCCCGTGGCGCTGCTCGCCCCCCGGGCGGAGCTCGAGCGCCAGACGCGGGAGATCCTGGCCCGCGCGGGCTCGCGGCCCGGACACATCTTCAACCTGGGTCACGGCGTGCTTCCCGAAACGCCGATCGAGGCGCTGCAAGCCGTGGTGGAGTGGGTGCATGGCGGCTGACCCGGGCGCGATCGCCGTCCTCCTCATGGCGTACGGCGGCCCGGACAGCCTGGACGACGTCGAGCCCTATTTGCTCGACGTGCGCGGTGGTCGTGCGGTGAGCCCAGAATTCACCGCGGAGATCAAGGCACGCTACGCGCGGATCGGCGGTCGCTCGCCGATTCGCGCGCTCACCGAAGCGCAGGCGGCGGGCGTGCAGCGGCTGCTGGGCGACGGCTTCGCCGTGTCCGTGGGAATGCGTCACTGGCATCCGTACATCGCCGACACGGTGGAGCGGATCGTCGCGGCGGGCCGGCGGCGCCTGGTGGGCATCGCGCTGGCACCGCACTACTCCGCGATGTCGGTGGGCGCCTACCAGAAGAAGCTGCTCGCGGCCACCGCCGGGCGCCTCGACGTCGCGCTGGTACGGAGCTGGGGCGCGCACCCGAAATTCCTCACCGTTGTCGCCGATCGGGTGACGCAAACGCTGGCGCGGTTCCCTTCACCCGCCAAAGTGCAGGTGCTGTTCACCGCGCACAGCCTCCCCGAGCGGATTCTGGCAGCCGGTGATCCCTATCCCTCCGAGCTGCGGGCCAGCGCCGCGGCGGTGGCGCAGCGGGTGGGACTCGCGGCGTGGCACTTCGCCTACCAGAGCGCCGGCGCCACCGCGGAGCCCTGGCTCGGGCCGGAAGCGGGTGCCCTGATGACGGATCTCGCCGGCAAGGGCCACCGGGATTTCCTGATCGTTCCCATCGGATTCGTGTCCGACCACGTCGAAGTGCTGTACGACGTGGACATCGTGTACCAGGAGCTCGCCGGGCGGCTGGGCCTGCGCCTCGAGCGCACGGCGTCGCTCAACGACGATCCGCTGCTCGTAGCGGCGATCGCGGAGATCGCTCACGACACCGCGGCCGGCCGGGGATGGCTGTGAGCGCCACCGTGGCCGTAGCTGGAGCGGGCCTGGCGGGCCTGTCGGCGGCATGGGAGCTATCACGGGCAGGGGCCACCGCCGTGGTGCTTGACGCCGGGCGGCGGCCGGGCGGAGTGGTCGTGACGGAGCGGCCCGGTGCGCCCGGTGCGCCCGGTGCGAAAGAAGGCTTCGTGATCGAAGGCGGGCCCGATGGTTTCCTCGCCGCCGAGCCCGACATCCAGGAGCTGGCGCGCGAGGCCGGTATCGGCGGGCGCCTAGTCGATCAACTCACCAGCGGGTCGTCGTTATGGACCGGGCGGGGGATGGAGCCCCTGGCCGAGGGACAGGCAGCCGCGCTGCTCGGCATCCAGATCCCGTCAGATGTAGGGGCGCAGCATGCTGCACCCCTGCAGTGCGGATTCCGCAGCTTCGCCACCGGGATGGCGGACCTCGTGGAGGCGCTCGTCGCCCGGGTGGGTCCGGCGATCCGACCGGCCCAGGGCGTCACCGGCCTCGCGCCCGCGACTCGTGGTTGGCGACTGTCACTCACCGGCGGCTCCACGCTCGAAGCGGAGGCGGTCATCCTCGCCCTCCCGGCGTGGATCGCGGCGCGACTGGTCACCGCCGCCGGCGTGCCCGCCGCCCGGCGCCTGGACGAGGTGATCTACTACCCGACCACCACCGTCTCGCTCGCCTACCGCGAGGATCAGCTCGCGACGACGCTCGCCGGGACGGGGTTCGTGTCCGCGGCGGAGTTGGCAGAGGGGGGTGCCGTGGTGCGCGCCTGCTCGTACTCATGGCTCAAGTATCCGGGTCGCGCGCCGTCCGGTCACGCGCTGCTGCGGGCGTTCGTCGGACCGGTGGATGGCGATCCCGCCGTGGCCGCTCACGCGGAGCTGGCTCGCATCCTGGGGATCAGCGGGGGCCCGCTGTGGAGTCGTGCGTTCACCTGGCTGCGGGGGTTACCCCGCTACCGGTCGGGGCACGCCGGGCATGTGGCCGCGGTGCGGGAGCGCCTGGCTAGGCTGCCGCCGCTGGCGATCGCGGGCGCCGGGTTCGATGGGGCCGGAGTGTCGGCGTGCGTGAAGTCGGGGAGAGAAGCGGCGCGGCTGGTGCTGGACCGGCTGGGAGTGAACCCCGGGCCGTCGGCCCGGGGTCAGCCGCGCGGAGACCTGGGTGGGCTCGGCTGACCCCGGGGCGGTGCCCCGGGGTTCACCAGCAACTCTTTCGCTTTCGCCACCACGTTGTCCACCGTCAACCCGAACTCCTGATAGATCCGCTGATACGGCGCGGAGGCGCCGAACCGCTCGATGCCGAGCACGACGCCGCGGTCGCCCACCCAGCGGTACCACGGCTGCGGGCTCGCGGCTTCGACGGCGATGCGCGCGCCCACACCCGGTGGGATCACGGCGTCGCGGTACTCCGGCGGCTGCCGCGCAAACAGCTCCATCGACGGCATGCTCACGGCGCGCGTGGCGATTCCCGCCGCGCTGAGGCGCTCGTAGGCCCCCAGCACCAGCTCCACTTCCGACCCGCTGCCGATGAGCACCACCGCCGGCTTGCCGTCGGGTGCGTCGGCCAGCACGTACGCGCCGAGTCTCAGGCCGTTGGCGGGAGCGTAGCGGGTGCGGTCGATGACCCCGACCTTTTGGCGTGTGAACACGAGCGCCACAGGACCGCTCTGGTGACGGATGGCGGCACGCCACGCTTCGACGGTCTCGGTCGCGTCCGCCGGCCGGAGCACCACCAGGTCGGGGATGGCGCGCAACGCGGCGAGCTGCTCGACCGGCTGGTGGGTCGGGCCGTCCTCGCCGAGCCCGATCGAATCGTGGCTGAAGACGTAGATCACCGGGAGCCGGCACAGCGCCGCGAGGCGGATCGGCGGTCGCATGTAGTCGGAGAAGATGAGGAAGGTCGATCCCACCGGCCGCACGCCGCGGTGCAGCGCCAGCCCGTTCAAGATCGCGCCCATGGCGTGCTCACGGATGCCGAAGTGCACATTGCGCGCGCCCGAGCTGCCCGCGGCCACGTCGCCGCCATTCTTGATTACGACATTGGTCGAGGCTGCGAGATCAGCGGACCCACCCACCAGCTCGGGGAGCTTCGCCGCCAGGGCGTTCATGATCTTGCCCGACGCGGCGCGCGTGGCCTGCGCGTCCTTGGGCGTAAACTCGGGGAGTCCGTCGTCCCAACCGTCCGGCAGCCGACCGGCAAGGCGCCGCTCCAGCTCGGCGGCGAGGTCGGGGTGCGCCTTGCGGTAGGCGTCGTACTTCGCCTGCCACTCGGCTTCGAGCCGGGCCCCCCGCTCCCCCGCGCGGCGCCACTGCGCCAGGGCCGCGTCGGGCACGTGGAACGGTTCGAGGCTAGGCCAGCCCAGATGCTGCTTGGTGAGCCGCACCTCCGCTTCGCCGAGCGGGGCGCCGTGGGCCTCGGGGGTATCCTGCTTGTGCGGGCTGCCGAAGGCGATGTGGGTGCGGACGATCATGAGTGACGGCCGGTCGGTGACGCGCCGCGCCGCGGCGAGCGCGGCGTCGAGCGCGCCGAGGTCGTTGCCGTCCGCCACACGCTCCACGTGCCAGCCGTAGCTCTCGAACCGTTTGCCGACATCGTCCGAGTAAGTCAGATCGGTCTTGCCGTCGATCGTGATGCGATTGTCGTCGTAGATGCCGATCAGGCGACCCAGTTTCAGGTGCCCGGCGAGGGAGCAGGCCTCGTGCGAGACGCCCTCCATCAGGTCGCCGTCGGACGCCAGGAAGTACGTGCAATGATCGACGATCGCGTGGCCCGGCCGGTTGAAGAGCTGCGCGAGGTGGGCCTCCGCCAGCGCCATCCCCACCGCGTTGCCGACGCCCTGACCGAGCGGGCCGGTCGTGGCTTCGACGCCCGGCGTGAGCCCGTGCTCGGAGTGGCCCGGCGTACGGCTGCCCCACTGGCGGAATCGCTCGATATCGTCGAGCGACAGGTCGTAGCCCGTGAGATACAGCACCGCGTAGAGCAGGATGCACGCGTGTCCCGCCGAGAGCACGAAGCGATCGCGTCCGAGCCAGTCCGGGTGGGCGGGATGATACCGCAGATGGCGTTGCCACAGCACGTAGGCCAGCGGCGCCAGCGCCATGGCGGTGCCGGGGTGGCCGGAGTCCGCCTTTTGGACCGCATCCATGGCGAGGGTGCGGACGGTGTTGATGCACAGCTGGTCGAGCGATGTACTGCGGGCGGCGGGAGGAGGAGCGGCGCCGCTCATGGACTCGGTCACAACAGGCCCGATTTCGCGGCCTGCCACAGGTGCATCAGTCGATCGAATCCGTTCACCAGCAGGTCCACCTGCTGCGGGCTGGGGCTCGCGTTGGCGGCGGTCTTGAGCTCCGCGCAGATGCGCGGCATTTCCTTGCGCCCCTGCTTGGTGCCCTCGGCGGCGATCTGGTCCAGGATCGCGACGATCCGCTGGCGCGCCGCTTCGTCTTTGGGCACCTGCCAGAGGTAGTCCGCGAGCTGTTTGCCCTCGCTGCACAGTTTGCCGAGGGCGTCGAGCAGGGGGGCGGGGCGAGGCGCGCGGCGCGGCGCGTTGGCATCGCTCATGGGAACACGAATTATAACAGGACGAGGACCGAATATGCCCCTGGCCGAGCCCGGGCTTCAGCCCAGGACCACGGTTGCCCGCACACCCAGTGCCCTCTAGCTTGCGCTCTCCATGACACTGCTGCGCGAGCGACTGCGGACGTTGCACCTGGCGGCGAAAGGGTGGGACACATCGGTCGTGGTGGCGGTGCTCATCTGGATCGTGCTGCGCTCCTACCTGATCGAGGCCTTCCGCATTCCCTCGGCGAGCATGGAGAACACGTTGCTGGTCGGCGACTTCCTGTTCGTGAACAAGGCGATCTACGGCGGCGAGCTCGAGATTCCCGGCACGGGGCTCCGGTTCGTGCGCCTGCCCGGCTACGCCGAGCCCCAGCGCGGCGGCATCGTCGTGTTCCGCTCGGTGGAAGACTCGACGCCCAACCTGAACATCGTGAAACGAGTGATCGGTGCCGGCGGGGACACGCTCCGCATGGTGCACGACTCGGTGTACCGCAACGGCCAGCGACTGGACGAGCCCTACGCGCTGCATCTTGCCGGCGGCAGCGAAGTCGATCCGGATTTCCGGCTGCAGCAGATGCGGGCGTGGCAGCTGCGCTATTACATCGGCCGCGATACCGCGCACTACCACCCCACGACGCACGATTGGGGGCCGGTGGTCGTGACGCCGGGGCATTTCTTCGTGATGGGCGACAACCGCGACGAGTCCTACGACAGCCGCTTCTGGGGGTTTCTGCCGCGGGCCCACATCGTGGGCAAGCCGCTCATCCTCTATCTGAGCATCGCGACCGACCCGCTGCGGATTCGCTGGAACCGGATGCTCCGCCAGCCGAGGTGAGTACGCGAGTCGCGGCGCTGGTCGTTCTCTCGGTCTCATGGGCCTACGCGGCAGCCGCCCAGCAGCGCGACACGACCGCCCGGCCGCCGCAGCCGACGGACAGCCTGAAGGTGTACACGCTACCGCCGGCCGTGGTCTCGGTGACCCGCGCCAACCCGCCGATCAATCGCATCCCGCAGGCCGTGCAGCTCGTCGAAAAGGCCGCCATCAGCCGGGCCCGGCCCACGTGGGGGCTCGATGAGGCGCTCGTGTCGGTACCCGGCGTGTACGCGGCGAACCGCTACAACTTTTCGCTCGACCAGCGGATCTCGATCCGCGGCTTCGGCGCCCGCTCTGCATTCGCGGTGCGGGGTGTGAAGGTGATCGTGGACGGGATCCCGCAGACCCTCCCCGACGGCCAGAGCCAGCTCACCAACTTGGAGCTGGGTGCCGCCGATCGCATCGAGATCCTGCGCGGCTCGTCGTCGGCGCTGTTCGGGAACGCCTCCGGAGGCGTGATCAGCATCTGGACCGACCCGACGCCGCCGCAAGGCGTGCGCCAGGACGTACGCGTGCTGTTCGGCACCTTCGATCGCGACCTCGCCCGCAACTGGAGCAAATGGCAGTCGAGCACCGCTCTTCGCGTCGGGCCGGGCTCCGCCCTCGTGACCGTGTCGCGGCTCGACTACACCGGGGAGCGCGATCACTCCGCCGCGGACTTCCGCGATCTCAATACCCGCTGGCACTTCCCGCTTGCCCCGGGCTGGTCGCTCGCGGCCACCGCCGACGTGGGGTGGGACCCGCGCGCCGACAACCCCGGTGGCCTCAATCCGGTCGAGCTGGCCAACAATCCCGACGCCGCCGCGCCCCTTAACCTGTCCCGCAACGCCGGCAAGGACGTCACCCAAGGTCAGGCGGGTGTGACCCTGCAGCGCAGCTTGCCCGACGGGGGTGAGGCGTTCCTGACCGTCTTTGGATTCACTCGCGGCCTCACCAACCCCACCACGCAGGCCTACATCCATCTCGACCGCGTCGACTACGGCGCCCGCGCCGGCATGACTCGCCCGCTTCCGATCGGGACTCTGGAGCATCGCCTGACCGCTGGGATCGACTTCCAACGTCAGCGCGACGATCGGTTGAACTACGGCTATTTCACCGCTGCTCCTTCGCAGCCCGACACGACCGCCCGCCTGCTCGATCAGCTTGAGCACGTGACGGAGGTCGGCCCGTACGTACAGAGCGCCTTGCAGATCACGCCGCACCTCGCCGTGACGGCGGGCCTGCGCTACGACTGGGTGAAATTCCAGGTGGGCGATCGGCTCGTGACCCCGACCAACGGGGACGACTCGGGCGATCGGCTGATGAAGGCGCTGTCCGGCACCCTCGGGCTGGCTGTGACGCCGTCCAGCGCGTTCACCGCCTACGCCAACATCGGGACGTCGTTCGAGACTCCGACCACCACCGAGCTCACCAACCGGCCGAACGGCGCGGGAGGCTTCAATCCGACGCTCGAGCCGCAGCAGGCCAGGAACTATGAGGTCGGCGCGCGCGGCGACATCGTCGGACGGTTGAATTACTCCATTGCGCTGTTCGACGCTGAGGTGCGCAACGAGCTGATCTCGTTCCCGGTCCCGGGCGACACGACGGGCCGAGTGTTCTTCCGCAACGCCGGGCGGGCGCGGCACCGCGGCATCGAGCTCGGCACCGATCTGCGCATCGGCGCCGGCGTGGACCTGATCACGGCGTGGACGTACTCCGATTTTCGCTACGTCGATTACGCGGTAGGCCCGCGCGTGCTGGACGGCCAGGCACTGCCCGGGATCCCCCAGCACTGGCTGCACCTGCTCCTCAAGGCCCAGCCGGCGTTCGCGCGCGGCGCCTGGGTAGAGCTCGAGGAGAGGCACTCGTCCGGGTTCGCCGTGGACGACACCATGTCCACGAGCCGCGCGCCGCATACGTCGCCCTGGTGGACCACGAATGTGCGGCTCGGGTGGAGCGGTCCCGTTGCGGGCGTACGCTGTACCCCCTTTGTGGGCTTCGACAACTTGTTCAATCGGGCATACGTCGGGTCGGTGGTTATCAACGCGGCGAATCGGCGCTATTATGAGCCCGCTCCCGGACGCAACCTGTACGTCGGGTTTTCGCTCGGTGCGGGGGAGTAGGCTTCATCTTTCAACGGAGGTGGGTATGAGGTATCGGGCTCGATGGTCCGCGACGCTACTGGTCGCGGCGCTCGTCGCGGCACCGCTGTGCGGGCAGGGGTCGGGAGGAGTCTCGAATCCGGGGTCCTCTCCCACGGCCAACGCGGTCGTGACGAAGGACATGCTGGTGAACGCCGCGGCGGCAGGCGACTGGCTGATGTACGGGCACAACTACTGGAACAACCGTTTCTCTCCCCTCAAGACGATCAATACGACGAACGTCCGGCGTCTGGTCGCGCGGGGCGTGTATACCCACGGCTCGACGACGCTGGGCAGCTTCGAGACGACGCCGATCGTGGTGAACGGGACGATGTACATCACGTCGCCGGCGACGCCCAACAACATCGTGCGCGCCTTCGACCTGCGCACCCACAAAATGTTGTGGGAGTACACGCACAAGAATGCCCCCGTCTCGACCGCGTGCTGCGGGCCCAACAACCGCGGCGTAGCCGTGTCGGGCGGATCGGTATTCGTGGGCACGCTGGACGACGAGCTGGTGGCGCTCGACGCCGCCAGCGGCAAGGAGAAATGGGCCGTGAAGGTGGGTGACGGGCCCGAGGCCGGTTACACCGAGACCATGGCGCCGCTCGTGATCGGCGACAACGTGATCATCGGGACCTCGGGCGCCGAGTACGGCATCCGGGGCTACGTGAAAGCCTTCAACGCGGCGAGCGGTGCGCCGGTGTGGACGTGGTATACGCTGCCTGCACCCGAGGAGGGCGGCTGGTGGGGACCCTTCTCCAAGACCACTCCCGAGGGCGACGACCTGAAGCGCGACATCGCCAAGGAGCGTGCCGACTCCGCCAAGTACCCCGACGCCTGGAAGACGGGCGGCGGCTCGGTGTGGATGACGCCCGCCTATGACGACGCGACGAAGACGCTGTTCGTCGCGATCGGCAACCCCTCGCCCGACCTGGACGGCTCGATCCGCCCCGGCGACAACCGCTGGACCGAATCGGTCGTGGCGATCGACGCGACCAACGGCAAGTTCAAGTGGGGATATCAGGAAGTGCCGCACGACGTGTGGGACCTGGACGCGGTGAGCCCCCCGGTGATCGCCATGGTGGGTGGGAAGAAAGCCGTGGTGGAAGCGGGCAAGACGGGCTTCGTGTACGTCCTCGACGCCGCCACCGGCAAGCTGATCCGTCGCTCCGCGGCGTTCGTGCCGCAGCAGAACATGTACACGCAGCCGACGGCGGACGGCGTGTTCATGCTCCCGGGCGCGAACGGCGGGGAGGAGTGGTCTCCCATCGCGGTTCACCCCGATCTGGGCTACGCCTACACGGTTGCCCTGCATCAGCCGATGCATTACAAGGTGCATTTCTCGCCCTGGGAAAAGGGCCGGCTGTGGCTCGGCAGCGCATTCGTGCGGGTTCCGGACGCCCAGGGGGGCTACTCGGGTGAGTACGGCCTGGTCAGCGCGATCGATCTCAACACCGGCAAAGTCGCCTGGCAGCAGAAGACCGAGCTGCCGATGATGGGCGGCGCGACCGCCACGGCGGGCGGCCTGGTGTTCACGGGCGAGGGCAACGGCTGGTTCAAGGCGTACGACGCCAAGACCGGTGCGGTGCTGTGGCAGTTCAACTGCGGCGCCGGCGCCAACGCCGCGCCCGCGGTGTTCGAGGTCGACGGTGAGGAGTTCGTGGCCGTGGCCGCGGGCGGGAACTTCCAGATCAGCTATCCGCTCGGCAATTCGCTGTTCGTGTTCGGGCTGCCGAAGGCAGGGATGTAAGCTCAAGCCGGGATGCGGGATGCGGAGTGCGGGATGCGTCGGTGCACGCTCGCATCCCGCATCCCGTACCTCGCATCCCCTTCCCACAGGGCCAGTTGCGGCCGGTTGTGCCGGCGCCCCCACGGTCCCCAGGGGGCCGAAAACCAGCCCGCTATTGCATTTAGGGGGGGGTCATACCCAATATTTTGCGGGAATTCTGGGCCAGGGGCGGCCGCAAAGCCGGGCTCGCCTTGGGGTCTCGGGGGGGAGCATTCCGGACGCCGTCCCCGGCGGCCATCGGCTCTCAAGAGGAGGTTCGGCTCCGCTTTTCCTATCAGGTCGGTCACACGACAGACGTAGGTGAGAAGCCAGACGAGCAGGCACCTAGCAGGCCAACTCCCCAAGGAGGGGTTCTCGTATGAAGCGTCTCACGTTGCTGTTGTTGGGTCTCGCGCTTGGCGTCACTGCGACGGCCAAGGCGCAAGGCCTGACGATGCAGATGTCGAACGGCTGGTCGTTCCAGTTTGCCGGGAACGTGAACGCCTTCTGGGTGTTCACTAAGGTTAACAACAGCGGGCCCGCGAACTCGAGCGTCCGTACCGGACTGCTCCCGTCGTTCGCAACTTTCGAGGCGCGGGGGAAGGAAGGCGGCTTGAACCTGGGGATCCATTTCGGGTTCGCGCCGCAGATTCAGAACGCCGGCACGCACGACCAGTTCGGCGCCCAGATCGATATGCGCCAGGTCTATATGACGGTCGGCTTCAAGGACGGGTCTCAAATCCTCGTCGGCCGTGAGCTCTCGCTGTTTGGTCGCCAAAACATCGTGAACGACATGACCCTGTTTGGTGTCGGCGCGGTGGGCATTCCGAATGTGACTCTCGCGGGCATAGTAGCTGATCCGCCCCAAGGCGGCGGGACCACGCTCGGCAGGATCGGGTACGGCTACATCTATCCGAACTTCAATGCGCAAGTAACCTACAGCACGAAGCCCGGTAAAGGTCAGTTCTCCATCGGGGTGTTCCAGCCGAGCGTCCTGACCGGCGCGTATGGCTTCACCAAGATCCCGCGCCTGGAAGGCGAATTCATCTACAACCAGAGGCAGGGCAGGAACAACTACAGCTTCTGGATCGGTGGTCTCTGGCAGAGCACGTCGAACGCAGCCTCGGGCGGCAACACGGTGAGCTCAATCGGAGGCACTGCCGGGATCAAGGCAGCGCTGTCGGATCTTACGGTCACGGCCACCGGCTACATGGGGAAGGGCCTGGGCACGACGCTCATGTTCTCCGCTTTGGGTGGCGGCCCGATCGCGGCCAACGGAACGGCCGGGCGGAAGTCGGACGGCGGGTACGTGCAGCTCATGTACAAGGTCGGTACCAAGACGAACGTCGGCGCCAGCTGGGGCTTCAGCCGCCTCGTCAACGATCAGACCGGCGACGGCAACACCACCGTGCGCTCGAACCTGTACTCGTACACGGTTGGGGTCTATCATCAGTGGACCAAGTCGCTCAAGTTCGTGGTCGAGGGTAGTAACGAAGGCACGACCGGCGTCATCGGCATCGCCGGATCGCCTGGAGTCAAGATGATCAACCTCTCCGCCGGGTTCATGCTGTTCTTCTAAGAGGCAGAAAACGTCGAGCGAGAGCGTCTCGCAGAGGCGTCTCGCGGAAGCGTCCAGTAGAGACGTCAAGAGGCCGGGAGCGATCCCGGCCTCTTACGTTCCGGCCTCTACTTGTGCGCTATGATGGCCGCAAAAACGCGGAGGTCCGGTAAGTACCCGCTCACGTACAACGTGTCATTCGAGAAGGCGTACGTTCCAACGAACGCGCCCGATGACCCTTGTGTGGACGAGACGGTGATCGTGTCACGGGCGAGTGTGTAAAGGCCCGCCAGGACTACAGGAGACAGTCTCCCCCGGTCGATCCATGCGCTAAGGCTGTCAGTGCTCGCAGTCAGTATGAGGGAGCCAGCGGAGCCAAACCCCCGGCGAGAGTTCTGACAGTACGAGACGACAGTATACCTACCTGTGAGACTAGTCGGCGACGCGGCACCACCGCGATAGCTCGGGCATGGGCCGCTCACCTGGATCGCCTTCAGGTCTATCAGACTCGCGTCGCTTCGGCATCCAGCGGCTAGGGCCGCCAGAACTGCCAGGCTAAGGGCCCGTTGACTCCAGCGCGTCGCGCGGCGCATCAGGGTGCCCTCAACGTGTTGGCTCGGCCGCCGCCGACAATGGGGACCGAGTTGCACGGATGAACAGGTGAAAATAAGCACCTCCCGATGTTGGCAGGCGAAGGATATCGACTAGTAGAGTAACCGTACGCCTCAAACGTCGCTGCGTTCGACCCTGTCAATTGACCAAAGAGTCTGTGGCAGCTGTCTCGCAACAGGCCGTTGAGTGCGCGCAACGTCGCACACGACACCCGCTGC
>Ga0209474_10000488_pt1 | contig 43484 bp, 38 predicted proteins | sample GraSoiAngelo_145_FD_185902 | JGI IMG/M metagenome (GOLD analysis project Ga0209474, IMG submission 185902) | Grasslands soil microbial communities from the Angelo Coastal Reserve, California, USA - 14_1009_05_20cm (SPAdes) (version 2) | ecosystem: Environmental > Terrestrial > Soil > Grasslands...
CAATGCCTACAAGGAGAAGCAGCGCCAACATTACGAGAGAAACCCGATGCGCCGATGAATGACCTGCGACTTTCATGCGTGCTCCTTCACTGCCCCCAGTTCGGGAATCGCGGTAGCTTTGGCTGCCATTCTTTCGAGCAAGTGATCTCCAACGCGAAGTGCGTTGGCCATGATCGTGAGTGCAGGGTTCACAGCTCCGCAGGAGGGAAAGAAACTCGCGTCGACTACGTACAGGTTGTCGAGTTCGTGGGCTTTGCAGTTCCGATCGAGCGCGGAGCTTCGAGGATCGTTGCCAAAGCGCACTGTTCCGTTTTGGTGGGCAACGCCGGCCAGGGGAATTCGTTGCCCGATGAACTTATCCAGTGCAAACACATGGTCGTGTCCATCGATCTCGCGAATCAGGCTCTTGAGCTTCGCGACAAGTCTCTTGTGTCCTTCCAGATTATTTGGGACATAGGAAAGCACGATGTTGCCCTCGCGATCCAACGCCACGCGATTATTCGGGTCAGGCAGATCTTCGGAGGTCAGCCAAAAATCAAGCGAGTGCTTGGCCATAATGTCGAGCGTCATGCCGGGCACAAATGGAGGACCCCCAGCCGACAGCGTATCGGCATCGAGTTTCCCGACGAATGAAATGTGTCCCATCGGATACTGCCAAGTCTCGTTGGCAAAATAGAAGTCGTTGAGCGCGAGCGTCTTTTGGAAGACAGAATCGTTCCGCTCAGGCGAGATCGCCATCACAACCGAGTTGACATGTCCCATGTAATGGCGTCCGACGACATCAGAGCCGTTGGCTAGACCGTTCGGATGCCGGCCATTGGCTGAGCGCAAGAGAAGCGCGGCCGAATTAATGGCTCCGCACGAGACGACCACGAGATCTGCCGAGTACTCTTCCGGAACTCCCTCGCGCGTGAAATTTACATGCGTGACATCACGACCGGAGGCGCTGGTCTGCAGCTTCATTACTTGAGCATTCGTAATGAGTTCCACATTGGGATATTTCAATGCGGGATCGACACAGATCACCTGCGCGTCAGACTTGGCATAGATCAGGCATGGGTGTCCATCGCACGTCGAGCAGCGAATGCATGGGCTCTCGCGCCGGTTCTGCTCGTTGAGCATGATGCCGAGCGGAACGTGGAACGGCTTGTGTCCAAGCTTCTCCAGCTCATTGTGCAATTTCTGAATGCGCGGCTCGTGGCTGATCGCTGGATAGGGATAACCAGCACTTGCCCACGGATCCGTAGGATCTACACCGCGTTCACCATGCACCTGGTAGAGACGCTCTGCTTCGGTGTAATAAGACTCTAGCTCGTCATAGGCGATCGGCCACGCTGGCGAGATTCCATCAAAATGAGCGAGCTCTCCGAAGTCTGCTTCTCGCAGTCTGAACAGTGCCGAACCGTAAAACTTCGTGTTTCCGCCAACGTAGTAGTTCGTGTGCGGGTGAAGTGGCTTTCCATCACGGTCCTTCCAAACTTCTTTGGTGTTGTAGCGAGCTTCAATGTTGATGGCGCGCGTGCTCCAGTTTTCTTTCTCGCGCGGCACATAATCTCCCCGTTCGATCAGAAGGATGCTCTTGCCAGAAGGAGCTAATCGATATGCCAGCGTTCCGCCACCGGCTCCGGTTCCGATGATGATCACGTCGTAGTGTTTGCTCATATCGCCTCCTGGATTTTCGGGATCTCTACAGGTCTGCGAATTGGAGTCGCAACCGGCGCGAATGTTTCAGGACAGAAAAGAAAGCTGTGATTTTCTCGAAAGACTTACTGCCGGCCTGGATGTCCGCAGAAGATGCATGAATACTTCGGGTCGTGGACGAACTTTGCACAACCCTTGTCTGCACGTTTTCCACGCTTAAACAGTTCGGCCGCAAGGAGCATTGCGATCGGCGGAGCCACGAAGTAAATCCACTGGCTCGCCCAGAAGCCCGGCCACACTGCCGACGCAAAGCTGCGGGCAGGGTTCATGCTCATGCCGGAAAAAGGCGCTTCGAGCGAGATGTATAAGCAAACAAGAGATCCCACTATCAGGCCTGTAAAGCGCATCAATTTCGGCTGTGCGTTTGAGTGAAGCACTACAAGGAAGAGAACGAACGATATGACGAACTCAGCCATGAAGGCAATTGCAATTCCGGCGCCTCCGGGCTTGGTCACAGCGTAATTAACCGACTGGTGGGATATCCATTTTCCCAGAAGCGTCGATGCGATTCCTACACCGAGTGCTCCGCCGACAAACTGCGCCCCTACATAGAAGAGTGCATCCCGCCGGCTGATCCGACCGAGTGAAAGGAAGCTCAGAGTTACAGAAGGATTCATTTGCGCTCCCGATCTCTTTCCCCAGCGTGAATAGATAATGGCTATGGCTGTGGCGCCCATAAGTACACCCATGAGGCACCGGCGCACGACTGCCGACGCGATCGCCTGATGCAATGGAGATGCCGAGTGCTCTAGAAGAGCGCAGAATACACATGCCGAAAGCATGAACGTACCCAATGCTCCGGCTTCAATCAGATATTCAGGCCAGTGATGCGCGGTTTTATTTGCGGATGTTTCCCGTGTCTTTGGAGGAACGAGAGTCGTCGCCGTCGAACTCATGTGCGCTGGGATTCGCTTTCACCTCGCAAGTGACGGATCCGTGAAACATTCCTTGATGTTCGCAATCCCATACTTCGACGCACCAAGCACACATGCCGCACACCAACGACAACATAAAACTTGTTCAGCGCAAGGAAGTTGCGTATGACTCCGCAAACCGAATCACTGCCGACGAGAATACGATTCGCATCGTTTACGAGCAGATTTTGCATGGTTCCGCCTGCTTAAGCGCATCTTCGGACAGAAAACATGTCATGGAAGACGAAGACGTCCATTATTGATCGATGCTCTGCGGGCCCAGAGCTTCGGACTCGGCTGACGCTTTGCTCAGTTAGTTACCCTGAGTTCCTCACCTCAATACTGATGACATGAATCTCGGTCCTACCGACGTTCTCAACCGAGTGTGGCGGGAATGGTTCGGACCAGGTTGGTACGAGCAGGACACTTTTCTTTTCTGTGGCGCGGGTGTCGAACAGAACTGCGCCGTCAGCATCACGGCGTATATATTCTCCGTCACTAACCAGTATGAGTACAGCGGGCCAGTGATGTGTGTGCACGGGGACAGTGTGCCCTTCGATATACGAACATCGAGAACTCGCACACCTTCGTTCTCCAGCAGGACGTGGTGGTATTCAGGAGCGGCGGCCAGCGCATCGAGAGAATCGGGCCATGGCCACGATTCCTCACCACTCGCGAGATTGTCACTAACTGTTGCTCTACCTTCTAGCTCAATGCTGTTCATGGGACTCTCTGTACCGACAATGCGATCCTTTTCTTATAACGAAGTTGAAGCAGAGTGCACGACGTGCACTCTGCTTCGCTTAGTTGCCGCTGATGTCGGGATTACTGCCGAATGAGAATGACTGCTTGGGAAGAGCAATCTTCGTAAGGGTGTTTGTCCGACGGTCGGTTTCCACAACGGTGTTCGAATAACCGCTGCGAACCTGATCGACCTGCGCCGGCACAGTTGCAATTATTTTCCTGCCCTGAGCGAAAGTCACTTCCGCGTTCGAGCCGGTTCCAGACCACCTGATTGTGTATTCCCCTGCGGCGAGTCGGGCAGAGCCAACTGTTACCACATCGAAAATGTGAACGGTCGCTCGCATCTTGTCGCTCGCCCATCCGCTCACGGATAGGAGCGTAAGCGCGACCGCGGTTAATGTGAACTTACCTACTTTCATTTGTTATCTCCTGCTTTGAAATCGGCAGGAGCTTCGTAACCGAATCGTCCTGCTCTGACGATCTGATTCGCCAGAGCCCGTTTTGAAACACCCGTTTCAAAAACAAAGGTCCCGATTCGATGTTTTAGGCGAAATATCCTTCTACCTACGTAGCGAATCCAAGCACCACATGGAACCACGCTAATTGTGATCTAGCCACGTGGCTTTGATGGACACGTACATCAAGGCCATTACATTTCAAGAGCGTAAAGCTCAGAGCGATATTGTGCGGTTACTCCGCACATGAGAACGAAGCGTCGCGGTTTGCTGATGGGTTTTTCCTTCTTATGCCCATAAAAATCGGAGCATTGCTGCAAAAATATTGGCGGTCGAGAGAATCGCAAAGTGGCTGGTAGGAAGAGCCCATGCGTCTTTGTGCCTGTGAAGAATTCGTGCAAGGCATTGCAAATGCTTGACAAGGATTGGCGTCCCCGACGGGATTTGAACCCGTGTTACCGCCGTGAAAGGGCGATGTCCTAGGCCGGGCTAGACGACGGGGACCCTGACAAAAGGAAGCTGTCGGGTGAGTACCAAACGAACAGCTTGAGATTTGCGGCTCTTCCAGTATCGCATATCAGACGAGATTCGGCAGCCGCTGACACTCAAGAAAGCCGCCGGAAAGGGAAACACGAAGGCACAGACGAGGAATGGAAAAAAAATGTAACCTTATGTGTTGCTTTCGTGACCTTCATGTTCCCCTTCCCGGGGCGCTTCCGTAAAGCACTGAATGAATCTTCAACGACTACAATAAAACCGTCCTTATGGCCGATCGCCTCTATCTCAGTCTCTGGTTTCCCAGTTTCGAAGAAGCGGAGATGATACCGCGAACTCTGGCTGTGTTGAAGCACTTCCCATTTTCCAACTCGCAGCCAGGGATTCGATACCTTGGCATCTATGCCATCTCATGGAACGAACCGTTAGTCTTCGAGCAGACCTTTGATTCGCGCGAGACTCCGGAGCAGGCCGTCGAACTTGCGCGCGAACACGTTCACCGCGACCACGCTTACGAGTTTGAAGCGATGTGGGACTTGTGGAGTCCCGAGATTGGCGGTGGACTCGACACGACTTGGCGCCTGCAGCCACAGCCAGTCAAGTTTCTGGTGCACGGAACTGAGTTTGAAGACGGCCTTTTTCAGGAGGACGGGCAGGTTAAGATCGATTTCGGGCTCGACACGCCTTTTCTCCACGAAGAACTCGAGCTCGATCAACTCAGCGAGGAGCGAGTGAAAGCCAACGTTCAGAAGCTCGTGGCTCTCACCTCTGCAGTCGAGAAAAATGTCGGAATCAGAGGCCGCATCCTGTGGTCAGATTCCGAAGAGAACCTGGTGCAGAAGCTGATCGCGCGATTGCAGAAGGTGCAGTGAAAGCAATTCGCAATTAGCGATTAGAAATTAGCTAACATCGAACCACAGCACATGCATCAGCAAGGGATGGTCGACACAGGCTTGGGCGGCGCGACAAGTGGGAGAGCTCGCCAGGTTTATGGGTCATTATCGCGGCAGTAGTGGGCTTGAATGTTTGGTATGACTGCTATCACTCTCTGGGAGTCATCTTTGACGTACTTGTGACCGTGGTTCTGCTTTTTTCTTTTTTCAAGCGGACTTAGTAGATCGGTAGTCGCTAGCGCTCCGTCACAATCTCGGAAAAGTCTGCAATTGTCGAGAAGCTGCGCTGCATGGTCGCGAGAAGCGCTAAACGATTGCTGCGAAGCTTCTCGTCATCCACCATCACCATTACTTTGTCGAAGAAGACATCTATAACCGGACGTAATTGAGCGATATGGGTCAAGGCCTGCTGATGCTGTTTTTGCTTGTGCAGTGATTCCACTTTGGCACGAGTCTCGACTACCCGCGCGCCCAGCACCTGCTCGGCTGATTCGCTCAGCTGCGAGTTGCTGAATTCTTCCGGCCACTTCTTTCCACCTTCGCGTGCCTGGCGAAGAATGTTCTTGATTCGCTTGAATGCTGTCGAGATTGCAACGAAGTCTTCTGTCGGGCGCACTGCTGTGACTGCCTCGGCTCGCGCACTGGCATCAACGACGTCCTCGGATCCCGCTGCAAGCACTGCGTTTACTACGTCGTAAGCGATGCCGCGAACGTCGCGCAGATAAAACTCCAGGCGCTCACGGAAGAACGCCGCCAGAGCCTCAGGAGCTTTCTCAATTTCGCGCAGCTTGCTCTTTAAGTCCTCGCAAGCCCGGTACTGCGTCAGCGCGCGCTCGACGATCTCGCCGATGCGCAGCGGGAGGTTGTGCTCGGCGAGAATGCGTATCATGCCGTTCGCCTGGCGACGCAGAGCAAACGGATCTTTTGATCCGCTCGGCTGAAGACCAAGCGCAAACATTCCCGCGATGCTGTCTGCCTTGTCGGAGAGCGCGACAAGTGCCCCCTCGGTCGAACTCGGAACAGTATCGTCGGTTGATTCGGGCCGATAGTGGTCGTAGATGGCATCCGCAACCGTTTCAGGATGGCCCTGCGCCCTGGCGTAGAGTCCGCCAATGATACCCTGCAGTTCGGTGAACTCTTTTACCAGCTCGGTCGTGAGATCGGCTTTTGCCAATAGAGCAGCCTGATCGACGACGCGAGAAGATACGCGCACTCCTGCCTGTTCCAGCTCTCGAGCAAGCGCGGTGCTGATCGCACGGACTCGTTCCGTTTTGGTCCAGTAAGTTCCCAGATCCTTCTGGAACATAACGTTCCGCAGCATCTCCACGCGATCGGTGAGAGGAATCTTCTGATCTGTTTGCCAAAAGAACTGCGCGTCGTTGAAGCGGGCGCGGAGTACACGTTCGTTGCCGTGGCGAATCACTCCGTCACGGTCACCATCAGTATTGAGCACGGCAAGAAAGTGTGCCGCCAGTTTGCCGCTCGCATCCTCTACGGCAAAATACTTCTGGTGATCGCGCATGACAGTCACGAGCACTTCTTCGGGTAGCGATAGGAAAGCGCGATCGAAGCTTCCGAGAATCACTCCGGGAAATTCCGTGAGGTTCACGACTGTGTTAAGCAGTTCTGCGTCTTCACGCCAACGGGCGCCGCTTACCTTGCGCATTTCCAAATCCAGAGCTTTGCGAATTTCTTCCAGCCGCTCAGCGCGATCGGCTATCACTTTGCTCGCCCGGAGTTCCTCAACGTACTCGTTGGCACCGGAGATCGTGACCGGAGCTGACGTCAGGATGCGATGGCCGCGCGAGCGATTGCCGGCTCTCACTCCTGCATACTCGAGCGAAAGTGATTCATCGTCGAGCAGCGCAACCATCCAGCGCACAGGACGCACGAAGCGTTCCGATTTGCCTGTGCGCCAATACATGTTCTTCGCCCAGTAGAGAGCATTTAATTCCTTCGGCAGAGCTTCCGCCAGAATCTCTCCCGCTGCGCGTCCTTTGCGCACCACTGTGGCGGCCAGGTACTCGCCCCTGGAATTTGTAATCTTCTCCAGTTTCCCGACATCCACTCCTGCTTTCCGCGCGAAAGCTTCCGCCGCCGCAGTCGGATTCCCATCTTTGAATGCGACTTTGATCGCCGGTCCGATCAACTGCTCTTCTACGTGTGGTTGTTGAGCTGAAACGTGTCGAGCCAGGACAGCCAGACGTCGAGGAGTAGAGTACGAGGCGACCGGAGCTTCGGCGCGCTGTACCGTCAAGCGCTCGCGTTGCAGCAGATCGGTAATTCGTTTAGCGAATTCGTCGCGAGCCCCTTCGATCATGCGCGCAGGAATCTCTTCGCAGCCGATTTCGATTAGAAGATCAGGCATGCACTTCCACCGTCTCCAGTTTTGGTTCTGCAGCCTCGCGCACTGAACTTTGCTGTTGATCGAGGTATGCCTTCGCCACTCCCACAGCCAGAGTTCGAATTCGCGCAATCACTCCGACACGTTCCGTAACCGAGATTGCGCCACGCGCGTCGAGGATGTTGAACAGGTGCGAGCATTTCAGGCAAAGATCGAATGCACCAAGCACAGGATAGCGGCGCAGCTCATCGGCGGCTGCTCCCTCCGGAGCCTTCTTTTTCAAGACAGAATAGCCGTCGATCAGCGCTTTGCATTCAGTTTCGTAAAGTTGCAAGTGCTGCCATGCTTTCTGAACATCGGCGGCCTCGAAGTTATAAACGGAGAGCTGGAGCTCTTCTGCAAGTCTCACATCACCATAAGTCACCAGCTTGCCGTCAGCGCCACGAGTCCAGGCGACGTCATAAATACTGTCAACGTCCTGAAGAAAGGCTGCAAGCCGTTCGATTCCGTAAGTCAATTCGGCTGAGATGGGATCGAGATCGATTCCTCCGCATTGCTGGAAATATGTGAACTGCGTGATCTCCAATCCATCGAGCATGACCTGCCAGCCGATTCCCCACGCGCCCAGTGTTGGCGACTCCCAGTTGTCTTCTTCGAACTTGATGTCATGCCGGCGCAGATCAATGCCGATCGCCTGCAGCGAGCGCAGATAGAGTTCCTGAACGTCATTCGGTGGCGGCTTCAAAATCACCTGAAGTTGCGTGTGCTTGTACAGGCGATTGGGATTCTCGCCGTAGCGACCATCTGCCGGTCGTCGGGAAGGCTGCAGATATGCCGTCCGGTACGGCTTTGGCCCAAGCACGCGGAGAAATGTTTCGGGGGACATGGTACCGGCGCCGACCTCGATGTCGTACGGCTGCTGGAGCACGCACCCATAATCGCCCCAGAAGGTCTGAAGCTTGAGGATGAGTTCCTGGAAGGTTGGTGGTTGCACTTTTGGTGTCGTTGCCAATTTTGTTCAGGACAGAATCGAAAATCCGGCCGGGGGCGGCTGGATCCACGTTTTGCTCTCAGCTCCTAGTCCAGTCTTGCCAGCGCGATGCTGGTTACCAGCTTACCTTCGATGTGACGCTCAATGCACTGCGCAAGAAATTTTCTCAAGTCTGCCCCGCGCTGTCGCTTCCACGGCTCAGCAGCGAAGGCGTCCACCGGGGAACGAAACATCTCCGCTGCTAGCTGACGCGAAGGCAGCGACATCTCCGAGCTGGCGAGCCGTTTATGTTGCGGGCACATCAGGCCGTCAGCGAGCGCATGAAAGAAGACGCGGCCTGAGCCGTTCAACTCCTCTCCACACACGATGCAGGCACCCAACTCGGGAAGCAGCCCCATCAGCCGCGTCATCCAGAGATCAAAATACGTAAGGGGCATCCAAATGCTGCCGGCTTCGAGATGCGGTAACACTGAAAGCGTAAGTCGAAATACCGCGTCGTTCGCATCGTGATCAGGTAGAAGTCCGTCCAGCACTTCCGCCACGTACGATAACGCCACGGTGCGTTCGTAGTCGACATCATGCATCAATGGCGATTCGATTACATCGCAGGAGTCAAGACGGACCAATTCCTGTCCCGACTTCTGGTCGTAATAAGCTCGAACTCGGGTCAGCGGCTCGAGCGCACCGCCGAAGCGTCGCTTTGATCTCTTCGCGGAGCGCGCGACTCCGCGGATCTTGCCTTCTTCGCGCGTGAATAACGTCACGAGCAGGTCAGCTTCCCGCAGCGGATATGTCCGCAGCACAATGGCGTCTGACTGCTTGAGCACCGGTTTCGCTGACCCTCGACTATCGATTCTATGGCACTTTGATTACGAATGTTTAGGAAGGGCACAGGAGAGCCAACGGTTTCGTTACTTCATGAGCGGCTTCAGCCTCGGCTGAAGCCGCTCATGAAGAAGGATTGTTTCTGGCTCACCGGCACGGATGGAATCCGTGCCCTTCCCTAAAAGCAGAACCCGCCAAAAGCAAAGCCCGGCCAAAATTGGCCGGGCGAAACCAAGAGCTTGGAAAGAGCTAGCGTCCGAAATACTGTGAGTTCTTGCCTTCGTATTCCTTCCACTTGTCTGGCAGATCGTCAGCCGCGAAGATCGCCGACACCGGGCAAACCGGAACACAGGCGCCGCAGTCAATACACTCCACAGGATCAATGAAAAGCTGCTGCGCTTCGCCGTGAGGAGCTTCGTCCTTCTTAGGGTGGATGCAGTCTACCGGGCAGGCATCCACGCATGCGGTGTCCTTAGTGCCAATGCAGGGTTCTGCAATTACATATGCCATTGAAATCTCTCCAAATAAATGCGCTGAGAATGCTGCTTGCAGGCGCGATGAATTCTTAGGAAAAGAAGAATTCTATCAGCGTCGCTTCATTTTCACCACGGGACGATCCTTGCCATGAAGGCAAAAACTTAACATGGAGGACAAGAAGCAACGGAGGAAAGAAAAGGCCGGCGCTTCGCGAGCTCGTGGGTGAGATCAACCAAGGTCATAGATTTACAACAAACCACCTCCGCGACCTCCGTGTTCAGCTTTGTCCTTTGTGGCCGTGAGCGACGATTATGCGAGTGCTGGTTCACGTTCTTCTGCCGGCTGGTACTCTGTGATGTACCCCGCGACTGCGCTCGCTGCTACCGTGTATGGGCTGGCGAGATACATTTGTCCTGGTCCGCTGCGGCCGGGAAAGTTGCGGTTTTGTGCGCTGATGACGATCTGATCGGGACGTGTCGAGACGCCGGGACCTGCGTTGATGCAGGCTCCGCAACTTGGCTCGATTACCTTCGCTCCCACTTTCTGGAAGACCTCGAGATAGCCTTTACGCAAGCAGTACTCGCGCGTCTCCTGCGATCCAAACTGGATGTAGAACTGTACCGACGACGAGACACGCTTGCCCTGGCGCAGCGCGTCGCTGAGCACTTCGGCGTACATGTCCATATCCTCGTTCTTGCCCGCGGTGCAGGTCCCGCCGTAAGCGATCTCCACCGGAACTGGCGTATTCAGGTCCCGCACATATTTGCCATTTCCCGGGTCGCCCGGTGTTGCGACCATCGGATAGATTTCGGAAGCGTCCATTTCGATCATGTGCGCGTATTCTGCGCCGGGATCGCTGCGGAGTCCGTCGATCAACTTCTCGGAGTGGGCACCTTTCATTCCGCGGCGCTCGACTAGAAAGTCAGCAACTTTCTTATCTGGCGCCACAATACCGGTGAATCCTCCAATCTCGGCGGCCATGTTGCACATCGTGGCACGCTCGTCGACACCGAGTTCCTCGATCGCCTCTCCTGAATACTCCATCACCTTTGCCAGCGCCTTGCCGCCGCGGATGTAGTCCATTGCCAACAGCTTGAGGATGTAATCCTTGGCTGTGGCATTGGCACGCCGTTTTCCGCGGACGATCACCTTTACCGATTCGGGAACTTTGACGCGAACGTCTTTCGTAATCCAGGAATTGAAGACGTCGGTAGTGCCGATGCCGAAGGCGACGCAACCAACCGCGCCAACGTGCGGGGTGTGTGAATCAGAACCAACATTCAACTGACCCGGAAGCGCATAACTCTCGGCCACGATCGAGTGACAGATGCCCTCTGATCCTTTGCGATCCTTCAGCTCGCCATGGAGCTTGATTCCCTGTGATTGCGCGAAGCTCTCCTGCTTGATCTTGAGCTGGGTAGCCAGGTCGAGCAGGCCCATCTTTTTCTTTTCTTCCGATAGAACTTCATCGAGGAACGTGAGGTGGTCGCGGAAGAAGATGATGCTGGCGCGATCGTTTACAGGCGTGTCTTTGCCGACGAAGTGCTCATAGAAGATGGCCGCCATTGGTGTCACGTACTCGTGACTGAAGCGGAGATCGGTGCGTGCGAATCCCGCGTCACCGGGCTTGACCGCAGGCACTCCCACCTTGCCATCCGGAGAAATCATATGCCGCGCGAAGACTTTCTCAGTGACCGTCATGGGCCGCGGCTTGGTGTCGATTCCCGGAATGGTCACCTTGCCTTGCATGCGCGCTACATTGAAGGGAAAGAGCCCGCCGTACTCGATCACTTGGCGCGTAATCTCGTCTTCGCCATGCGTGAAAACTTCTAGCGGAATTTCTTCTCCGCGCCGAATGCAATCAATAAGGCTGAAGTCAGTTGAGGTGAGCACGCCAAGGTTCTGGCAATTTTGCTTGTAAATCCGCTCAATATTCTCGGCGATCACCAGCTTGATGCCGGCGGAAAGCTCCGCGTATGGCGACTGCTCGCGACTCGATCCTTTTCCACGCCGCTTGCCGCTCACCGCCGCGACAAATCCACCCTTCTTCACGTCCGTGCGCTTGATCGGCAGCTCATTGCCGCACTTCAGGCCGGTGTATGGAAATTCACCGAGGGTCTCATCAAAGAAGAAGCAAATGTGAGCCGGCGTGATTTCGTCAGTAGAAATATCATCCCGCAACTTGGGGTTATTCACAGGGTTCTGGGTGTCCCATGGCAAATCTTCACCGGCCAATTGCCGCCGGATCAGCTCTGGATCTTCCGTAAGAAAAAGGATGCGGCCGGCGAACTTCACCGACGCCGGACGCTTGCGGACTTCGCGCTTGAGCAGAAAGTTGGACACACGTAAATTCTAGCTCAGAACCCTTCTCATCACGGAGGCACGGAGAAAGACAAAACTTGCCACGAAGGACGCTGAGTTCACTGAGGTGATTTTGCTTGATGTCTCCGACAGCGCGAGCTGACGGAGGCAAACTTCCCAAGATTCGCCTTTCCTCTGTGTCCTGTCTGTCCTCCGTGTTTCTCTCGGTCTTGCTTTTCTGCGCGTCTGCGTGATGAATTGGCGTTTCTAAGCACAGAGATAGGAACCGCTGCCCGTGCGTGTAGCTAACGACTCCTGTGCAAGCGCACGATTGATGGGGACTCAGGAAACTGGGCGGGACGATCCTTTCTTCAGCTCGTGGGCCAGCAGAATGGCTTCACTAACTTCCTTCATCGATTTGCGGCGCTGCCGTGCCTGCTTCTGGATCGTGCTGTACGCTTCCTCCTCCGTGATGGAGAGTTCGCGTTGGATCAGGCCTTTGGCACGCTCCACGATCTTGCGCGTGGCGAGCTTGTCGGAAAGTTGCGTGACTTCGTTTTCCAGGCGCGCCATCTCGATGGCTGCACCCACCAGATGACCGATCGTCGAAACCGACTTCACCTCACGCGACGTAAAGACGCGAGCTTCCCGATTCTGGACGTTGATTACGCTCACGACGCGGCCACGCGACACAATGGGTACCGAGAGCATGGCTTCGTATGCGTCTTCAGGAAGTTCGCTGAAGATTTTGAACCGCGGATCCCGTGAAGCTTTTTCAGGAAGGACCACGGGCTCGCGATGCTCGGCGACCCATCCGGTAATTCCCTGTCCGATTTGCATCTTGAGCCGGTCAAGAGCTTCCGGATGAGGATTTTTCGAAGCGCGAAGCACGAGCTCGTCGCCTTCAAGAACAAATATGAAGCAGGAATCGCAACTTACCAGGTCGGCGACGAATTCGACGATCTCGTCGAGCACCTCGTGCAAAGGATCTGCCGCCGCGATGCGAGTGCCGAGATCATGCAAAAAATCTAATGCGGGATTAAGGTTTAACTGATCCATAGTGCATTTTATCGGTGCAAACAGCATCGGATTATGAATTTTCTCTATCAGGGTTATCAAAACCTTCTGTAATCCTGCGTGGAACGCAGCCAGGCTGCGTCTCCACGCAGTAGTGTTCTCTTAATTGGCTCCCGAAAGTGAACCGGCTTGCGAAGCTGCGGCGAGACTCGTCTGGTGCGTCTTCTGCGACGGACTGAAGTACACGGCCAGCGTCGACTCCAAGCAGAGAGAACGTACACTCCAGTCTGCGCCAGTCTGCTCCAGTTCAAGAGAACTGCTCTTGCACTGCGCCGACTCCACGTACTGCGCGACGGCCATGATCGAAGCAGCGTTGCGATCTTCGGACGTCACCAGCACATAAGATACCGGCCCGGCGTGTACCGAAACGGAATAGCTTCCTGCCGGCAGAATAGCGGTGCCCCACCGTGTAGCGTGCTTCACTGTAAATCTGCCGCGTGGCTCTTGCGCCGACGCCACGAGAGAAGTGGTTACCAGCAGCAAAAAGAAATAAGCGATGCGTCTTGCGAGTTTCATATCCAATCTCCAATCGAAGTTAAGTGACCGTCCGCATGAGCCGAGGCTTGGCTCAATGCAGCGACGGACACGCATTCGTCCGGGTTCTGGCGCACTATAAATCGCTACTCGGCGAGGAGAAACAGCAACTGCTGCCAGAAGCGGCGCTATAGAACGTCCCACTTAGGAACAACAGCAGGACGTCAGGATCTAGAGATCAGCTGGGATGGGAGCAAGTGAACTTCAGGGTCACTCACTGCTCAGAGACTACGGAAATCAATTGTGAAACGCAAATCGGAAGATTTAATAGACACGATAAGTGCAGCCGCATTGTTATTGCTTCTTAACAACACATTCTCAATTGGGAATCGCTGCTTTGTGTGGCTATTCGTTTAACTACGACTCTTCGCAAACTCTACCAGGTCTGGCAAAGGTTCGAGTCCGCGTCCCTGCATTACGTTCCGCATCTCGTTCTGCAGTTCCTGATGAACAATCCCGTTGCTGGCCAGCACATCGCGGCTTGCGGCGACATCGAATGCGCTGCCATCGACATGCGAGAGCTTTCCTCCCGCCTCCTGCACAAGCAACACGCCGGCTGAGGTATCCCACGGATTCAGATTGAACTCCCAGTAGCCGTCATAGCGTCCCGCAGCGACACACGACAAATCGAGCGCAGCCGATCCCGCGCGGCGAATGCCGTGAGTCTTCATGGTGAGCTGGTGATAGAAGTAGATATTCGGATTTAGATGCCGCTTCTTGCTGGGAAACCCCGTGCCGAGCAGACTCTCGCCGAGACTGGAGGCGCGCGATACGCGAATCTTTTTGCCGTTAAGAGTCGCGCCACTACCCCGCTCGGCAGCAAACAATTCGTTGCGGGTGGGATCGAAGACGACGCCCGCGATCATTTCATTATCACGTGCCAGTCCGAGCGACACGCAGAACACCGGGAAGCCATGAGCGAAGTTCGTGGTGCCATCAAGCGGATCGACGTACCAAATGAACTCGCCTGAGCTTTGCGCTCGAGATCCTTCCTCGCCGACGATTCCGTGATTGGGAAACGCAGCCCGCAATGCCTCGACGATGAGCTTCTCCGAAGCACGGTCTGCCTCCGTGACTACGTCCACCGTCCCGCTCCCCTTGTACTCGGTTTTGACGCCGCGCGCGTAGTACTCCATGAGCAAAGCGCCAGCCCGGCGCGCAATGTCAGAGGCCGTGGAAATGTAATCGGGATGCGAAGCGCTCACAGACGCCCTCGGCGTCCGCCGTCCTCCGCGATATAGACGATTTCGTGCTTGTAGATGAAGAGATTCGGAGAGTGCTCGCGAGTCAGCCGGATCATGTTGGCATCGTAGTATTCGATCCAGCCACGCACCGCTCCTCCGCCGACCAACTTCACCGTTACCGGAGTCTGCTTCTCCCCGAGCGCTTTCAGATAGGAGGCCTCAATGCCAGTTTCTTCCGGAGGTGTGTTCTTTGACTTTTTTTGCAGGGCGGGAGCGGCAGCGCTACGAAAACTCATGTCGGCATTTTACGCGATTTTTACGATCATTCCGAACCACCGCCGCGCGAAATGACGATTGACGCATTACTCCAGTTTCGAAGTGTAATACCCACGCCTGGCGCGCACGACGAGCTTGTCGCCGCTGTCGCTGCCCTGAACTTCCGGCAAATCGTGGGGATGGGCGATGACATCTATCTGCCGAAAGTCGGACGAAGCACGTCGAGCCGCAGGATAGTAGGCCAGCAGATACTGCGTCCTAAGCTCATCGCTAATCTGCTCAAAAGCCCTATCGAGCTGCGCCACATTCGACGCATAGTAGTACTTTCCACCTGTGTCATTCGAGATTTGAATGAGCGCGTGCTCGCCCCCGGTATTGCGTCCGGCACTTGCCTCGACGGGCACATCGATCAAGCTATAGACCAGGGCTTCGGATTGCTGCGCTGCTCGCAGAGCTTCCTTGTAATCGATGCTGCTCGCCGTGTCGCCACCATCCGTGATCAGCACCAGCACCTTGCGTCCTTGCCGATTGATCAGCGCCTTGGCTCCAAGGTAGATCGCGTCGTACAGCGAGGTAGCGCCGCCAACCTGCACTTCGTTGATCGCGCTGTCGAGCTGCCGCAGCTTCGACGTGAACGGCGTCATCTCGCTCACGTTTGTTGCGAAGGTATAGAAAGCCACCGCATCCTGCGGGCGAATCATGGAGTGAATAAATCGGCGCGCGGCCTCCAGCTCGAGACGAATGTCTTTGCGCGTGCTGGAGCTGGTATCCACCGCCAGCACAATCGAGAGTGGAAGCTGCGATTCCTTGCTGAAGACCGAAATCTTCTGCGGAATGCCATCTTCGGTGAGACTAAAGTCATTCTTTACGAGATTGCCGATCGGTGCACCCTGCGGATCGGTGACCGTGACAAACACATTCACCAGCTTCACATCGACTTTAAAGGTAGTTTCGGTGTTCTCCTGGGCGCTCACCGAGGCGAGCAGAACCAGTGGGATGACTATGGTGCGCAGGAGTCTCACTTTGCCTCGCCAATGTTGGGTTCAGCGCTCGTGCGAAGCTCTTCGGGAAAAGGCTCGCCATCGGCCCACACAACGCCATCGGTGAAGTGTTCTTTCTTCCAAATTGGGACGGTTCGCTTGAGAGTATCGATAGCAAAGCGGCAAGCATCGAAAGCTGCGCCACGGTGCGCGGAGGCGACAACGATCAGCACGCTGGTCTCGCCAATCTCGAGCCGTCCAAGCCGGTGGATGATCGCGACCTCTCTCACCTTGTAGTTCGCAAGCACCTTCTCCGCCAGCGAGTTCATTTGATTCAGCGCCATCGGCTCGTAGGCTTCATAATCCAGAAACAATGTCCGGCGATTCCGTGTGTGGTTACGGACAATGCCTTCAAAGACCACCACCGCGCCGTCCTCGCCCTGCTTTATCCCTTCGACGATCCGTTGGGCCTGAATTCGCTCACGAACGATCTGACACTGATAACTCTCTTTGCGCACAACAGTTTCGGCTCCGCCACTGACTGGAGGGAGCAGCGCGACTTCATCGCCTTCCCGCAACCGGTCTCCCGGCGCCGCGTATTGCTGGTTCACCGCAAGAGCCAACGAATGGAAGAACTTAGCTTTCTCGGGCGCAAGTTCGCGGTAATGATTGAGCAAGTCGGAAACCGTAGCACCCGAGGACAAATCGAGTGAGTCCTCGCTGCGTTGCAAGATGTCTTTGAGCACACCGAACAGAAGGACTCGAACTCTCATGCTTTGTTAAGCATACGTGAGAGCGGAAGGAAAAGTTGTCAGATGATGCACGCGTCTGGCGCTCCTGAAATGGATGTTTGCGTGGTCCCAGCCGCCCTCGGCGGGCACGCTTGATTGAGATTTCGTGATCGTGTAATTCTCGATTTCACACTTCCCGTGCGAAATACCTGACAAGAACGAAATTTGATGCCTCGTACCGGCCCAGGACGGCCGGAACTACGTAACCGCTCAAGTCGTCAATGGGACTGCTCCCGTCCATGTTTTCCACACGCAAAGCTCACTATCACCAGCTGATTGCCCGCCTTTTCCACAAATTCACAGAGCTAACGGAACCGTAAACGAAAGTAACTGCAGATTTCCTTCCTGGTAATGCCCCAATCGCGGTACATTATCTCCGCCCCCGGAACGCAGTCCCATTCATCATGATCACGCAGGAGTCCCCTTGCTATGGGCTTTAGGCCCAAGCCTGCGCGTGTGACCGGCACGCCTGGAACCCGTGTGTCTAGCAACGCGAGACCACGTGCGTCCCATCCGCTCCCGCCTTCGGCCATCGATCTGTTCCAGGTTCTCGAGAACGCCAGCGACGTGATGTACACCCACGATGGAGCTGGGCATTTCACGTGGGTGAACGCAGCTGCGGAGCGAGTCTCGGGTTACAGCCGGGATGAGCTTCTCAGCATGAACATTCTCGACCTGCTAGCTCCGGAGCAGGCGCCAACCGTGCGTGCCCGCTGGGCCGACCGTCGTCCAGGAGAGCTGCCCGTTCCCTTTACCGCAGAAATCATCGTCAAGGACGGCTCCCGGCGCACGTTGGAGGTGGGTCACTGCTTGACCGAGGGTGGATCGTCGGCCTCCATCCTGAGCATCGGGCGAGATGTGACAAGACATGTCCGCGCCGAGCTGGATCTGCGCGAGAGCGAAGAACGCTTCCGCGCCTTCGTCGAGCAATCGTCCGACATGCTCGCGCTTCTCGACGAGCAAGGCAAGGTCATTTACCAGAGCCACTCGATCACATCACATCTTGGCTATCTGCCTGAAGAAGTGGTGGGAAGGTCGTGCTTCGACTTTGTGCATCCGGAAGACCTCGAGACGGCGCTCGTAGGATTCCGCCAGGGACTCGAAGATCCCGGCAAGGGCGACGCGATCCTGCTGCGCCTGCAGCACAGGCTGGGACAGTGGAAATCCTTCGAAGCTGTTAGTAGCACTTATATCGTCGGTGGCCATAAGACAGGTCTGCTCGCTAGCTTCCGCTACGTAGGCGACCGGCTGGAAGCTGAGATCGAACTGCGCGCCTCGGAGGAACGCTATCGGCAGTTATTCCAACGCAATCTTGCGGGCGTATTTCTCAGCAAATTGTCAGGCGGACTGCTCGATTGCAACGATTCGTTTGCGCATATCTTCGGCTACGAATCGCGCGAGCAGATGATCAAGCTGGCTGACTTCAACCCCTACTTCGCTCCTGAGGAGCGCGACCGTTATGTTGCCCGCCTAAAACGGGAAAAGGCGCTATCGAATTTTGAAATGCGACTGCGCCGCCGCGACCGCAGCGAAGTTTGGGTACTGGAAAACGTAACCCTGCTCGAGGATGAAGACGCCGCGATGATCCAGGGCACGCTGGTGGATATCACCGAGCGCAAGCACGCCGAACAGGCATTGGCCGAGAGTGAAAGCAAGTTCCGCGCACTGGCTGAGAGCGCGACTACATCGATCCTGATCCACAACGGGCAGGGATTCATGTATTGCAACGAGGCGGCGCAAAAAGTTTGTGGATATTCCGCCGAAGAGATGCGCGAGATGACGCCTATGGATTTAGTGCATCCCGACCAGCGCGAGATGATGAGCCGCCGCGCAGCGGAGCGGCAAGCGGGCGACACCTCGATGCAGCGCTATGAGCTGCACATCGTGCACAAAGATGGCGAGGATCGCTGGCTCGATTGCTCAACCAGCGCAATTCAATTCGCCGGGGAACGGGCGATCATGGCCACCGCCTTCGAGATCACGGCCCGGACGCACGCAGAGCGGCTGCAGTCTGCGCTTTATCGGATTAGCGATTGCATCAATTCGGTGGAAGATCTGGAGCACCTCTACAAAGCCCTCCATCAGATCATCGGCGAGCTGATGTATGCGCGCAATCTGTACATCGCCCTGCTGAACGACGCCGGTGATTATCTCCAGTTCCCCTATTACATCGATGAAAACGGCATTACAGCGACAGGCCGGCCTCTCGGACGAGGAATCAGCGAATATGTCCTGCGCACGGGCAAGCCTTTGCTCGCAGGTCCGCAAGAGATTCATGCTTTGCAAGAGTCTGGCGAAATTCAGCAGAGCGGTCCCAAATGCCTGGACTGGCTCGGAGTGCCACTTCGGCAAGGCAACAAAGTCTTCGGCGTGATCGCTCTCCAGAGCTACGACGCCAATATCCGTTACCGTGAGCGCGATAAAGAAATCCTTACTTACGTTTCTCAGCACATCTCCGTTGCTGTGGCACGCAAACGGCAGGAGGAGGCGCTGCGGGCATCGGAAGCGCGGCACCGGTCTTTGGTCGAAAGCGCCGTTTACGGAATGTATCGCTCCACGCTCGATGGCAGATTCCTCGACGTGAATCCCGCGCTGGTGCAGATGCTGGGATACTCCTCAGCCGAAGAGCTACTAACAGTCGATATGGCTCGCGACATCTATGCTGATGCCGACCAGCGCGCCGCGATTCTTCAGGCATACAGCCAATCAGGACGATTGAGCACTTGCGAACTGCGCTGGAAGCGAAAAGACGGGCACCAGATCACAGTGCGTCTGAGCGGAACTCCGTTCAAGAACGAGCAAGGCGAGACTCTCGGCTTCGACATGATCGCCGAAGACATCTCCGAGCGCCGCACACTGGAAGAGCAGCTGCGGCAGTCACAAAAAATGGAAGCCGTCGGACGCCTCGCCGGAGGCATCGCCCATGACTTCAATAACCTGCTCACCGTAATTAAAGGCTACAGCGAGCTGATGCTCGACGATCTCGACGCCGCCCACCCACTTCGACATGAAGTGGACGAGGTCAGGAAAGCTGCAGACCGCGCGGCGTCGCTCACGCGTCAATTGCTTGCCTTTAGTCGCCAGCAGGTGCTCGCACCCAAGGTCCTCGATCTGAACCTGGTAGTGCACAACATGGACAAGCTCCTGCACCGGCTTCTCGGAGAGGACATTGATCTGTTCACCGTGCTCGAGCAAGGGTTAGGCCGCGTAAAGGCCGATCCCGGACAGGTGGAGCAGGTCGTCATGAACCTCGCGGTCAACGCGCGAGATGCGATGCCACAAGGTGGCAAACTGACGATTGAAACCGTCAATATCGACCTCGACGAGGCTTATGTTCGCGATCACCCGGCTGTGAAGGCTGGCCGCTACGTCATGATTGCCGTCAGCGACAACGGCACGGGAATGCCGGACAAAGTGAAGTCACGCATCTTCGAGCCCTTCTTCACGACGAAGGAGGTAGGAAAAGGTACCGGTTTGGGACTATCCACGGTGTACGGAATTGTCAAGCAGAGCGGCGGTTATATTTGGGTGTACAGCGAAGTCGATCGCGGATCGACATTCAAGGTTTATTTGCCGCGCGTGGACGCTCCTGTCGAAGCTCCCATTTCGCGCTCGCTCCAGCCGGCTCGACACGGGAGCGAAACCGTTCTGCTGGTGGAAGACGAAGACGGCGTGCGTTCCCTCATCCGTCAGGTTTTACACAAGCACGGATACAACGTCCTCGAGGCACGGAACAGTGGCGAAGCGCTTCTGATGTGTGAACGCCATCCGGGCAAAATCGACATGCTGCTCACCGATGTCGTGCTCCAACAGATGAGCGGACGCGAACTCGCCGAACGATTACTGAAGCTTCGTCCCGAAATGAAGGTGCTCTATGTCTCCGGTTATGCCGATGATGCCATCGTTCATCATGGCGTCCTCACCGCAGGCATGGCCTTCCTGCAAAAACCTTTCACCACGGAGGCGCTCGCTCGCAAGATCCGCTACGTCCTCGATGGTCCACTTCAGTTAATCGGAGCTCGCGACTGACTGTTCGCTTTCGCCTCCAAAAGTTTCGGATTCGAACAGTATCCCACGCAAATCCCACCATCCGCTAACGCTAAGTACCACAATCGATTCTATTTACCGACTCGCGCCACCTCGGCCTTTGCTTGATGTAGTTGGCAGAGGGCTTGCTCTTTTGCTGGATGAGCCGAAATGAGCAGTACCGGCCGCCGATTTTGGGGAGGGTCACGACTTCCAGTCGTGCCGAAATGAGAGAAGCCTACACCCTTGCATTTTTTCATGGTTTCAGGCGCGGCTGAACGCGCCAACAAAGAGGGGAATAGGGGCTCTAGTACGGGACGGATAGAAGCCGTACCCATGCCTAAATCCGCCGCCGGAACTGCTCGTGCTCCCTTTGAAGGTCTTTAATACGTGTCTTTCTCAACCGAATCGGAGATTGCAGTGACGGACTCATACTCCACCTCCCTGGCTGCCGGAACAGGCGTGGCTACCAAACCCAAACGCGTCCTTGTTGCCGACGATCAGCAGGATGTGCTGCATGCGATCTCGCTCCTTCTGAAACTTGAAGGATTCGAATCGCAGACGGTGATGCACCCTGCCGCCGTGATCGAAGCGCTCGGAAGCAGCAATTTCGATCTCCTGATCATGGACCTCAATTACACCCTCGACACCACTTCGGGAACGGAAGGTCTTGACCTGATCTCGAGTATTCGCAAAATCAATACTGCACTTCCCGTTTTGGTCATCACTGCCTGGGGAACTATCGAGCTCGCAGTGGAAGCCCTGCAACGCGGGGCCTCGGACTTTATCCAAAAGCCCTGGACGAACTCTCAGCTGATCCAGAAATCCCGCGACCTGATCGCCCGCGCCGAACAGGCCCGTAAGGCCAGGGTCCAACTGGAAGAAGAGCAGCAGGAGTCCGTAGAGATTCAGCGCAAACTGCTCTCCCTGACCTTACCTGCGCAGCACGGGATAACGGTGAGCGGCGACTCGCGCTCGATGCGTTACGTGGGCGGCGACTACTGCCATCTGACAGCACTCACTCCCTCAAAGTTCGCTGTTTCCATCGCCGACGTAGCCGGCAAAGGCGTACCCGGCGCGCTCCTGACCGCGAGCCTCAGAGGTCTGGAGAAAAGCATCGTCATGCATGATGTCCATCCCCAGCAGCTTTGCAGTTCTCTGAACGAGGCACTGGTGGAGATCATGCCCATCGGCAAGTTTGTGTCGTTCTTTTTCGCCGTCATCGATACCGAGTCCCGCAATCTTTCGTACAGCAACGCCGGGCACAATCCGCCGATACTCGTCCGCGCTGATGGCACCGCGCTCGAACTACGCGTTGGCGGAGGTGTTCTGGGCCTTTTCTCCGATTGGACCTACGAGCAAACTCAGCTGAAACTCGAGACCGGCGACCGCCTGGTGCTCTACACCGACGGAATCACTGAAGCCGAAACCCGCGACAATGAAGAGTTCGGGATCGAGCGAGTGAAAGAGATCATGATTCGCCATCGCACCGGCTCAGCCGAAGAGATCCAGCGCAGTTTGATGCAGGCTGTGGCTTTGCACTGCGAGGAACGATTTCACGACGACGCCACAGTGGTCGTGATTGCTGTGCAATAGCCTTGGCCGTGGCCTTATCCTTCCCTTGCATTCCGAACCGCCGGTTTTTCGGCGGGAGGAATCCCTACTGTGCCGATAAGGTATGAACCGTGCGACCAGCTTTCGCAAGCCACGGATTAGACCGTCCCGGCCGCGATTCCAGCGCTGTAGGGAGGGCACGAATTCCAAGTCGTGCCGAATGAGAGATGCCTACGTCATTTTATTTTTTAGTGGCTTGAGCCGCCGCTGAAGCTGCACCAAAGAGGAAACAGGGACTCTACTATGGCACGCATAGATCCGTGCCCTACAGCTGCTCTGCATCGAGTTTGACGCAGCCTCTAAGCCGCCCGTTTCAAAGTCAACTCTTCCCGAATCGACAACCTCGCCAACATTTTCGGATCCCGAAGCAGCTTTGCCGCACCGAGGAGCACGTTGTTAAACGGATCGTCCGCCACCAAAACAGGCAATCCGGTAAGCTTCCGGAAGCGCGCCTCGATATTCCGCAATTGGGAAACTCCGCCGGCAAGCACAATTCCGTGATTTCTGATGTCGCCAAGCAGCTCCGGCGGAGCATGCTCGATGGCATTCAAAATTGCCGTGCCAATGCGGTCGAGGGCTTCTGCGAGAATGTCGCGAATCTCCACGTCGGTGAGTGACACGTCGCGTGGCATTCCCGTCGCGAGATCGCGTCCGGTAACACCGTAGTGCAGACCACGTTCCAGCGGAGCGGCCGAGCCCATCTCCAGCTTGATCTGCTCCGCAGTAGAGTCACCAATCAGAACGTGGTGTTTCGACCGAAGATAGTCGGCGATTGCCCGATCCATATCCAGACCGCCGACAGGCATCGAGCGCGAATAGACCAATCCGCCGAAAGAGACCACAGCTACTTCTGTCGTGCCGCCGCCGATAGCAGCGATTACACTGCCCGTCGGAGTGGTGATTGGCAGGCCGACGCCAACAGCTATCAAGAGGGTTTGCTCAACCAGCAAAACATCGCTCGCGTTCGCCCGCGTGGCTGCCGCCACGACTGCACGCCGCTCCAGAGGAGTAGCCGAGGAAGGCACAGCGATAATCATGCCCGGATTTCTCAACCGCCTTGGCTGCGCCCGATGCAGGAAAAACTTGAGCATCGCTGCCGTCGCATCGAGGTCCGCGACCTTACCATTGCGCAGCGGACTCACTACTTCGATGAATCGCGAAGTGCGTCCCAGGATCTCCTTAGCGTCTGTGCCAAATGCCACAGTTTCGCCGGTAAGGATGTTGCGGGCTACCAGAGAAGGCTCATTCAGCAGGAGTCCGCGCACAGGATGATAGATACGCGTGTTCGAGCTGCCCAGATCAAGGATGAGGCTGTTCGTGGACGAATCGCCAAAGGGAAAGAGAACGCGCCTACCGAGTTGACCGAGGCCGAGGGTGCCCATAGAGCGAAACCAGCTACTTGCACTGAATTGAGATGAGAATTCAGCAGAATACGTTCGCTGGCTTCTTCCTTAGTCATTCCGAAGCACCGGGTTTTTGGCGGTAAGGAATCCCTATGGGTGGCACGAACTTGAGGTAAACATAGGCGTTATGTTCGAAAAGCATGGCCAGAATAAAACTTGTGGCAAATGTAGAGATTTCTCGGCTGCGCTCGGAATGACAAGCGCGCCTGCACATGGAATGAGCTTGTTAAACTAGAACGTCCATGCGCCATCTCTCCGGATCAGAAACGCGCGAGACCTTCCTTCGCTTCTTTGAGAGCAAAGGACACCGCCGCGTCCATTCTTCATCATTGGTACCTGCAAACGATCCCACGCTCCTCTTCACCAACGCCGGAATGAACCAGTTCAAAGATGTCTTTCTCGGCATCGAGAAACGCGACTATTCCCGCGCAACCACGTCGCAGAAATGCGTCCGGGCAGGCGGCAAGCACAACGATCTCGAAAATGTCGGCTTCACCCGCCGACATCACACGTTTTTCGAGATGCTGGGAAATTTCTCCTTCGGCGACTACTTCAAGAAGGACGCAATCGCTTATGCGTGGGAGCTGGTGACCTCCGACGACTGGTACGGGCTGCCGAAGGAAAAGCTATACGCCACGATCTTCAAAGGCGAACAAGGCGTTCCCAAGGACGAAGAAGCAGAAGGCTTTTGGCGCGCTGTGGGAGTTCCGCGGGAGCGCATCTTCGCTATGGGAATGAAGGACAACTTCTGGATGATGGGTGACACCGGGCCCTGTGGTCCGTGCAGCGAGATCCACTACGACATGGGCCCAGCAGCATCCGACGAAGGCCACACCGACTGCAAGTTCCCCTGCGACTGCGGACGTTATGTTGAGATCTGGAACCTCGTCTTCATGCAGTTTGATCGTAGTCCCCAAGGCGAATTAACGCCGCTGCCCAAGCCGTCAATCGATACCGGAATGGGACTGGAGCGCGTTGCTGCTGTATTGCAGGGAGTGCTGTCGAATTACGACACCGACCTATTTACGCCGCTCACCAAGCGAGCTGCAGAATTGACCGGCACTGATTTGAAGAAAGAGCTGGCGGCGGAACAGCACACACGGTCAGCTGCATCGCTGCGCGTAATCGCCGACCACGCGCGTGCCTGCACATTTCTAATTAGCGATGGGGTTTTACCCGCCAATGAAGGGCGGGGATATGTGCTGCGCAAGATCCTGCGTCGCGGCATTCGTCATGGACGCCTGTTGGGGCAGACGAAACCGTTTATGCACGAGATGGTCTACGCGGTCCGCGACCTGATGAAGGACGCGTATCCCGAATTGGTTGAGAGCGTAAAGCGCGTTGCCGATGTGATTCTGTCGGAGGAAAAAAGATTCGCCAATACTCTCGACCTGGGACTTAGGAAGCTTGAAGAAGATTTCCAGCCATTGATTACGAGCAAGAACAGACACAGCGTTCAATACAGTGGCGATCGGGCCTTCAAGCTGTATGACACCTTCGGTCTGCCGCTGGACTTCATGGTTGATGCCGCGCGCGATCAGGGCATTGAGTTCGATCAACCGGGTTTCGATCGCGCGATGCAAGAGCAGCGCGAGCGTGCTCGTGCCTCTTGGAAAGGCGGAGCGAAGCAGACTGCGAGTCCGATCTATCGTGATCTCGACAAAACAGTCTTCGAAGGTTACAAGCAGACTGTTTCAGGCGACTGCGAAGTTCTCGCAATCGTTAAAGACGGTCAAGGCGTTCCCGAATTGAAAGCCGGCGAAGAAGGTGAAATCGTGCTGGATCACACACCCTTCTACGCCGATTCCGGCGGGCAGGTGGGCGACATCGGCCTCTTCCGCGACAGTTCCGGCAACGTGATCGCAGATGTAAACGGTTGCGTGATGCCGGTCCAGGGGGTCCGTGCGCACACAGTGAAGGCACGCCAACCGATCCATCTTGGACAAAAGCTCGAAGCGGTTGTGCATGCTGATGTTCGTGAAGCGACGAAACGGAATCACACCGGAACGCACCTTTTGCACGCCGCTCTGCGCGAGACTCTCGGCAAACACGTGAAGCAGGCGGGATCGCTGGTTGCCCCAGGACACCTTCGCTTCGACTTTTCGCATTTCACCTCAGTTGCCGACGAAGAGTTGCAGGACATCGAAGACCTGATGAACCGCGAGGTGCTGAGGAATGCCCGGGTTGAGACCTTCGAAGACGTGCCGCTCGATGTAGCCATCAACGAATTCAAAGCCATGGCCCTCTTCGGCGAGAAATATGGCGAACGCGTCCGTGTAGTGAAAATTGGCGACTTCTCCACCGAACTCTGCGGCGGTACTCACACACTTGCGACCGGCGAGATTGGCCTGCTGAAGATTCTCCGCGAAGGCAGCGTCTCCTCAGGCGTCCGCCGCGTGGAAGCTGTAAGTGGCGAAGGTTCACTACAGCACTTCCGCAAAGACCATCAGCTTCAGCACGTAGTCTCCACATTCATCGGCCGCTCCGACGACGCCCCAGCTCAGGCGCTCAAGAGCGAATTGGAACGCCGCGACGAAGAGATTCGCCGCCTGCGCAAAGAACTCGAGCAGATGCGCATGAAATCAGCCTCCTCTGCCGTTTCCGCTGCCGCCGATCAGGTCCAGGAAGCAAACGGCATCAAGGTGCTCACGCAACGAGTCGATAACCTGGAACGCAATCAGATGCGCACGCTGGTCGATAACATGCGCAACAAGCTTGGTTCAGGAGTCGTAGTGCTCGGGTCAGTCCAAGACGGCAAAGTCGCGCTAATCGTAGGTGTAACCAAAGACCTGACCACGCGCGTCCAAGCAGGCAAAATCATCGCCGAAGTAGCAAAGAAAGTGGGCGGCAAAGGCGGAGGGCGGCCCGATCTTGCCGAGGCCGGCGGCTCAGAACCCGGCGCACTCGATTCGGCGCTGCAAAGTTCAGTGGATGTAGTGCGGTCCTTAGCTTCTTAGACGTCACAGTGTTTCTCGTAACTTTGAGCTACTCGCCTTCTCCTGATCGCCGCTCTTCAGATCCTTCACCGCATATTCATTGGATGCAACTTCGTTCTCGCCGACGATTACGACTTTCGAGATTCCCAGTTTCTCTGCTGTCTCGAACGACTTTTTCAACCTGAAGCTCTCATCGCCCAGCTCCACTCGAACACCCTGAGAACGAAGCTCGAATGCGAGCTTCGCAGCCGGAACATTCATTCCTTCGCCTAGTGGAGCAACATAAGCCTGCGGTGCCGAAATGAAACTTGAACTCTCTTCTCCAGCGGCCAAGGCGATGACGAACCGGTCTTCACCAATTGCGAAGCCGATACCGGGCGCGCGAGGTCCCCCGAGGGCTTCGGAGAGTCCGTCATAGCGGCCTCCTCCTAAAATGGCATTCTGTGCACCGAGACTTCCCTGTGTAAATTCGAACGCGGTGCGCGTGTAATAATCGAGTCCCCGAACGAGTCGATCATTGAGCACAAACGGAACTCCGGTCGCATGCAGGATTTTCTGCACTTCTTCGAAATGCTTCCGATCCGCCTCATCCAGGAATCCCGAAATCCGCGGCAGCGTTTCGATAATCGGCTGATCGTCGGGAACCTTACAGTCGAAGACTCGTAGTGGATTTGTCACTGCACGTCGCTGGCAATCCGTGCACATTCGATCGACCACTCCGCTCAGTGCCTTTCGCAAAGCCTCGTTGTAGGCTGGACGCGAGCTTGCAGACCCAACTGAGTTGAGCTGCAACGTCCAGTCCTTAATCTCAAGCCGGTTTAGGAGCATCACCAGCATCTCGAGGACTTCGGCATCACGCAAAGGTGATTCGCTTCCTGCAGAGGGCGGTCCGATTACCTCTGCTCCGATTTGGTAGAACTGCCGATATCGTCCCTTCTGCGGACGCTCACGGCGAAACTGAGGTCCGATGTAGTAGAGCTTTTGAAGCGCCGGACGCTCCCACAACTTGTGCTCGATATAAGCGCGCACAACTCCAGCCGTGTTCTCTGGGCGCAGTGTTAAAGACTGTGCCTTCTCCGATTGCGCACGCGCCCTGTCTTCCCACGTGTACATCTCTTTCGACACTATGTCCGTTGCTTCGCCGACACCACGAGCAAAGAGTTGCGTGTCTTCGAAGATGGGAGTGCGAATTTCGGAAAAGTTGTAGAGGGTGAAGACTTCGCGCGCCGTCTGCTCCACCCGGTTCCAGAGCTCAGTCTCTGGTGGCAGCAGGTCGCGCGTGCCGCGCACGGCTTTAATCGTCAATTTCGAATCACCTGGGTTTTATTTAACCACGGAGACATCAAGGCAAGAACGATTGGGTTTTCTCCCAACCCCACATCCCTGTGAAACGGGCTTACCGAGCGCTCGCGATGTACTGGGCTTCGACTCGGCGCGCATTGCTTTCGGGAACTGGATATTCCATGTGACGCGCGGTTGCCCGTCCTACGGCAGCTCCATACATCAATGCGACGAGATGCAACGTCATGTCGATTCCGGCGGAAATTCCTGCGGAGGTGAAGATATTTCCGTCGTTTACTACGTGAAGATCGTCACGCACTGTGACATTGGGGAAGGTGTCGCGCATGCGTTGCAGAGACTCCCAGTGAGTAGTCGCTGAACGTCCATCCAGAATACCGGCGCCTGCGAGGAGAAACGAACCGGTGCACACCGAGCAGACCACCTTCACTTGTTGGGCACAGAGTGCAATCCATCCCAGCACGCGTTTGTTCGACTGCAAGGCACGGGTTCCCCAACCCCCAGGGACAATCAGAATGTCGAGCGGCGGATGGTTCTCAAGCGTGAAGTCGGGAAGGACGTGCATACCTCCCGTGGTCGAAATAGGATCGTCTGCCTGAGCAATCAGCACCACGCGGAAAGGCGAAGGCTCCTCGCGCCGCCGCTCTTCGTTAAGGCGCGTGGCCGAAAAAACCTCGAATGGCCCGCAGAAATCGAGGATCTCAACTTCAGGAAAGACCAGAATGCCGACAGTATGCTGCACCGAGAAACCTCTTGAATCATGCAAAAAGCAAACGCCTTGAACACGGAGGACAGGAAGATCACGGAGAAGGATACAACTGAAATCAAGCTTTTATTTCGAATTCTGACGTGCAGGAGGGCTCGCAACCACCTCGCGGCCCACGTGGTGAGCTTCGCTTTCACCCGGGGTTTTCGGTTTTCAGACGCCGTTCGTTGAGATATGTCTGCGTGTAATCGAGATAATTGCGGGCATAACGCAAGATCATCTGCTCGTCCTCTGGCCCAAGCTTCCGACGCGTTTTGCCCGGCACCCCCACTACTAGCGAATTCGGCTCGATAACGGTCTTTTCCGGAATCACCGTGCCTGCCGCGACGATTGAGCCGGCTCCGATGCGAGCGCCGTTCAGTATCACCGATCCCATCCCGATCAGGCAGGTGTCTTCGACGACGCAGCCGTGCAGCGTTACGTTATGCCCAATGGTTACCCACTCTCCGACAGTTACGGAGTACTGATTCCGCATTCCGTGTAGTACGCAGCAATCCTGAATGTTGGAATATGCCCCAATGCGGATTGAATGGACGTCGCCGCGAACAACGGCGTTCATCCAGATGCTTGCTTGCTCGCCCAGAACGACATCTCCAATCACCTGAGCGGACTCGTCCACGTAGCAGGAAGCCGGAATGGTAGGACAAATTCCCTGGTAGGAACGGATCATGTTATCAGTGTCCCGCTGTCTCACCGACACCAAGGGCGTTGGGACAGTGGGACACTCCTTAGAGTATTGTGTAAATATCTAAAACTAAATCGTTTACGTCGAAACCTCAGGATGGGAAAACCATCCGAAAAATATTTGGTGTCCCAAAGCTAAAAGACGAGGATTTTTGGGATCCTAGTCGTCACGCCGAAGTAGCAAAGTAACATGCGCCGATTTGGAGAAGTCTCCGGTTCTCCACTACCATAAGAAATCTGGGGAAAACTAGCCGAAATAGCCGTAAATTCTGGTCGAATCTGCTTGACTTGCTGGCTTAAGGCTGCAATAACTACGCAAGTCCAAATGGGAACAGTCTGGGGGTGTGGTTATTGGCGGAAGTACGTGTGCAAGAGGGTGAGCCGTTAGAAAATGCCCTCCGCCGCTTCAAGCGTAAGGTTCAAACCGAAGACATCATCAAGGAAGTAAAGCGGCATTCTTTCTACCTGAAACCGGGTGAGAAGAAGCGCGTTAAACAAGCGCTGGCTCGCAAACGGAATCGGAAGAAGGTTCGCAAAGAACAGGACTAGCAACCTCTCAAAGAGGGCCGCCTATATCGGCGGCCCTTTCTATTTGGACCAGACTTCGCAGTCGAGAAGAGTTTTGATGTAACCATTCCGCAAGGAATGGGGGCCGAACCTGAAGTTGGGAACAAGTCCCAAGAATCGAATTTCGCCCTGTAGCCACGCGGGAGTGGAGTTCGTGCAGTTCAAGGGAGAACGGGGGCTTCTCATGGAATTCCAGGACAGGCTGCTGAAGTGCATAGACTGCGGCTCTGAGTTTCTCTTCACGGCGGGCGAACAACTGTTCTTCCACGACAAGCAGTTCAAGAACGAGCCCAAGCGCTGCAAGCCCTGCAAAACAAAGCGGGCAGCGGCTGTGGGAGCGTCTCCAGCGAACTCTTATCAAAAAGTCGAAACCCGCACTACCTGCTCCCATTGCGGCAAGGAAACCACTGTGCCCTTCAAACCGACGCAGGGCCGTCCAGTGTTTTGCCGCGAATGCTTCCAGCAGCGCCGCGCGGTAAGCGCGACCGCGTAAACGACTCCCGATTGCAAGTTTTCGGTTTCAGGGAAACGTGTGTTCTATGAATGCCGAGCGACAGCGGTCTTGTCTTGCGCCGCCCGATTAGCTGATTTTTTTTTAAGGGTTGCTGTACCTTGGCGCTCTTGGCGCTTGTCCTCATGACTCACGAGCAGCGCCTCGAGTTGGCGCAGAAGATCGTTAGTATTCATGGGCTTAACCAACATCGAGTCGGCGCCTTCTTCCTTCCAATCACTGCCCAGCAACGGAAAGGCCGTGAGGATAGCCACTGCCGGATCGTAATCCTGCTTTTTAGCTTCGCGGATCACGTCGTAGCCAGCGGTTTCGGTTTCCATCCGCATGTCGGTGATAACCATTTGGTAAGAGTTTCCTGAAAGCCGGGCGATAGCTTCCTTGGCGGAGGCGGCCGTATCCACTTCAAATCCGTTGATTTCGAGTATGGCTTTCAATGTGAGAAGAATAGCGAGTTCGTCATCAACAAGCAGGATGCGACGTTTCATCGGGAATGCTCCAGGGGGACCGATACTGAGCTGTTTGAAAGTATCGAAGATGACAGAGTCATCCAGAGTACCTCAGATGCAAGTTGCACCGACTCAGGTTGCGAGGTGAACCGAGCACCTCGTTCAACGGCTATGATAACACCGTGAGGGGTTACTACATCGAGAACTTCGGATGCCGCGCCGCCCAAGCAGACGGATCGGCCATTGAACGCCAGCTTGCAAACACCGGTTTGCGACGCGTAAACGCCACTTCCGAAGCCGATATCGTCGTTCTTAACACCTGTACGGTGACTTCCGCGGCCGATCAGGACGCTCGCGCCGCCATTCGGCGCACAAAAAGAGAGCATCCAGACGCAAAAATTCTCGTTACGGGATGCTATGCGCAGCGTGCTCCGGGGGAAATTGCGGCGTTAGAGGGCGTGACTTGGGTGGTTGGAAACTCTCACAAACACCAAATCGGGAACATTATTGCCGGCTCCAGCGCTGCTTACAGCGGCGGATTTGTACCCTTAAATGCTGTTAGCGGCAGCTTTCAAGGCTCAGATTTCGCTGCAAAGATCTATACCAGCGACATCTTTGCGCACACTGAGCTGCAATCCGCGCCGGTTTTTGACGCCATTGAACGCACCCGGCCCAACCTTAAAATCCAGGATGGATGCGATAACCGCTGCTCTTTTTGCGTCATTCCGTACGTTCGGGGACGCAGTAGATCGCTCAAAATCGACGAAATTCTGCGTGAAATCCACGTTTTGGAGGCCGCTGGATACCGAGAAATCGTCATTTCCGGCATCAATTTGGGGCGTTGGGGACGCGATTTTGTCGCTCAAAAGCGCGGTTTTGGGGCTTTAAGTAGCGATTCTGACACTCAAGCGCGCCGATTTAATGCCATAGATCGCTTTGTTGAAGCGCTTCGAGTCATCCTGGAACGCACTTCGGTGGAGAAAATTCGGCTTAGTTCAATCGAGCCCATGGACTGGACCGACGACTTAATTGCCCTTATGGCGTCCTCCAAACGCATTGCCAAGCACGCCCACGTTCCCTTGCAATCCGGCAGCGATCGCATTCTGCGCAAAATGCACCGCAAATATCGTCCCTGGCATTACGCCGAAAAGCTGGAAAGGATCCGTTCCGCAATGCCTGACGCCGCCATTGGCGCCGACGTAATGGTCGGATTTCCCGGCGAAAGCGAGGAGCTGTTCGAGGAATCGCGAGCCTTCATCACGCAAATGCCATTCACGTACCTGCATGTATTCACATATTCTCCCCGGCCTGGCACTCCAGCCGCGGCAATGCCGGACCAGGTTCCTCTCGAACTCGCACGAGAACGGAATCGGGAATTGCGGAATCTGGCTGCGGAGAAGAATCTTAAATTCCGGCGTTCCTTTTTGGGAAGGACTGTCGAGGCGATTACGCTCGCGAAAGGCGATTCAGAGATGACTGAGGCCCTGAGCGATAACTATTTGAAAGTTGAGATTTGCGGGCAGCACGCAGCGAACCAGTGGATGAGGGTGAGAGCTCGCGTCCTCACGGAGCATGGAATATCGGGGGATCGGGCCCTTGAAGAATCGGGTGATCGGGTGAAGTAAAAAGAGCGCACTCTGCGTTCTGCTATTGTGACTACACGACGAGCGTTTGCGGCCGAAAGCCGAGAGCCGATAACCACTTCTTACTTCACCCGATCACCCGATTCTTCTAGGGCCCGATCCCCTCGATTTTTTCCATGCTATACTCCATTGAACTGCGCGATCCCGCGCAATCCCCCGGAGGAATGTATCGACAAACGTTTTGGCCGCAGTACTATTCGCACCAATGAGCGAATTCGCGCCCGCGAAATCCGTGTAATAGACGAAAACGGTGCTCAGCTTGGTGTAATGCAACCCTTTGAAGCCCTCAAAATTGCCCGCGAGCGTGGTTTTGACCTGGTAGAGATCTCTGCCACGGCAAATCCGCCGGTCTGCCGCATCCAGGATTACGGCAAGTTCCTGTACGAGAAAGAGAAGCAGGAGCGCGCGGCAAAGAAGAACCAGAAGATCATCACCATCAAGGAAGTGAAGTTCCGCATCAATGTGGACGAGCACGATTACGAGTTCAAAAAGAATCACGTACTGCGCTTCCTCGAACAGGGCGACAAAGTAAAGGCCACTATCTTCTTCCGCGGCCGCGAAATGACCCACACCAATTTGGGACGCCAGGTTCTAGAGCGCCTGTTGAAAGAAGTTGGCGAACGCGCCGTAGTCGAGTTCCGTCCGCGAATGGAAGGAAACACGCTGCACGCCATCCTTGCGCCTCCGAAGAAAGTCGAAGGCAAGAAGCAGCAGCCTCCACCAAGGCCGCAGCAAGGCAATCCACCGGCGACGCAACAGGCCTGAGAAGAATCGGGTGATCGGGCCATCGGGTGATCGGGTGAAGTAAGAACCTCCGTGAATCACCATGTCGAAGCTGTTGTCCAGTAGTTTAGGACCTTAGAATCTTCCCGATGAAATCTCCGGAGCGATTATTCGTACTTTTTATGTGCCTTCTCGCGTTCGCTGCCGGGAAGCAAGAGCCCCGCGTCGACGCCGCTCCTCTTACAGGAGCATGGCTGCAAACAGACCTGAGATGGGAGAAAGCTCCTGCAACTATCAATCCTCGCTTGCAAAACAGCCAAGCCACGATCCTGTATTTCGATGCAGACCACACTTTCGCGATGCTCGTTTGCGTTGTGAATCGAATCCCGGGAGAGTACACGACGATCAGCCACGGTGATGGCCTGGCTCTGTGGCGTGGACAGTGGATTGCAGACCGAAGAGGAATCGCGATCTGGTATAAGTTCGTGCCCGCGCGTCCCAGGCAGTGGCCTGAAGGCCCCATTGTGGAACAGGGGATTCAGCATGTGACCATCCACCAAACACATGATCTGCTCAGCTTTGGCGACATGAAGTTCAAACGCGAACCCAAACTTGACGACGGTGCACGCGACGCAGAGCTCACCCAAAGCGATGTGATTGAGACAACTCCGATACGATAAAACGCTATGGAAGCCCAGCTCAGGGCCGGCAACGTCCAAGATCTGAGGTTCGGCTCTTACTTCACCCGATCACCCGATGGCCCGATCACCCGATTCTTCCCGATTGGTCATGTTGGCCCGTAATCGCATATACTTAAGAACGGTCCTCAGCGAGCAGACCTCGCTGGGGATTTGAATTGTTTGCAGAGGAACGAATGCCGAAACTGAAGACCCATAGTGGCGCTGCTAAGCGCTTCAAGAAGACCGCCAGCGGTCGGGTGAAGCGTGGGCATGCGTTCATGCGCCATATTCTTACTTCGAAGAAGAAGAAGACCAAGCGGCGCCTGGACCTGGATACGTTGGTCGACAAGGCCGACGAGCGCAAAGTGAAGCGCATGATTCCGTACTGAAGGACGGCGATCGGCTGTCGGCATTCGGCGTTCAGCCACGAAGCATTCTGGTCGAGATCAGCATCTGGATAGACTGAATGAGCTGTTCGCGTGGGACTCCCAGAATGGTTCATGGCCGAACGCCGAGAGCCGAGTGCTGAAAGCCATCCTCGCGCTCCGTTGATCCCGCAACGCGCAGGATCTGAGATGAGCACAAGAGCTCGTCCGGAGCAATCGCGTGTGAAGAGGTAATCATCCTTACCTCCAGCCGCATAACCGCAGTCAAAAAAAGGAGACTCGCCGATGCCTCGCGTAAAACGCGGAACCAAGCGGCGCGCCAAGCGGAAAAAGATTCTTGAGCGCGCCAGTGGATATTTCCTAACTAAATCAAAACTCTATCGCAGCGCCAAAGAGAGTGTGGAGCGCGGACTGAAGTTCGCCTACTCCGGACGCAAGCAGAAGAAGCGCCAGTACCGCTCCATCTGGATCGTGCGCATTAACGCCGCCGCCAAGCTGAACGGCATCAGCTACAGCCAGTTCATCGATGGACTCAAGAAGTCCGGAGTGGAACTGGACCGCAAGGTGCTGGCCGAGCTCGCGGCTAACGACGCGGCTGCGTTTGCGACGCTGGCAGCGCAGGCCAAGACGGCTTTGGCTAAGTCGGCCTAACGTTGTCATTCCGAAGCGGGCGTAGTTTGCCCGCGAGGAATCCCTATAGTCACGTAAGAGTATGGGCATGGTAGGGATTCCTCTCTTCGCACGACTTCGCTTCGCTACGTCATGCTCCGCTCGGAATGACAATCGAAAAGAAGCGCCATGTACACCGTCCCTAAGCTCGAAGACTTCTCCCCATCCGCTCTCGACGCAGCGGCCCGAGACTTGAAGTCTGCCCTGGAGGGTGAGAGCGCGGCGATCGCCAGCGAAGCTGAGTGGAAGATCCTCCGCGATCGTTGGATGGCGCGCAAAAACGGCGTGCTCACGCTACTCAACGATCAGTGGCTGAAAGCGGCTCCTGCTCCGGCCAAGCGCGAAGTCGGCCAGCGCGTTAACGAAGTCAAAAAGATCGTCGAAGAACAGATCGATGCAGCTCTCACTCGCGTCAGTTCCGCGGTTTCAGCTTCGCGTCTGCAACAGGAACGCGTCGATATCACATTGCCCGGAAACCGGCGCAAGCTTGGCATTGAGCATCCGCTCATACGGACGATGAATGAGATCGTCGAAGTCTTCAAGCGGATGGGATACTCGGTCGCCGAAGGGCCCGAGGTCGAGACCGATTACTACAACTTCGAGTCGCTCAACTTCCCTCCCAACCATCCCGCGCGCGACACGCAGGACACGCTGGTAATCAAAGGGCAGCAGGGCAAGCCGCTGCGCGAGCGCCTGCTGCTGCGCACGCATACTTCACCGGTACAGATTCGCGCCATGGAGAAGCAGCCGCCGCCGCTTCGTATTGTCGTTCCCGGAAAGGTACATCGCGCTGATACGGCTGACGCGACGCACTCGCCTATCTTCCACCAGGTCGAAGGACTTGCCGTCGATACGAATATCACTTTCTGCGATTTGAAAGGCACGCTCGACCAAGCGGCGAAGGCAATGTTCGGATCCAGCGTGAAGACGCGATTCTATCCTTCGTTCTTCCCATTTACGGAACCGAGCGCCGACATGCAGATCTCCTGCTTCAAGTGCGGAGGCAGCGGACGTCTGAACGGAGAACGCTGTGGTATGTGCAAGTCCACCGGTTGGATCGAGATTCTCGGTTCGGGAATGGTGGATCCGAATGTGTATGGTTTCGTCGATTACGATCCAAAGAAATACAGCGGATTTGCGTTTGGCATGGGAGTGGAGCGAATCGCGATTTTGAAGTATGGAGTCGACGACATTCAGCTGTTTTATCAGGGAGATGTCAGGTTTTTAAGGCAGTTTGGGTAAAGACAGTTTTCTAAACTGTCATCCTTCGGCCAAAAGAGGGCCTCAGGATGACAGGGTTACATATACACCGAATCACTAGCTCACATGCGCATTTCTCCCCATTGGCTTCGCGAGTTCGTCGCGCTCGACATCGATAACATTCGTCTGGCCGAAGACCTCACGCACGCCGGCATTGCCGTTGAGGGCTTCATCGGCGGGGGAGACGCCGTGCTCTTCGAGATGGAGATCACGACCAATCGCGTGGATGCCATGAACCATTACGGCGTCGCGCGCGAGTGCTCGGCGATCTACAACGTCGAGCTACAGCCGATTACGCTGAAGCTTCCGAAGCTGATTCAACCGGAGTCTTTTCCCGTCGAGATTCTGGAGCCAGCGCTCTGCGCTCGTTACACGGCGCGTGCCATACGCGACGTTCGCATCGAGAAGTCGCCACAATACATCGGGGAGCGCCTGCTGATTGAGGGCCATCAGGGCATCAACAACGTCGCCGACGTAACCAATTATGTCCTGATGGAGATGGGACATCCGACGCACGCCTTCGATCTTGATCTGCTCGAAGGGGGCAAGATCGTCGTGCGCCAGGCTGTGCATGGTGAGAAGTTAAAGACGCTCGACGGTGTTGAACGTCAGCTGCATGCCGGCGACCTGGTCATCGCGGATGCTGTGAAACCGGTCGCGCTGGCCGGGATCATGGGTGGATGGGACACGATGATCACCGCGAACACGCGCAACGTGCTCATTGAGTCAGCATGGTTTGATCCGGCAACTGTTCGCCGCACGGCACGTCGACACAGCATGCACACCGATGCTTCTCATCGCTTCGAGCGCGGCGCCGATTGGGGCGCAACCACGCTTGCTTGCGATCGGGTCAGCGAACTCGTGCTGGATACAGCCGGAGGAAAGCTCGCAGGCTATAACGATGAGATCGCGCGCAAAGTAATTCATGCGCCCATTCAACTCGAGCGCGGCGAGTTGCGGCGAATCCTCGGGCAGGATATTCCGGAGGCGGAGGTCTCACGCATCCTCGTCCGGTTGGGATTCGGACTCACAGAAGTGCGCGCCGGCTCGAACGGAGCGCCTGAGGAAGGCGCTCGGCTAACACTCCTTCAGCCGCCCGAAGTATATACAGTCGACATCCCAACGTGGCGCATGGACGTGGAACGCGAGATCGACTTGATCGAGGAAGTCGCGCGCGTTTACGGCTTTAACAATTTCGCGAATACCTTGCCATCGTTCTCTGGCGGAGTGGTCGAACTGCCTCACGCATTGCCGGAAACGAAGACTCGCAGCCGTCTGCTCGCGCTGGGATATGACGAGACTGTCTCGCCTACATTCATTTCGAGCGACGATGCTCAGCGGTTTTCGTCTGCTCAGGCTGTCGCCGTGGAGAACCCTTTGAGCGAGGAAGCGCCCCTGCTGCGCAATTCGCTGCTGCCCGGAATGCTCAACCAGCTGGCGTGGAACTTTAACCGCGAAGCGAACGACGTCCGGTTATTCGAAATGGGAAATGTCTTCGCGATGTCCAATGAACGGGTGGAGCAGAAGAAGATAGCCTGTTTCGCCGCTACGGGATCGGCCGGGGAGAAGGGCGTTGAGCTGCAACCGCGTGCTGCGGATTTTTTCGACTTGAAAGGCGACACAGAGGCGATTCTGGATGCATTTGAGAACAAGTCTCTGCAGTTCGTGGCGCCCGCGTCGGGGTACTTTCATCCCGGACGTTCGGCTAAGGTTCTGCTGAACGGCGAAATTATTGGCGAAATCGGACAGCTTCATCCAGACGTAGCGGCAGAGCGCAAGTTCAAGCAAGAGGTCTGGATCGCCCAACTAGAGCTCGATGGCCTGTTCGCAGTTCCCCTGCGCGAGCCGCGCTATCAGCGGCTGTCCCGCTACCCATCGGTGGAGCGCGATTTCTCGCTGTTGCTCGATAATAGGGTTACTTACGAGGACTTGCGCAGCGCGATCGAAGCTCTCCAGATTCCCGAACTGGAATCCATTGAGCCACGCGAACTCTTTCGCGGCTCCGGCGTGCCGGAGGGAAAGTACTCGTTATTGCTGCGCCTCATATTTCAGTCAAGTGAGCGGACTCTGCGCGACGACGAAGTAGCCGGCTGGAGCCAGCGCGTGATTTCGGCGGTGCAGGCGCTGGGTGGAAGCTTGCGGGCTTAGCGCATCGGCTGCCAGAGTCAAAACCAAAACAAAAGATCCTTCGACTCCGGCGTCCCCCGCGCCCCGCCCCATCGAGCGCAACCGCAGCAAAACAAAGATCCTTCGACTCCGGCGTCCCCCGCGCCCGCCCCATCGAGCGCAACCGCAGCGCTCGACGGGTCCCCGGAAACGCGCGGGTCCCTCCTGCGCTCAGGATGCTCGGATTTATTGGTATTCTGGGCAGAATTGGAGATCGCGACTTCTTCGCAAAATCGAAATTCTCAATTCGACACGGAGGTTTCCTGTAACTATGAACTCAAGCATCCTGAGCGGAGGCAGGAATGCAGACACACTCCTCACACCGAATCCACCACACCAGGCCGCTCTGCCGCTTCTTCGACTTGCTCTTCTTCAGCGTGCGACTCGGCTCCCAATCTTCGTAGAGAGACATGCTCAACGCGGGCCAGGATCAGTCCGAGCGGAGTTACGGAGACAAACGTCACCAGCCACAGCATGATGCCGCAGCTCGTGGCTAGCTCCTGGGGAGTATTAAAAACGGAATAGAGCGCCTTGATCGTCGACAGCTGCGATCCGCCGCCTACCACCGGGAGCTGCAGAACGCCTCCTGCCACGCTGAACGCCATGAGAATAATTCCGTAGACGAACGTCATGGTGTACACGGTTGCATCCGCGTAGGACTGGAGCACCGCGTAATAGGCGCCTGCGATCAGCATCCAGATGACTAGCGAAAGTGCTGCGATACCAATGAAGGAACTCACATCGTGGATGGTATGCAGGCCTGCGCTGAAGATTCTAATTTTTGCGGCAAAGCGATGAGCCAAGTGGGGCTTGTGACGCAGCTTGCGCTCGACCCAGGACGCAATCTGCTCTCCATTGCGCCAAGCGCTGAAGGCAAAAAAGAGCAGCGAGCAAACAATAAAGATCAGCACTGCGCCCAGCGCTCGCATGATGTTGTATTGGTTTTCGGTGAATGTCTGTAGTGTGCCTGAGAGCAGAAGATCAGCGGCGACGATGATGGTGACCGCCGAGATGTCGAAGATGCGCTCGACCGTCCACACGGCGAATTGCGAGGAGAAGGTCAGACCCGTGCGTCGCGCGATCACCAGCGGCCTGATCACTTCACCGGCACGCCCGAGGAGCGCCAATCCGGCAAAGCCTATGTATTGCGCCGGCAGCAGGCTCCAGAACGGTACGTTCTTCACGGGCTTGAGAAAAATGGCCCAGCGCACCGCCCTGAGTCCGTCGGCGACGTGCACCAGCGCGACGGCGCCGAGGATCTTCCACCAGTTCAGTTGTTCCAGGGACTCTCCGAGTATGTCCCAATCGAACTTGCGCCAGGCATGGACCTGCAAGATTACGAGCGTCGCCAGTATCAACACCACAACTGAGGTGACGATAAGTCGTTTGCGGTCCACGTGGATTCGTTATTTTCCCGAAGCGGTGGGCTGCTTGGCTGCCGCTACCCTGGTTGGCTTCTTGGAAGCCTTGGCGAGACGCTCCTGCTCCAGTTTGCGCCGGTTGAATTCGCGAATGATCTTCGCTACATAAGCGCGAGTCTCGCGGTAAGGAGGAACACCGTTGTACTGCTGAACTCGTCCGGCGCCGGCGTTGTAGGCGGCCAGGGCGCGCAGGGGATCATTGTTATAGCGCGCGAGCAATTCACGAATGTACTTGGCGCCGGCGGCGACATTCTCATTCGCGTCGAAGCTGTTCTTAACCCCCAGCTTGGCGGCGGTGTCCGGCATGAGCTGCATGAGACCTTGCGCGCCTTTCGCAGAAACCGCGGTCGTTTTACCTTCGCTCTCGGCAAGAATCAGCGCATGAATAAAGTCAGAGTCGAGTTGATTTTCCCGGGCGGCCTTTTCTACGATCTGATCGAGGTCCAAAGACGAGGGGCCGGTAAATTGTCTGACTGGAAGCGGCGCCGGAATGGGACTCTCGTCAGGTTCAAAGCTGACGATTTTTTCGCTCTCGATGTCCACGTACTCCTCGCTGTCTGCTTTCAAAAAAAGTCGAGTCCTCGTTCCAATCTGCTGGTGATGGTCGTGGGAGATCGTGAATCCGGTGCGGAGGACGGCGTTCTCGCGAGCATGCAGCGCTGTGGTGGCGAGAGCCACAAGCGCGAGCATCATCCATTTGGGAACAAATCTCATTAATTTGCCAGTACTTCATCAATGGCCGCGGCCACGCCGCAGGCTTCGTTATCCAGTGTTACTGGCCATCCGCTTCGTTTTAAGTCTTCGGAGGCGTTCGCCATCACGAACGGGAAGCCGGCGTACTCCAGCATTTCGATGTCATTGTAATTGTCGCCGATTGCCATTACATGACTGCGTGGAATGCCAAGATGGGCCGCCCATCGCGCCAGGGCCGAGCCCTTGGAACATGCATCGCGCAGAACATCGAGAATGCACAGATCACGGTGGTCATATTGGGTCTTTAGAACGTTGATCTGGCCGGCAAATGTCCCGTCGTTAAGCCGTGCCTCGGCCGGTTTCATCCGCTCCACGGTCCCACAGAACATCGCTTGAACCGGATCGCAGACCAACGCCTTGGTAATAGGAGCTATTTCTTCGATGTACATGCGATTCTTGTCAATCCAGCGCTGAATGTTGGTCCCGAGTTCGTCGGTACGTTCTACCACAATGGCACCGCGTGCGTCTTTGTCGAAAGTCAGCACGGTACAGCCGGAAAACTCTACCATGTGCTCGCAAAGCCGATGGGCAATGTTACGGGGAAGCATATCGGCGTGAAATAGCTCGCCGCCGGTTGAGCGCGTGATAGCGCCATTGGAGCTGATAAGGCAAAACTCGAATCCTAGCTGCTCGGCCACCGGCAGGGCGAAGCGATGACGGCGTCCGGTGACCAGGACGATCTCAACGCCAGCATCATGCGCGCGGCGAAGAGCTTGAAGATTACCTGCGGGAATGTCCAGAGTGGAATCGATAAGGGTGCCGTCGATGTCGACTGCAATCAGGCGGATCGGAAGAGACACTGTGAAGATTCTAGCATTGGGAACTGAGAGAAAGATCGGGTGATCGGACCATCGGGTGATCGGGAAATTTCGTTTAGACGGACGAGTGGCGAAGCTGAATTGGCAGACGAAAAGCAAAACACAAAGATCCTTCGACGCCGGTCTCCCGCGCTGGAGAAAGCGCGCGGGAACCCTCCTCCGCTCAGGATGCTTGAGTTCATAGTTAAGACGAAGTCCATGTAGAGAATTGAGAATCTCGATTTCGCGAACAAGCCGCCATCTCCAATTCTGCCCAAAATACCAATAAGTCCGAGCATCCTGAGCGCAGGAGGGACCCGCGCGTTTCCGGGGACCCCGTCGAGCGCGGCGGTTGCGCTCGATGGGGCGGGCGCGGGGGACGCCGGAGTCGAAGGATCTTTTGTTTTGGTTTGCCCCAATCCGCCAATGCACTACAATCCCCACCCATGTTCGACCGCCGCTACTTCGTCTACATGCTGCAAAGCACATCCCGACATACTCTTTACATCGGCTTCACAAACTTCTTGATCGGCCGAGTAATCGAACACCGCACACAAAAACACTCGAACAGTTTCAGCGCGAAATACCGAACATGGCGGCTGGTGTATTACGAGGAATATGGCGACTCGGAGGCGGCGTTCGAGCGAGAGCGGCAATTGAAAGGTTGGAGCCGCGCGAAAAAGGAAGCCTTGATCGTGAGGCTCAATCCACACTGGCGCGATCTTATCGCTGCGTGGGAGGAGAAGTACGGCTTGGAGTTTCGGTTAGACGGACGAATTGTGGCGAAGCTGAATTGGCAGACGAAAAGCAAAACAAAAGATCCTTCGACTCCGGTCTCCCGCGCTGAAGAAAACGCGCGGGAACCCTCCTCCGCTCAGGATGCTTGAATTCGTGGTTACACGAAGCCTCTGTAGCGACTCAAGAATTCCGATTTCCCGAAGAAGCCGCCATCTCCAATTCTGCCCAAAATACCAATAAGTCCGAGCATCCTGAGCGCAGGAGGGACCCGAGCGTTTCCGGGGACCCGGTCGAGCGCTGCGGTTGCGCTCGGGGCTCAAAGATTGCAGGGTCTTCTTCACCCGATCGCTCGATTCTCGTTGGTCCAGGCACCAAATCCTATTATTGCCTCTTCCATCCATGTCGTATCCTTGACGATCAATGGGACTGCACGGATTCTTTGGCTACGGCGTTATTCTTCAGGCTATTGCCATCCTGCATTTCATTCGCCGCCGTCCTGACACCTATTGGCTTTGGATCATCATCTTTGGCAGCGGAATTGGAGCTTTCATATACATCTGCGTGGAAATGCTGCCGGAGATCGGGATGGTCGGGCGCAGCTTTCAGGTGTTTCCGCGGCGTAGTCGCATTCGCCGATTGGAGGCGTTGATTCTCGACAATCCGTCGGCGGGAAATTATGAGGAGCTTGCTGATCTTTATTTTGAAGATGGCAAGTACGCTCGGGCGCGCGAGTGCTATGACCGCGCGATCTCGACACGAACGGATTCTCCCGATCCCTTCTACCGGCGCGCTCTCTGCCAGCTGAAGCTGGGCGACTATGCGGCGGCTATACACGATCTGCAACATGTCTTTGCCAAGGATTCGCGATATGACTATGACCGCGCTGCCGGCCTGCTCGCGGATGCGCTGGCGAAGAGCGGCCAGACTGAAGCTGCAGGGGCGATGTTTGAGCGCGTGATTCAGACCTCCACGCTCTCGGAGACGCTCGTCAACTATGCTGAGTTTTTGAAGTCG
>Ga0209474_10000489_pt1 | contig 43351 bp, 46 predicted proteins | sample GraSoiAngelo_145_FD_185902 | JGI IMG/M metagenome (GOLD analysis project Ga0209474, IMG submission 185902) | Grasslands soil microbial communities from the Angelo Coastal Reserve, California, USA - 14_1009_05_20cm (SPAdes) (version 2) | ecosystem: Environmental > Terrestrial > Soil > Grasslands...
TCGGTGAAGGTTGGCACCACCGTTCGCGACACGGCCACCCTGAGTGGCGCTACGGCGGACGCCGCCGGCACAGTCGTCTTCCAGCTCTTCAGCGGCAAAGCCTGCAGCAACGGATCTCCCACGGGAGCGCTGGTCACGGGCTTCGGAACCGGCGGCTCTTCAACGATGACCGTCAGCGGCGGCAGCGTGCCTGCTTCGGCAGCCTTCACGGCCACGCCTGCGGGCGACTACCAGTTCATCGCGACCTACAGCGGCGATGCCGGCAACACAGCCGCCGTCAGTCCCTGTGGATCCGAGACCTTCACCGTCGATCCGGCAGTCACGGCTCTCAGCACGCAGGCGCAGAGCCTGAATGGTCAGGCCGCGGCGAACCTCAATCAAGGCGGCCACGTCTCGATCGGCGCCACCGTTGACGACACCTCCACGCTCACCGGGAACACCCCCGGCGCGGGCGGCAGCGTCATCTACCGGCTCTACCACGGCAGCGCGTGCAGCGCCGCCGGCGCGCCCACCGGTTCCCTGGTGTCCAGTTTCGGCACGGGCGGAGCCTCGACCGTCGCGGTAAGCAGCGGGAGCGTTCCCGCCTCCGCGAGCCTGGTTGTGTCTGATCCGGGCGACTACCAGTTCATCGCCACCTACAGCGGCGACAACAACAACGCCCCCAGCACCAGCGCCTGCGGCTCGGAGACCTTCACCGTCAATGCCAACACGACCACGACCACAACGGTCCAGGCGCTCAGCGGCGACACGGTCGCTGACACGCCAAACGGCGCTGCTCTCGACTCCGGGAGCACCGTGCGCGACACCGCTTTGCTGAGCGGAACCACGGGCACGGCAGGCGGTTCCGTCACCTACCGGCTGTACACCGGAACGGCGTGCACCGGCGGCGCGCCGACCGGAACGCTGGTCAGCACTTTCGGGAACGCCGGTGCGGCTGTGGTGTCGGTCACCGAGGGCGCGGTGCCGGCTTCGCCGGCACTCAATCCGGCGCCGGGCACCTATCAGTTCGTCGTCAGCTACAGCGGTGACGCCGACAACAATCCGAGCGCCAGCGCGTGCGGCTCGGAGACGTTCTCGGTCAAGTTCCCGGCAGTGATCGCCACCAAGCCGAACGTGTCCTCCGGTGCCGTCGGCGTCGCCATCCACGACGTCGCGACGGTCTCGGGCGGCAGCACACCTGGCGGGACAGTCACCTTTGCTCTCTACGGCCCCGGCGATGCCACCTGCCAGACCAACCTGGTGGCCGGCGACGCCAGGTTTACCGTGGCGCTCAGCAGCGGCTCCGCAACCTCACCTGACGTCACCACCACCGACGTCGGAATCTATCAATGGGTCGCCCGCTACAGCGGCGATGCCGGTCACATGGCCGGTGCCGGCGCCTGTGGAGATGCGACGGAGCAGGTCGTCACCGCTGCGGTGCTGTCGGAGATCTCGCTGCCACCGACCGGCAGCATCCCCCACGCGCTCCTGCTCGGCGGCCTTGCGCCGATCGCGATCGGCTTGCTGCTGCTCATCCTCGGCCGGCGCCGCCGGCAGGACGAGGAGGCCTAAGGCTCGATCATGAATAGACCGCCAGCAGATCTCATGGGATCGGTCCCGGGTGCCCGACGGCACCCGGGCCGTCCAGACCGCCGGCTGCAGCGAGCCGCCCTGGTCCTGATCGGCTTGGGTGTCATGTCGGTGGTGGCCGCAGGCGCCCTGCTGGGCTATGGAGCCTGGCAGGAGCGGCAGCTGACCGAGCAGTGGGATCAGATCATGTCGACGATCCCGCCCACCGTCGCCACGGCTCCGCCGGCGCAAGCCATCGCTCAGTCCGCGCCGCCGGCGGCGCCTACGGCGGTGCCGCCCGCCCCCATCGTGACCCGGACCACGAAGACCCCGATTGCTTTTGGGATGCGCGTGCCCCGGATCGATTACTACTCGGCCGTCGTCGAAGGGGTCGATGTTCAGCATCTGGCCATGGGCCCCGGCCACTACCCGAGCACCGCTTATCCGGGCCGCCCCGGCACCGTCGGAGTGGCGGCCCACAACAGCTACTGGCTGCGCTTCGACCAGGTCAAGACGGGTGACCAGATCGTCCTCGAGACGCGCTACGGAACCTTCACCTACCGGGTGACGGGCAGCCGGATCGTGTCTCCCGATGACAAGACGGTGTTCTCGGCGAACAGCTCGGAGAATCGCCTGACCCTGACCACCTGCTGGCCTCTTTGGGCTGGGGCGTTTGCCAATCGCAGGCTGGCGATCTTCGCGGAAGAGGTCGGCGGCGTCGCCTGAGCGTCGCTGCCGCCGATCAGGCGAATTCGACCGCGATGTAGCCCTTGCCGCCGCTGACCACCCATGCGGTGCCCACGTAGTGGTAGGGACCGAGGATGTTGGCGCGGTGGCCGGCGCTGCCCATGAAGAGCTGGTTGATGCCGGCGTCGTTGATCCCCGCTCCCCACACGCCCACGTTCTCGCCGGTCTGGGCTGAGTTCAGCCCGCACGACCAGTCCCGCTGCACCCCGTTGCCGTGGAAGATCGTGCCGGCGGCTGCCATGGCTTGCGCCTGGCCACCTGCGATGCCGGCCAGGCAGCCGCTCCAGCTCAGCGGAGGGAGACCGGCGGACGCCCTGTCCTGGTTGATAAGAGACTGCTGCGCCGAGCCGATCACCAGAGGCGGCGCGGCCGTGACCGGTCGTGCCGCTGCCGGCGCGGCAGCCGCCCAGGCCTGCGGAGCAGCCTCGGGCAGGGCGGGCGGCGGGGGCAGATCGACGATCACAGGCGGCGTCGAATCCAGCTCATCCTGAGTTCGCAGTGGGTTGGCCCGAACCGTGCCTGCGCTCCATTGCAGAACGTCGTCGACGATCGCGGCCACCGGTTTGTGGGAAGACCTGGCGGAAGGGCTGGTGCCGGTGCTGGTATCGAAGACCGATCCGAAGGTCGAAGTGGTGACCAGTACGAAAGTCAGCGACTTGAGTACGAGGGCGAGCTTGCTCGCAGGCACACAGTCGCCAACGCGGTCTTACTCCTGTCCTTGCGCTTATGCCGGCTGGACATGACTCTCCGGCGGGCCCGGCGCTCAGCCGGTCTTCAGCGGGGCGTCACCGGTGGCGTCGTCGAGCAGGCCGGCGCGGGCGGCGTAGAGGATCGCCCCAGATCGGCCCTGGGTTCCCAGCTTGCTGTAGATGACGCTCACGTATCCGCTGACCGTCCGCGGGCGGAGTCCAAGCTGGCTGGCGATGCCGGCAGGGCCGTATCCCTTGGCGAGCAGCAGCAGGATCTCCAGCTCGCGGCGGGTGAGTCGAGCCCCCCGCGGCCCGCGGAGATTGAGGCCGGACCGGCTGACCGGAGCACCCGACCAGGAGGATTCGGCAGCGGACCGGATTACCTTGACCATCTCCTGAATGGTCGTGTCCTTCGAGAGGCAGGCGAAGGCTCCCGTGGCCGCCGGATCGTGCAGCCAATCGTCTGTCACCAGCCCGGTGAGCAGGACCACGCGCGTGGCCGGAAGCCTGTCGATGATCTCCCGCGTCGCCGAGAGGCCTCCTTGCACGGGCATGTGCAGGTCGATGGTGATGACGTCGGGCCTCAGCTCGAGAGCCCGCCGGGCGGCCTCTTTCCCGTTCTCGGCGAAACCTACGACCTCGATGCCGGGCTGGGTAGAGAGCAGTGACGCCAGGCCAGTCCTGAAAAGATGGCTGTCGTCCACCACCATGAGACGGATGGTGCGGTCCTGGTGATCGGTTCCGATCTCAGGCGAGTCGAGCGTCGGAGCCGTGGGCCGCTCGGTCATCTCAGATCCGCCACCCACCGGGCCTGGGCGAGCTCCAGTGTCCCCAGTCCATAGCAGCCGCCCCGTCGCTGGACGTCAGCGACTGCCCGGGCAGCACGCGTCCGGCCCAAACCATGGCCACGTAGCAGAGTGAACTCGCTCTCCCCCACAGCCAGCGAACAGCGCTTGTCGCCGGCATTTTCTCCTCCAGCCGCCTGCAGCGGCCCGAGGAGTGTAGCGGAGCCGAGGCTCATCCGATCACCTTTGAGCCATTCATCGCCGACGGAAGGGGCAAGCCCGACGGGAGGGGCAAGCCCCTCCCCTACGATGCCGAAGCCTCCAGGACCAAGCCGGGCCGGACGCCGGTCAGCCGGCCGCTGCTTACGGCGGCGCGCCCGTTGACGAACACTTCGCGCACGCCGTCCGGCGGCAGCAGCGGATCCTCGTACGTCGCCCGGTCGGCGATCGTGTCTGCGTCGAAAACGACCAGATCGGCGACCTTGCCGGCCTGCAGGTAGCCGCGGTCGTGCAGGCCGAAACGGTCGGCCGCCAGGCCGGTGGTCTTGTGCACCCAGGCCGCGAGATCGAGCAGCCCCTCCTCCCGCCGATAGTGACCGAGCACCCGGGCGAAGGTCCCTGCCCAGCGCGGGTGCGGCTTGCCGGGCACCGGGATGCCGTCGGAGCCGACCATGGCCGCCTCGAACCCGAGCACGTTGCGAACGTCGCCGTCGTCCATGACGTGCAGGATCATCAGCGTCCGCTGGGCGTCCTCCGCCAGCAGGTCGAAGACCATATCGGCCGGCGTGCGTCCGGCCTCATCCGCCAGCTCGTGCACGCGCCGGCCCTCGTAGTCCGGATGTGACGGGCAGCTGGAGATCACGATGCGGTCCCAGCCGGCCAGCTGCGAGAAGTTCTCCCAGCCCGGCAGCCCCGACTCCATGTCGCGCACGATCCGCTCGCGGACGACCCCGTCGCGCATCCGCTCGCGCATGGCGTCGAAGCCGCCGTCCAGCGCCCAGGGCGGGAGCATCGCGGCCAGCATGGTGCTGCCGGCGGTGTAGGGATAGACGTCGACCGTGACGTCGCGACCGGCCGCACGGGCCGCGCGCACGATCTCCAGCGTCTCCGCCGTGCGGCCCCAGTTGCGGCGTCCGGCCGCCTTGTGGTGGGAGATGTGCACCGGCACTCCTCCCTGCTCGCCGATCGCCAGCGCCTCGCGCACGGAGTCCGCGACCAGGTCTGACTCGTTGCGCATGTGGGTCGTGTAAGGGCGCCGGTGCCGGCTGACAGCCCGGCAGATGGCGGCCAGCTCCTCAGTGCGCGCGTACACGCCGGGGGCGTAGATCAGGCCCGAGGAGATGCCGAAGGCGCCCTGCTCGAACGCCGCTTCGGCCAGCCGGACCATGGTCTGCAGCTCGTCGTCGCGGGGCACGCGGTTGTCCATGCCCATCACGCCGGCCCGCAGGCTGCCGTGGCCCAGGAGCGGCGCCAGGTTGGCGTGCAGACCGCGGGCGCCGACCGCCTCTCGGTACTCCGCGAGGCTTTCCCAGGGGCCATCTTCAGCGGCGAAGATCGCCTTGGAACGTGCCAGGTCCTCCCGACGCTCCGGCAGCATCGGGAAGGGCGTCGAGCCGCAGTTGCCGCAAACCTCCGTGGTCACGCCCTGGCGCACGGTCGCGGCTTTGAGATCGAGGTGGTCGTCGCCCAGAAACGCGGCCATGTCGCTGTGGGTGTGGGTGTCGATGAAGCCCGGCGTCACGCACATGCCCCCGGCCTCGATGACGCGCGGCGCGTTGGCCTCGCGCAGGTCCCCGACTTCGGCGACGCGCTCGCCGCGCAAGCCGACGTCCGCACGAAATCCGGGAGCGCCGGTCCCGTCGTAGACGGTCCCGTTGCGGATCAGGACGTCGAAGGAATCAGGTATTCCTCAGATTCTCGGCTCCCACCTCGTTGGTGAGAGGCCCATCGGTGAAGGGATCACCGAGGTCGTCCGTGTCGTCGGTTTCGATCAGCGTTCCGGCGCGCCTCGCATTCGCCACCATGCGCCGGAACTCGAGCTCGGCAGCGTCCGCGGTGTCGTACATCCAGAACTCGCTATCCTCGCCCACCGAAACCGTCTCGTTCTGCTCCTCCGCGCTGTGCCGGAAGATGTAGCTGCGGCCGTCCAGCTTCTCCAGGAAGAGCGACAGGAAGCGCTGCCCGGTCAGCTCGACCCGGCGATCCATCTGCTCGGAGTTCTCGAGCTCCCAGAGCCTGGCGAGGGTGCGCTGGTCCAGCCGGTCGTCCATCTCCATGGCAGTTCCACCATACCGAGGAAGGTCAATGAGACTCGAAGAACTGGAGGACGTCACCTACGAGGCCGAGCGCGGGCTGGCCTGGATCACGATCAACCGGCCCGAGCGCCACAACGCCTTTCGCAACCGCACCATCGACGAGCTCATCTTCTGCTTCAAGCGCGCCTGGGCGGACCCCGAGGTGGGGGTGGTGGCGCTGACCGGGGCGGGCGACCGCGCCTTCTGCGCGGGCGGCGACCAGAAGCAGCGCCAGGAGACCGGCGACTACGGCCCCAGCGAGAGCGGCCTGATGGAAACCGAGACCCTGCACCGCACCATCCGCGACATTCCCAAACCTGTGATCGCGGCCGTCAACGGAGTGGCCGTCGGCGGCGGCCACGTGCTGCACGTGCTCTGCGACCTCACGATCGCAGCCGACCACGCGCTGTTCGGGCAGGCCGGCCCGCGCGTGGGCTCTTTCGACGCCGGCTTCGGCACCGCCTACCTGGCCCGCATCCTGGGCGAGAAGCGCGCTCGCGAGGTCTGGTTCCTGTGCCGCCAGTACAACGCCGCGACCATGGAGCGCTGGGGCCTGGTCAATGCGGTGGTCCCCCTGGCCGAGCTGCGCGCCGAGGTGCGGCGCTGGGCGGACGAGATGCTGGCGCTAAGCCCGACCGCCCTGCGCATCCTCAAGCACTCCTTCAACGCCGACTCGGAATCGATCGCCGGCGTCGGCACCCTGGCCTTCGACACCCTGGCCATCTTCAACGAGTCGGCCGAGGCCAAGGAGGGCGTGGCGGCTTTCGTCGAGAAGCGGAAGCCTGACTTCAGCGGCTACCAACCGAAGCCGACAACACGCCGTCCTCCATCCTGACCACGCGATCGGCGACCTCGGTCGCCGACTCGTCATGGGTGGCGAAGAGGATCGCCGTGCCGGAATCGGCCGCCTCTCGCAGGAGCGCCATGATGCTGCGGGCGGTCTCCGTGTCGAGCTGCGCGGTGGGCTCGTCGGCCAGCAGCAGGTGAGGCGCTTTGATCAGCGCCCGCGCCACCGCCACCCGCTGCTGCTCGCCGCCCGAGAGCTCGTTGCCGCGGTGCTGGGCGCGGGCAGCCAGGCCCACCGAGTCGAGGGCGGTCAGCGCCGCTTGCATGGCCGGCCCTTCCGGCTTCCCCATGAGGCGCAGCGCCAGGGACACGTTCTCGGCCGCGGTCAGCAGCGGCAGTAGACCTGAGGTCTGGAAGACCCAACCCACGGTCTTCTGGAGGAAGCGGTCGAGGTCGGCGCCGCGTAGGGCAGGACCCTCCTGGCCGGCCACGGTCACGGTGCCGGCGTCCGGCCGGTCGAGGCCGCCGATCAGCGACAGCAGCGTCGATTTGCCCGCGCCGGAGCGGCCCAGCAGCAGCACCAGCTCGCCCTCGGCCACCTCCAGGTCGGCCTCGCGCACCGCCTGCACGCCTCCGAATCGCTTGCTCAGGCCGCGCGCGACCACCACCAGAGAACCCATCAGGAGGGATAGATCCTGAGGTGGTCGTCCTCCACGTGCACGCGCACCCGCTCTCCCAGCCCCAGCTTCTCAACGAGGGCTCTCGGCAGCTGTAGGCGGCCGGCGCGGTCCATGATCACCAGCTCGTCCGCCGCCGGGCCGGCCTCGGTCTCGCGCCAGCGCGTCTCCAGGCTGGTGCGCCCGTCGCGGATCTGGACCACGCGGTCCACGAAGCGCTCGAGCTGGCGGTCGTGGGTGACCATGATGGCGCTGGTCCTGGTCTCCTGGAGGAGGTTGGCGAGGTCCGCCAGGAGCCCGCGTGCGGTAGTGCTGTCGAGCTCCGCGGTGGGCTCGTCGGCAAGCAGCAGCGCGGGCTGGTTGGCCAGGGCCACGGCCAGGGCGAGGCGCTGGCTCTCGCCCCCCGAGAGCTGCGGCGGCCGGCGCCCCGCCAGGCCGGCCAGGCCCATGGCCTCGAGCAGCCAGCGCCCGCGGCGGCTGTGCTCGCGTCCGGGTACCCCGCCCGAGAGCATCGGCACCTGCACGTTCTCCAGCGCGCTCAGCTCCGGCCAGATGTTGACCTGGGAGTGCTGCCAGACATAGCCGACCACCTGCCGCCGGTAGCGCTCGCGCTCGGGTTCGGCCATGCGGGCCAGGTCGTGGCCGCCCACCCGGGCCCGGCCGGCGGTGGGCGGCTCGGCACCCGCCAGGATGTTCATCAGCGTGGTCTTGCCGCTGCCTGACCGGCCGGCGATTGCGATCGTCTCTCCGGGCTGCAGCTCGAGGTCGAGGCCCTGCAGAGCCACCACCTCGAGGTCGGCGGTCCTGTAGATGTGGACCAGCCCTTCGCAGTCGACGATGGGCGCGGCCGCGACGGTCATCCCAGCAACCTCAGCTCGTCCAGGAGCCGCAAGCGGCCGCCCAGCCGGCTCGCCAGCTGGCCGGCGGCGAAGGCGACCACCAGGACCGCGCCCAGCACCGCGGCGGCGGCCAGGGGATCGAAGTGGACGCGTGTGGGCGGCACCAGGTCCTCCAGGTTGGGGCTGACCTGGACCGAGGGCAGGATCGCCCAGGCCATCAGCAGCGCCAGCGCCGCCCCCACGATCACGCTGTAGAGCAGGAGCACCCCCTGTTCGGCAGCCAGGCTGCGCTGGACGAGCCCGGGCGGCAGCCCGTTGGCCTGCAGGATCGCGTAGTCGCTGTGGCGCTCACGCGTCGCGACCAGGAAGTGCAGCCCGAAACCGACGACGGCCATGGCCAGCGCGGCCAAGAAACCGATCGTGAGCGTCGACTGCAGGGCCTTGCGCAGAGGGTCGCCGAGGGCGCCGGCCTGCAGCGAGCCGCGCGCCTCGAGGTCGACCAGGTCGTCGACGCCGCGCAGCTTCCGCAGCGCCGGCGCCGGGTCGCCCTTGAACTTCAGCCAGGCTTCGTTCGGCCAGGCCAGGGTGTAGTGCTCATGGCCCAGGCGCTCGAGCAGGGAGTCGCGAGGCACGATCAGGAAGTTGTCGCGGCCGGGATAAAGCGTCGGAAAGTAGTCGACCACGCCCACCGCGAGCACCGACACCACCACCGTGTCCACGTGCATCGGGAAGGCCTGCCCCAGGCCGACGCCCAGCGCTTCCAGGGTCTGCCCCGAGACCAGCGCCGGCAGGGCCTGCTGGCTGGGCGCCGGTTGGAAGACCAGGGTGCCCCGGAAGAGATGCGCGGGGAGCGTGGCTGTGGGATGGCCGGCGCGAGCATGCGTGAGGTCCGGGATCAGGTCGAAGGTGTCGCTGATCGGACCCTGAGATTCCTGCCACCAGCCGTCGCGGTTCTCGAAGCTTTCAATCAGGGTGGCGGTCCCGTCGGCCGCCACCCCGCGCAGGTCGCCGACCGCGATCGTGCCGTCGTGCGGGCCGTCGTTGGTGGTGCGCACGCGGAAGCCGCGCAGGCGCAGCGGGTAGCGTGGCGGCGTGCTGAAGCCGAGCGGCGCCGTAAGCACCCGCTCGCCGGTGAAGTTGAGTGAGCCGAACGTGCAGCTGCAGGGGCGCCCGGTGGCGTCGGTCAGGTCGATGCCGAGCTCGCCCCCCAGCCCTGAGCTCCACGTCCACATCGCGAGCCGGACCGGCTCGCCGGCCAGGCGCACGCCGTCGGGATCCTGGTCGACCAGCTTCTGCTCCAGCTGGTCGATCGGTTCGGCGGCCAGGTCGCCGCGTGTCCAGGCCACGTCCCGGAAGGTGCCGGGATCGATCGCAAGCACCGTCGCGTTGAGGTTGCTGCGGCCGGGCGAGCCCCCGCCGCGGAAGGCCGTGCTGCTCAGCGCGACGCCGCTGATCCCGTCCACCGCGCTGTCGATATCGGGGGGCGTGGTGTTGAAGCCGGTGAGCAGGACGCGCACGTCGGCACCCGACTGATAGGCGGCGCGGTCGGCAGTGTTGGCGCGGTCGGTGGCCGCGTAGATGCTGGAGAAGAGTCCCACCGCCACCGCGAAGCTCATGAGGACGGCCAGCCGGGCGTGCTGGACCGGCTGCCGCTCCAGCTGCCAGGCCGCCAGCGCACCGGGCAGGCCGCGGGACAACCGGCGCACCGCCCAGGCGGCCACCGGCAGCAGGCGCAGGGCGGCCACCGCCAGTAGGGCGAGGGCGAGCGCCGGCAGCGCCACGTTCAGGGGATCGCCAGAGGTGGCGGGGGAGGCCGCGCGCACAGCGCCGCTGCCCTGGAGCTGGACCTCCGCCAGCATGGGCACCGCCGCCACCGCGGCCACCAGGTCGAGGTTGCGCCACTGCCACCAGGGCCGCTCCTCCTGGCGGCTGCGAGCTCGGCGCCCAGCGAGCACGCCGCGCCGGCTGGCTAGCAGGCCCAGGCCGCCCAGGATGGCGGCCAGCGCGGCGGCCAGCAGCAGGGCAAACGGGCCCTGGGCCAACATGTCGGAGCGGTCGAGGTTGGGGGTGGCCCCGCCGAAGACAAGGCTCCCCAGCCAGCGCGAGAGCAGCCAGGCCGCGGCCAGCCCGACCGGGATCGCGGCCAGCGCCAGCAGCGCGAACTGCAGGCTCAACAGCCACCACACCCGCCGCCGCGACCACCCGCGGCCGCGCAGCACCGCCAGCGTGGGGGCCTGGGCGGCCAGGAAGTGCCCGGCTACGAAGGCCACGGAGTACAGCGCGATCGCCAGCAGCGCCGCGGCCACCATCTGGATCGTGAATGAGGCGACGTCGTAGCGATCCCGAAAGTCCTTGACGCCGGTGTCGATGCCGGTGGAAAAGAGACCTTCGCGCTGGACGGCGAAGACGCCGCGCAGCTGGTTGATCCGGCTGGCGAAGGCCGCGATCTGGGGCGCCCGCAGGTGGGCGAGCGCGGGCGCCCAGGCCTGAGCGGCGGTCGAGCCCGCGGTGCCGCGGAGCCGCGCCAGATACTCGATCAGGGCGAAGTAGCTGCTGCGCCCCAGCATCAGGCTGTGGCCGGGCACGGTGCCCGACCAGTAGGGATCGTGCACATCCCGGGCCGCCCAGATCCCGGTGAGCCGGCCGCACCAGTCCATCCGGAAGTTGGGGCTGGGAGGCTGGTTGAAGCAGACGAGGTCCCCGGCGTGCCAGGTGTAGTCGCGCGCCGCGTCAGCGGAGACCGTGAAGCTGTAGCTGCCGTCCGCAGCCACGCTGTCGGGGGCCGGCGAACCGGCCACCAGGGTCAGGTGCCGCTCGACCTGATCCCAGCTGGCGACGTCCGGTTGGGGAAACTCGTCGATCGTCCACGGCTTGCCGTTGAGCTGGTACGGGGTCTGCCGCGGGCCCTCTACGTATTGGACGGTCGGCGTGAGCTGGTCCCCGAGCTGCGCCCGCACGCGGCTGCCGGCGTCCCGCTGAAAGCTGTCGTATGCCGCCGGAGAGCCCACGTTGAACTGCTCGATCGTTACGAAGCTCTTGCTCCCCAGGTTCTGGACGACGCTGCGGAGGCCGGCTTCAGACGCGATCGACTGGACCAGCGGGACGGTGACCGCGAGCGTCACCGCGGCCGTCAGCCCGAGCGCCTGCGCCGCCGCCAGCACCCACTGGTGACGCAGCCGGACCACCGCCAGCCGCAGCGTGGAGAGGCCCATGCGAGGACGATATTCAGCCATGCCTCGTCGTACAAAGGAGGCAGGAGTTTGGTTCCGTGATCGACGACACCACAGTTCTCGGGCTTTTCAAGACCCGCGCCGAGGCCGAAGCGGCTGTCAGCGCGCTGCAGGCCGCGGGCTTCGAGGGCGAAGACATCGGCTTGCTGGCACCAGGCGAGCTGCACGAGCCACCCGCCGGAAGCTCGGCCGCACACGGCGTTGCCACAGGCACTGCGGTGGGGGGCGTGGCCGGCGGGATCCTCGGGGCTTTGGCTGCGGGGCTGATCCCGGGTGTAGGGCCCTTTGTGGCGGGCGGCTTCTTGATCCCGGTCCTCATCGCGGTCGCCACCGGGAGCGCCACCGGCGGCCTGGCCGGTGGGCTGATCAGCGGCGCCTCGGTCGGGAGCGTCGGGCTCTACTACGAGCAGCAGGTCGAGGCCGGCAGCTCACTGGTTGCGGTCCGCGCCGGTGCGCGCGGTGCCGAGGCCGACGCCATCATGAAGGCGCACGGCGCCTTCGGCCAGCCGCCTGCCGCTTAGGCGGTTCCGGAACCCTCGCGCGCGGCGGGCCTCGTCGTCGTCTTGGCCGCCAGGCCCGGGCGGGTGATCGCCATGGCGGCTGCCAGCTGCTCGTAGGCGCCTGCGGAATCGCCGCGCTCTTTGAGCACCTGTGCGTAGGCGTGGTGGGTCTCGACCAGCCGCTCGGGCTCATCGAGCCTGCCGAATGTCCGTAACGCTTTCTCGAACTCCCGGTCGGCGCCGTCGTGGTCACCGGCCGCGGCCCGGATCCGGCCCAGGACGGCATGACCTTCGCCGGCGGTGGCGAAGCGGTCGCTGCGCTCGGCCTGGAGGGTCGCCTCATGGGCTTCGCGCCGGGCGCGATCGCCGTCGCCGCGGTCCAGGTGCAGCTCCGCCAGGCGCAGCAGGACGCGATCGCGCTGGTCCTCCAGGTTGTTCTGAAGGCAGTTCTCGAGGGCGTTGGCCAGGTGCTTCTCTGCGCTCACCAGGTCCCCGTGGCGCATGAGCAGCACCGCCAGCTCGACCTCGACCCTGGCCAGAGCCGACTTGTCGCGCTGTAGGGACTCGAAAGCGGCCGCCCTCTGCGTGTAGCTGACCGCGCGGGTCAGGTCGCCCAGGTTCCTGTAGGCGTGGCCCAGGCCCGCGTATACACGCGCCAGGCGGCCCATGTCCTGCATCTCCTGGCCGCGCTCCAGCACCTGCTCGTAGAGCTTCACGGCCTTCGGCCACTCCCGGCGCTGGGTGTAGACCGCAGCCAGGTTGGTCAGCAGCCGGATCTCTGTCTCGATCGGAACCGGATCCAGCGAGCGGCAGAGGCGCAGCGCGTCCTCCTGGAGTCCGAGGGCGCCAGGATCTTCCCGCAGGTACATGGCCCCGGCGGTCCAGTCCATGCACTCGACGACCATCCAGTTGTCCTCGAGCGCTTCGAAGACACGGCGCGCGCGGGCGAGGTGGGGCAGGGCCTCACCGGGCTCGTAGAGGCGAACCAGCGCCCGGCCCAGGTGATAGCGCACCCTGGCTTCGAAGGTTTCACCGAGCTGCTGCTCCAGCAACTTCTCGGCCACCTGGCGCACGCGCTCGTAGTCCTGGGCGGCAGCCAGGTGGTCGAGCTCGCTCACGCGAGCTTCCATCTCCAGGTCCGCGGCGTTCTTGCGCCCGCCGGGCGCCAGGAACCAGGAGACCGGGCGGCCGGTCTTCTCGGCGATCATCTCCAGCACCGGCATGGAGGGTCGCGACCGCCCGGTCTCGATCAGGTGGATGGCCGCGCGGGTGACGCGGCCGCCGGCTACGTCGGCGAGGCTGAGGCCTGTTTCAGCCCGGGCCTGCTTGACGGCGCCCGGACGTACGTCAACCCCTGGTAACCGCTGACGCCGGTTAGCCACTTCGAGCATTTCGGCGCCAGTATACGGTCCAACCTTCCTAGCAGCACCACGTTGGCGGGCCGTCGGCGGCGACGGTGACGACGGTCATGGCCACGCCCGACAGTGCCAGCACGAACGCGAGGAACAACTTGCGCATCTCCGCCTCTCCAATGCGTGGCGGCCTGCGAAGGGCGGGCCGCGATGCGGGTAAGTGAAACGCACGCGCGGCATGGGCGTCAAGCAAGGCGCTTGACGGTTAACCGAGTTCGAATTCCTCCGGGATACTTTACAATCGCACATGAGATGAAGGAGGGAGTCGGGGCCCTCATCCTCCTCGTGGAGGACGACCCCGCCAACATGCTGCTCACGCGCACGGTTCTGGAGGATGCCGGCCACCGGATCCTGGCCGCCGCCAGCGTGCCCGACGCCCGCGAGCTGCTCGAGCTCGAGCATCCCGACCTGGTCCTCACCGACGTCGACGTGCTGGGCGAGAGCGGCCTCGAGCTGGCGCGCGACGTGCGTGAGGACCCGCGCCTGCAGGACGTGCCCGTGGTCGCTCTCACGGCCCATGCCATGCCGGGCATGGCCGAGGAGGTCTTCGACGCCGGCTGCTCGGACTACATCACCAAGCCGGTCGACATCGGCCAGCTGCTGCGGCGGGTCAACGCCCACCTGATGGTCGCGCGGGCGCCGCGCCACCACTCGCCGGGAGGCCGGACCGCCTGACCTGAGCCTCCGCGCGAATAGCGCAACTCCGGATCCGATTCCAGTGTTGGAGGAGTTGTGATGGTACAGAGCGCGGATCTCGTTCGTCTTTGGAATCGCCGGCAGCCGGTCAGGGGGAAGCTCGCCGACCTGCGGCGTTCACCACTGTTCGCCGGCCTCAGCGACCGCGAGCTCACCGTCCTGGCTGCGCACCTGGACGAAGCCTGGGTGCCCGCCGGCACGGTGCTGGTTCGAGAAGGCCACCGAAACCCCGCCTTCTGGCTGGTGGTGGAGGGGCTGGCCGCGGTCTCGATCCAGGGCCGCGAACGCAGAGTGATCGGGCCAGGGGGCCACTTCGGCGCCACCAGCATGCTGGACGGCCTGGGCGCCTCGGCGACCGTGGTCGCCCGGACGCCGCTGCGGGCGCTGGTCGCGAGCACCGTTCAGTTCGGGGCCCTGACCGGCAATCCGCGGGTCAGCGAGCGCCTGCGCTGCGAATCGGAAAAGCGCCTGCGCGCCGACCTGATGGACCTGGTTACCGCGTCCTAGGCCGGCTTCAGGCACCAGGCGCAGTACATCGAGCCCAGGAAGCGGCTCGGTATTGAGCCCGCCTCGCGCACGTCGCTGAAGCCGGCGGCCTCGGCCATCCGCCGCCAGGCCGGGAACGAGAAGGGGTGGGGCACCCAGGGATTGCCCCGGTCGGCGCCGTACTCCACCACCACCAGGCGCCCCCCCGACGCCAGGTAGCCGCGGACCAATTCCAGCACCGGCCCCTTGTCGCGCAAGAAGTGCAGGGCGTTGGCCATCAGCACGCCGTCGAGGTCGTGCAGGCCGAGGGGCTCGCGGAAGTCAGCCCGCCTGACCTCCGCCTCGGGCAGGCGCTCCGCGAGGTGGTTCAGCGCGTGCTGATCGCGGTCCACCGCGAGCAGGCGCGCGGACGGCAATAGGGTGCTCAGCGCGACCGTGAAATTCCCCTCGCCCGCGCCCAGGTCGGCCCAGCTGCCGTCCGGAGGCGCGTCCGCCAACGCCGGCCGGAGCAGCTCGACTAGCTGGCGCTGGTCCATGCCATGCCGCGGGCGGCGGCGGGCGCTTCCGGCACGCCCGTACTATGCCCATGTGGATCCGGCCGGACACGGGGCCCTGATCACGGGCGGCGCTTCGGGTCTGGGCCTGGCCACCGCCAAGGCTCTGGCGGCCAAGGGCGCCCGCGTCGTCATCCTCGACCTGGCCCGTTCCAACGGCGAGGCCGAGGCCGCCGCTCTCAAAGGCCAGTTCGTGGCCGGCGACGTCACCGACGAGGCCGACGTGGCCAAAGCGGTGGCTGCGGCCGACGACCTTCGCGTGGTTGTCAACTGCGCGGGGATCGGCCCCAGCCACCGCATCGTCAGCCGCGAGGGCCCGCACCCGCTGGACGCCTTCAAGCGGGTGATCGAGGTCAACCTGATCGGCACCTTCAACGTCCTCCGCCTGGCCGCGGCCCGCATCGCCGAGTCGGAGCCGGTGGCGGCCGAGCGGGGGGTGGTCGTGAACACGGCCTCAGTGGCGGCCTTCGAAGGCCAGGTCGGCCAGGCCGCTTACTCGGCGTCCAAAGCCGGCATCGTGGGGCTGACCATCGTGGCCGCCCGGGACCTGGCCACGCTGATGATCCGCGTCTGCACTATCGCGCCGGGCATCTTCGACACCCCGCTGCTGGGCACCCTTTCCGAAGAGTTCCGGCAGTCGCTGGGCGCCGCGGTGCCCCACCCGCGCCGGCTGGGCAGTCCGGACGAGTTCGCCGCGCTGGTGGTGCACATCGTCGAGAACCCGATGCTCAACGGCGAGACCATCCGCCTCGACGGCGCGATTCGCATGCCACCGCGATGACCACCCCACAAAATCTGCGATTTCGCGGGGACCCCGGATGAAGCTGCTGATCGAGATCCTGCTGGCGATCTTCCTGCACCCGATCGCCTTCATCCTCTGCCTGATCAACATCGCCGGCCGCAGCGACCTGACGACCGCCAAGAAGCTGGTGTGGGCGATCGTGACGCTGGTCTGGGGCATCGGCCCCATCCTCTATGTGCTGGTCGGGGACGGGGCTTTTTGGTAAAGCACCATCTGGGTGCAGCGAAACAGGGCGATCGGCTTCCCCGACGCTTCTGAGCTGACGGTCGCGTCCCACACCTGCGTGCTGCGCCCGGCATGCACCAACCGCGCCTCGCAGCGGATGCCGCCTTCGCGCACGGTGCCCATGAAATTCGACTTGAGCTCGACGGTGGTGAAACCGCTGGCGTCCTCCGGCAGGCTCAAGCGGCAGCCGTAGCCGCAGGAGGTATCCGCCAGCGCCACCACTGTGGCCGCATGCAGGTAGCCGTTGGGGGCGTGGTGGCGCTGCGCGACCTCGAGCCGCGAGACCAAGCGGCCCTCCTCGACCTCCAGGAACACGATGCCCAGCAGGCCCGGCAGGTAGCCCTCGCCGATCTGGTTGAACTGCTCGAGAGAAATGTTCAATCGTGGGACTGACGGAGGGCATGGGGTAGGTAAGAGCGGTCGCCCATCCAGGGCGCGGGCGGGATCACCAGCATGTTGGCGAATGCGCTGAGGGAGCCCGCGTATTCGGAGCGCCGCGCCTGGAAGTCGGTCCAGGCCTGGTCCGCCGGGCGTACGCGATAACCGACCTTCTCGAGACGTGCGCAGGCCTCGTCGAACTCGAAGCGCTCGATGCCCACGCGATGGTCGTGCCGCACCTGGATCACCTGGACGAGGTCCTCGACCAGGTGGCCGCCGACCTTCGCCATGAGCGAGGCGGGTCCCTTGGGCTCGCCCTCGAGGGTGGTGAGCACTATGGTCGCCGCATCCATGACGGCGCCCAGCGCGCTGATCCAGGACTCGTTGTCGTGGTTGGAGCGGAACCAGATCAAGGTCGGGTAGGCGAGATGTGACTCCAGGACCTCCGCCGACCAGAGGCGGAAGTCGTCGAAAGTCCGGTCCAGGAGCTGCGGCATCTTGTGCTTGCGCACGGTCTCCAGGAGCACGATCCCCGATGGAGGCGCCCCTGCGCTGGCGTCCAGCGTGATCACCAGGGACTCCCGGCGCTGGAAGGCGGAGTAGAGCGAGAACAGCATCGAGATGACCAGTGCGACCGTGCCCACGCCGGTGGCGGCGGCAGCCAGCACGACCGCCCTGGCCAGGCCGGTGGTGGGCACCACCTCGCCATAGCCGATGGTGGAGGCCGCGGCGTAGAAGAGCGCCTGCCAGTAGGACGTAAGCGCAGGATGGGTCTGCTCGCGCAGGGACCACATCACGAGCCCATACCCGACCCCCAGCAGCACCACCCACACCGTCAAGAGGACGATCACGGCCGCCGGCGCATAGATCCCCAGCATGTCCTCGCGGGTGGCCGCGTCCCAACGCAGAGCGAGCCAGCGCCAGCTGCGCCAGCTCATCCGGAAGAGCATGCGGGAGATCCGCCAGCGCCCTCGCGCGGGCCGCGGCACCACCACCTGCGAGAACAGGTCGACGAGCACCGCGGCCACGATGAGCAGGCCGAGGACCCCCAGCAGCACCCGCAGCGCCGTGTCGAGCACCAGCGCCGAGTGTAGGCGCCCTAGAAGACAGCCTCCTTGGACAGCTTGCCGTCGACCTTGGAGCCGAAGCGGTGGCCCATGCCCATCAGCTCGCCCATCTTGTGGTGGTAGGGCACGCCCGTGAAGAGGTGATGGCTCTTAGTCGGCACCTCGCCGTTGCCGGCGTGCTCGAGGCGCTGGAGGTCGATGTAGCCGTCCTGCTGCTTCTCCTTCAGGTCGCGCAGCAGCTGGCTGAACCCATAGCCCATGGCGTGCTGGGCGGCCAGCGTGATGAAGATGAACTTGACGCCCATCTGGCTCAGCTCGTCCCAGGTCATGGGCTCCTTCTCGTTCATCCACTTGAATGAGGAGGAGTAGTTGAAGGCGAAGCGGGCGTCGGGGAAGCGCTTGCGCACCTGCTCGTGGAACTCCTGGGTCTGGCCACGCTCGGCTGTCGGGAACTCGCACCACAGCAGGTCGGGGATGCCGGTGTCGAGGTAGCGCAGGGCGCGGTCGATGGCCAGCTCGAGCCCGCGTTTGCTCTCGGGGGCCTCGGTCGCGGAAATGCCGTCGGTGCGGCTGATGATTACGAAGTCGCGGGCGCCGAGGTCGTCGGCGACCGCGCGCATCATCTTCAGCTTGGCGATGTACTCGTCGGCGCTGACCAGCGCCTTGCCCGCGATGTGCCCGCAGCGCTTGGGCATGACCTGGTCCTCGATGTGGGCCGCGGCCACGCCGCCGTTGACGTACAGCTCGGTCGTTCGCATGACGTTGAAGACGTTGCCGTAGCCGACGTCCATGTCGGCCACCACCGGCGGGATCTCCAGCTGGACCGGGGCTTCGTCTTTGTCCGGATCCCCGAGCGCCATCGTGAGCTGGAACTTGCGCAGTGCGCTGACGATCCTGCGCGCGCCGTCGGCGATCTCCACGCTGGAGTAGATGTCCATGTCGGTGGTGCCCAGGTGCCCGATCGCGAAGGAATATCCGCTGAAGTAGACGGCGTCGAAACCGAAGTACATGACCAGTTCGGCGCCGTGCGGGTCGAAGATGCCAGGGCCGAAGACATACGGCTTCTCTTCCATGAGCTTGCGCAGGCGCGCGCTCTGGTTCTCCCACCGGCTGGCGGGGACGCGGTAACCATCGGGGAGAAGGGGGGTGGGGCGGAGATCCATGGGTCCCTCCTATGGGCTGGGTTTTGCCACCACGTTACCGGCCGCGATCCGATTTCACGATCGCATGTTCGGATCGCCGGCATTGACAAACCTGATATCAGGTTTGGCCGTCTTTGCCGACCAGAAGCTCCAGGAAGGCGGAGACCAGACCGCTGGGCGGCCCCGAGTCGCGCCGGCGCATCGCCACGATCGTGCGTCGCATGTGCGGTGCATCAGCCACGCGGACCAAGCGCAGCGCGCCGGCCGCCACCTCGCGATCGACCGCCGTGCGCGGCAGCAGCGCCACGCCCAGGCGGCGCTCTACCATCTTTTTCGCGGCCTCGATGTTGTCGAGCTCCATCATGCTGCGGGTCTGCACGCCGGCGGCCAGGAAAGCCGCTTGCGTGATCTCGTAGTAGCTGGAAGCGCGGTCGAACATGATCACTTGTTGACTGCCGACATCGCTCATCTGCACGTCCGCCCGGCGCGCAAAGGGGTGGCCGGGAGCCACCACCAGCACCAGCTCCTCCTCGTGGAAGGGGATCAGCTCGACGTCGGGATGCTTGAGCGCGCGGCCGATCCCCAGCTGCACCTCGTCGCGCAGGACCAGCTGCTGGACCTCCTCGGAGTGGCCGGTGCGCACCGCGATCTCGACACGGGGGTGCCTCGATACGAAGCGCTCCAGCACCGGCGGCAGCAGGTAGGTGCTGGCCGCGGGGGCCACCGCCAGCAGGAGCTGGCCGGCCAGCCCGCTGCTCACCTCGTCGATCGCCCGCCGGCCGTCGCGCAGCGCGCGCACCGCCCGCTCCGCGAAGGGCAGGAAGGCGCGACCCTCGTCCGTCAGGCGCATGCCGTGGCGGGTGCGCACGAACAGCTCGTGCCCCATGTCGCGCTCCAGCGACTGCAGGCGCGCGGTCAGCGTGGGCTGGGTGACGTACAGAACGTCCGCCGCGCGGCTGACACTGCCCAGCCGGGCCACCTCCAGGAAGCCCTCGATGTGAACGAGCAGCATTGAAGCGGTCTATAGGCTAGCGCGCTTTGGTTCAGCCTCGGCTATACCCAGGGTCGAACTATCCTCAGCTGATTCGTGGCTGGAAACCGAATCCTGGCGGTGGCCGCCGTGGTGGTCGTCTTCATCTTGGCCGGTGGTTTCCTGATCCTGCGCAGCAGCGGCGGCGGCGGCGCCGATGTGACTCTCGACGTCTCGATCAGGGGCACCACCATGTCGCCGTCGGCGCTGACTGTTAAGCAGGGCGATCACGTGACCATGAGCGTCACCACCGACAAGGCCGAAGAGATTCACCTGCACGAGTACGACATCAAGTTCGCAGGCGAGCCCGGCAAGAAGGTCACCCACTCCTTCACGGCCAACATCACCGGTGATCACACGATCGAGATCGAAGACACCGGCACAGAGATCGGCAAGCTGACCGTCAATCCATGACCCTGGCCGCGGTCCTTCTGCACGCCTTCGGTCCGCGCTACGACCTACCCATCTCGCTGGCCCTCTACCTGTATGCGGCGGGAGGCGTGGTCGTCATCTCCTTCGTGCTGGTGGCGGTACTGGCGGGCGAGAAGGTCGGCCCCGGCGCGATCGGCTATCCCAGCTGGCCGGCGGGCCTGCTGACCGCCCTGGACCGCGCGCGCGTGGTGCGGTTGCTTGGCGGCCTGGTCGGCCTGGCCGCGCTCCTGCTCGTGATCGGCACCGGCTTCTTCGGCAACAACAACCCCTTCTACAACCCGGCCGAGTACCTGGTCTGGGTGTACTTGTGGGCTGGGCTGGTGATCCTCACCGGGCTGATCGGAAACCTGTGGGAGTACCTGAACCCATTCGGCGCGCTCCATTGGCTGGTGCGCCGCGCGTACGACCCGCAGCCGCGCCAGCTGCCCGGTCGGCTCGGCGTGTGGCCGGCCATCGTCCTCTACTACTGCTTCGTATTCCTGGAGCTGGCTTCGGGCGTCGCCAACCAGCCCAAGGTGGTCGCGGCGCTGGCGCTTATCTACACGCTCTTCACGCTCGCCGGGATGCTCGTGTTCGGGCGCGATGCATGGCTGGGTCGCGTCGAATTCCTGACCCTGCTCCTCGACCTGGTCAGCCGCTTTTCGCCGGTCGAACGCACCGAGAAGGGTTTGGCATTACGACCCTGGGGGGTGGGGCTGCTGCGGCCCTATCCGGCCGGTTGGGACCGGGTGGTGTTCGTCATCCTCACCCTCAGCTCGCTGGCCTTCGACGGTCTGATCGCCACCCAGCAGTGGCAGAACCTGAGCACTGCCCTCGAACCGCTGTGGCTGCAGTTCGGATCCATCGGGTTCGCCCTCGTGCGCGGCGCCGGGATCCTGGGCGTGACGCTGGTCTTCCTGGCCGTGTTCACGGTGATCGTCCGCCTGGTCATCTACTTCGGCTATGTAAGGGTCGACGTGCCGACCACGGTGACCGCGTTCGCGATGACGCTGGTGCCGATCGCGCTCGTCTACAACGCCGCGCACAACTACAGCTATCTGACCGTCAACGCGCAGCAGGCGATCCCGTTGATCCCGGGACTGAGTGGTTATCGCGTGACCTACGTGCTCGCCAACGCAGCGCTCGTCTGGTACGTGCAGGTGGTGCTGATCGTGATCGGCCACGTGATCGCCGTGTACATCGCTCACCTGCGCGCAGGCGAACGTTTCCGCAGCGCCAAGAACGCGCTGCTCAGCCAGTACCCGATGCTGCTGCTGATGGTCGGCTACACGATGACCTCACTGTGGATCCTGGCCCAGCCGACGACGCGCGGTGGATGAACGAGGAGACAAACCATGAGCAAAAAGAAATCGGGGTTGCTGACGGCCGAGGAACGAGCCGCCATGAAGGAGACCTTCAACGAGCGGAGGCGCGCTCGCTCGGGTGAGGTGGACGGGGAAAGCGACGTACTCGCGAAAATCGCCGAGATGCCGGAACCGGATCGCGCCATGGCCAAGCGGCTTCACGACATCATCAAGGCCAGCGCGCCGTCTCTCGCTCCCAGAACCTGGTACGGGATGCCCGCTTACGCGAAGGACGGCCAGGTCGTCTGCTTCTTCCAAAGCGGGCACAAGTTCAAGTCGAGGTATGCGACGTTGGGGTTCCAGCAGGCTGCGAACCTCGACGAGGGTGACATCTGGCCAACCTCCTATGCCTTGACGAGGCTCACCGCCGCCGTCGAGGAGAAGATCCGCGCGCTGGTCAAGAAAGCGGCGGGTTGACCCGGCGCTTGGCGGCCGCTGACGCCCTTCGCCAGCTGTATACGGCGCCGGCCAGGGCGGCCGCCAGCACCAGCAGCAGCGCGGCCACGAATGCGGCAGCAGCGCCGCTCCAGTGGAGCAGCGACCAGTCGACGGTGGCGGCGCCGTTCAGCCAGCCGACCACGACCAGCCCGCAGGCCATGAAGGCCAGCCACCAGCGCCGCTCGGCGCTGCTCATCGCGGCCAGGTCGAAGCGGTGCGGCCGTTCCGGCACGGGCACGCGGCGCGCCCAGACCAGCAGGCCCGCCCAGACCAGCAGCAGCACGACGCCGATGCCGAACGCGATCCAGGGCCGCGGTCCGGGATAGAGGTCGACCGACCCCGCCCAGGCCGCCATCGGCAGCAGCCAGATCACCGACGCCGCGAGGGCGAAGCCGGTGCGGCCCCAGCGCTGGACCAGGCCCGACATCTCAGCGCCCCAGCCTCGAGTGCCGGCACTCGAGGCGCGCAGCGGTCACGTTCACTGCCAAGTGCCGGCACTTTGGAGCGTTACGCCGGCGCATCTCAGCGCTGGAGCCGCAGGGCGATGTGGCCGTGCGCGGGCTTGGGGTCGCTGAACACGCGCACCTGCGGATCGTCCTCTGAAACACCTGAGGTATCCCAGAGCCGGTTCTGGGCGTCGAAGGAGACTTCCGCGAGAGCTGAAAAACGCTCCAGCAGGCGGACGCCCATCTCGTGCACGAGGTGCTGGATGGACATGCTCACGAAGTCGTCGAAGGTGTGAGTCACCAGGTCGCGGACCTGCTCCGAAGGCACCAGGCCGGCGGCGGTTCCCGCCAGCGCCGGCTCCGGGTCGCGATACCGCCAGCGCACCCCGAGGTAGACGTGCAGCGGCCGGTCCTGGACCTCGGGCAGCGTCGTGTATCGGTCGCGCTGGAAGGCTGCGAAAGCGCTGCCCGTGAGCTTGATCAGACGCATGTCCAGGCGCCCGCATTCAACGTCGACCACTCCCTCGCGAGAAAGCTCCACGCTCGCCATCCCACGATCGCCGCCGGCCGGGGCCAGCAGCTTGTCGCTCAGGTCGCGGAAGGGGCTTTCCTCAATGCGCACGCGCACTCCGCGCACGTGCTGGTAGGTGTCCAGAAAGCGGCGGGCCAGGAAGGCAGCCAGGCCCTCGGTGGTCGCCCCCGTGTACTCGAGAGCCATGGCGTAGACGAAGTTCTTCATGGTGTCTGTCGCGACCACGTCCGTGTTGTCACCTTCGGTGTAGGCCGGCAGAAAGTTGTCGCCCAGCACGTCCATGGTCGCGACGCCCGCCAGGAGCAGGTTGGAGCGGCCGGTGAAGCTCGATTCGGCAATCGCTTCGACGCCGCTCAGCGGCGTGGCGTGGGCGCGGTAGAAGGAGATCTCGTGCTTCCCATATCCGATCTCGTGCTTCATCTGCGTGCCCGGTCCCGGGCGATCGCGATTATCGCCGCCAGCCCCTCCCGCATCTCCTCATCGCGGTCGCGCCCAATACGCTCGCGCAGCACCTCCAGGATCTGGGCGCGCGAGCGGCCGTCGACGAAAACCACGAAGCGGAAGCCAAACCTCCGCTCGTACTCGTCGTTGAGCCGGGCCAGCTCGGCCAGCACCCGGGGGTCGGCGTCACCGCCCTGCTCGCGCCGCGAGTGCTCGGAAAGCTGCCCGGCGGGTGCGCCGATCCGGGGATGGGCGTCGAGGGTGGCGATCTTCTCGGCCTCGCTCAGGCGCGGCAGCAGGGCTTCGGCGGCTGCGATCGGGTCACCACCCTGAACTGCGATCCTGCGGGCCAGTGGCGAGGCCGGTTCGAACAGCTCGCCCGGTTTCAACTACCGCGATACGTCGTGAGGCCGAAGGGCGAAACCAGCACCGGCAGGTGGTAGTGGCGCGGCTCGCGGAGCCGGACCTGCAGGCTGAGCGAGTCGTACAGCTGGGTCAGGCCTTCGAGCTGGATGCGCAGCGTGTAGTCCCCGGGATCGAACTCGCCCTCGAAGCGCAGGCGCCCGTCGCCGTCGGTCTGGCCGGAGCCGACGCTCTCGCCGTCGGGCCCGAGCAGGAGCGCGGCCACGCCCGCGGCGGGCCGGCCCGCGCCGAGGTCGAGGACATGTGTCGAGAGCGTCATACCCGTTCCTGCCAGACTCTGTTCGGTGCTCCGAATCAAGGCCGCCAAGTACAGCTTCACGGCTCGCCTGGAGGAATCGTCGGCGCCCCGGACGGTGGCCGCCTTCCGGACCCTGCTGCCGCTGCGCTCCAAGATAATCCAGGCCCGCTGGAGCGGCGAGGCGGCCTGGATCCCGTTCGGAGACCTCGAGCTCGGCCTCGGCCCCGAGAACGCCACCAGCTATCCTGCGGCTGGCCAGATCCTGCTCTATCCCGGGGGCCTCAGCGAGACGGAGATCCTCTTTCCCTACGGCGCCACCTGCTTCGGCTCGAAGATGGGGCAGCTGGCGGGCAACCACTTCGCCACCATCACCGAGGGCGCCGAGAATCTGAAGGAGCTGGGCAGGATCATCCTCTGGGAGGGCGCCCAGGAGATCGCTTTCGAGGCGTGAGCCGGTGCTGATCCGCGGCGGCACTGTGGTCACGGAGGGCGGCGCCGGCGCCGCCGACGTGCGCATCGAGGGCGAGCGCATCGCAGAGGTCGGGCCGGGCCTCACTCAGCGTGACGGCGAAGAGGTGGTCGACGCGGCGGGGCTGCTGGTGCTTCCGGGCGTGATCGATCCCCACACTCATTTCGGCCTCGACACCGGCACCGGGCCGGCAGCCGACGACTTCGCCAATGGCACCGCCGCAGCCGCCGCCGGCGGGGTCACCACGTACATCAACTTCGCGACCCAGCATCCGGGCCAGAACTTCGAGCAGACCCTGGACGCCGTTCACCGGCAGGCCGCGGGCAGCTCGCGCGTCGACTACTCGCTGCACCTGAACGTGACGCGGCTTGACCCTGGCTGGGAGCGCGAGCTGGAGCGGGTGGTGGACGGCGGCGTCAGCAGCGCCAAGGTCTACACGACCTACAAGGGCACCGTGTTCTACGTCGACGACTGGACCATCTACCGCCTCCTCGAGCGCTCTGGCGGCGCCGGGCTCCTGGTCCAGATCCATGCCGAGAACGACGACATGCTCCAGGGCCGCCGGCGCGAGCTGGAGCAGGCGGGCCAGACCTCGCTCGCCTTCCACGGGCAGGCACGGCCGGCGGTGGCGGAGTCGGAGGCGGTGGCGCGGGGCATCTTTCTGGCCCGCGCCACCGGCAGCCCGGTCTACTTCGTGCATCTGTCCAACCCGCTCTCGGTCGACCTGGTCACCGAGGCGAGAGCGGCCGGCATCCCGGCCGTGGCCGAGACCTGCCCCCATTTCCTCTGCCTGGACGACCGCGTCTACGCCGGGCCGGATGCGGTCCGTTTCCTGATGACGCCGCCAATTCGCCCGGCCGAATTGGTGGCGGGGATGTGGGAGCGGGTGGCCGCCGGCGCCGTGCAGACGGTCGGCAGCGACCACTGCGGCTATTCCTTGGCCCAGCGTGGCGACACCTCGGACTTCCGGCAGGTCGTGAGCCCGGGCATCCCGGGCACCGAAACCCTGCTGCCCCTCCTGTATACGTTCGGCGTCGCCGCCGGCCGCCTCGGCCTGCCCGACCTGGCGCGGCTGGCCGCCGGGGGACCGGCGCGAGTGTTCGGGCTCTGGCCGCGCAAGGGCCGTCTGGAGGCCGGCGCCGACGCCGACATCGTCCTCTTCGATCCCGCGCGCCGCGGTGCACTGCTCGACTCCGAGCTGCATGGCGCTGCCGGCTTCTCGCCCTTCGCCGGTCTCGAGCTGGCCGGCCGGGTGGCCAGCACCTACTGCCGCGGCCGTCTGGTCTACGAGCGCGCGACCGCCACCATCGGCGCACCCGACCATGGCCGCTTCATCGAGCGCACCCCGTTTGACGCCGCCACGCATCTCGGCTGACCGGCTGCTGGCCGACCTCGCCGAGCTGGCGCGCATCGGCGGCCGTCCCGACGGCGGCGTCGACCGCGTGGCCGGCTCTGAAGCCGACCTGGCCGCGCGGCGCTGGCTGGCCTCCCGTATCGAAGCCGCCGGCCTGGAGGCGCGGACGGACGCGGCCGGCAACGTTTTCGGCCGGGTGCCGCATTCGCGCGGGCCCTGGCTGCTGTTGGGCTCGCACACCGACACCGTGCCGGCCGGAGGCCGGCTGGACGGCGCCTATGGCGTGATGGCGGCGCTCGAGATCCTGCGAGCCTTCCACGAGGCCGGGCACCCGAGCGCGGAGCAGCTCGAGATCGTCAGCTTCTACGACGAAGAAGGGGTGGGCGCGGGTGGCGGACTGGCCGGCAGCACGTACCTCTGCGCCAGCGAGCACGCCGCGGAGCTGAGCGGCTACCTGGAGCTCCACATCGAGCAAGGGCCGCGCCTGGAGGCCGAGGGTTTCGAGCTGGGCGTGGTGGACGGCATCGTCGGCATCGACCGCTGGGACATCACGATTCACGGAGCGGCCAACCACGCCGGTACCACGCCCTACTCGATGCGCCGGGATGCGGGCGCGGCCGCGGGCCGCATCCTGCACGGCTTGCGGCGGCTGGTGCAGGCCGTCGACGCCGAGATGGTCGCCAACGTGGGGGAGGTCCGGCTGCTGCCGGGCGCCACCAACGTGGTCCCCGGTGAGGCCCGCTTCGTGGTTGAGATGCGGGCGCTGGATCCGCGATCACTGCGACGCGCGGCTGAGGCGCTGCACGAAGAGGTGGCGGCCGCCGCCGCCGAGGCCGGCTGCGAGGCCACCGTCACGCCACGCTCCAGCGTGCCCCCGGCGCCCATGGATCCCCGGCTGGTGGGCGCAGTCGAGGCCGCCTGCGCCGAGTCGGGGCGGCGGTGGCGGCGGCTGGTGAGCGGCGCCGGTCACGACGCGGGCCGGATGGCGGAGGTCGTGCCCGCCGCCATGCTCTTCGTGCCCAGCCACCTGGGCATCAGCCATTCCCCTAATGAGCACACGGAACCGGCACTTTTGGCGCAGGGAGCTTGGGTTTTCGCGAGCGCAGCCGCCAAGGCCTTGGAATTTCCAAGGGATAATGACCATATTTCCGGAAAATAGTCAAATAAAATGGTTGCACAGGCCTGCGAACTGCGTAATATGCAAGGTGCCGGACGGGAACGGACGGCGAAAAGTAAACCGGCAGGGGGCTCTCAAGACTGGAGGGAGTCGGAGAGCTTGGAAAACCCAAGGATTCGCCAAGAGTCCCCGCCCCGGTTTGATACATAGAACCTCACCCCCGCAGCCATGCTCGGTGGAGGAGCGAGGAGACGTCAGTCTCCTCGCCCGCCCCGAGCGGCGGGGTTTTTTCTTTTCTCAAAGACCTAACGGCGCCGTAAGGCCTGGCTTGCCAGGCCGTATGAGTCCGTGATCGGAAACGTTGGAGACCCCGCACGAAGGCAAGGGAAAGGGGCACGCGGGGGAAACCGCAGGTTTCAGCCCGCGATAAGCGGCGGGGTTTTTTCTTTATGGTCACAACGATGCCGGGCGTGATTTCCGACGAGCTGATGGAGGTCCTGGCCTGCCCCAAGTGCCATGGCAAGCTGGAGCTGGTGGAGGAGGGCGAAGGCGGGCACCTCGACTGTCACAACTGCCGCCTGCGCTACCGGATCGACGACGGCATCCCGGTGATGCTGATCGACGAAGCGGAGAAGTTCTAGCCCAAACCCGCGAGCGCCGGCGCCGGAACCCTTTTCCGAGCCTCAAACGGTTCGAGCGCCGGCGCTCGAACCGTTTCTCACACGGCGCAGGCGTACTGGGACGTGTCTATAGCCGCGGTGCGCTGGGTGCCGGTCTGCTCATCTCGGGCGATCTCATCGTCGGTGAGCGCGTAGGCCTCGTCCGCGTTGCCGCTGGAAGCGGCGAACACCATCCCCAGCACGTTGCCCTGCAGATCGACCAGCGGACCGCCGGAGTTGCCCGGCACCACCCGGGCTTCCAGGATGAAGATCTGGCGGTCGACCAGGTTCTCGTTGTAGATGTCCCGGCCCCGCGCGGTCAGGCTCTGGTCGATCACGGCCGGGCTTTCCTGCTCGCGGCCGCCCTCGGGGTAGCCCACCACCGCACCCTGGGTGCCGCGCTGGCCGGCGGCCGTGCCCGGGACCGTGAAGCGCGCCCCCTGGACATAGAGCACCGCCACGTCCCGGTTGGAGTCGAAGAGGACGACCGCGGCTGACAGGCTGGAGCCGTCGTCGCGGGAGACGCGGGTGCGGCTGGTGCCCGAAACCACGTGCGCGTTGGTCACCAGGTACTGGCCGGCTATCGGGTAGGCGCTGCCGGTGACCAGACCCCCGCAGCCGCGCCCGGTCACCTTCCAGGTCGCGGACGCCGCCCGGTTCACGCCGGCGGTGTCGATCGACGCCGGCGGCGGCAGCGGCTGCACTTCCGGGGCCAGCACCGCGAACGGCTGCGGAAAGGGGACGCCGGACAGCGTGCGCTCGACGCCCGCCAGGAAAGGCGGCGGCCGGGGGGCGATGGAATCGATCCCGCGCAGCACCACCGACCCCTGGATCAGGCGCACCAGCTCGGGGCTGGGGCCGCGGTCGAAGGTGAGGCCCAAAAACCACATCACCCCCAGCACGGCTGCGCCCGAGACCACTGCGCCACCTGCCCGCTCCGGCGGAAGCAGCGTTCGCCCCCGCGCGAGCCGGTGGCGGAGGTAGGCGGCGGCCACATAGCCCAGGCTGGAGCCGAGGCTGCCGCCCACGATCAGCACCAGGACCGCGGCCAGGGCGCGCACCCGGGTGTCCCTGAGGCCGAGCAGGTCCGCGACGCCGGGGGCGAGGGCGGCTCCCGCGATCACGCCGATGATCAGGCCGGCGTACTGGGCAGCGGAAAGCCAGAGTCCTCGCTGGTAGCCGTTGGCGATGCCGATGATCGCGGCGATCGCGATCACCAGGTCGACTAGGTTGATGAATGTAGGGTACGGACCGACCGATAATGAGCCTCGTGGACTACCTGTTCGGCGAGTGGCCGTTCGCCAATCTGCTCTTCGGGACCGTTTTCCTCGTAGCGTCGCTGGGGGTGGCCGGGATCGGCTACTTCGTGGTCCGCAGCGACCGGTTGAACAGGGTCGGCGAAGAGATCGAACCCGCCGACGCCGACGGCGCCGACCACAACTCGACTCCAGCGGAGCACCACTAGCCCACGACCTGGCCCTTCGACCCCTCGGTCTACGCGGGCCTGGCGGTCCTCGTGATCGGGTACGCGGTCCTGGCGCGGGGTCGCGACGACTTCAGCCCGGGCCGCGGGCTCTCCTACATCCTGGGCGTGGTCGTCCTCTGGGTCGCGCTGGAGACGCCGATCGACACCCTCAGCGACCACTACCTGCAGAGCGTGCACATGTTCCAGCACGTGCTGCTGGCGATCATCGCGCCACCACTGCTTGTCCTTGGGCTGTGCCCGAGCATGGCCGCGACCCTGGCCCGCGGCCCCGGCGTGCGCCAGCTCATCGAGCCCGTTCCCGCGCAGCTGATCGCTGCCGCGGTGATGATCGCCTGGCACCTGCCGCCGCTCTACGACGCGACCGAGAACGAAAACGTGCACATCTTCGAGCACCTGACCTTCATCGGCTCCGGTGTCCTCTTCTGGTGGCCGGTGCTGGATGCCACCGCTGCCCAGGCTCGCTGGCAGCTGGGCGAGGTCGGCCGGCTGGCCTACCTGCTGGTGGGGACGATTCCTCAGGATGGCGTGGCGATCGTCCTCCAGTTCTCGCGCGTTCCTTTTTATGACTTCTATCGCCACGTGCCCATGCTGGTGCCGGGCTGGGACGCGGTGATCGACCAGAACGTTGCGGGGACGGTGCTTCAGCTCATCGGCAAGATCAGCTACCTGGTGGCCGCGATCGTGATCTTTTTCCGCTGGGTGGCGCGGGAGCAGGAAGCCGGCGATCCCGAGGAGGTGCTGGGTCTCAGATGACCACCCCACAAAATCTGCGATTTTGCGAGGACCCCGGATGAAGACACGATTCACCGAGCTGGTCGGGTGCTCCCTGCCTCTGCAGCTGGCGACCCTCGGCGGCGTCGGCTCGGTGGAGCTGGCCGCGGCGGTAGCCGGCGCGGGCGGCTTGGCCATGCTGCCGCTGCACCTGCTGACCCCGGAATTCGACTCCGTGAAGGGGGTCCGCGGCATCAATTTCACGCGACCCGACCGCGCCCAGGCCCAGGACATCTCGCAAGCCGCCAAGCGGGCTCGGGTGATCGAGTTCTTCTGGGCCGAGCCGGACGCCGAGTTGGTGAAGCCGGCCAAGGCGGAGGGAGCACTGGTGGCCTGGCAGGTCGGATCTGCGGAAGAAGCGGTGGCCGCCGAGCGAGCCGGCGCCGACCTGGTGATCGCGCAGGGCATGGAGGCCGGCGGGCACGTGCGCGGCAAGGTCGGCCTGCTGCCACTCCTGGCGGCGGTCCTGGAAGCCGTCCCACTCCCGGTCGTCGCCGCCGGTGGGATCGCACATCCGCGCACCGTGGCCGGCGTCCTGGCCGCCGGCGCCGACGCCGTCCGCGTCGGCACCGCTTTCGTGGCCACCGACGAGTGCAACGCCCACGACGCCTACAAGCAGGCGCTGGTCTTCGCCAAGGCCGAGGACACCGTCTACACCGAGGCCTTCGGCGGCGGTTGGCCGCACGCCCCGCACCGTGTCCTGCGCGGCGCCTACGAGGCGGCCCAGGCCGCCGATCCCCAGCACGAGGGCGAGTGGCCCGTCAGTCCGCCGAGCCGGGCTTTCACCGGAGATCCGCGAAGCGCCGCCCTGTACGCGGGCCAGGGCGTGGGTCACGTGACCGCGGTCAAGCCGGCCGCCGAGGTGGCCGCCTGGCTGATGTCGGGCCTGCCTGCGGACGCGCCTACAGCGACGTAGGGGCGGGTCTTGACCTCCCTATCGGCGGGAGGGGCGAGCCCCTCCCCTACAGGGACGTAGGGGCGGGTCTTGACCCGCCCTTCGGCGGGAGCGGCGAACCCCTCCCTAAGGGGGAGTTGGCGAGGGCGTGGGGTCGACGTCCGCGACCGCGGTGCGGCCCTGGCGCTCGGCCCGGATCTCGCGCATGGGCATGAAGCTGCGCACCAGCGCCACGCGCTCGAAGTTGTAGGGCGGCGGCGGCGAGGTGGTCGCCCACTCCAGGGTGTTGCCTTCCCAGGGATCGTCACCCGCGATCTCGCCGTGGCGGTTGCTCCAGATGATGTTGATCAAGAAGATCAGCACTGAAAAAGCCACCAGGAAGGAGGCGACGGTGATGATCATGTTGACCGTTCCCCAGCCCTCCTCGCCGAAGCCTCCGTTGTAGGTCACGATGCGGCGCGGCATCCCCTCCAGGCCCAGCGTGTGCATGACCAGGAAGGTGCCGTTGAACCCGATGAACACAGTCCAGAAGTGCCACTCACCCAGCGTCTTGTTGAGGAGCCGGCCCGTGAACTTCGGGAACCAGTAGTACACCCCGGCAAAGATGGTCATCACGGAACCGCCGAAGAGCACGTAGTGCAGGTGGGCGACCACGTAGTAGCTCTGGTGCAGCTGCGTATCGACCGGTACCGACGATAGATACACGCCCGTGATGCCGCCGATCAGGAACGTGGCCAGGAAGCCGAACGCGAACTTCATGGGCAGCGTGAATTCAACGGATCCTTGCCAGGCGGTGGCGATCCAGTTGAAGAATTTGATGCCGGTCGGCACCGCGATCAGCATCGTCATCACCATGAAGAAGGTTTCGACGTAGATGTTCATGCCGACCGTGAACATGTGGTGCGCCCACACGGCCATCGACAGGAAGACGATCCCGAAGAGCGCCGCCACCATCGAGCTGTAGCCGAAGATCGGCTTTTTGGAGAACACCGGGATGATCTCGGAGATCATTCCGAACCCGGGCAGAATCATGATGTAGACCTCGGGATGCCCGAAGAACCAGAACAGGTGCTGGTACAGCACAGGGCGCCCCGCGGTGGTGAAGAAGTTGGTGCCGAACTGGCGGTCGAACTCGAGCAGAACCAGCACCGCCACCAGCGGCGAGCCCACGATCAGGAGCAGGATCGAAGTCGAGATCTGCGCCCACACGAACAGGGGCAAGCGCGTCAGCTTCATGCCCGGCGCCCGCAGCGCCACGATCGTGGTCAGGAAGTTGGTCGAGGCCATGATTCCGGACACGCCCCAAACCGCCAGGCTCAGGATCCAGAGATCGACGCCGCTGCCGGGGTTGAACTTGATCTCGGTGAGAGGCGGATAACCGGTCCAGCCGGCATTCAAGACTCCGCCCGTGAAGAAGCCCGAGTAGTAGATGAAGATCGATACCGGGATCAGCCAGAAACCGAGCAGGTTGAGGCGCGGAAAGGCCATGTCGCGAGCGCCCACCATGATCGGGACTATGTAGTTGGCGATCCCGGTGAGGAAGACGGTGACGAAGAAGAAGATCATCGTCACGCCGTGTGACGAAACCAATTGGTTGTAGGTCTCCGGGTCGACCACGTGCAGGTTCGGCTGCGAGAGCTGGATGCGCATGATCAGCGCGAAGACCCCGGCCACCACGAAGGAGAGGACGCCGGTGACCATGTACATGATCCCGATCAGCTTGTGATCGGTAGTCGTGAGCCACAGGCTGATGGGCTTGAAGAAGGTGTCGTCGTAGGCCTTGGGCCTCGGCGGCGCTAGGACCTGCTGTGCCATCTCTCTGAAGCTCCTAAGTTACCTGCTGGGCGACGGGCTCGGAGAGGCCGTGCGGCCCCCCGAGGCGGGCGAGGCGGAAGGCGAGGCCGCAGCCGCGGCCGACGGTGAGGCCGAAGGCTTGGCCTGCTGCTGCGCCACCCAGGCTCGGTAGTCGTCCTGGCTCACCACCTTGACCAGGATCAGCATGGTGGCGTGGCCGGCGCCGCAGAGCTCGGCGCACTCGCCTCGGTAGGTACCGATCCGCGTGGGCTTGATCCAGGTGAAGTTGTCGTAACCGGGGACCGCGTCCGTTTTACCCATCAGGTAGGGCACCCACCAGGAGTGGATCACGTCCTGGCCCTGGGTCCGGATCCGGATCAGGGTGTCGACCGGCACCACCATGGCCGTCGGGTTGTTGCCCACCGAGGTGACCTGCACGCCGTCCGGCTGGTAGTCGTAGCGCCAGCCGAACTGGAAGCCGGTGATCGTGATGTCCATCTGCGTCTGGGCGTCGGTCCGCCGCGTGAAGTCGGTCTGCAGCTCGCTGAAGGAGAGCACGCCGATGATGCCGATCACGAGCAGCGGGATAACCGTCCAGACGACCTCGACGATCGCGTGGCCATGCCACTGGGGAGGCAGGAATCCCGGCGGGCGCACGCTGCGCCGGAAGCGCAGCACCACGATCAGCAGGGCCGCCTCCACGCCGACGAAGACCACGATCGCGGGCAGCGAGATCCAGTTGTAGAGCCACCAAAGGTTGCGGCCGTTGGGGGAGTCGGCCTGGGGCAGCAAGGGCGAGATGCCGGAGCCGCCCTGGTCGGCCAACGCGGGCAGCGCCACGACCACCAGCCCGATCCCCACCAGCACCAGGGCGGCCAGCAGCCGCGGCCGGGTGAGGGACAGCTTCATCCGCCGTGAAGTATAGGAAAGGCCCGGGGCGCGGCCCGGAGCCGGGCCGGGGAGCCGTCGCTGTTTAGAATCGCCACCAGTGGCCTCTGCGACGAAGCCTCGGTACGTAGACGTCGAGAACCCCGCACTGGCCATCGACTGCCCCCGCTGCGGCCTGCGCACGCCGCGCTTCCTGGAGTACTGCCGGAACTGCGGGTTCCACCTCTGGCCCAGCAGCCGGGTGGCCTCGGCGGCCTTCCAGGCCTGGCGCGACCACGACTCTGCACGCGCCCAGACCAGCCGCTATGCCTACGAGGTCCCGGTCGAGATGGCTCCGCCCGTGATCGATTACGACGAGCGGGCGCACGAGCTCGGGATCCATATCTTCCCCAGCAGCAATTTCCCGTTCGTGATCTCGGTGGGCGCCTTCGTGCTGGCGCTGGCGGTGGTGCACTTCAGCTGGATGCCGCTGTGGGGCCACATCGCGCTCGGCCTCGCGGGCGCGGCGATCTTCCTGGTCGGCGTGATCGGGTGGGTGATCGTGGAGGACACGCGCTACTACCCGGCCGAGACGGCGGAGGGCGGGCCCGCGGGCCACGCCCACATCGAGGGCTCGGTCTAACCGATGGCCGTGGCCACCGTCCGGCCGCCGATCCAGCAGCAGTACCCAAATCTGCATGCCGGCGTCATGGGCATGTACATCTTCCTGTGCTCCGAAGTCATGTTCTTCGGAAGCCTGTTCGCGATGTACTTCTACATGGTCGGCTCCCACACGGGCTGGCCGCCGCCGGGCACGCGCGCGGTCGAGGTCTGGCCGCTGCCGTCGATCAACACCTTCGTCCTGCTCTCCAGCGGCATCACCTGCCATTTCGGGCTGGAGGCGCTGCGTCATGGGGGCGCGCTTGGTCGGGGCTCCTTGTTCGGCGCGGTCACCATGGCCCTGTTCGGCACCGCCGAACTCGTCTGCGGCGTCATCGCGCTGACTGGCGGAGCCGTCGTCGACGCGGGTATCGCGTTCGTGGCCCTGGTCGTGACCGTGGTTTCGGTGGCGGCGTTCCTGGGCTTCGGGCCCTTCACCGGTCGCGGTCTCTTTCTCGGCCTGTGGGCCTGCACGATCTTGCTCGGCCTCTTCTTCGAGTTCGGCCAGGCCTACGAGTTCGCGACCGCCCACATCAATTTCACGACCAACCAGTTCGCCAGCGCCTTCTTCACGATGACCGGCTTCCACGGCGGCCACGTGGCCGGCGGGTTGGTGCTGCTCTCGCTGGTGTTCTACAGGGCGCTACGGGGCCAGTTCTCGGCCGCCAACCACGTGGGGCCGGCGGCGATCACCCTCTACTGGCACTTCGTGGACCTGGTCTGGGTTTTCCTGTACCTCGTGCTCTACTTCGCCGTCACGGGACCGATCGCTAGCTCGGGCTAGGGCTCGGGCTGGGCGACGGCGAGGGCGCGGTGCCCTTGTCGGCCGTGACCTCGATCAGGAAGACCAGGGTGGCGCCGGGCGGAATCGTGCAGGGCTGCCCGGACTGCGCGCCGCAGCCTTGCGGCGCGCCCTGGTCGCCGTAGCCCAGCGCGGAGGGGATGGTCAGCCGGCGCAGACCGCCCACCTTCATGCCGGGCACCCCCTCGTCCCAGCCGGGTATGACCTGGTTCTGGCCGATGGTGACGTCGAAGGGCTGGTTGCGTTCCCGGCTGGAGTCGAACTTGGTCCCGTCGGACAGCCAGCCCGTGTAGTGGACCGTGATCTGGTCGTTCTTTTTCACGGCCTGGCCGGTGCCGACCTTGACGTCGCGGATCTGGAGGCCGTCCGGGAACGTCACCGGCTTCAGGTTGGCGCCGTTGTTGAAGTCGTCTGATCCGGGCTGCGGCGTGGGCGTGGTGGTGGTGAGCCCGGCCACCGGCCCGCTGGGTGGGTTGGGATCCGGGTAGCCGCAAGCCACGGCCAGGACCAGGCCCAGCAAGGCGAGCGGGCGCAGGAATATCACGAGGCGGTGACGTCGATGCCCTTGATGGTGTCGCCCTGCCGCAGCTGCTGGACGACGTCCATACCCGTTTGCACGACTCCGAAGTGGTTGTAGACGCCGCTGGTCGCGAGCGAGGAGTTGGCCACCAGCACCACGAAGAACTGGCACCCGCTCACGCCGGCGGCGTTGGAGGCCATGCCCAGCGAGCCGGCGTTCCAGGGCGCGGGGTTGGTCTCGTTGGGCAGCTTGTAGCCAAGCCCGCCGGTGCCGTCGCCCTTGGGGTCGCCGCCCTGGATGACGAAGCTCGGCACGTAGCGGTGGAAGGTGAGGCCGTCATAGAAGTGGTTCTGGGCCAGGTAGACGAAGTTGTTGACCGTCACCGGCGCCGCCTTCTGGTCGAGCTTGATCGCGAAGTCGCCCTTCGAGGTGTGCACCGTCGCCACGTACGTCTTGGCAGCGTCGATCGTCTGGGGAGGGGGAGAGGTTCTCTGCTCCATGCAGGTCCGGATCTCATTCTGACAGCCAGGCGCGAGGGACCCGGCCGGCGCGGCGGGCTGGCCGGAGCTGCCGGTGTCTTCACCGCAGGCGACGGCCAGCAGCAGGGCAAGCAGGAGCGCGGGCTTCATCGCGCCGGCTCCCGGCCCCGGACCGCCAGCAGGATGGCTACGGCCAAGGCCAGCACGGCCGCGATCGTGAGTCCGACCGTGAGGCTCGTCTCCGCCGCGGCGGCCCCGCCCAGCACCGGACCCAGGCCGAATCCCAGCGCAGTCGCCGAGGCGGCCAGCCCGAACACCCTGGCCTGAACCACGGCCGGCGACTCCAGGCCGATCATGCTCGACACCGCCGGCTGCAGGGCGCCGTAGGCGAAGCCGGCCACGGCCCCTGCGAAGACGATGGTCGCGGCCGAGGGCACGATCCCGCAGGTGACTTCGGCCAGGCCCATGAGGACGGCGGTGCTGATCGAGACGGTGAGGTAGCCATAGCGCCGGGCGGCGCCTGAGTAGACCACGGCCGCCACCGCGCTCGCCAGACCGATGGCCCCGAAGGTGATGCCGGTGATGGTGTTCACATCGCTGCCGGCGTGTACCAGGAGGCGCAGGGCGACCAGCGGCTGGAAAGCGCTGAAGCTCATCTGCAGCAGGGCCTGGGCGATCAGCAGCACGGCAACGGCGATCACCGTCCCCGGCTGCGCCGCGCGCAGCACCTGCAGGGCCGGCTGGGCATTGGCACTGCGGCGTTCGAAGGGCGGCTCCTGCACCAGGAGAAGGACCGGCAGCGTCGAAACCAGGAGCAGGCCTCCGCCGGCCGTGAAGAGGATGTGCAGGTTGTTGAGATAGCTGGAGATCACGCCGCCCAGGGCCGGGCCGACCGCGCCGGCGGTGGCGATCGAGGAGCTGAGGATGCCCAGCGCCCACCCCACCCGCTGGCGGGGGGTGCCGGTGGCCACCAGGGCCGTGGCGGCGGCGACCGTGCCGGAGGTGGCGCCCTGGAGGAATCGAAGGACCACCAGGTCGATCGGACCGCGCGCGAAGCCCATCAGGCCGACCGTGATCCCGCCGCCGACCATGGCTCGAATCAGCATCGACTTGCGCCCGTAGCGGTCGGCGATGCCGCCCCAGATCGGGCTGGTGACGGCCAGCGCGAAGCCCGAAGCCCCGCCGGCCAGTCCCGACCATAAAGCGAGCTGGCTCTGGTCGTGCACCCCCAGGTCGCGCAGGTACAGCGGCAAGAAGGGGAAAGCGAAGGAGAAGCCGAAGATGGCAGTGAACTCGGCGAACCAGAGCACGGCCAGGTTGCGCTGCCAGGAAACGGCGCCGGCGGCCGGCGCAGGCGCCGGTTGGATCACCCGGTGGGGCCGTTCAGCAGCTCGTACAGGCGCAGCGGGGTGGCGGGGATGCTGGTGAGGGCGGCATCCGGCTTGAGCTGCCGGAGCGCATCCTCGATGGCGTTGGTGATGGCCGCGGGGGCGGCGATGGTGGCGCTCTCCCCGGCGCCTTTGAACCCTTCGGGATTGGCTTCGGTGGGAGTTTCGACCGGCGTCAGCAGGAGCGGCATCGACACTTCGGGCGCGCTGGCGATCGTGTAGTCCAGGAAGCTCGAGCTGACGAAAGCCCCATCCGGCTGGTAGACGGCCTCCTCGAAGAGCGCGTAGCCCATGCCGTGGGCGAGACCGCCGTGCATCTGGCCCTCGACCAGCGTCTTGTTGATGACCTTGCCAGTGTCGTGCACGATCGCGTACTTCAGCATCTCCACCGAGCCGGTCTCCGGATCGATCGACACCGCGGCCGCGTGGCAGGAGCTGGCGTAAGCCGTCCCCGTCTTGGTGTTGAAAGCCTCTTCGACCTCGAGGCCGTGCGGGAAGACCTCGATCACCGGAATCGACTTCTGAGGGACGCCGCGCACATGGACCACCGCGTCCTCGATGTAAAGATCGGCGGGGTTGGCTTCGAGCGTGTCCGCGGCCCGCTCCAGGATGCGATCGCGGGCCGCCTTGGCGACCAGGGAGGTGGCATTGCCAACGTGGATGGCGCTGCGGCTGCCGGCGGTCAGGAAGGCCCAGGGCACCACCCGGCTGTCGCCGGCCACGACCTCGATCTTCTCGTACGGCCAGCCCAGCCGGTCGGCGAGAACCATGGCGGCGGCGGTCTCGTGACCTTGACCCTGGGGCGTCGATCCGACGAAAAGATGCGCGGTGCCGTCGGGCTGGATGCGGACCCGCGCCGGCTCACCGGTGCCGAAGCCGCTGGACTCGACACAGCAGGCGATGCCGACGCCGAGCCGGCGTCCGTCGCGCGCCTGCTTTTGCTCTTCTCTCAGCTGCTGGTAGCCGATCTGCTCGAGGGCGGTGCTCAGCAGCCTGGGGTAGTCGCCGCCGTCGTACACGAGGGTCTTCTTGCCCTGCGGAAATCCGGTGTCGTAGGGCATCTTGTCGGCCGGGATCAGGTTCTTGCGCCGGACCTCGGCCGGGTCGGCCTGGAGATGGGCGGCCAGGCGGTCGAGCATGCGCTCGCTGACGTAGTTGCCGAGCGGCCGCCCGCCCCCGCGCACGAAGCCGGTCGGGACCGTGTTGGTGAAGACCACGTCGGCCTTGATCTGCATGGCCGGCCAGGCATAGGCGCTGAGCAGGTGGGGGACGATGATGTCGATCTGCCCGCTGCCCGCGCCCGGGTAGGCGCCCATGTCGTGGATGACGTGACCGCGCAGGCCGCGCAGGCGCCCGTCCTGCTCGGCGGCCAGCTCGACCTCGATGCGGGTGCCGTGGGCGTGGACGGTGGTGGCAGTGTCCTCGCTGCGGGTTGCGGTCCAGGTGACCGGGCGCCCCAGCAGCTTGGCGGCCATGGCCACCAGGATCTCCTCGCCGTAGACGGTGCCCTTGGGCCCGAAGCCGCCGCCCACGTCGTGGGCGAGCACCGTGACCTTTTCCTTCTCCAGACCCAGGGCCTCGGCCACGGTGTCGCGGACGCTGAAAGTGGTCTGGGTCGAGGTCCAGACCGTGAGCTCCTCCTCACCTGGATGCCAGGTCGCCGTGGTGACCCGCGGCTCCATGGCGGCGCCGCAGATGCGAGCGGTCTGAAAGGTCTCCTTGACGGTAACGGGGGCCCCCGCGAAGGCGGCGTCGATGTCGCCGAACACGTAATCGGCACTGCGCGCGATGTTGGACTGGGTCTGCTCGTGGACTTTGGCGGCGTTGGGCTGCACTGCCTGGCCGGAGCCGATCACGGCCGGCAGCGGCTCGTAGTCGACCTCCACCGCGGCGGCCGCGTCGTGAGCCTGGTAGGCCTGCTCGGCGACCACGGCGGCCACGGCGTCGCCGACGTAGTTGACCTCGGATTCGGCCAGCACCGGACGGGCCAGGTGCTCCATCTCGGGAGGCAGCCAGTTCTTGACGGTGCGGCCGGTCGGCGGCAGGTCCTGCGCGGTCAGCACCTTGATCACGCCCGGCATCGAGCCGGCCGCTGCAGCGTCGAGGGAGGTGATGCGGGCGTGCGCGTGCGGCGAGCGTACGAAGGCGATGTGCGCGAGGCCGTCGAGCTTGATGTCGCCGGCGTAGCGCCCGCGGCCGGTAACCAGCCGGCCGTCCTCGCGGCGGGGCATGGCGCGGCCGAGGTAGGAGGGCACTGAAGCTAGAATAGCCACCTCGCTGATCCGCTATCGAGGGCGGCTAGCTCAGCTGGGAGAGCGCTAGCTTGACATGCTAGAGGTCGGCGGTTCGATCCCGTCGCCGCCCACCACGTCCCAAGCGTGTGCGCAGGGAAGTACGCACTGGCCGCCGGTAGAATGGCTGGCGGCCTGGCCCGGTCGTCTAGTGGACCAGGACGCCGGCCTTTCAAGCCGGAGATCACGGGTTCGAATCCCGTCCGGGCTACCAGAAGCTGACGCAGAGCGGGTGTAGCACAATGGCAGTGCGCCAGCCTTCCAAGCTGGTTACGTGGGTTCGATTCCCATCGCCCGCTCCAACTAGATCAGGGAACCTCGCCCTCTGCGAATTGACGCCAGGGGTCGCGCGCGCCCTCGGGCCATTTGCCGGTCTGCTCGACGTGGCGCAGGGCCTCGCGCAGCTTCGCCAAGCGCTCGCGCGCGTCTGGTGTATCTGCATCCTTTTCGAGAAGGATGTCCACGTCCTCGATCAGCTGGCGGGCCTCGAGATTAGCCATGCGTTGGACGATACGCCACCGTACTCATTTGCGCGTTAGCTAGACTCTGGAACTCGGACGCGGGAGTAGCTCACTCGGTAGAGCGCAACCTTGCCAAGGTTGAGGTAGCGGGTTCGAAGCCCGTCTCCCGCTCCAAGCTCGCTTCTCTTCGCTTCTCGCGGGAGACGGGCCTGTCCGCCTCCTTAAGTAGTGGGGGGGACTCCCCCCGCCGCCTCCGGCGGCTCCCCCCTGCGCTCCACCAACGCTGGTGCTTGCTTGCGTCCAGGGTCGACTATGGGCGCCTGACTGCGGCTACAGCTTGCGGCCCACCACCAGCAACGACACCCCGAATGGTGCCGACCGGCTTGGCACGAACGTCCGCTCCGAGGTGAAGAGCCGCCGCAGCACGGCGTTCAGCGGCGCAGGCGGCAGGTCTACGTCGCCGCCACCGGCGCCCACCCCGAGCGCTCGCATCAGGGCGATGAAGGGGAAGAGCACGCAATTGAAGTAGGTCGCATGCTCGACCGCGAGCCCCGCGGCCCGCATCAGCGAGGCCACCTCACCCACGCGGTACCGGCGGTGATGGCCGATTGCCGCATCCATCGGGCTCCAGAGGAACTCGAATGCCGGCACCGCGACTGCCACCACGCCGCTGGACGAAACCGAGGCGGCCAGCCGCTGAATCAGCTCGGCGTCGTCGTGGACGTGCTCGAGGACGTCGAAGGCCACCGCGGCGTCGTAGCCCGTCGGGAACACCTCCAGTGGCCCGACTACGCGCGCCCGCACGCCGCGCGAGCGGGCCAGGTCCACTGCCGGCCCCGAGATGTCCACTGAGTCGACCTCGTACTCCCTGGTCAGGGCGGAGCTGAGCAGCCCGCCGCCGCAGCCGACGTCCAGCACTCGGGCGCCGGGACGCAGGTACCGGCGGAGGGCCGCGCTCAGGATCTCCGAACGCCCCGCGACCCACCAGTGGTCGGGGTGGAGCGCCGCGTGTTCGGCGAAGTTGAACCCCGGGGTCGGGAGGCGGACGGTCCGCTCCGGCCTGATCGCGGAGATCGAGCTGAACCAGAGCAGCCAGAGCCCAGCCGCCGGGAGCTCGACCGCCAACCGGAAGCCGGGCTGGCCGTACCAGCCGGGTTGCGCCGCCAGCGACCAGACCAGCGACTCACCTGGACCGGTCAGCAGCCACGCCGTCAACGCCGCCGCGACCAGCGAGCGCTCGCCCGTCCTCAGGCCACGGACGAAGAGAAAAAGCAGCGAGGGCAGCAGCACGACCAGGTGTGCCGGCCAATCGAGCGTCGAGATGAGCGGCATGGCCGCCAGGAAGAGCGACCCGACCGCCAGCCGGTCGGAACCTCCGCGCAGGCCGCGCCAGGCTGTCATCCCGACAACTGCGGCGCTGACCGCCATGATCCCCGCCCGTAACAGCGGGTCAACGACCTGGCCGTCGGCGTAGATCGTCCCGGGATGGATGAGGCGATCCAGCGTCCCCGCCGGGGCCAGGTTGGAGGGCACACCGGTGATCGCGCTCATCCCGGGCAGCACGACCGAGAAGAACTCCCAGGCCAGCCGCGGCCCGGCGATCAGGCTCGCCACTGCGATCACTCCCAGCGCCAGCGCCGCCGAGCCCCATCGGCGAGCGACCAGCTCTGCCAAGACCAGCGGCCCCTGGAGGAGCTTGACGGAGGCGGCCAGGCCCAACGCGGGCCAAGAGGGCAGCCGGCGGGAGGTATAGCCCATCAGCCAGAGTGCGCAGAGCAGCAGCAACAAAAGGTTGATCTGGCCCAGCGCGAAGTTCTGGGCGACGGGGTAGTAGCCCGCGGCCAGCACCACGCTGGCCAGCCGGCCCTGCCACCTCCGCATGCCGAGCACCAGCCAGCAGAGGGCCAGGCTTGCGGCCAGGGAAACCAGCTGGCCGACCACGATCAGCTTTGGCCAAGCCGCGGCGGGGATCGCGGTGAGCGGCTGCAGTGTCCAGGCCAGCAGCGGCAGGTATACGTAGCCGCCGCTGCGCGTCTCGTCGATACCGTGCACGTGGAGGCGGTAGAGGTAAGGGTCGACGCCGGTCTGGAGGTCGCGGGCCGCCTTCAGGTAATAGGAGAAGTCCACCGGCAGGGAGCCCTTCCAGGCGGCGATAGCTACGAACGCGAAGCCCGGCAGGACGGCCAGCGTGGCGAGCACCACCAGCAGGGCGCTGAAAGTCGGGTTGGCCAGCGCGGCCTCGAGCCGGAACTGGCGTGAACCAGCGGGCGCCGCCGTCCGCCAACGGCTGACGTATTTGGGCGAGGCCACGGCGACTGCGGCGAGGCGGGGTTCAGATTGCTGCATGGAGTCGGCTCAAGAGGTGAACGAAGGGGCTCGCGATGTTGATCGACGCCCGGACCGAAGTCAAGCGATTAACCACCACACGGGAGCGCCAGCCGTTCTGGCTGGGTGAAACCCCAACGCTGGTGCTTGCCTTCGTGCCCTTAAGAGGTGCGGCGGACCACCCAGGTCACGTCGAAGGTGACCGGCGGCTCGACCCGTGGACCAGCTTCCTAGACGAAGTCGGAAGCGGTGAGGCCGTCGGCGTGCCCGGGCGGCCACTGCACCAGCTCGATGCGATAGCCGTCAGGGTCGGTGAGCCAGGCGGTTTGGGGTCCCTGCGGTCCGCCGGGATGGCTCAGGGGTCCGGGCTTCAGACCGGCTTGCGCGAGCGTCCGGATGGTGGCCGTGAGATCGTCGACCTGGACCACAAGGTGGCTGAACCCGGTCCCGATCTCGACAGGACCCTGCGCCGGCCCGTGCGCAAGCTCCAGCGTGACCACCTCCTCGGCGGGGAACTTGAGCATGGTCAGGCTCGTGCCCTGGCCGATCTCGACGCGTCCGACTTCGCGATACCCGAGCGTCTTGTAGAACTCCAACGACACGGCCAAATCCGTGACGCGGTAGGCGCAGTGGAGCGTCCTCATGCAGCCGGCGCAGCACGTCCGGCGAGCTCAGGCTCGCCGGACGCGTGACCGTGGCGGCCTAAACGGCGGTGCTGCGTCCCCTCAGGAACCCGAGCAGCCAGAGGATCGCCAGCACGATGATCGCGATCCAGAGCAGGTTGATGAGTCCACCGGCAAGGTGCAGGACCAGCCCACCGAAGAACCAGATGA
>Ga0209474_10000490_pt1 | contig 43335 bp, 44 predicted proteins | sample GraSoiAngelo_145_FD_185902 | JGI IMG/M metagenome (GOLD analysis project Ga0209474, IMG submission 185902) | Grasslands soil microbial communities from the Angelo Coastal Reserve, California, USA - 14_1009_05_20cm (SPAdes) (version 2) | ecosystem: Environmental > Terrestrial > Soil > Grasslands...
AGTTGCCGGACGGTTCCGCGGTGCGCTTTACCACGGCAAAATACTACACGCCGAGCAAGCAGGTCATTCAGGGAAATGGGGTGACGCCGAATATTCGGGTTCCCATGACGGCAGAGCAGGAGCGCGCGCTCTTCACGTTCCGCAATGCCGACAACGTGAAACCAGACGAAGAGAAAAACATCATCAAGGCGAAAGATCCACAGACGTTGCGAGCGATCGACGCGCTGAAGGGTGTCATGATTTACGCGCAGCAAAACGCGCCGAGGGGCGAAGCAGTAAAGAAATGATTTGGAGGACGGCCTTCGCGCCGTCCGAGAAAATGGGACGCGACTGCACGCGTCTCTCGATTCAGGTGAAAACAATCCTCGCGCTCGAAACCTCGTGCGATGAGACAGCCGTCGCGATCTTGCGCGGACGTGAACTGCTGGCGAGCGAAATCGCCTCGCAAATCGCGGAGCATGAAAAACATGGGGGAATTGTGCCCGAGATTGCTTCGCGCAATCACCTCGTCCATGCGCCTCGTTTGCTCGAGGGCGCCACACGCAAGGCCAAGATCGAAATGAAAAATGTGGACGCGTTCGCGGCCACAAGCGGACCCGGTCTCGCAAGCTCGTTGATGATCGGCGCCTCGATTGCCAAAGGTCTCGCGACTGGTCTCAGGAAACCTTACCTCGCGATCAATCACCTCGAAGGGCATTTGCTTTCGCCATTTTTCGGAGACGGCGACGTGAACCCGAACGTTTCACTTATTGTGAGCGGTGGACACACGATGTTGCTTCGAGTGGATGGCCTGGCCGACTACCAGTTGATCGGGCGCACGGTCGATGATGCTGCCGGCGAAGCATTCGATAAAGTGGCCAAAATGCTCGGGTTCGGATACCCCGGTGGCCCGGAAATCGAAAAACGTGCGCATAACGGTGATCCGAACCGGTTCAATCTCCCACGTAGCATGCTCGATTCGGAAAATTTCAGCTTCAGCGGATTAAAAACGGCGGTCCGATATTTGTTGCCCAAATTAGAAGGCGATTACGTTGAAGATCTTTGTGCGTCATTCCAGCAGGCGATTGTGGATGTCCTGGTGCGTAAAACGATCGCGGCAGCGCAGAAGTCCGATGTCGATCTTGTGACGGTGAGCGGCGGTGTGAGCTGTAACGGTGAACTGCGGCGGCAATTGGGCAACGCGTGCGCGCGCCATGGATGTGAATTCAAATGCGCTGAAGCTTGGTTGTGCACCGATAACGCAGCAATGATCGCATTTGCCGCGTCGTTACGATTACAAGCAGGATTTGAATCGAAGCTGACAGAAGAAATCGATCCGAACCTCGCGCTGGCGTAAGATCGCCGCGTTGCGGCGACCACGGACAGCGCGGCGCGCTATCTCGGCCGATCAATACTCGCGTTCGAGGAGGTAATTCGCCAGAGCATGCAGCGGTTCGGCGTCGTCGCTGCGAAACGATGACAATGCATCGTGCGCCTTGCGCGTTAGCCGTCTGGCTTCGACGCGTGATTTTTCCAGACCAATCACGGCAGGATAAGTCGCTTTCTTTGCCGCGATATCTTTGCCGGCGCTTTTTCCCAACATCTCCGAGGTTTGCGTCACGTCGAGAATGTCGTCGATGATCTGAAAGGCGAGTCCAAGTGCGCGTCCAAAATTTGTGATCGCACTCAGTTTTTTTGAATCCGCGTTTGCGCTCATCGCGCCAAGCCGAACTGATGTGGTGAGGATTGCAGCCGTTTTGTTTTCGTGGATGTAGCGCAACTGTTCGCGACTGGCTTTCCTGCCTTCGGCTTCGAGGTCGGCCACTTGACCGGCGATCAATTTTTGACTTCCTGCCGCAATTGCGATCTCGCGCAATAATGTTGCCATATCGTAGCGCGGTGCTGGTCTCGCCTTCGAAACGATCTCAAACGCAACGGTCAATAGCGCGTCGCCTGCGAGTACTGCGACACCGTCGCCAAAAACTTTGTGGCAGGTGGGACGTCCTCGCCGAAAGTCGTCGTCGTCCATGCTCGGGAGATCATCGTGCACGAGCGAGTACGTGTGGATGCATTCGAGCGCGCAGGCGAGGGGAAGCGCATTTCTGATGCTGCCGCGGCAAGCTTCGGCGGCCGCAAGACAAAGAATCGGTCGCAATCGCTTGCCCCCGGCGAAAAGGCTGTAGCGCATCGCCTTGTGAAGCGTTGCTGGTTTGCTGTTTGCCTTTGGCAAGTAGCGGTCGAGCGTGCGGTCGATCTCTATTTGTCGGGACCTGAGGTAGGCTTTCAGATTCATTCTATGTCAGCAAATCGTATCGATGCCACATGCTAGAAGCGGAGTGAAGCTGAAAAGGCCGTTAGATATTCTCTACGGATTCAACCACGACTGCCGGTTTGACTCTCATGGCGAGGAAGGCACCGACGAGAAGAACGGCAGCGCTCCAAATCTGCGCGTGAGTAAGACGTTCGCCAAAAATCCAGGCGGAGAGTGCCAATGCGCCAGCGGGGCAAAGGAGTTGGAGCGTTTGCGCGAGCGCAACACCGATCTTGTGGATGGCCACGTAGTACAAGACATGTGCGAGCGTAATGCAGCTAATGGCGGAGACGATGAGAACGAGATTAACGTGCCATCCCGCGTGAAGCGGAGTGCTAATTTTGCCAAACACAAAGGTGAGCGGGAGTAACAGGGCTGACGTGATAAGACTAATCAGACCGAAACTGCGAATCGACCCAAGTTGTGCGGAGGGGCGTTTTACCAGGATTCCATAGAGCGCCCAACAGAACGTGGCCGTAAATGCGATTAACAATCCAGGAAGCGCGATGTGTCCTGACTGCCATCCCGGTTGAAACCAGACGACACCAAAAGCGCCGATTAACCCAAGCAGTGTGCCCAGTTGAAACTGCCATTGGCGGATTACGTGGCGTTCCTCAGGGAAAAATGCGAGCGCGAGCAACGCGGTAAAGATCACGGAGGCGCGGGTGAAAATCGCGTAAACGCCCGGACCCATATAGAACAAGGCCATTACCTGTGTGATTTGGTGGACAACATTAGGCAGGCACGGAAAGAAACATATCATCGCGGCACGCCAATTGAGCCGCTGCTCGCCACTCTGGATTCGATAAATCACCAACGGCGCGATTGCGAGACAGGCGACACAATATCGATAAAAATTTTGTGCCCAGGGATCGTAATAACGATTCAGATAATACTGGAAGAGCGACGGCGTGGACCAGATGAGGATGGTGGCAAAGACCGCGACGTATCCTTCCGAGAGATTGGCGCCGCCACGTTGACCGACAAACTCTTGGGTGGAATCAAGTCGTTTCATCGCTTTGCTTCTTTTGCGCGTTAATTTGCTCGCTTCGAAGCGAGAAATCGCTCAAAAAAGTAAGCCCGAAGGAGAACAACTATTATGTTTACTAGTCGAATCACAACGTTTCTAGCCGCCGCCGGGTTGTTCGGCATGGCCAGTTTTGCACTACTAGCCAAAGAGAAAGCCGGTACCCCAGCCAAAGAGAAGCCCGGTGCTGGTATAAGCGAGTACACAAAGGGTAACCAACTTTTTGAAAGCAAGCAGTACGAACAGGCGGTCGCGGAGTTTACAAAAGCAATCGAAGCAAATGGTAAACAGCCGGCGTTTTATGAGAATCGCGGCTTTGCGTATATCGCGTTGGAAAAAGGGCCAGAAGCAGCCGCCGATTTTTCCAAGGCCATTGAGCTGGCGCCGAAAGATGAACGCGCTTACATCGGGCGGGCTCAGGTTTCGCTCCTGCAAAAGAATTATGACCAAGCGCTGGCCGACGTGGGTAAGGCGATGGAGCTCAAGCCCGATGACACCGTTGCTTACAAGTTCCGCGGCTATGCTGAGATTGGACTCAACCAGTGGGACAAGGCGGTCGCGGATTTTACAGCGGTAATCCAGAAAGAACCGAATGATCCGCAAAATTATGACCGGCGCGCTTGGGCGAACCGAAATTTAAAGAACTATGACTTAGCCATCGCCGACTACACGGCATTGATCGAGAAGAACCCCGCCGATGCTGAGCATTTGGTGAAGCGGGGCGCGACATATACATCCATGACGCAGTATGAGAAGGCGATCGCCGATTACCAGGCTGCGCTCAAGCTAAACCCGCAAGACAACGATACTTTCCAGCGCTTGCAATACGTACAGGGGATGCTGGCGACGAAAAATGCGCCGCCTCCGACGGCCACGCCTTCACCGACACCCGAAAAACCGGGTTTGATCACTCCGCTCAATATCGGAATCGCGATCGCGGTGTTGATTATCATTGCCGTGATCGTGCGGTTGGTTACGCGAGGAAAGGAAGAGCCTACGAGCAGCCGAATCCGATAGAGTAGGGACGCCCCCGCGACGGCGCCCGGGCCTCGCGGCGTGATGTCTCTACCGTAACAAATTTCTTTGACACACCAACGCGCGCGGTTAGCTTTCGGACGCTTTTGCTGGAACGAAGCGGTCCCATGGTCGTTCAAATTGCAAATTTGACGCGGCTTTGGGACTTTTATCTCTCTGGCGGAAAGTGAAACCGGTTCGTCGCTCGGCTCCGCCACGGAGAGGGCGGCGAGCATCAAGATGACGAAGAGCGGCCCATGTAGCTCAGTTGGTAGAGCACGTCCTTGGTAAGGACGAGGTCACCGGTTCAATCCCGGTCATGGGCTCCAGAATGAGCTCGGGACCGGGAGTGAAAATGAAGGAAAAGAGACAGTTTAGTTAACTAGGAGAATTGAAATGGCTAAGGAAGCATTTAAACGCGACAAGCCGCACGTCAATGTCGGCACGATCGGGCACGTGGACCATGGCAAAACCACCCTTACGGCGGCAATGACGATGGTGCTGGCAAAGAAGGGCATGGCCGAAATCCGTGCATACGAATCAATCGATAACGCTCCCGAGGAAAAAGAGCGCGGGATTACGATCAACACTGCGCACGTGGAGTACTCGAGCGACAAACGCCACTACGCTCACGTCGATTGCCCCGGTCACGCGGACTACGTCAAGAACATGATCACGGGCGCAGCGCAGATGGATGGCGCCATCCTGGTCGTCTCTGCCGCAGACGGACCGATGCCACAGACCCGCGAGCACATCCTGCTCGCGCGACAAGTAGGTGTGCCCTCGATTGTCGTGTTCTTGAACAAAGTCGACATGGTAGATGACCCGGAGCTTCTCGACCTCGTCGAGATGGAGGTGCGCGATCTCCTGACCCAATATGAGTTTCCCGGAGATAAGATCCCGATTGTTAAAGGCAGCGCCCTCAAGGCGCTCAATGGCGATGCCGAAGCGCAAAAGCAGGTGCTCGCGCTTGTGGATGCCATTGACGATTATATCCCGGTTCCAGAGCGGCCGGTCGATCAACCGTTTTTGATGCCGATCGAAGACGTGTTCAACATTGAAGGACGCGGCACGGTCGCGACCGGTCGTGTCGAGCGTGGCGTCCTCAAAAAAATGGGGGAAGTCGAGCTCGTCGGAATTCGTCCCACAGCCAAAACGACTGCCACCGACATCGAGATGTTCCGAAAGCTTCTCGATGAAGCGCGCGCGGGCGACAACGTGGGCGTTTTGCTGCGCGGCCTGAAAAAGGAAGAGGTCGAGCGTGGCCAGGTCATCGCCAAGCCCGGGTCGATCACGCCGCATAAGAAATTCAAAGCGGAAGTTTATGTGCTGAGCAAGGAGGAAGGCGGCCGTCACACGCCGTTCTTCACCAATTACCGGCCGCAGTTTTATTTCCGCACCACGGACGTGACCGGAACGGTCAAGCTGCCCGAAGGCGTGGAAATGGTCATGCCCGGAGACAACATCTCGATCGAAGTTGAGCTGATCACGCCGATCGCGATGGAAAAGACGATTCGCTTCGCCATTCGTGAAGGCGGCAAAACCGTCGGCGCGGGTCGCGTCAGCGAAATTTTGGACTAAACTCTCGTCCTAATCGCAGGAGTGAAATTACGCCAGTAGCTCAATTGGTAGAGTAGCGGTCTCCAAAACCGTCGGTTGGGGGTTCGAGTCCCTCCTGGCGTGGTCTTTGGATTTTGATTATCGATGTTTGATTTAGGAATTCAACGCTTCAACGAATCCCATGTTCACAAAGGTAAAAAACTTCTTCAGCGAAGTGAAGGTCGAGCTCCAGAAAGCTTCCTGGCCGTGGGAACCCAAGGAAAAAGGAATCCGCCGTTACAAAGAGCTCACTGACTCAACCATGGTCGTCATCATCGCGATGTTGTTGCTCGGCGGTTACGTTGCCCTATTCGATTTCGTTCTCGTGAACTTCGTCCACTTTTTCACCCGATTGCACTGATTTATGGCGCAAACACTCGCAGGCAAAGACCAATGGTTCGTCGTGCACGTCCTTTCCGGACAGGAAAACAAAGTGCGCGAGAACATCATGAAGCGCGTCAAGACCGAGGAGATGAGCGACTTGATTTACGAAGTGCTCGTCCCGACGGAGCGCGTCTCAGAAATTAAGAAGGGAAAAAAGAGTGAGACGACCCGGAAGTTTTTCCCCGGCTATCTGATCGTCAACATGCATCTGCTCGATGAAAACAATCAACTGGTCGGCCGGACCTGGTATTTTATTCGTGACACACCCGGTGTAATTGGTTTTGCCGGGACAAAAGACAAGCCGATTCCAATGCGACAATCGGAAGTGGACAATATGCTCGCGCAGATGAAGGAGCGCGAAGAGAAAGTGAAACCGAAAGTTTCATTCGAAGTTGGCGAAACGGTGAAAGTCGCCGACGGCCCATTCCAAAACCAAAACGGGATCGTCGAAGAAATCGATCCGGAACGCGGCAAACTCCGCGTCTCCGTCACCATTTTTGGCCGGGCTACACCGGTCGAATTAGAATACTGGCAGGTCGAACGCGGATAAAATCGACAACCGCTCAATTCTCAACTAGCAACTCTCAGCTCTTACAATGGCCAAAGAAGTCGTAGCTCAAATAAAACTGCAGATTCCCGCTGGTCAGGCGAACCCGGCGCCGCCAGTTGGCACCGCGCTCGGGCCGCGCGGCGTGAACATCATGGCGTTCTGCAAGGAGTTTAACGCCGCCACTCAGAAACAAGCTGGCGACATTCTGCCGGTCGTCATCACCGTCTTTAAGGACAAGTCGTTTACCTTCATCACCAAGAGTCCGCCCGCTGCTGTTCTTTTGAAAAAAGCGGCAAACATCGCAGCCGGATCAAAAGAGCCGAACAAAACCAAGGTCGGCAAAGTCACGCGCAAACAAGTCATGGACATCGTGACCACGAAACGCAAAGACCTGAATGCGCGCACCGATGAAGCCGGGTTCAAGATCATCGCCGGCACCGCCCGTCAAATGGGCCTTGAGATTGTCGAGTAAATCAACCGTGGATTTCGCGGATTGGGGAGCATAGGCCGCTAGTGTTCTGGCCGAAAGCCTCTTGCTCACAATCGACGAAGACCATCTTTCGGCGGTTAGGCATCTTGCCTGACTCGGCAGCCGGGCTTCGAGCCTGGCGTCTTTTATTCGACAAGCAAGATGCTGTTGGCCCGGACAGGCTGGAAGCCTATCTTCCATCCACTCCTAAATACTCCCAGCGCTGCAGGGCGATCGGGACATTGCCGTTTTTCCAGAGGAAATCGTGGAAGACCCGGAGGTTGAATTTTTCTCCCTGCTGGATTCGTGCTTCGGCTAGAAATTTCACGATCTGGAGTTTGCCGATCTGATAGGTGATCGCCTGGCCGGGGCCGGTGGAGAAAGCAATTGCTTCCTGGCGCGCAGTGTTTGCGTCCATCGGGACTTTCTCCTGCAAATATTTCGCGGCTTGCTCGAGGGTAAACTCACCGAGCGCGAGTTTCACGTCTACTTCCACGCGCAGCGCGCGCAGGCGCATGAAATTGTAAATGATCTCGCGCGTGTGCGGGCTGTCGTCGAACAATCCAGCCTGGAGCATCATTTCCTCCGCGTAAAAGCCGATTCCTTCGTTCGCGCCCGAGTCGTAGTAATGCCGGCGGATCGGGTCTTCGTGTTTCCAGGAAAGACAAAGCTGAAAATAATGGCCGGGAATTCCCTCGTGAACGATGATCGGTCGCGGATCTTCCGCAGTCGCGCGCCAGAAGTAACCAAGATGCTCTGATAGTGGATCGACGTAGCGGATACAGTTGTCTTTGATTCGCGCCGGCGAAGTGAAATCGTCCGTTTCCCCGAATCCTTCGAGCGCGCGCAAATACGGTGGCATTGGGCGCAACGTGTAGTGCTGGACCCAATTTGGGACGGTGAGGATGCCGTGTTTGTCCAGGAATTCTCGGATCGACAATTCCTTCGCCGCTGCGTCTTTTATCCAACTGTCGGTGTTCGCCGCCAACTTCACCGGCGGCACGTTTCGGTTTCGTTCCTTTTCAAATGTTTCAAACGCGACCGCGCGATCCCATTCCTGCCGACCCATCGCGAGAAGTTCCTCCGGGGAATACGGCATTAACGCGACGTTGTTGAGAAAAAAGACGTAGGCGTCGCGACCAAGTGCCGTTTCGTTGGGCAACAACGGCAATTTCTCCTGAAGCCGTTTCCGAAATTTCTCGAACGCGTCGGCTGCGCGATTGGTTGCACTGTTAAACTCCTCTTCTTTGAGAGTTGTCGATCTTACCAACGCTGTTGCCGTTTTTTGCAGCCGTTCGCGCACGCCGTCGAGCGCTTGAATTGCAACGGTTGCGAACGGCGCCGGCGGCTTGTCGAGGTTCTCCTCGCCCTGTTGCAGGATTGGCGGAATATTTTGGATCCGTGTGAGAATCTCCTGGCTGCGCGCTGCATCATACGGTCCCGATACAGTGAGCGCTTCGACCACCGGCGTCAGTGTTTGCGCGATGTAGAAGTTGGGATCGCGGTTCCAGCGCGGATTGACGTCCAATTCCCACTGCACCCGCGCCAAAGCAGAACCGATCAGGCGATAATCAACTTGTTTCGGAAGGGGCCAACCCTTGACGTCGATCTTCTTCCAGCGCGCTGCGAACTCAGCAAGATCTTTGCGCTGCTTGTCGATGGCAGCTGCCGACCAATCGCGAGTTCCGCCCGGGCGTTCGATCCGATTTACGTCATCGCCTGTAAATGGCGCATGCTTAGCGCGCCACGTCCAAAAATCGCCAGCGAGTTTGTCGAGAGCTTCCGTTTCCAGGTTCTGCGCCGGCTTTTGTGAGCATGCGCAACTCAACACGAGCACGACCGAAATTAGCGCAGCCCAGGAATTCCTCATCGTTCACGTCCCTAGTCCGCAGTTTTGCGGACTGTGATTAGTTCGACCTTATCGCGCATTGGAATCTTTACGCCCCAGCGAAGATCATAGTCCGCTGTGCCTAGAGGAGGTTCTTTCGGAGAATGCGATGTGGCAGGGGGCGGCGTTTGCGCGAACAATGCCAGCACAGCGGAGGTGATAACGAGAGCGAGCAAAACGGCGCAGCCGAGCGGCGGAGTTTTCATCCGCTGCGATTGAATCGAAGCGTTCGACCTGAAACAAGGACGTTCTTTCTTGCCATTAACGGGGATAATTCCTAAACGGACAAGATGCCAATCGCGCCTCGTCCCTATTATCTTGCCGTCATTGTAATACTTTTGTTTTCGGCCCTTGCAGCCGACGCTGCTGATCAAAGCATCGTCTTGAAAGCGGCGCGGATGTTCGATGGAAAATCGAAATCGCTTATCCCGAACGGCGTTGTCCTCGTGCAGGGCGACAAGATTGTCGATGTTGGAAGCACCGTTACGATTCCGAGCGACGCGAAAGTGATCGATCTTGGCGATATGACGCTTTCGCCAGGATTCATGGACGCGCACACCCATCTCACTCTCGATTTTACCGGCAATTTTAATGAGAGGCGTCTGAAAGAATTACAAACCAATGTTTCAGAGATGACGTTGATGGCGATTTCGTATGCGCGCGCGACGCTCGAAGCGGGTTTCACGACGGTGCGCGATCTTGGCAGCCGTTTTGTCAGCAGTCCGGAATTTGTCGATGTTGCGCTGCGCAATGCAATCAATCACGGAATCACTCCGGGCCCGCACATGCTCGTTGCGACCAAAGGCATCGGCGCGACCGGTGGCCACTTCGATGCGACCGGCGGTTATCGTGACAAACTTTTCGGACGCGAACCGGACCCAAGTGAAGGCATCGCCGATGGTCCCGACGAAATTCGCAAAGCAGTCCGATTTGAAGTGAAGAACGGCGCGAATGTGATTAAAGCTGCAGTCTCTGGCGGGGTCCTCTCCCTCGCCGATGAAGTGGACACTCCGCAGTTCACGCCCGCGGAAATGGCGGCGCTGGTCGATGAGTCACATCGTCTGCGCAAAAAAGTGGCGGTACATTGTCACGGCGACCAGGCCGCGCGCGAAGCAATCGAAGCGGGTGTGGACTCCATCGAGCACGGTTCGTTTATGAAAACGGAGACGCTGCAATTAATGAGAACGAAAGGCATTTATCTCGTACCCACGTTGATGGCGACGGAATACATCATGAGCAAGATCGACAGTTATCCGCCAGCGTTGCAGGCAAAAGCGAGAGCGGCAGGCGCGGCGCGCTCAGAAATGTTTCGTAATGCTGTGAAGATCGGCGTGAAGATTGCGCTCGGGACGGACGCGGGAGTTTTTCCGCACGGCGACAACGCGAAAGAATTTGCGTTGATGGTAGGTCTGGGCATGCAACCGATCGATGCATTAAGAAGTGGAACTTCGAATGACGCGGATTTGTTAGGCATCGGGCAAGCCGTTGGCACACTTGAAAAAGGAAAACGTGCCGACATTGTCGCGATGCCTGGCGATCCCACAGCTGACATTACCGCGACGGAGCGCATTTCATTCGTCATGAAGGACGGCAAGATCATTCGCAACGGTCCGGCCACTCCACGAACAGCCGCCGTGCGGGATGACGACCTAGATCTGCCCGCCGATTAACAAAGACGCGTGCGGGATAAGATCTCGCGCTCGGATTTGCGGCCGAATTGGTGGCACCGCTCGCCTGCGTTCGTGGATAAGCGACGGTGCGCTGGCGTGATGGGATGAAGGTGGCTTTGACAATGCCAAGAATGCCGTTAGTTTCGACGTCCCGCCGCTTTATTAAACGGCCTGACTTTAAAAGCAGGAGCCCCGCCATTCCTAGCCAATGGCACGGCATTTGAACTGCACCAAACCATGCAAAGAAATCGAAGTAAGCGCTATCGCACCGCCGTCGGTCAGGTCGATCGCACCAAGGCTTACAATCTTCCCGACGCTGTTTCGGCATTGAAGAAAATGCCCGCGACTAAGTTCGATCAAACAGTGACGGTTTCATTCCGGCTCGGCGTTGACCCGAAACAATCTGACCAAATGGTCCGCGGGACCTGCCCGCTGCCACATGGTAGCGGCAAACAGGTGCGCGTGCTTGTTTTCGCGGAGGGCCAAGCAGCGAAAGCAGCCAAGGACGTAGGCGCAGAATTTGTCGGTATGAAAGACATGATTCAAAAATGTCAGGAGGGTTTTCAAGATTTTGATGTGGCGATCGCCACGCCCGCGGCAATGGCGGAAGTTCGAAAACTGGGAAAGGTACTTGGGCCGCGTGGATTAATGCCAAATCCCAAGGCGGGGACGGTAGCCGACGACACGGCGAAGGCGGTGCAGGAGGTGAAGGCCGGGCGTGTCGAATTTAAACTCGACAAAAATGGGAATGTCGCGGTGCCCGTTGGAAAATTTTCGTTTGAAGAGAAAGCGCTCGTCGAAAATGGGAACGCGGTGATCGAGGCGGTTGTGCGGGCGCGGCCGGCCACGGCAAAAGGGCAGTACTTGGAAGGCGTGACGATCAGTGCGACGATGTCGCCAGGAGTACACGTCGATCCAGCGCCGTATGTGCGTGGGTAACCAAATCGACAACCTTAGATCGATACCATGAGACCAGAGAAAGCCAGTGTCGTTTCCGATCTTTCGGAGAAATTGAAACGCTCGCCTTTTGTGCTGGTAACCGATTACCAGCGCATGAAGGTCGGCGATTTCGGCGAATTGCGGAACCGACTCGCGCCAGCGGGCGCGGAAGTCCACGTCGTGAAAAATAATTTCCTCAAACGCGCGATGACCGATTCTGGTTTTCCGGACGTAGGCGACAAGCTGGTCGGCCAGACCGCAGTGGTAACGGGCGAAAAAGATATGGCGCCGGTTGCGAAAATTTTTAAGACGTTCGCGGCGGAGTTTAAAATTGCCGCGCTTAAGATCGGTTTTGTCGATCGAACCGTTCTTTCCACGGCGGAATTGGAAACACTCGCTGACCTGCCGCCGCGCGCAGTTTTGCAGGCGCAATTGCTGGGACTGCTCTTGTCTCCGGCGACGCGCCTCGTCCGTTTGTTGAATGAACCAGGCTCCGCGCTCGCGCGCCTGTTGAAGGCGAAATCAGAGAAGGAGGGTGCGTCCGCACAAGCGGCGACATAAGAAATTTCCTCCCGCGGTGGCGGGAGGGAAGTGAAGCGAAACTGTCCGGGCCGATGGCTGTCGGCCTTAATTCTCCGAAAGCTTTCGGAGGCGGCGAACCGAGGAAAAGAAAATGGCAGATACAGATAAATTGGTGGACCAACTCAGTGGCCTGACCGTTCTCGAGGTTGCTGGATTGGTGAAACAACTCGAAGAAAAATGGGGCGTGAGTGCGGCTGCTCCCGTGGCGGCGGCGGCCGGTCCTGCAGCAGCCGGCCCGGGCGGAGGTGCAGCAGCGGCGCCAGCCGAAGAAAAAAGCACATTCGAAGTTGTCCTAACGGAAATGGGCTCGAATAAGATTGCCGTAATTAAAGAAGTCCGCGGCGCTGTGCCCGGACTCGGGTTGGCGGAGGCCAAGGCGCTCGTTGAAGGAGCTCCCAAGACAGTTAAGGAAGGCGTGACCAAGCAGGAAGCCGAGGAGATAAAGAAAAAGATCGAGGCGGCTGGGGCGAAGGTCGAAATCAAATAATTGGTTTTTCCCGGCGGCCGTCGCATAAAATGTCTTGCGCGGCGGCCGTTTTCGCCTAGGTTCAGGTTTCGTTAGAGATAGGCAGACTTATTTTTAACCCGGCACTCGACGGCAAGATACAAGATTGGCAACAGAACAGTGGAGGTCGATTTGACAAGCCGCTGTTTTGGAGCCATTGTTGCGCCCCTCACCCGTCGCTGATCCCGTAAAATCTTGCCCGTGTCGGCCACTATTTGGGGTGGCCGCTGCGAGGTTCAACTCTTGGTCTAGTCATTATGTCGGAACGTATTTACTTCGGAAGCATTAAGGAAGGCATCGAGCCACCGAATCTGATTGAGGTTCAGCTCAATTCATACGTTGATTTTCTCCAGAAAGACCTCCCATTTTCCAAACGGAAAAATCACGGACTGCAAGCGGTTTTCAAAGAGGTCTTTCCGATCGAAAGCTACGATGAGAAAGCGGTACTCGATTTTAGTCATTACGACATTGGCGAACCAAAGTTGACCGCGCTGGAGGCGCAGCGCGAAGGCCAAACTTACAGCGCTCCACTGCACGTCACTTTCCAATTACGCGAGGAAAAGGGGACGAAGGAAGAGAAAGTTTACATGGGCGAAATCCCGCTCATGACGCCGCAGGGCACCTTTGTGATCAATGGTGCGGAGCGTGTCGTAGTCAGCCAACTGCATCGCTCTCCGGGGATCGCTTTTGAGTCCACGATCCATCTTAACGGAAAAGTGCTCTACAGCTTTCGCATAATTCCAGACCGGGGTTCCTGGATTGAGGTTCAATTCGATACGGCCGATCTCCTTTATATCTATCTCGATCGCCGCAAGCGCCGCCGTAAATTTCTCGCCACTACTTTCCTGCGTGCGCTTGGCTACGGCCCCGACGAAGAAGTCATTAAACTTTTTTACAACATTGAGAATCTTAAGCTGAGCGACAAGCTCGACGAAGAGAAGCTGGCCACCAAAGTGCTCACCGCGGAAATCCGCGATGGCGAGGTTACCGTGGCGCGCGCGTTCGAGCCTCTCACTCTGGCGACAGTCCGCCAGATCATGGCACTCAAGGTTCACGAGGTGAAAGTGATCGATATTTCGCACGATGACACGGTCGTGAAGGCGCTTAGGAAAGATCCGGCGCACGACCAGGAAGAAGCGCTCAAGGATATTTACCGCCGTCTTCGCCCGGGCGATCCGCCGACTGTGGCAAATGCTCGCGCCTTGCTTAAGAGGCTATTTTTCGATCCAAAAAAATATGATCTTGGACGCGTCGGCCGCTACAAAATCAATCAGAAACTTGGAATTAACGTCGATTCGAGTGAGCGTATTTTAACCGACAAAGATTTTATCGCGGCAATCAAGTATTTGATCAATCTGCGCCGGGGCGAAGGCACGCTTGACGACATCGATCATTTGGGGAGTCGTCGCGTCCGCACGGTGGGCGAATTACTAGCCAATCAATGTCGCGTCGGTCTGGCTCGCACCGAACGTTTGGTCAAAGAGCGCATGACGCTGTTCGACATCAACGTGGACGGGATGACACCCCAAAAGCTGATCAATCCCAAGGCGCTGAGCGCGGTAATCCGCGATTTCTTTGGCCGATCGCAGCTTTCCCAATTCATGGATCAAACAAATCCGCTGGCGGAATTGACCCACAAACGTCGCTTGTCCGCGCTCGGGCCCGGGGGTCTCAGCCGTGAACGCGCGGGATTCGAGGTCCGCGACGTTCATCCGTCGCACTACGGCCGTATTTGTCCGATCGAGACACCGGAGGGCCCGAACATCGGTTTAATTAGTTCGATGAGCACCTTCGCGCGCATCAATGAATTCGGTTTTATCGAGACACCCTATCGCAAAGTGGAAAAGGGTCGCGTGACGGATCAAATTGATTATCTCACCGGCGACCGCGAAGAGAACTTTCTCGTCGCACAGGCGAATGCGCCGATAGACGGGCGAGGACATTTCACGGGGGAAAAGGTTTCGGTGCGCTATCGCGGCGACTTCCTCGAAGTCGATCCGTCGAAGGTGCATTACATGGACGTATCGCCGAAGCAGCTTGTTTCAGTGGCAGCAGGCCTGATCCCATTCCTCGAGCACGACGATGCAAACCGCGCGCTCATGGGCTCTAACATGCAACGACAGGGCGTGCCGCTGATTGTGTCCGAGGCGCCGCTGGTGGGCACCGGCTTGGAGGAGAAAGTAGCACGCGATTCGCACGCCGTTGTCCTCGCAGCTGACAGCGGAAAGGTCGCCTCCGTTACGGCAAACCAAATCGTCGTCACCAAGGATGGGCATCTCCCGGAGAGCAAAAAGAAATTAAAGACCGACACAGAGGCGGGGATTCACGTTTACGAGCTGCGGAAATTTATGCGCTCAAACGCCGGCACCTGTGTGAATCAGAAACCAATCGTTCACAAAGGCCAGCATGTGAAACGCGGGCAAGTCATTGCCGATGGTCCAAACACCGATCAGGGCGAACTCGCGCTCGGCCGGAATGTGCTTGTGGCGTTCATGCCTTGGAACGGGTACAACTTTGAAGACGCCATCATGATTTCGGAGAAGGTCGTGAAGGAGGATATTTATACTTCCATTCACATTGATGAATTCGAGATCGGGGCGCGCGACACGAAGCTGGGACCGGAAGAAATTACGCGTGACATTCCAAATGTTAGTGAGGAGGCCTTGCGGAATCTCGGTCCCGATGGGGTAGTGCGGGTCGGCGCCGAAGTGAAACCGGGCGACATTCTCGTCGGTAAAATTACGCCGAAGAGCGAAACCGAGTTGGCGCCGGAAGAACGTCTCCTCCGAGCGATTTTTGGCGAAAAAGCCGCCGACGTAAAAGATACTTCGCTCACCGTTCCGTCTGGCACTTATGGCATTGTGATGGATGTAAAGGTTTCATCGCGTCGCGAAGTTTCCCGAGAAAAACTCACGCCGACCGAGACAAAACGGCAACTCAAGACGATCAACGAAGAACATAAACGCAAGAAAGACGAGCTGACTGAGCAACTTACGGACTCGCTTTCGAATATTCTACTGGGTGAAAAAATCCCGCTTGATGTTGTCAACGCCGAGACCGGCGAAATCATTATTCCGGCTAATCGCAAGATTACCAAAACATTATTGCGGAAGCTCGCGATCGTTCACGATCACATCGAGATTGATCCGAGTCCGATTCGTAACAAGATCCGTGAGATCATCGGCTCGTACGAGCACAAGTTCGGGGAGCTGGAGATCGAGCGCGAGCGTTCGATGGATCGAGTAGAGAGTGGCGACGACATCGATCCCGGCATCATCAAGCAGGTCAAAGTTTATATCGCGAGCAAGCGCAAGCTGAGCGTCGGAGATAAGATGGCTGGTCGCCACGGAAATAAAGGCGTCGTCGCCCGCATCGTTCCTGAAGAAGATATGCCCTTCTTGGCAGATGGAACGCCAGTAGAGATCGTGCTGAATCCGCTTGGTGTCCCGAGCCGCATGAATGTTGGTCAGGTCTTGGAGACCCATCTCGGCGTCGCTGCAAAGGCACTCGGATTCAGAGTGGCGACTCCAGTGTTCGACGGAATCGCGGAGAAAAAGATCCGAGATTATCTGCACGACGCCAAGAAGAAGGAAGGCTTCTCTTGGGTGCAGGAAACCGGTAAAGCGCGGCTTTTTGATGGACGTACCGGAGACGCCTTCGATCAAGAAGTCGTGGTTGGTTACATTTACATGATGAAGCTTGGCCATTTGGTCGCGGACAAGATCCACGCTCGCGCGGTCGGCCCATACTCACTCGTCACGCAGCAGCCACTCGGCGGTAAGGCGCAGTACGGCGGTCAGCGTTTCGGAGAAATGGAAGTCTGGGCTCTGGAGGCTTATGGCGCGGCTTACACCTTGCAGGAATTGCTCACGGTCAAATCCGATGATGTGCAAGGCCGAACCCGCATCTACGAATCAATCGTCAAGGGCGATAACTCGCTCGAAGCCGGCACTCCCGAATCTTTCAACGTGCTCATCAAAGAAATGCAAAGCCTCGGCCTCGACATCAAGGTCGGCGGGCGGGCGCCGAGCAGCTTTCTTGAGAACGTCGCATAATTTTACATCGACAATCATCTTAGATAAATCATGAACGAACATTCTTGGCGTGAGTTAGTGGGGGAAGAGCGTCCCGTCGGTTTTGATCAAGTCGCGATCGGCGTCGCGTCGAGCGACACGATGCGCTCGTGGAGCAAAGGCGAAGTCAAAAACCCGGAGACCATCAATTACCGCACCTTCAAACCGGAAAAGGGCGGGCTTTTCTGCGAGCGAATCTTTGGTCCAACGCGCGATTGGGAGTGCTCGTGCGGAAAATACAAGCGTATCAAACATAAAGGCGTGATTTGCGACCGCTGCGGTGTCGAAGTCACGCTCGCACGCGTTCGCCGGGAACGCATGGGCCATATCGAACTGGCGGTGCCCGTTTCGCATATTTGGTTTTACAAATGCATGCCTTCGCGACTCGGACTCATGCTCGACATGAGCGCGCGGCAGCTCGAGCGCGTGATTTACTACGAGGACTACATCGTCATTGATCCGGGCAAGACTCCATTGCAGAAAACGCAGCTTCTAAACGAAGTCGAATATCGTGAGGCGCAAGAGCAATACGGTGAGGATTTCGTTGCCGGTATGGGTGCCGAAGCGGTGAAGAAACTTCTCGCCGAGATCGATCTTAACAAGCTCAACAAGGAGCTGGAGAAGGCGATGGGCGCGACGAAGAGCAAACAGATTCGCAAGAAGCTGGCGAAACGCCTCAAGCTCGTCCAAGGATTCCAAAATTCACACGCGCGCCCCGAGTGGATGGTTCTCGATGTGTTGCCGGTCATCCCCCCGGATTTGCGTCCGCTCGTTCCGCTCGAAGGCGGGCGTTTTGCGACTTCGGATCTGAATGATCTTTATCGTCGGGTTATTAACCGCAACAACCGCCTCAAAAATCTGCTCCTACTCAAAACCCCGGATGTTATCATTCGCAACGAAAAACGAATGTTGCAGGAAGCCGTCGACGCTTTGTTCGACAATGGCCGGCACGGCCGCGCGGTTACGGGCGCAGGCAATCGACCCCTAAAGTCGTTGAGCGACATGCTCAAAGGCAAAGGTGGACGTTTTCGTCAAAACTTGCTCGGCAAGCGTGTCGATTACTCCGGCCGCTCCGTTATCGTCATTGGTCCCGAGCTGAAACTTCACCAGTGCGGTCTGCCGAAGAAGATGGCGCTTGTTCTTTTCGAGCCTTTTATCATCCGTCGGCTCAAAGACCTCGGTTATGTCCATACCGTGCGGAGCGCGAAGAAAATGATCGAGCGCCAGACACCGGAAGTTTGGGACATTCTGGAGGAAGTGACCAAAGGTCATCCGGTCTTGCTCAATCGCGCGCCGACCCTGCATCGTTTGTCGATCCAGGCCTTCGAGCCGCAATTGATCGAAGGCGAAGCCATCCGCATCCATCCGCTGGTCTGCACCGCTTACAATGCGGATTTCGACGGCGATCAGATGGCCGTGCACGTGCCGCTCTCGGTTGAAGCGCAAATGGAAGCGCGCATGCTTATGCTCGCCCCGAATAATATTTTCTCTCCCTCAAGTGGTAAGCCAATTACGACGCCGTCCCAGGATATCACACTCGGCTGCTATTATCTCACGCAAAATCCGCGGCGAGCGGCTGGAAGTGATGCCGACGGACGTCTTCCACTGTTTTCTGATGCAATCGAAGTGGAATTTGCCATGGCCGAAGGAAGCATTCGGACGCACGATCGCATCCGGATCAAGAATCCCGACCATGGCCAGCAAACGACCTTTGGAAATGCCGACGTAAAGATCATCGAGACCACGGCGGGCCGCGTCATCTTCAACCAGATTTGGCCAAAACAGCTAGGATTTTTCAACAAGGCCGCCGGCAAGAAACAACTTAGCGATATTATCTGGCGATGTTACCAAATTGCTGGTCCGGCCGAAACGGTCGCGACGTTGGATAAATTGAAAGAACTCGGTTTTGCCGAAGCGACCAAAGCCGGCATCTCGATTGGGATTTCGGACATGATCATTCCGAAAGAGAAACAGACCGAGCTCGAAAACGCTTACAAACAAATCCGGCAGGTTGAGCAGCAATACCGCAAAGGCATTATCACCGATGGCGAGCGTTACAATAAGATCATCGACATCTGGACGCACGCCGGCGATGAGATTTCCAGCGTAATGTTTCGCACCCTCGAACACAACGAGGGACGTAAGGAACTCAATCCTGTCTACTTGATGGTCGATTCCGGTTCGCGCGGCAACCGGCAACAGGTGCGGCAGCTTGCCGGTATGCGTGGATTGATGGCAAAACCCTCGGGAGAAATTATCGAGCGCCCGATTACGTCGAACTTCCGCGAGGGTCTAAGCGTGCTCGAGTACTTCATCTCCACCCATGGCGCGCGCAAAGGTCTCGCCGATACGGCGCTCAAGACAGCGGATTCTGGTTATCTTACTCGGAAACTAGTGGACGCGTCGCAGGACGTGATCATTAACGAAGAGGATTGCGGCACAGTAAATGGGATTGTCGTGCGCTCAATTTATGAGGGCGACGAGGAAGTAGTCGATCTTGCCCAGCGCATCATCGGGCGCGTGAGCTGCGAAACCATCGCGGATCCAGTGGAGAAGCGGAAAAAAATCGTCAAGGCGAACCAGTTGATTGATGAAAAGATCGCCGCGGAGCTTCAGCGCGTCGGTGTGGAAAGCTTGAAGATCCGCTCAGTGCTTACTTGCGAATGCGGCCGCGGCGTCTGTGCAATGTGTTATGGACGTAATCTTGCAACGGGCCAGTTCGTCAAACTTGGCGAAGCGGTGGGTATCATTGCGGCGCAATCAATCGGCGAGCCTGGAACGCAATTGACGATGCGGACATTCCACATCGGCGGCACAGCCAGCCAAACTTTCAAGCAACCGATTATCAAAGCGAAAAACGATGGCAGCGTTCGCTTTAACGACCTGCGAACTGTGCAGGCACTCGACGGTAGCTGGATCGTTTTGAATAAGAATGGCTCAATCAGCGTGCACAACGCGGAGGGCCGCGAACTCGAGAGTTATAACGTGGTTATTGGCTCAATGATCTCCAAAGACGACGGAGCGTCAGTTAAGAAAGGCGAGACTTTCGTGCAGTGGGATCCGTACAACGTGCCGATTCTCACCGACAAGGGCGGCAAGATCGAATTCCGCGATATGATCGCTGGTGTAACGATCAAGCGTGATGTCGATGAAGCGACCGGCCTCATGGGCACGGTAATCATCGAGCATAAAGAAGACTTACATCCGCAGATTGTCATCATGGGTGACAAGAAGGAAGTGCTCGCGAGTTATTCCATCCCCGCGGGCGCGCACGTGATCGTTGAAGAAGGACAGAAAGTGCGCGCAGGCGCGTTGCTCGCAAAAACGCCGCGGAAAGTTGCGAAGACGAAGGACATCACTGGTGGTCTTCCGCGCGTAGCCGAATTGTTCGAAGCGCGTCGACCGAAGGACGCGGCTGAGATTGCCAAGATCGATGGAATAGTCGAGATGGGCGGAACCGTTCGCGGAAAGCGACGGCTCATTTTGAAGGATGACACCGGATCCGAGGAAGAACATCTCATCCCTCTCACGAAACATATCATCGTCTTCAAAGGAGACTTCGTGAAGAAAGGTCAGCAGCTCACCGAAGGTCCAGTTGTGCCTCATGAAATCCTCGAAGTTTGCGGGCCGCAGGACCTGCAGGAACATTTGGTCAATGAAGTGCAGGAAGTCTATCGTCTACAAGGCGTGGAGATCAACGACAAACACATCGAGATCATCGTGCGCCAGATGTTGCGCAAGGTGAAGATCACCGATCCCGGCGATACTTCGTTGCTTTGGGGCGATCAAGTCGATCGGCTCGATTTTGAAGCAGAGAATCAGCGCGTGGTTGAACAAGGTGGGAAACCGGCTGAAGCCACGCCTGTGCTTCTCGGCATCACGAAAGCTTCGCTCGAAACCGATAGTTTTATCTCGGCCGCGTCTTTCCAGGATACAACCCGCGTGCTCACCGAGGCGGCGACACTTGGTAAAGTCGATCGTCTTCGCGGGTTCAAAGAGAATGTCATCATGGGTCATTTGATTCCTGCAGGCACGGGTTTCCCTCAGCACCGCGAAATCAAGCTTGTCGAACTCGGCGAACAGATCGATGCGCCTGTCATAGAAGAAGCCGAGGCGCAGCCAGCCATCGGGTAAGTGCTGCTTGTCATTCCGGGCGAAGTCGAGGAATCTCTTCCTGTCTTTCGACTGGGAGAGACTCTGTAGAGCCTACTGATAATCGGGTCCGCGATTTTCGTCGGCTCCGCTGAGCCTTGCCTTACCGAAGGGCTTATGTCGATTGTGACCAAAACCGGGGATAAAGGCGAGACCGCGCTCATGTACGGTCGGCGCGTTTCCAAAAGCAATCCGCGTGTGGATGCCTATGGTTGCGTTGACGAACTGAACGCTGCGCTAGGTCTCGCGCGCGCGTTTTCTGAAAACCCATTCATTTCCGAACAGATTCTCTCGGTACAAAAGGATTTGATCGTCGTGATGGGCGAACTCGCGACCGCGCGTGAAGACATCGATCGCTACGTGAAGGACGAATTCAAACTAACGGACGCCGAAATGATCGATCGCATCGGTGGGGTAATTGTCGATCTGGAAAAAGACAAATCGCTGTATCCGAGAGATTGGGTAATCCCCGGTAGAACGGTTGTTTCCGCGGCACTCGACTTAGCGAGAACAACTTGCCGGCGCGCCGAGCGGCGCGTCGCCGTGTTTATTGCCAATGAAAAAGATTTTAACCCGGAGATTTTGCGCTATCTCAACCGCCTCTCTGATCTGTGCTGGGTATTGGCGCGTTACGCGGAGCGGTCGTCGCACAGATAACACGCATCTAGTTACCATCGCCGCGATGGAAAATGAATTTGCCATAAACATGGGGCATAGCATATTAACTGCCCGCCGTGCCGCTCGGCCGGCGCGATTTTTTTATGGCTGATACACCAGAATTAGTGCCTGAGCTTCTTGAGGCTGGGGTCCACTTTGGACACCAGACCAAGCGCTGGAATCCGAAGATGAAGCCGTTTATCTTTGAGCAGCGGAATCAAATTTATATCATCAATCTCGATGAAACCGTGCAGCAATTGCATCGCGCGACCGAATTTTTGCAGGAGGTGACGCGTCGCCGCGGGAAAATCTTGTTTGTCGGCTGTAAGAAGCAGGCGCAAGAAGCAGTGAAAGAAGCGGCCCTGGCTTGCGGACAATTCTACGTCAATCAGCGCTGGCTTGGCGGCACTCTGACGAATCTCTCGACTATTCGTAAGAGCATTGGCCGGTTGAAATACATCGAACAGATCGAGCAATCGCCGGAATACAAAAAGATGGGAAAACAGGAATTGGCTGCGCTGAATCGAGAGGCGGCGAAACTCCGGCGCAATCTGGATGGAATAATCGAGATGTCGCAGTTGCCGGATGCATTGGTCGTGATCGACACCACACGCGAACAAAATGCGGTCAACGAGGCGCGACGTCTTGGCATTCCAGTCGTCGCGATCGTCGATACCAATGCGGATCCCGAGTTGGTCGATTATCCAATCGCAGGAAACGACGATGCAATTCGTGCTATTCGCGTGATTCTGCAAAAGCTGGTGGACGCCATTGTTTCGGCAAGCAGTGAAACTCGAGTCCGCGAACAGGTCGAAATGGCGGGCGTGTCTGCGTAGGAAAATGTGGAGAACCGTTGGTTGAGAGTTGAGAGATTCAACTCGACGCCGCGAGCCAACGCTTCAACGGTTTAACACTTCAACGATTCAATGCTTCGTTTTATGGAAATCGGCCCTCAGCTCGTGAAACAACTGCGCGAAAAAACCAACGCCGGTTTTATGGATTGTAAGCGCGCTCTGGCCGAAGGTGGCGGAGATCTCGAAAAAGCGGAGGCAATTTTGCGGATGAAAGGCATCGCCAGCGCTGGCAAAAAAGCCTCGCGCGCGACGAAAGAGGGCATTGTCGCTTCTTACATTCATCTGCAAGGGAAAGTTGGCGTGCTCGTGGAAGTAAATTGCGAGACCGACTTTGTGGCTAGGAACGAGAATTTCCGCGATTTCGTAAAAGACATCACGTTACACATTGCCGCGGCGCATCCGCTCTACGTAAGCCGGGAACAGGTGCCATCGAAGATGATCAACGCGGAACGCGCCATTTACGAGGCGCAGGTGAAAGGCAAACCGGCGAACGTGGTCAGTAAGATTGTTGAAGGCAAGCTCGACAAGTTTTACAGCACTGTCTGTTTGCTCGAACAGGGTTTTATCAAAAATCCCGATCAAACGATTAAGGAACTCCTGAACGCAAAAATCGCGGAGCTTGGCGAAAACATTTTGATTCGACGTTTTACTCGCTACCTGGTGGGAGAGCCAATTCCTGCACAAGTTTAGCAAGCTTCAACGTTGAAATCGGAGCGGCCGTCTATCACCGTTGCTTGGTCGATTGAGGCTGATGCTCGCGGAGCGCCGCTACCAAGAATTTAATGGGACTGAGAACTTACAAAGCGAAGCGTGATTTCAGGCGCACGTCCGAGCCGAAAGGGGGCAAGCCGAAGCCCAAGGGGGTGAAAGGCGCATCGCGCTTCGTCATTCAAAAACACGACGCCAGCCGTTTGCATTATGACTTCCGTTTGGAGATGGAAGGCGTTTTGAAATCCTGGGCCGTACCGAAAGGGCTTCCCTGGGGCCAAGGTGAAAAACATCTCGCCGTGGAAGTCGAAGATCATCCTATCGAATACGAAAACTTTGAGGGCGTGATCCCAAAGGGAAATTATGGCGGTGGTACGGTTATGGTCTGGGACCACGGAACATATTACGTTTACGGCGAACAGCCTTCTCAATCGCTGCGCGAGGGCAAATTACATCTGCTGCTCGACGGAAGGAAAGCGAAGGGGGAATGGACGCTCGTTCGAATTCGCAGCGATTCGCAGAAGAATCAATGGCTGCTTCTGAAAACTGGGACAAGCGTGCGTCCGCCTTCCAAAAAGCTCGAAGATCAATCGGCGAAAACCGGCCGCACAATGAAACAGATCGCAAGAGATCGCGATGCTGAATGGGAATCTGACCGCGACGAACCTGCGAAGGAATCTACATCCGGTGCAAGGTCGATACTGCGCACGCGCATCAAAGCCGCACTTAAAAAAAAAGAGGTAGGGCCGGACGGCTCATCGCACCGTAAAGACGGCGGACGGACCGGCGTTCCATCCCTGCCAACTGATTTGCCTTCGGCAAAATCGCGTTTCATCGAGCCCATGAAGGCGCGCTTGGCCGAGAAGCCGCCGACGGACGGCGATTGGAGCTATGAACTCAAGTTCGATGGCATCCGCTTGATTGCCGTCAAGACCGGCAAAAAAGTTTCGCTGTTATCGCGAAACAAGAACGAGTTGGCCGGGCGTTTTCCGGAGATCGTCGAAGCAATAGGGAACTTGCCGGCCCGCGAATGCGTGATCGACGGCGAAGTGGTTGCGCTCGACGCGGAGGGCCGTTCTTCGTTTCAACTTTTGCAAGCGCGCGACATGGAGGGACGCAAGTCGCCTGTTTATTTCTACGCTTTCGATCTGCTTCAGCTTGACGGCAGAAGCTTGATCGCGCTGCCATTGAAGGCGCGGAAAGATGTTCTCGAAAAACTTTGCGCGGATGCGGGCGACCCAATTCGTTACTCCGCTGAGATCGGCGAGGACGCGAGAGCACTGCTCGAGGAGGTGAAACGCCGCGATTTGGAAGGGATCGTCGGGAAACAGCACAACTCGGTTTACGAACCGGGGCGCAGAAGCGGTGCCTGGATCAAGCTCAAGTGTGTCAACGAACAGGAATTCGTCATTGGCGGTTACACGCCGCCAGAGGGATCTCGCAAAAATTTCGGTGCAATTCTCGTCGGTTATTACGAGGATAATCGGCTGATGTTCGCAGGCAAGGTAGGAACCGGCTTCACCGCAAATTCATTGTCGATGTTGCACAAGAAATTCAGCACCGAAGAACGCGACGATTGTCCATTTGAAGATCTTCCTTCGAAGCAAAACGGGAAATGGGTACAGGCCATCACGCCTTCCATGATGCGCAAATTGCATTGGGTAAACCCGGTTTTCGTTTGCGAGATCAAATTCGCCGAGTGGACCCGGGACGGGAAATTGCGGGCGCCGGTCTTCCTCGGCTTGCGCGACGATAAAAAACCAAAGGAGGTTGTCCGGGAAGCATAAATTCGGGATTGCACTTGTTCGCGTGATGAGCCGCAAATATGGTGAGGCGATGAAAGTGAAAGTCGTCGTCATGCCAAAGGCTGCGGTGCTCGATCCGCAAGGGAACGCGGTGCGCGACGCGATGCGGCATCTGGGAATGCCGGAGGTTCGCAGCGTCCGGATCGGTAAATACATGGAGATCGATGTTGAGGGGAAAAATGGCGAACTTGAATCGCGTCTTCACGGCCTCTGCCGAGATTTGCTTTCGAATCCGGTGATCGAAGATTACGAGCTCAAGAAAACCGAGGAGTCGCGTTGAAATTCGCTGTTATCCAGTTTCCCGGTTCAAATTGCGATCAGGACTGCATCGCGGCGATTAACGGCCTCGATGGCTTGCATGCAGAATATGTCTGGCACAAGGAGACATCGCTTGATGATTTTGACGCGATCGTATTGCCCGGCGGATTTGCCTATGGTGATTATCTCCGTTGCGGCGCTATCGCTCGATTTTCGCCGATCATGCGGGCGGTGATAGGTGGCGCGCGCGCGGGGAAACTTGTACTCGGCACATGCAATGGCTTTCAAGTTCTGTGCGAAGCCGGACTTTTACCCGGTGCCCTCGTGCGGAATCGTTCGCTGCGATTCGTGTGCGATATGGTCACTATGCGCGTGGAAGTCGATGATTCGCCATTCACACACGGTTGTCCAAAAGGAACGCTTCTTCGCATGCCCGTCGCCCACGGCGAAGGTTGCTTCTTCGCGGATGCAGCGACATTACGTGGGCTCAACGCAAATCGACAGGTGATCTTGCGGTACGCAGATAAGCATGGCCAAATCCTTCCCGAAGCCAATCCGAATGGGTCGATTGAAAACATCGCCGGGATCTGCAATCACGAGCGAAACGTCTTCGGCCTTATGCCCCACCCGGACCGCGCCTCCGATACGCGGCTTGGCAGCACAGATGGCACGAAGATTTTTCGGTCAATGGTGCAAGCGATCAGCGCGAATCGCACAACATCGGAGCGCGCAAAGCAAGTCGCGTGAGCCTTTTCATTACCGGGACAGACACCGGGGTGGGCAAGACACACACCGCGGTCCAAATCTTGCGCCTGTTGCGTGCGTCCGGCGTACGCTGCGCCGGAATGAAGCCGATTTGTTGCGGAGATCGTCGGGACGCAGAATTTTTGCTCGCTGCCGGCGGTGAAGGGTTGACGATCGAAGAGATAAACCCAGTCTGGCTAAAGGCACCGGTCGCGCCGCTTGTGGGTAGCCTGATGGAGGGGTGGGACATCGACATCGAACGTATTCTGACCGTTTTTCGCGCGCTTCAAAAGCAAGTTGAACACGTGATCGTCGAGGGGGCCGGTGGCTGGTTGGTGCCGATTCGTTCCGATTATTTTATGAGCGATTTAGCCGCCGAGATGTCCTTACCGGTCCTCGTGGTAGCGCAGAACCAGCTGGGGTGCCTTAATCACACAGTGCTGACCGTGCGGAGCATTGCTGAGCACGGGCTTGGTTGTTCGGGCGTTGTGTTAAATGGCGTTCCGGAGGCGAGCGACATCGCCTCCATGACCAACCTCGATATTTTAAAGAAAATCGTCGATGTCCCGCTATTTACTGGATTAACTGAAAATCTGGTCGACTTTCCTAGGGACTGGCGATTGATGATCCATTCGACGCGAACAGCTTAGCCCGTCGACCTGAATACACCAGTGTAAATAAGATTTACACCAAGAGTGGGTCGTTTCGACTCGCTCCCTAGCGGAACGGGGATGGCATTGGCATTGCTAAAAATTTAGGCAACAAACCTTACTCCTATGCTTTTACAAAAAACCCTACATATGAGTCAGCCGTTGGCCGAATGCAAAGCGCGTCTTGCCAGCATTCAATCATATCGCCGGCAGTTCCTTATGGTGACAAGGGCGACCGTGACCTCGTCTAAGACGGTTGATTTCAGCTTTCGCGGTCCGCTCGGTTTTGAGGCTCATACGGTCCTTCTGTCGGTGGAGAGCGACTCACCCGATCAGTACACGTTTGAGTCCGTGGGCGGGAATATCAACCTGATGGGAATCGTTGACTTCGCTGAGATCCGGCCAAACTGCACGGAGGTCACGCTTGCAGTTCACTACGAGATCAGGAACAAGTTGTTTGCCTGGCTCGATCGACGCGTGCGTTTTGTCGATACGTTTGTGACCGCCGAGTTGCGCAGCATTCGCGCGCACTTCGAAGGAATCGCCGCAAGTTATCTTGAGCGTGCGCCGGTTTTGCCGATGTTCCAAACGGCTACAGCTTGACCGACATAGTTTGTTTCGGAGAGCCACGAAGTCAGTACCTTCGTGGCTTTTTGCTGTACGTGGGGGGTTATGCTATTCGCACCGCGTGTTTTTTGTCGAGCCGAAGAATCTGGCGCGGCATGAGGCTGATTGCTGCCTTGGGGTCGCGAATCTTCACTCCGTCCAGTTCCACGCTTCCTTGTTTAATGAGCCGCGAGGCGTCACTGCGGGACTTCTGGACGTTGAATGCTTCCCGATAAACGCGCGAAACCAGGCTGACGGCGTCAAACTTGTCCAGTGCGGTCGCTGAAAACGTCGGCAGCTCGGCGCGTTGCAGATCACGTTTGCTAAAGCGGGTGTCCCATTCTTCGAGCGTTTTTCGCGCGAAGGCAGCTGAGTGGTAAATCTTCACGATTTCGAACGCCAGTTGCTTTTTGGCGTCAAGCGGAGGTGCACCTGCTGGCGGTGCCTGCCCAGTAAGCAATGGATAATAACGCTCCATCAGTTCGTCCGAAATGCTCATCAGCTTGCCGAACATATCTGAGGCGGACTCGTTGATTGCAACGAAATTGCCGAGGCTTTTGCTCATTTTCCTGGACCCATCCAAACCTTCGAGAATGGGGAGAAGAAAAACGACTTGCTGCGGCAAGCCTTCCTCTTTTTGGAACTCGCGCCCCACCAAGATATTGAAAAGCTGATCGGTCCCGCCGAGTTCGACATCTGCCTTCACCATAACCGAATCCCAGCCCTGCATGATCGGATACTGAATTTCATGGGCACGAATCGATTGCTGATTATCGATTCGAGCCCGGAAATCCTCGCGTTGCAACATCTGTTGCAGCGTCACGCGGCTATTCAAGCGAATGACGTCTTCGAACGACATCGTTCGAAACCAGTCACCATTGCAGACGGTTTGGGTGCGCGCCGGATCGAGAATCCGGAATGCCTGCTCACGGTAACTTGCGGCATTCGCCATTACCTCTTTGTGGGTCAATTGCGGCCGCGTGGCTGAACGGCCGCTCGGGTCGCCAATCATGCCCGTGAAGTCACCGATGATGAGAACCGCTTGGTGACCCAGATCTTGAAACTGCCTTAGTTTTCGCAAGACGATGCTGTGGCCGAGATGAATATCCGATGTGGTTGGATCGACGCCGAGCTTTACCCGCAGCGGTCGTCCGATCGCGAGTTTTTTGCGCAGTTCATTCTCGCTGATGATCTGCGCAGCGCCTTGTTTTAGAAACGCGAGAGCTTCATCCGGTTGCATGATTCCACCACAGAATAGTGCACCGGCTCGGTGCGCTACTTGTTTTTATTCAGCAACTCGCGCACCTGTTCAATCGTGAGCGGGGCATTTTTGCGGTTAAGCGCCTTTTGACTTTTCCCCTGAGCGAGGAAGGGCCGGTTCCCAGCGAAAGGACGGCTGGCTGCTGCTTTCTCAGCTTGAGGCGCATCGCGGACACCGCGCGCAGTTCGATCTGAATAAGCCGGCTGTGAACGTCCGATTGGTTGCCGCGATGAAGTGTCGAATGGAGTGCGAGTGCCGCGAAACGATTGAGAATTGACTTGCCGCGTCGAAAAGTCGCGCGTGCTAGAGAAACTCTTCGAGCTGGATTTTCTCTGGACGTAAAATGCCCCTACGGTCGCCCGTTTATTTATAGATGCGCCGTCGGCGATGAACTTTCTGTTCTGCGCAGTACTTTGCAGAGTCATGTCTGGCCTGAGGAGGCGCTCGACGAGTTTGCCTTCTTGATCTTGAGCATGGGCAAAAGAGAAAGTAACCGGGAGCAATAAGAAGGCCGTAACAACTTTTCCCACATCGCCGAGGCTGCCGAAACCGAACCCATTTTGTAAAGCAAATTGTCGACGTTCGCGTCGAGATCCAGCAATCAGCGAAGGGCGCGATTGTCCTCTAACTCAGCGGGAGATCGGCTTTTTGTTGTTTTTTACGATTCACCGCGAAATTATGGACACATGTCTGATCATGTTTACAAAAAAATCGAGCTCGTTGGTTCCTCGCCCAACGGATTTGAGGAGGCGGTAAAAAATGCGCTGGCACGCGCCGAAAAAACAGTTCGCAACATGCGCTGGTTTGAGGTGGCCGAAACCCGTGGATATATCGACGACGGCAAGGTCGGTCATTGGCAGGTGACGCTGAAGATCGGTTTCACACTTGAGCCTTGAGGTGGATCGCAGGTTCTCTCGCTAATGGATTAGCAGCTTAATCCTACTCGCAACGCCGACCGAGAGTAATCAATCCGACCTAATCTTCCTGAGCGGCCTGATACAACTTCGTGGCGCCGTAAATTAAGACGGCTGGTCTCACCGCGACCACAAGCAGTCGGAATAGGCCGCCAAGAATTCGGCCGATCGGCAGCCGATTCAAGATATATCCGGCTATAAACGCATATAAGAGTGACTGCGCCGGTTTCTCGCGGACGTAATCCTCAGTTTGACTGAGAACCGTCTCGAACTGCTCTTTCGCCCAGGGTAATGCGCGTTCCGGGAACTCTTCGAGCCTTTCTGCAGATGATTGGTCCATATCCCTTAATGATTCGCATTCAGCTCGTTCCTTGCGCGCATCGACTCGCTCAACGCAATAGGAGCCAAATTGAGCTAGCGCCCGCGCCGGGGGGGAAATCGGGCAGAGAAGGCTGTCGATGAAAAGTTGCGGCGCGTCGCGTTGCTCTGAGGCAATAACGAGCCATTACTTCCAGTGCGTGCTCGCGTAGAACTGAGCAATTTGTCGAAAGGAGAATACAGCTATCTCGCTCTGCCAGGTCGAGCGCGTTAACCAGCAATTTCTCAAAATCGTTTTCGACATGGAACGTCTTTCCGCCGGGCGCGCGTGAGAACGTCGGAGGATCCAGAATGATCATATCAAATTTCTCGCCCTTACGCGCGAGCCGCGGCAGTACCGCTATCACATCATCCGCAATAAAGCGATGATCGATCGTCGCCAGACTGTTGAGCGTAAAATTCTCTCGACCCCGCGCGAGCGATTTTTTGGAAAGATCAACATTAACCGTAGTTGCTCCCACGCACGCGGCACTAACCGAGAACGAGCAGGTATAGGCAAAACAATTCAAAAGCCGCTTCGGAGCGATGTGACGCGCGTAGCGCCGATTTTCTCTTTGGTCGGCAAACAATCCCGCGGAGTAGCCGCTCCCAAAGTCGATTCCAAATCTCAGATGCCGCTCCGTCGCGATCGTCTGTAAATTCTCGCCCGCATCACCAAAAATGAGATGCGGCGCTTCGCGCTCTTCGTTCTTGCGGGGCACGAATCGGGCGAAAATACGTCCAAACTCAAAGCGCACAGCGGTCGCCCACGCGTGTAGTTCCTGGATCAGATGCTCGCGAGCCAGAACTCGTTTGAACGAGATGAGGAGATCGCGCCCGAAGCGTTCCACCCAGCCGTCTTCAATCGTGCAGAGTCGATGCGCATCGGTCCCCTCCGCTTCGAAATCGCGAAGCAAGCTCGCATCAATCCATTCAGATTTTGTTTTCATCGGCTGCACTGACTTTTAACGGCATACTTGCGAATCCGACAGTGCGCAACGGATCGGTTGCCGCCCGGTTCGGGCGCGCTACACTCCCGCTTCGTAGAGCGTTGTCGGGTGCACGACTCGACTGCTAACCTATGCAACAAGTTATCGTTCGCGTTCCGGCGAGCACTTCTAATCTTGGCCCGGGCTTTGACTGTCTCGGTGTTGCGTTGCGTATTTACAACAACGTGGTCGTGACCCGCGGAGCGAAATCCCGGCTGCTGCCCATCGCCCGCGCGGCAGCGGATTTGTTTTTCCAGCGAACGCGCTGTCCGCAGTTTTCATTTTCCATCTCGGTCAAAGGCGATGTTCCATCTTCACGTGGTTTGGGCGGCAGTGCCACGGTGCGTCTTGGCGTTCTCCTTGCGGTGAATTATTTGAGCGGTAATCGTCTCGAAAAATCATCGATCTTTCAATTATGCGCGCAGTTGGAAGGGCATCCCGATAATGCCGCACCGGCAGCTTTCGGCGGATTTACGGTTGTCCGAGAGCAAAATGTTCAACGCTTTCACGTTTCACCGGCATTATCTTTCGTTCTTTTGATTCCCAATTTCGATGTTGAAACGTTAGCGGCGCGAAAGCTTCTACCGTCGCAGGTTACGCGTGCGGCTGCGATCGAAAATTCGGCAAATGCATCCGCAATCACGGCCGCGTTCGCCTCGGGCAATTATCAGAATCTGCGTGGCGCCTTTCGCGATCACTTGCATCAGCCGTATCGGGAAAAACTGATTCCGTTCCTACCGCACGTCATCACCGCCGCCGAAAAAGCTGGTGCGCTCGGCGCTTTCCTTAGCGGTAGCGGGTCGACGATCGCCGCAGTCACCTTGGCAAATCCGCGGCAGATTGCCAAAGCAATGCATCGCAAGATCGAGAAACACGACGCCCGAACCGTTATTGTCTGCGCCGATAACCGCGGCGCCCGTCTTGTCCAATCATCGATCAGCAGTCACTAATCACTGTTTTTATCATGGGTCGTCGGCTTGAGAATCTAGAACAGTTCGGGATCGACGTGGTCCTCGAGCGGCGACACGGCTTTCGCGCCGGTATTTTGCGCGGGATTCTCTACGCTCTCTCTTTTATTTACGACCGTCTCGTTCAACTCCGGCTTTATCTCTACCGCAAGCGCGTTTTCCGCGAGCGCGCGCTCGGTTGTCTGGTTATCAGCATCGGGAACCTGACGGTCGGCGGCACGGGAAAGACCCCAATCGTCGAAAAATTCGCCCGGGCGCTCCAATCGGGTGGTCGCCGGGTCGCGATTCTGAGCCGCGGTTACAAGAGCGTTCCGCGCAAACGCAGTTGGCTCGATCGAATCAAAAAAAAAGATGTCGATCCGCCGCGTGTCGTCTCGGATGGAAAATCGTTACTGCTCGATTCGTTAACTGCCGGCGATGAACCGTACATGCTGGCACATAATTTGGGAGACGTGATTGTCCTCGTAGACAAAGATCGCGTAAAAAGCGGTCGCTTCGCAATCGACAAATGGAACATCGATACATTGTTGCTCGATGATGGCTTGCAGTATCTGCATCTTAAACATCGGCTCGACATGGTGCTGGTGGATAGACAAGCGCCATTTGGCAACGAATTCCTGCTCCCCCGCGGCACCCTGCGGGAGTCACCTCGCAATCTCCGGCGTGCGAGCTACATCTTCATAACCAAAAATACGGGCGAACCTAATAACCTACTCATTCAACGCGTCCGCTGTTACAATCGCACTGCCGAGATCATCGAGTGCGCGCATAAGCCGCTCTATCTTCAGAATGTTTATACCGGCGAACGATTGCCGCTCGATCGGCTGCGCGAGGCATTCATTGGCTCGCTCTGTGGCATTGCCGTGCCGGAAAGTTTTGAGGGCGGGCTCAAAGCGCTGGGCGCGCATGTCGATCTTGCGAAACAATACATCGACCACCACTACTACACCGAAGCGGAGTTGCGGAGTTTTATCGGACGTTGCATCCGGCGCGATTTGGCCATGATCGTGACGACGGAGAAGGATGCGGTGCGTATGCCGCGCTTGCCGGAAGCCGACGTGAAAGTGCCGATCTATTTCTTGCGCGTCGAGATCGAGATCCTGAGCGGCCACGAAAGCTGGGAACATTGCGTCGCGCGCATTTGTAAACCGCAGCCCATGCTCTCGCCGGAACGGTTCTTTGCGTAAATTTGTCATTCCGAGCGAAGTCGAGGAATCTCTCAGTCATGTCCGATAAAGCCGAATTAGTCGTCGAAGATCGCAAGATTCAGGTTTCGAATCTCAGCAAGGTGCTTTACCCGAAGATCGGGTTCACCAAGGGGCAGGTGATTGACTATTATATCCGCATCGCGCCGGTGCTTTTGCCGCACCTGAAAGATCGACCGCTCACCATGAAACGCTATCCCAACGGTGTGAATGGCGAATTCTTCTACGAAAAGAATTGCCCATCCCATCGGCCGAAGTGGGTAAAAACTGCCAAAGTCTGGAGCGAAAGTAACAACCGGATGATGAATTATTGTCTCGCCCAGGATTTGCCAACGCTGGTGTGGACGGCAAATCTCGCTGATCTCGAATTGCACACCTCGCTCGCGCGCAAACGCGATGTCGCGCGCCCGACCATGATGGTGTTCGATCTCGATCCCGGCGCGCCGGCCGACATTGTCCAATGTTGCCAGGTCGGGCTATGGCTACACGGTCTGCTGGCGAGAATGAAATTGAAAAGCTTCGCTAAGACGAGCGGCTCAAAGGGTCTTCAAGTGTATGTGCCGCTGAATACGTCCGTGACGTTCGATCAAACTAAAGATTCGTCGCGCGCTCTGGCTCAGCATCTTGAAACAAATCATGCCGATCTTGTCACATCGAATATGTCGAAAGCCGCCCGCAAGGGAAAAGTGTTCGTCGATTGGAGCCAGAACGACGAACACAAGACTACGATCTGCGTTTATTCACTTCGCGCCAAGGAAGAGCCGACCGTTTCCACCCCGGTCACTTGGGACGAGGTTGAGAGCTGCTTGAACAAGAAAAAAGCCGACCTCTTAAAATTCCCCACCGACAAAACTCTCGCCCGCGTTGGAAAAATGGGCGACCTCTTCGAACCGGTCGAGAAACTCAAACAAAAACTGCCGAAAGGGAAGCTGTAGATTTCAGAGGAATATGTCGGCCCCATTTGGTTGCTACGCTATGGTGGACGTAAACACTCTTCGTGATGTTTCATCTGCGCTTTCGCTTTTTCCTTCAAGCGCGCAGAGACTGTTCGGAGAATATCTTAGGATGATTGAGAAATAGAAGCTGGGGCTGTGCGTATGCGCAAAGTGAATCGGAAAGACGTTCCGGAACAGGAACGAAAATCGCCGAAGGGCAAGTTCCACAAGTTCGTGCAGAATGTGTCCGTTGCGCTCGGTCGCGAACCGGAGTCGCTCGATTTGGCGAAGCGGCATCCGTTTGATCTCGCGCTGGTTCGAATTCCAAGAGGCAAATCGTATTGCCCGTACCACGCGCACTCCGCTGAATCGGAACTTTATCTCGTCGTTTCCGGTCGCGGCAGCGTTCGCGACAAGGATGGAACGACAATCGTAACCGAAGGCGATGCGTTTTTGTTTCAGCCGGGTGAAGCGCATCAGCTGACCAACGCTGGCGACGACGATTTTGTTTACTACGTCATTGCCGATAATCCGCGCAGTGGAGGTACCGGAGATTCCTGTTTTTATCCCGACAGCGGCAAATGGGCGGTAGTTAGAGAGGGATTGGAAGAAGTGATCGTGAAAGGAACAGAGACCGATTATTTTGACGGCGAAGAGTAAAATGAATTAGGAAAGCTGGAAATGATGCCTGGACTATGGAACCAAAGAAAGAAGGTTATCCGTACAAGACTTATCTGAACATTCTGCACGGGCCGCTGGAAGTGATCGATGTGCAGAAGCTCGCCGATGCGTGCACAGACAAATGGTGGAACCAGACGCTTTGCAAAGTGAACGATTCGGTGGTGCGGCTCGGGGTCGTCGAAGGTGAATATCATTGGCACTCGCATAAAGACCTGGATGAATTCTTTTACGTGGTTGCAGGCCGTTTCCTGATCGATCTCGACGATCGGACTGTCGATCTTGCGCCGGGCCAGGGATTCGTCGTGGCTAGGGGCGCGCAGCATCGCACGCGCGCGCCGGAACGCACAGTGATCCTGATGGTAGAACGCCAGGATATTATTCCGACTGGCGATTAGACGGCCTGCGAGTGAATCAAAGAAAACGGTAGAGATATCGCAGGGCGAGACATTCGCCCGACATGACAAAATGCGAAAAGTAGATCTCAACGACATCAAAGAAGAGGCGTGGCAGTCTCCCGGCGGAAAGTACGCTGCATATTTCAAGGGAGTTTCTGAAGCCCTCGGTCGCGATCCGAATTCGCTCGATTTGGCGAAGCGACATCCGTTTGACCTGGAATTGACCCGGTTGCCTCCTGGGAAACCGAATTTTCCTTATCATTCGCATTCCGCGCAATGGGAGCTGTATCTCATCGTCAACGGGAAAGGCAATGTGCGTCATGACACAGGCACAACGGAAGTGGTCGCAGGCGACGCCTTCATTTTCGGGCCTAACGAGCCGCACCAAATCGTAAGTTCTGACGAGGAAGACCTTGTCTATTACGTAATCGCCGACAATCCGATTGGTGAATCTGCCTACTTTCCGGATAGCGGGAAATGGAAGGTCAATCGACGCTCGGCATCCGATCGGATTGTGCTAACGGGTAAGGAGACGGATTACTTTGACGGCGAAGAGTAGATGTTTTCTTTAGAGGCAGCCGTGTCGCCTGTGCACTGGATAATGTGGGCGACACGCCCGCCGCTGCGGTGCTGCAGGTGAAAATAATTTCCGGCGGACAAACAGGCGTTGATCGCGCGGCGCTTGATGCAGCGCTGAAGCATGGAATCGATTGCGGTGGCTGGTGCCCCGGGGGCCGTCTCGATGAACTTGGCCGGATTCCGGATCGTTATCCGGTCAAGGAATTGGAACATGGCGGATTCGCCGAGCGTACCTTGCAAAATGTGAAAGACTCAGGTGGAACCGTAATTATTTTTTCCGGTAAGCTTAGCGGCGGAACTGAGAAAACGCTTGGGTTTTGCGTGGAGAGAAAACGGCCGCACGAACTGATCGACGCCTCAAAAATTTCCACCGAAGACGCCGCGAGGTTAATTGTCGATTTTGTCTGCAAGCACAAGATCCACATTCTTAACGTGGCCGGCCCGCGCGAAAGCGAATGGCCGGAGGGATATCATTACGCTTTCCGCGTGTTGGATATTTTTCTGGCGTTGTAGCGGCGGTTGTGTCAACCGCCGAACTTGAAAATAGGCGCTTGGCACAAGCGACTCTACCCCCTATTCGTATCTGAGCGCTTTGACCGGGTCGAGCCGCGCCGCAAAGTACGCGGGAATCAGCGCGGCAAACGAGCAGATGAGGAAGGCGCTGATGCAAATAATCGCAACGTCCCTTGGAATGACTTCCGCCGGGATCGCCGAAAATTGATAGACTTCGCGTGGGAAAATCTCGATGTGCAATGTCGATGCCAGCCAATGGCTGAATTCGTTCCGGTAACGGATGAGCGTCATGCCAAGCCCTAGACCTGTGAGTGTTCCAAAAAGGCCGACGATTGTTCCCTGGCCGAGAAAAACCCAGATGATTTGCGCGATGTTCGCCCCGAGCGCCTTCATGATTCCGATCTCGCGCCGTTTTTGCACTGTCACTGTGATGAGAGTGCTCATGATTCCGAAGGCCGCAACCACCACGATGAAGAACAAGAGGAAAAACATGACGGTGCGCTCGAGCCGCACTGCTTCGAAATACTGCCGGTTCATGTCGATCCACGTTTGAGCGAATTCGGGCGGTTCGAGAAATTGTTCAATCGCTTGTTTTACGCGCTCGGCGCTGTACGGGTTATCCGTTTTAACCGTGATGCCGTGTAATGCGTCTCCCAGACCATATAACTCTTGTCCAACATAAATCGGAACGAGCAAAAACTCAGAGTCGTGCAGGTAATGACCGGTTTCGAAGATGCCGGTGACGGTTAGTTCCTTCGGCAGGATCACATCGCGTAATTGGTCGATCGCCTTCTTCTCTTCGTCGCCCTTCGCGTTCTCCAATTTCTTAATACCATCCAGAATCTCGCCGAGATTACCCGGTGAATAAATCGTGAGTTTGTCCCCGACATGAATTTGCAATTTCCGCGCGAGCTCAACACCGAGGACGGTCGAGTCTCCATCCAGATCCAGCTTGCCGTCCTTGATGAATTTTCTTAGCGGAACCACGTTCTCTTCCTGCGCCGGATCCACACCGCGAATCATGGGCGCGAGCCGCCGGTTTTGAAATTCGACGATCACCGGTCCCTGAATGTAAGGAGCGGTCGCAGCCACGCTGGGTGTGTCGTCGATTTTTGTTTTGAGTGACCGCCAATCGCGCAAGATATCTTCGGTGCTCACGAGGATGTGCGCATCGAAGTCGATTACTTTTTGGCGCAGCTCGCGGTCAAACCCGGTCATCACGGAAATCACGAGAATCAGTACCGTCACCCCGAGCATCACCCCCAACACCGAGATCAACGTAATGATGGAAAGGAACGTGCGTTTCGGTTTCAAATACCGCAGCGCCAGAAAAACGCTAAAGGGCAGTTTCAAATCGGCGATACCGTGGCCGCGAATCTATTGCTTTTCCAGACAAACTCTTGGAAGCACGGCGCCGAGCCGTCCGAAGAGTCTTTCAAGCGCTGTTCGATCCTCTCTGTAGTCGACTCGTCGGTCGCCCATCGGTTACATCAGCGCGTGGGCTTTTAAATCTTCGAGCGCGACGAATTCGAGCGCGGATGAGTGCGTAGCCTCAAGATCGACCGGTGCTGCAACATTGTGGTCAAGCGCGTCTTTCCAGCGCGTGACGCAAATGCACCATTTGTCGCCGGGTTCAAGCCCGGAAAACCCCCATTCCGGGTGCGGGGTGACGAGATCGTTCCCGTCGAGCACGGAAAAATCGAGAAACTCGCGCGTCACCTTCACGCAGACCGTGTGCAGCCCGAGGTCTTCCGGGCCGGTGCGGCAAAACCCATCGCGAAAAAATCCGGTCATCGGATCGCGACAACAACATTTCAATTCCGTTCCAAGGACATTCGTGGGCACCGGCTAAGATTAGCACGCGAATGTTGCGCTGTTAAAGCGCTCAATCGTTAAATCGGACAGCCATGATTTGTTGAATCGTTAAATCGTTGAACCTGAACCGCTCTTACGGTAACAAGAGGCTGACGGGGCACCTTCAAGATGGCCACTGCAATCGCCTACTGGCTCATTCCGACTGAGCCGACGCGCGGCTTTTTTGAAAAACTAATTGCCGATCTAGCGCGGCGATATGACGCCCCTGTTTTCGAGCCGCACGCGACGATCTATCTCGGACCAGATCGGCTTGAGGAGGGCGAACAAATTGTCTCGCAAGTCGCAACCGGTTGCGGACCAATCCAGTTGAAAACGTTGGATGCACAGCATTCCAGCGAGTTTACCAAAACACTTTTTGTGCAACTTTCATTGAACGCAAAGTTGCAGCGGCTGAGTGAACTGATTCGTCAACGATCGCCACCTTCGTCCCCTTATCACCTTGATCCGCACATCAGCTTGCTCTACAGGAGAATGTCGCTTGCTGCACGACGCGAATTAGCTCACTCAATCAGGCTGCCGTTTTCGGAAGTCGTTTTCGATTCAGTCTGCGCAGTTCGTTGCGCTTCGCCCACGCGTAATCGCGCTGAAGTGGGAGCTTGGCGCGTGATTGCGACAAAATCTCTCCATGAATAGCTGATTGAAATCTTCGCTGCCAGTCCGAGGCTTTACTAGGTTGCCTGATGGAAGCGAAGACGAAAGTTTTTGGCCAGCACGACGAAGCAACGATCAAGCAAATCGAGAGATGCGTGGCGGCGGGAGGGGACCGTGGCGTGCTTTGCGCCGATGGCCACAAAGGTTACGCGCAACCGATCGGCGGCATAGTCGCCTACAAAGACAAAATTTCCCTGAGCGGCGTCGGCTTTGATATAGCATGCGGTAATCTCGCCATCCGCACGGACGCGAAACGCAACGAAATCGCGCCGAAGATCGACAAGATCATGGACGACGTGGTGCACGAGATTTCATTTGGAATCGGTCGCAAAAGCAAAACGCGTGTCGAACACGAATTGTTTAATGATCCGGCTTGGGAACTGCAACCAATGCGTGGTTTGAAACAAATGGCGGAGGATCAACTCGGCACCGTGGGCGGCGGAAATCACTATGTCGATCTTTTCGCCGATGAAGAGGACCGCATCTGGGTCGGCGTCCATTTTGGGTCGCGCGGCCTTGGACATAAAACGGCAACGTATTTTCTAAAAGCAGCCGGTGGCAAGGACGGAATGGATGTACCACCGACGGTTGTCGGTGAAAAATCGGAGCTCGGTCACGATTATCTCGTCGGAATGCATTTGGCGGGCCGTTACGCTTACGCCGGGCGCGAAGCCGTAGCGCGTTACGTCGCTCGCGAAATTTTAGGCGCGAAGATTCTCGAAGAAGTACACAATCATCACAATTTCGCTTGGCCAGAAAAACATTACGGAGAGGAATACTGGGTCGTGCGCAAAGGTGCGACGCCGGCGTTTCCCGGACAGAAAGGTTTCGTCGGCGGGAGCATGGGCGACGACGCTGTGATTATCGAAGGGATCGACTCGCCGATCTCACGCGAAGCGTTGTTTTCAACTATTCATGGTGCGGGGCGAATCATGTCGCGCACTGCAGCCAAAGGTCGATTCGAAAAAGTTGGAAAGAAGAGGATTCGGCGCGATGGGCTCGTTAGGCACGATGAAATGATGAAATGGATCGCGGACAAGGGCGTTGTTTTACGCGGGGGCGATCTGGATGAAGCGCCGCAGGCGTACCGTCGCCTTCCCGACGTGCTTACGGCCCACGCGGGCACCATTCGAATCTTGCACACGTTGCGTCCGCTCGGTGTCGCGATGGCCGGACGGGACGTTCTCGATCCGTACAAGGATTAATCCTGTAGCAGCCGCCCCGGCGTGGCGCGGTCGTTTCGAGCCAATCATTTTTCCGATGCGCTACGCATAGCGAAGCGGCTACAGGCTTGTACTTCCGCTACAATTCGATTATCCGGTATGGCTTGCCGCTCTTCTGCAACGCTGCCGGCGCTGAGACATTGTAAACCGGAACGCCAGTCGCAGTTGCACCATTGAGAACGCCGTTGTGTGCATGGCCGTGAAAGACCGCACTGACGCGAAATCGGTTGATTGGCTCCTCCAAGCGGCTGGAACCGAGAAAGGCAAAAATTTCCGGATCTTCCCCCTCCAGCGTGGCGCGGATTGGAGAGTAATGGAGGATCGCGACTTTCCGATCGGTTTGCAGTTTGGCGAGCGCCTGTTCGAGACGAACAGCGTGATCGATTGATTCCTGCACGAATTGTTTGATGAGAGGTTCGCCCCAAGCATTTAGCATTCGCCGCCCAAAACCGCCGCCGAATCCCGGGACGCCAGCGAAGCCGATTCCGTCGATTTCAATGGCTTCGCCATCCAGCACGTTAACGCCAGCGCCATCGAGAACTTTGCAAACAAGCTCGGATTGTCCGGATTCGAAATCATGGTTTCCGAGAACTGCAAGCATCGGAATTTTTACGGAAGCGCGAATATCGGCAACGAGTTCTTCCGCCTCTTCGGGCAGACCGTAATCTGTCAGATCACCGCAAAACAGTAATATATCAGCAGTGCGCGAGACTTCGGCGAACGCGTCATGCAAAGCGCCACGTGAGTGTTTGCCATAATGAATATCGGCGGTTGCGGCAATCCGGAGTGCGCGCTCAGCCATCCTCTTAAGAAACGCAATCGCGGACGTTGATGGACGTTCTTTGCGGAATTGGCTACTCTTCTGCGGACGCGGCATGCACGCGCTGCCGTCTTCGATTGCGTTATGATGAGTGATGACCGCTAAAGCCGCAGTCCGAAAGGCGAAAGGCAAACGGGCTGAATTTTATCGTAGGTCCATGCAGGTGCTCCAGAATGCTAACATTCCATTTTTAATTGCTGGAGCGGGCGCGGTTCGGTTCTACACGGGCGTTTCACGCCAGACGAAAGATTTCGATCTGCATCTTCGACCGCATCATATCGATGGGGCTCTCGATGCGTTTGCACACGCCGGATACAAAACCGAAAAAACGTTTCCACATTGGCTGGCCAAAGCCAAACGCGGTCGCAACTGCGTTGACCTGATCTTTCGTGCTGGCAACGGGCTGTGCGAAGTCGATGATTCCTGGTTCGAGCGGGCGCACGACGAGGATGTGCTCGGTGTGACTGTAAAACTTAGTGCGCCGGAAGAGATGCTTTGGATGAAAGCCTACATCATGGAACGTGAACGGTACGATGGGGCCGATGTTGCGCATATTCTTGAAAGCTGTGCGGAGAAGCTTGATTGGCCACATCTTCTTCGCCGCTTCGGCCCCGATTGGCGCTTGCTGCTAAGCCATTTGGTGCTGTTCGGTTATATTTATCCGAGCGAGCGAGGCCGGGTTCCAGTCGCGGTCATGGATGCTCTGATCTCCCGCCTCCGAAACGAAAACTCCCTTTCTGGATCTGGTCGCCTCTGTCGGGGCACTCTGCTTTCGCGGCAGCAGTACTTGTGGGATGTGGAGGAGCGCGGATTTCGCGATGCCAGGCTGGAGAAACGTGCACACATGAATGAGGGCGATATTGCACGTTGGACAAAGGCAATTGCAAAAGAGACAAGGCGAAACAAACGCGCCGGTGAAATAGCACACCCAAAATAAGCGTCCAACTCCCAGCGATTTATGGGGTCGAAGTTGAAGTTGGCGTCGGACTCAGCTCAGCAGGGGTCGAGGAAAACGACGGCGATGGAGTTGACGAAGCAGTAGCGAGTCTAGTTTTGGCTTCGTCGAGCAATTGTTTTTCCTCAGCGTAAATCTTCCCATCGCCGGATGCATCGACGTATTCCTTCGCTGCCTCCGCTTGGTTTGATTCAACTAACAGCAACGCGACGTAAACGGCTGCATGCGGATCATGTAATTGGTCGGCAGGCAATTTCTTTATGATCTCAAGGCCTTCGGCGCTACGCCCAAGCCGATAGAGGCAAAACGCGTAGGTGACAGCGCAATTGACTTCATTCGGCGCCCGGTCGTAAGCCTCTTTCGCGAGCTCCTGCGATTCTTTTGTGTTTTGGCCGATATTGAGTCCGAGTCGGGCGAGGTCTGCTGTGATCGGCGGCTCGTCAGGAGAACTTTCGTGCAGGCGCTGGAGAATGTCATAAAGCTTTCCAGTTTCATTCTTTGCGCGATAAAGCCGCGCAAGCGCATTGAGCGCTTCACGCCGCATCGGCGGATTCTTTGCGATATGCAACCAGAGTTGTTCGGATTCTGGTTCAAGCTTCCATTTCGACGCCAAATGCGCGAGAGCAAGTTGGCCCTCCGGTCGTTCTTCTGTCGCTTGTTCGGCCGAACGCCACAACGTTTCGAATTCGGTATCTGTGGCATGCTGTGATTGCCGCGTCGCAATTGCCTGGTAGGCAAGGCGGAGGTATTCAGTTTCTCCCCACGATCCACTGTGTGTCCAGCGTTTGAGACGCGACCAGTTGTTTACCTCCGCATACGCCCCTGCAACTGTAATGGACACCGGCGGAGAACTAATCTTGTCTCCCGGCAATTTCTCAATCCATTTAACGATCTCGCCGGCCAACCCATTGTTGTTCATCCAGTCCATAAGCGACGCGAGGTCGGACGGATTGCGCGCGGCAAACGGTTTCACTCTGTCCAGCAGAAGACGGAATTTCTTTTCGTCGAGCTTTCGATAAAAGTTCAGGCAGAGCAGATAATCGCCAAAGGTGACCTGCTGTGACATCTGAAGCTGTTGGGCGAAGTTGTCAGAGGCGGCGAGATCATCGCGGGCCACGGCATCGTTAAGTAACGCGCGCAGCGCACCGGTGCGAAAACGAGCGACTTTGCTGAGTCGATCGAGTGTGCCCCGTGCTTTTGTACTCTTTTTCGGATCAGTGGAATAGATTTGCAATGCTGCAAGATTGAATTGATAAAGGTCGTTACTCGGTTCTTCTTTTACCGCGGCGGCGAACTGCTCCTCTTGCTTCGCGAAATTTCCTTCCGCACGCGCCAGCCAGCCCGCGACGACATGAAAGGCGGCTCTGTTGCGATCGGGAGTTGAGATGCGATCCAGGGCTTTCCGCGCGACGTCGAGCTGCCCAAAGCGCAGTGCCGCTGAGGCGAGGTTGAGTTGGCTGTCCGGGTCCGTCGGAAGCAGTCGTGCGATTTGTTCGCGCCACCAGACGGTTTCCTCCGAGTTCTGTTTTTCCGTTGCTTCCGCGAGAATGGAAAAGGCCGGCAGAGATTCCCGATGCAGCTGCACGATCG
>Ga0209474_10000494_pt1 | contig 43247 bp, 40 predicted proteins | sample GraSoiAngelo_145_FD_185902 | JGI IMG/M metagenome (GOLD analysis project Ga0209474, IMG submission 185902) | Grasslands soil microbial communities from the Angelo Coastal Reserve, California, USA - 14_1009_05_20cm (SPAdes) (version 2) | ecosystem: Environmental > Terrestrial > Soil > Grasslands...
TTCATCTCCAAGAGATCGATCGGGTCGGCTTGCCGGCACAGCAACATGAATCGATTTCCATCGCTCTCGCAGCTCTCCATGATGCCCGCGGTGTCCTCGTGAGTGCTCAGGCGACGGGGCGCATGTCCGGGCAGTCTCAATTTGTCAAGGTGGATCTATCGGAACTATGTGATCGAACCGCGGCGTTGCATCGGCCAGTAGCCGCGCAGCGCGGTATCGGTCTGGCTGTGCGAGCAAAGGGCGGCGACTATAGGGTGTTTGGGCATCCAGTCCTCTTGAGCGAAGTCCTGAGCAATCTGATCCTGAACTCTGTTGACGCCACACCCGCGGGTGGGATGATTACGGTTGAATGCCGAGGCGGCAATCAACTGGCAACCATAACGGTGACCGACACTGGTCCCGGCATCTCCAATCGGATCGGCTCCCGCATCTTCGAACCCGGCTTCACAACTAAGACGGGCACCGGAAGTGGCCTCGGTCTTTACACCGCCCTGGGTATTGCACGGCAGCACCATGGCGACCTGGAGTTAGTTCCGACCGCAGACGGCACCGGCGCCTGCTTCAGATTGACAGTGCCATCATTCCCTGTCGGTAAGCGCGCCTTGGGTGGACCCCTCGGCGATTAATAGTCGCCACAGCGTGGTCGAGTCCACGGGCTTGAGCAAACAGATGGCCGCGCCATAGGACCTGGCCTCGATGTTGGCGAGAGGATCTGACGAGCCAGTTACGACAACGGGTCTGAGGTGGCGAATCCGCTCTGCGTCGTCCGGCTTGGCTAGCCTCAGGCAACTCAGATCCACAACTACTTTCGTATTGTTCGGAAGATTGGTTGGAAGTTCCGCCAATGTCGCGTGTGACGCAACTCGAAACCCATAACGTTGCAACTGCTGGGTCACCGCATCCGCGAGCCGACGATCATCATCGATGACCACCACCAATGGAGCGTCACGCGTTTCGCGCTCGAGTGAGCTCAGCAGAGCGATGGCTTCATTGACTGAATCGACAAGTCCACGGCTGGAGGCATTAGCGTCGGCTGCCAGCTCAAGCTCGGCCTTGAGGCGCGCGAGCGTCGAACGGAGCTGATGAAGTAGCCGGTCGACCTCGGTGCGGTCAGCCTGGGGTTGCAAGTCGATACCCACGCCTGTGCACCGTTTCTATCCAGCCTGGCTCCCCCAACTCCTTCCGGATCGCCCACACGGCCTGCTCCACACTGTGGGCCAGCCCCGCGTACCCACTCCCCCAGAACCTCTCCAGCAGCTCGGTCTTGTCCACGATCGCCCCGTTCTTCTGCATCAAGTACTTCAGCACCTGGAGCGGCCGGTGCTCCAAGCGCAGCTCCCGCCCACCCAGCCACGCCCGATCATCCACGGTATCGACCAACAGGCGGCCTCGGCGCAAGTATGAGGAGGAGGGCCTGTGCCTGCGGATCGCCGCCCCGATGCGGGAGACCAGGACCGCGGTGTCTCCGCCCTTGCGCACGTAGTCCACGGCCCCGATCTCGAACGAATACGCCTCGTCCGCCGCTTCGACCCGACCCCCGGTCAGGATGAGCACCGGGAACTCGGTTGAACCGTCCGGCGCCCGCAGCTCCTCGAGCACCGTCTCCCCGTCCACCCCTGGCATCTCATAGTCGAGGACCATCAGGTCGGGCGGCTCGGAGCGCACCCGTTCCAGGGCCTCGGCCCCGCCGCCGGCGACATCCACCGAGTACCCCGAGCGGCGCAGCAGCTCGGCGATCACCCGCGCCGAACGGAGGTCGTCATCGACAACCAGGAGCCTCGACATCCCCAACCGAGGCGACCTTAACAAACCTCAGGAGATCCTGAAAAAGAGATGAGCGTGGCCTGAGGACTCCCGACCACACCCTGCCTAACCTGCCTGCCATGGCGAACCTGATCGACCTCGAGAAGACCCGCAAGCACCTGGCGCTGGCGCTGGAGGTCGTGCGCCACGACCGCTGGGTCTTCGGCGGCCTGCGCGACGGCCGGCTACGCGTGATCGGCGACTCCGAAACCGAGAAGGAGCCGCCCGTGCAGCCCATCTTCATGCAGCTCAGCCACCTCTCGCGGCGCTGCCTGTTCGAGCGCCACCCGATCGCTGTCAGCTCGGTCGTCGACCCCGTCGGCTACGACGACTGGGAGCGCGATTGGCCGGCCCTGATCTACGTCCCCATCGGCGTACCCAAGACTCGCCCGGTTGGCCTCCTGATCGTCGGCTGCAGCAAAGAGCACTGGTACACGCAGGACGAGATCGACTATGTGGCCGCACTGGGCGTCACGCTCACCGCCAGTGTCAGCTCCCTCACCGGGCCTCTTGGCCGGCTCAACGTCGACGAGCGGCATGCCGCCCAGCTGATCGCCGAGGGCCTCTCGGATTCCGAAGTCGCGCAGGCGCTGGCCATCGAGCCGGACGCGGCTCATCAACTGGCCGATGCCGTCCTGCGCAAGCTCAGCCTGCGCTCGCGCTTCGACCTCCGCGATCTCTTCCCCTACCACACCCGCATCCGGCCGCACCTCGTGTAAAGGCAGCTCTCTCCCCAAACACGGCCGCCTCGGTCCAGCCCTACCCGAGAGCCCCCGGTTGAGACCCGTGTCTCGGAGGCCGGGGCGGCCGCCCCAAAATCAGGAGAGTCCGGTGGCCTCCGGGCCGAACAGGAAGACTGTGGTGCCCCGGCCTGGCGTGGTCACCACCTCCAGGCGGCCTCCGATGCCGGCCGCGCGCTCGCGCATCCCGACCAACCCATAGCCGCCCGGGTTGGATCCCTCGAACCCCTTGCCCTCGTCGGTCACCTCGATCAGGAACGGCCTGGCCGCGAAGCCCAGTCGCACTCGGCACATAGCTGCGCCTGAGTGGCGGCGGACGTTGGTCAGGGCCTCGCGCACGATGTGGAAGGCGACCTCGCGCTGTCCCTGGGTCAGTTCCTCCTCGCTGCCGCCCCACCAAAGCTCAACCCGGATGCCGTAAAGACGCGCGAAGTCGTCGGCTGTCTTGCGTAGCTCCTCGACCAACGAAGAGGTCTCCAGGCGGCGCGGCCGCATGGAGCGCAGGGTGTTGCGGGTGTTGGAGAGCAGGTTCTCCAGGATCTCGTGGATGTTGCGCAGCACCTGCGGGCCTTCCTCGGTCTTGGTGGCGGATTCGAAGTAGTACTTGAAGAGCGCCACCGACGTGGCCAGGTCGGCCGCCAACCCATCGTGCAGCTCGCGAGCGATGCGCACCCGCTCCCTGGCCACCGCCTCGTCGACCATCCGGTAGGCCGCATCGACCCCCGTCTCACCCGCTATCGGCACGCTGGGGACGGGCATCTCCAGCGCGCCCTCGTAGTCGTTCGCATCCACCGTCGCCGCGGCCGCTTGCCGGCGGCGCTTCATTCGGGGTCCCCGCAAAATCGCAGATTTTGGGGGGTGATCACCGCAGCCCCATGGATTCCAGCCTAGCCTCCTGCGCCCGTTTCCGGCGCCGGGCCCAGGATTCGGCCACCGCGATCGTCAACGGATGCAGCAGCCAGCGCCGAGCGCGGCGCCAGGCCCGCAGCAGCTCGCGGCGCTCCAACGCGGCCAGCTGCAGCTCGAGCGCCGAGATGCCGCTGACCAGCCGGTAGGCGAGGAACAGCTCCCGGGTCTCCAACGCGGCGCGGCGAACGCGCAGGGCCGCCGGCAAGAGGGCCAGGCCGGCGATCGCAACCAGCACCACCGCCAGGATCAGCAGCCCGACATCGATCCAGGCGAGCAGCGTCAAGCCGGCCGTTCCTCCTCTTCGAGGCCGACCGGCGCCAGCGTGATGACCTGGTCGTCGGCCTGCACGCGCATCACGATCACACCCTGGGTCTGCCGCCCGATCTGCGAGATCGAGCCCACCGTGGTCCGCAGAACCATTCCCGAGGCGGTGATCAGCAGCACCTCCTCCTCCGGGTCGTGGGTCACCCGCAAGGTGGCCAGGCGGCCCACCCTGTCGGTGACCTTGAGCGTGAACACGCCCTGGCCGCCGCGGTGGTGAAGCGGGTACTCGGCGACCGGCGTGCGCTTGCCATACCCCCGCTCGGTGACCACCAGCAGGTCGGCATGGTCGCGGGCCACCGCCATTCCGGCCACGGCATCCCCTTTGCCCAGCCGCATCCCGATCACGCCCATGGTGTCGCGGCCCATTGGCCGCACCTCGCTCTCGCTGAAGCGGATGGCCTTGCCCAGTTGGGTGGCGATGATCACCTCGTCGCTGCCGCTGGTCGGCGAAACCCAATTCAGCTCGTCGCCGTCCTGGAGGTTGATCGCGATCAGACCGTTGCGGCGGACGTTCGCATATTCCTTCATCGCCGTCTTCTTGATGTAGCCGTTCTTGGTGACCATGAGCATGTAGCGCGCCTGCGGGTCATCCGATTCCGGACGCACGAAGGCGGCCGAGATGCGCTCACCCTGCGCAATGTCGATCAGGTTGTTGAGTGGGATGCCCTTGGCGGTCCGATCCCGCTCGGGCACCTCATGCACGCGCAGCTGGAACACGCGGCCATTGGACGTGAAGAAGAGCATGGACGCGTGTGTGTGCGTGATCAGCAGGTGCTGCGCGAAGTCTTCTTCCCGCGAGCCGGTGGGCGCGTCGGAGCCGGCGACCGTGCGCGCGCCCTTCAAACCCACGCCACCGCGCCGCTGCGCGCGGAACGTGCGCGAGGGTTGGCGCTTGATGTAGCCACGGTTGGTCAAAGTGACGACCACTTCTTCCTTCGGGATCAGGTCTTCGGCCGAAAGCTCGCCCGCCTCCTGGTCGGTGATCTCGGTGCGGCGGTCGTCGCCGTACTTCTTGATCATCTCCGCCATCTCGTCGGCGATGAGCATTCGCACCTTCTGGTCTGAGGCCAGGATCGATTCCAGGTACGCGATGGTCTTGATGACGTCTTCGTACTCCTCGTCGATCTTCTTGCGCTCCAGCTGCGTGAGCCGGCCCAGCGTCAGGGCCAGGATGGCCTTGGCCTGCCGCTCGGAAAGCCCGAATCGAGACTGCAGCTGATCGCTTGCGGTGTCCGTGTCGGCGGCGCCGCGGATGGTCTTGATCACCTCGTCCAGGTGGTCGAGCGCGATCTTGAGCCCCTCCAGGATGTGCGCCCGCTCTTGAGCCTTCTCGAGATCGAACTGGGTGCGGCGCACGATCACCGCGCGGCGGTGGTCGATGAAGAGCTGCAGCGCCTGCTTGAGCGAGAGCACGACCGGCCGCCCGTCGACGATGGCCAGCATGATCACGCCGAACGTCGACTGCAGCGCGGTGTGCTTGTACAGGTTGTTGAGCACCGTGAAGGGCCGCGCGTCGCGCTTCAACTCGACGACCAGGCGCATGCCGTCGCGGCCTGATTCGTCGCGCAGGTCGGCGATGCCCTCGAGCTTCTTGTCGTTGGCCAGCTCGGCCATCTTGGCGACCAGGTTCGCCTTGTTCACCGCATACGGCAGCTCGTCGAAGATGATGCGCTCGCGCCCGTTGCTGGCCTCTTCGAAGGTGTGGCGCGCGCGCACCACGATCTTGCCGTGACCGGTGGCGTAAGCCTGCTTGATACCGGTCGTGCCCATGATGATGCCGCCGGTGGGAAAGTCGGGACCTTTCACGAACTGGAGCAGGTCCTCCGCGCTGGCCTGCGGGTTCTCCACCAGGTGCGTCACGGCCGAGCAGACCTCGCGCAGATTGTGGGGCGGGATGTTGGTCGTCATACCGACCGCGATCCCGGTGGCGCCGTTGATCAAAAGATTGGGCACCCGCGCCGGCAGCACCGTCGGCTGCTCTTCGGTGCCGTCGTAGTTGGGCTCCATGTCGACGGTGTTCTTCTCGATGTCGGCCAGCAGCTCGCCCGCGATGGCCGACATACGCGCTTCCGTGTAGCGCATGGCCGCTGCCCGGTCGCCGTCGACGGAACCGAAGTTGCCCTGGCCGTCGATCAGCGGGTAGCGCAGCGAGAAATCCTGCGCCATGCGCACCAGCGCGTCGTAGACCGCGGTGTCGCTGTGCGGGTGATAGAGCTTGAGCACGTCGCCGACGTAGGCGGCGCACTTGCGGTAGCGGGCGCCCGAGGTGGCGCCCACACCCTGCATCGCGTACAGGATGCGGCGCTGCACCGGCTTGAGCCCGTCCCTCACCTCGGGCAGCGCCCGGCTGATGATGACGGACATCGCGTACTCCATGTAGGAGGTCTGCATCTCCTCCTGGAGCGACTTGCCGAAGATCGTGCCGATGTTGCCGGGCGGCGTTTCGTCAGCCATGCGTTAAGCCTCGAATTTCTTGAGCACGATCACCGAGTTCTGTCCGCCGAAACCGAAGCCATTGGAGATGGCGATGTCGACGTTCATCCGGCGCGGCTCGTTGGGCACGTAGTCCAGATCGCACTCGGGATCTGCCGTGGAGTAGTTGATGGTGGGATGCACGACGCCATGGTTGATGCAGAGCAGCGTCGCGATCGCCTCCACCGCACCGGCGGCGCCCAGCAGGTGACCGAGCATCGACTTGGTGGAGGAGATGGCCAGCTTGCGCGCGTGCTCGCCGAACGCCAGCTTCAAAGCTTTGGTTTCGCCGGCGTCATTGAGCTGCGTCGAGGTGCCATGGGCGTTGACGTAATCGACGTCCTGCGGCTGGATGCCGGCGTCGCGCAGAGCGATCCGGATGGCCTCGGCCGGCGCCTCACCGGTCTCATCGGGCGCGACCTGGTGGAAGGCGTCGTCGGTGTTGCCGAACCCCAGCACCTCGCCGTAGATGCGCGCACCACGCTGCTCGGCGTGCTCGAGCGATTCCAGAACCAGGGTGCCCGCACCCTCGGCGGGCACGAATCCGTCGCGCGTGCCATCAAACGGACGGGACGCGCGCTCGATGTCGTCGTTGCGCGTCGACAATGCCTTGATGGCGTTGAACGACGCGATGCCTGTCTCGCACAGCGAGGCCTCGGTGCCGGCCGCCAGCATGACGTCGGCGTGGCCCTCGCGGATGGCGCGCATGGACGTGCCCATCGCGTGCGTGGACGCGGCACAGGCGGTGACGATCGTCGAGTTCTGACCCTTCATGCCAAACTGCATGGCCACCTGCGCGGCCGCGATGTTGGGGATGACCATGGTCGCGAAGAGTGGATGCAGACGGCCGCCGTGCAGGTATTCGGCGGCCATCGTGGTCATCATGTCGAAGCCGCCGATGCCAGTTCCCAGCTCGATGCCCACGCGATAGGGATCCTCTTTCGACATCTCGAGACCGGCGTCGTCGACCGCCATCCGCGAAGCGGCGACCGCCAGATGCGTGAAGCGCGCCGAGCGCTGCACCAGGCGGCGATCCATGTGGTCGAGCGGATCCCAGTCGCGCACCTGGCAGGCGAACTTGGTCGCCAGCCGGTCGGTTGAGAAACCCTCGATCGGCGCCGCGCCGCTCTTGCCCTCGATCAACGAGCTCCAGTACTCGTCGAGCGACTTGGCAATCGGGTTGACGGTGCCCATGCCGGTCACCACCACCCGCCGGCGATTGTTGGTCATCGCGCCACTGCCTCTCGAATCTTATCGACGAGCCGAACCTGGACCGCTTCGCGTGCCACCCGAATCGCATTTCGAAAGGCGCGGGCATCGGAACGCCCATGCGCCACCACCGCCACGCCATCGATGCCCAGCAGCGGCGCACCTCCGAACTCGCGCCAGTCGACGCGGCTGCGAATGCGACGCACGCCCGGCCGGATCAAGGCTCCGCCGATCTTGCCGGTGACCGTGCTGGGAATCTCCTCGCGCAGATTGCGAAACAAGAAGTCGGCGGTGGCCTCGGCCATCTTGATCGCCACGTTGCCGAGGAAACCGTCGGCTACGACAACATCAGCCTTGCCCTCGAATACTTCCTTGGGCTCGATGTTGCCGACGAAGTTGAGGCCGGTGCCATTGCGGCGCAGGCGCGCGTTGACCTCGCGCGTGAGCTCGTCGCCTTTACTGTCCTCCTCGCCGTTGGCGAGCAGTCCCACCCGCGGTTGCGCGCGCTGCATGAGCTCACGCGCGTAGACGCTGCCCATGTGGGCGAACTGCACCAGGAACTCGGGCCGGGAATCGACGTTCGCCCCCACGTCGAGGAAGTAGGCCTGACCGCCGGTCGTGGGCACCACGCTGCCCAGCGCCGGACGTTCGACGCCGCGGATGCGCCCCTGCAGGAACAAAGCCGCGGCCATGATTGCCCCCGAGTTCCCGGCCGAAACCCAGGCTGCGGCCTCCCCTTGCTTGCACATGCGCGCGCAGACGCTCATCGACGAATCCGTCTTGCCGCGCACCGCCTGTGCCGGATGCTCGTCCATGGCGATCACCTGCGTGGCCGGGCGGAAGCGCAGACCGGGATGACGCTCGACCAGCGGCTGCACCCGTTCGGCCTGGCCGACCACAATCAGTTCCAGGTCGGGCCAGTCTGACGCGGCCTCGGCCGCACCCGCCACCACCGCCTCGGGCGCGTGGTCGCCTCCCATGCCGTCGATGGCTATCCGCACAGGATTCTGATCTGCTCAGATGTCCAGGTTGCGCACGGCTTTGGCGTGCGCCTGGATGAACTTCTTGCGCGGCTCGACATCGTTGCCCATCAGCTTTTCGAAGGTGTCGGCAACCGCGGCCGCGTCTTCGATGTCGACACGCAGCAGCACGCGCTTGTCGGGATTCATAGTCGTTTCCCACAGCTGGTCGGCGTTCATCTCGCCCAGGCCCTTGAAGCGGCTGACCTTGACGTTGGCCCCCATCCGCTTCATCTCCTTGTCGCGCTCGGCGTCGCTGTAGACCCAAGCCACCTGCTTGCCCTTTTCGACCTTGTAGAGCGGCGGCTGAGCCATGTAGATGTGCTGGCGCTCGATGAGCTCGGGGAAATAGCGGAAGAAGAAGGTGAGCAGCAGCGTGCGGATGTGGCTGCCGTCGACGTCGGCGTCGGTCATGGTGACGATGCGCCAGTAGCGCAGTTTGTCGTACTCGAAGCGCTCGCCGATGCCGGTGCCCAGCGCGGTGATGAGATTGCGGATCTCCTCACTGGTCAGCACCTTGTCGAGGCGCGCCTTCTCGACGTTCAGGATCTTGCCACGCAGGGGAAGGATCGCCTGCGTGCGCCGGTCGCGGCCGGCTTTGGCGGTGCCGCCGGCGGAGTCGCCCTCGACGATGAAGAGCTCGCACCGGTGGGGATCGCGCTCGGAGCAGTCGGCGAGCTTGCCCGGCAGCATCGTGGACTCCAGCAGCGACTTGCGCTGGACGAGGTCGCGGGCCTTGCGCGCCGCCTCGCGGGCGCGCGCCGCGGTGAGCGACTTCTCGATGATCCGGCGACCCTCGGCCGGGTTCTCGTCCAGGTACTGACTCAGGCCATCGGTGAGGACGGTGGAGACGTGGCCCTGGACCTCGGCGTTGCCCAGCTTGGTCTTGGTCTGCCCCTCGAACTGCGGCTCCAGGAGCTTGACGCTGATCACGGCCGTGAGGCCCTCGCGAACGTCCTCCCCGGTGAGATTGGGATCGGATTCCTTGAGCAGCCCTGCTTTGCGCGCATAGCGGTTGAGCGCGTTGGTGAGCGCGGCCCGAAAGCCGGTCATGTGGCTGCCGCCCTCCGCCGTGTGGATGTTGTTGGCGAACGCCAGCACGTTCTCGACGAAGGTTTGGTTGTACTGGAGGGCGACCTCGATCTGGGTCGTTTCGACCTCGCGGTCGACATAGAAGGGCACCTGGTTGACCAGACCCTTGCCATGGTTGAGATAGCGCACGAAGGCGAGGATGCCGCCCTCGAAATAGAAGGTGTAGGGGTAGCCCAGCGCCTCGTCCACGAGCACGATCTGCAGGCCCTTGTTGAGAAAGGCCATCTCGCGCAGCCGGTGCAGGATCTGGTCGCGGTCGAAGGCGGTTTCGGGAAAGACCTGCGGGTCGGGCCAGAAGCGGATCAGGGTGCCGCGGGCGGTGCTCTTGCCGACGGTCTGCACCGGGGTTTGCGGCACGCCGCGCACGTAAGCCTGGGTGAACTCTTTGCCGTCCCGGAAGACGCGCGCCTCCAGGCGTTCGGAAAGTGCATTGACGACGGAGAGTCCGACGCCGTGCAGGCCGCCCGAAACCTTGTAGCCGCCGCCGCCGAACTTACCGCCCGCATGCAGGACGGTGAGCACCACCTCCAGGGCGCTGCGCCCGTCGTCCATCTTGTCGACGGGAATGCCGCGGCCGTCGTCGCGCACCGACATGCTGCCGTCGGTGTGGAGGGTGACCACGATCTCGTCGCAGTGGCCGGCCAGGGCCTCGTCGACCGAGTTGTCGACCAGCTCCCAGACCAGGTGGTGGAGGCCGCGCTGATCGGTGGACCCGATGTACATGCCGGGACGCCGCCGCACGGGCTCCAGGCCCTCGAGAACCTGGATCTGTTCGGCGGTGTACGCCACGTCGGCGCCGAGGGGACGAGGGCGCATTCTGCGACTGCCCGGGAGGTCCTGGGGGACGCTCACGAAGCGGCCGGCCGTCCCAGCGAGGTGAGTTGGAGAAAAGGCAACTGGGGAGGTGGCTCCGAATACGAATTCTACCCCAAAACGGGCTGCGGCCGGGCTGTTAAGGAGCCTCGGTAGGGCTTTCCGAGGCGGCGTTCCAGCGCAGGACGGGGCGCCGAGCGGCGGCCACCTCGTCCAGGCGACCGACGGGCAGGCTGACCGGCTCCGCATGCAGTCGCTGCGGGTCGGTGCGGGCCAGGTCGGCCACCTCTTTGACCGTATCCGCGAAGGCGTCCAGGGTGGCTTTCGACTCGGTCTCGGTGGGTTCCACCATGACGGCCTCGGGGACGATCAGCGGGAAGTAGATCGTGGGCGCGTAGTAACCCCGCTCCAGCAGTCCCTTGGCCACATCCAAGGCCTTGACGCCATGCTCGGCCAGGTTGCGGGCCGAAGCCACGAACTCGTGCATGCAGGGACCGTCGTGGGGCAGGTCGAGCACGCCTTGCAGCCGGCTGCGCAGGTAGTTGGCGGCCAGCACAGCGTCCTCGGAGGCCTGGGCCAGGCCGTCGCCGCCCATGGCCAGGATGTAGGTGTAGGCGCGCACCAGCATCCCGAAGTTGCCGTAAAAGCTGCGCACCCGGCCGATCGACTGCGGCCGCTCCTCGTCGAGCTCGTAGTGGCCGTTACGGCGCTCGATCGTGGGCTTCGGCAGGAACGGCTCCAGGTCACTCTTGACGCCGACCGGGCCGGCGCCCGGCCCACCCCCGCCGTGCGGCGTGGTGAAGGTCTTGTGCAGGTTCATGTGCACGGCGTCGAAGCCCATGTCGCCGGGGCGGCAGATGCCCATCAGGGCGTTGAGGTTGGCGCCGTCGTAGTAGAGCTTGGCGCCGGTGGCATGGACCATCTCCGCCACCTCCAGGATCTCGCGCTCGAACAGGCCTAGCGTGTTGGGGTTGGTGAGCATGAGCGCCGCCACGCGCTGGTTGAGCTTGGACTCCAGGTCGGCCACGCTGATGCGCCCGTCGGCGCCCGACCTGACCTCCACCACCTGGAAGCCACAGAGCGCGGCGCTGGCCGGGTTGGTGCCGTGGGCGCTGTCCGGCACCAGGACCTGGTCGCGACGCTCGCCGCGGGCCTGGTGGTAAGCCTGGATCATCCGCAGCGCCGTCCACTCGCCGTGCGCGCCGGCCGCCGGCTGCAGGGTGACCCGGTCGACGCCGGCCACGGTGCAAAGCGCGGCCTCCAGGAGGTGCATCAGCTCCAGGGCGCCCTGTGCCGTGGCCTGGTCCTGGTAGGGGTGCAGGTAGGCAAAGCCGGGCAGCTGGGCCGCCGCCTCGTTGGCGACCGGGTTGTATTTCATGGTGCAGCTGCCAAGCGGGTAGAAGTTCTCGCTGATCGAGTAGTTGAGCGAGGCCAAGCGGCTGTAGTGGCGCATCAGCTCCGGCTCGCTGATGCGAGGCAGATCGGGTGTCCGCCGCCGCCTGAGGTGGGCCGGCAGCGCATGTTCGGCCGGCGCCTCGCGGACACCGGCCTCGGGGAGGCGCGGGCCCGGCCAGCCGGGCCGGCTGAGCTCGAAGCTGAGCGGTTCTCTCATACCGTCTTCCGAAGCGCCGCCACCAGCTGCGCGAGCGCATCCGGGTCGTTCAACTCGGTGCAGCAGAAGACCGCCACGTCCTCCAGCTCGGGGTACCAGCGGGCCACCGGGAGGCCACCCAGGATGCCCTCCGCCTCGAGCGCCCGGAGGCGATGTAAAACGTTTTTCATCCGCACCGGGAACTCGTTGAAAAAGGGCCGGTCGGGGTGCAGGAGTTCTATCTCGGGCAGCTGGCTCAGCTCGTCGGCCAAGGCGTGGGCGCGCCGGTAGGAGACGTCAGCGACCTGACGCAGGCCGTCAGGGCCCATGTACGTCAGGTACACGCTGGCCGCCAGCGCGCAGAGCGAGTGGTTGGTGCAGATATTGGAGGTCGCCTTTTCGCGCCGGATGTGCTGCTCCCGAGCCGTCAGCGTGAGCACGTAACCGCGGCGGCCCTGACCGTCGTGGGCCTCGCCGACCAGCCGCCCGGGGAGGCGGCGGACCAGCTCCTGGCGGCAGGCGATGAAACCCACATGGGGCCCGCCGTAGCTGGGCGCCAGCCCGAGCTGCTGGCCTTCGCCGACCGCGATGTCGGCGCCGTACTCGCCGGGCGCCGCCAGCAGAGCCAGGCTGATGGGGTCGACGCAGGCGATGGCCAGCGCGCCCGCCGCGTGGGCCAGCTCAGTCACCTGCGATCCGTCGGCGATCAATCCCAGGAAGTCGGGGCTCTGGAAGACCAGGGCGGCGCTGTCGTTCCCGGGGTCGGTCCCGATCCGCACCTGGAAGCCGCGGCCCTCCGCGTAGCAGCGCAGCACCTCCAGGTACTCCGGGTGCAGGTAGGGCGCCACCACCACTTCGGGACGCCCCGTGTGGACCACCGCCATCATGGCCGCCTCAGCCACCGCAGTGGCGCCGTCGTAGAGGGAGGCGTTGGCCACGTCAAGCCCGGTCAGCTGCGCGATCAGGGTCTGGAACTCGAAGATGGCCTGCAGCGTGCCCTGGCTGGCCTCGGGCTGATAGGGCGTGTAGGCGGTGTAGAACTCGGGCTTGGAGAGCACAGCGCCCACCGCGGCCGGGACGAATCGGCGGTAGACCCCGCCGCCGCGGAAGGTCAGGCGGTCGTCGAAAACGCGGTTGCGAGCCGCCAGCTCGCGGACCCGGGCCATGGTCTCGAGCTCGGAGAGGCCGGGCGCCAGGTCGAGGCGGCGCAGGCGAAGCGACGCTGGGACGTCGACCAGGAGCTCATCCATTGAGCCCGCTCCCAGCGCCTCCAGCATCGCCTGCCGGTCCTCCTGGGCGTGGACCAGATAAGGCAAGCGGCTAGTGCCCCCCGGACTCGGCCAGCTTCTGATAAGCGGCCTGGTCGAGCAGACCGTCCGGCAGGCCGCCCTCCGTCTGCACCTTGATCAGCCACCCCTCGCCCAGGGGATCTTTGTTGACCAGCTCGGGATTGGCTGCCAGGCGCTCGTTCACCTCCAGCACGGTCCCGGCCACCGGGGCATACAGGTCGGAGGCGGCCTTGACCGACTCGATCACGCCGAAGGACTCGCCCGCGCCTAGCTTGCGCCCTTGCCGCGGCAGCTCCAGGAACACCACGTCGCCCAGCTGCGATTGTGCGAAGTCCGTGATGCCGACGGTCGCCACCTCGCCGGCGACCTCGACCCACTCGTGGGTCTCGGTATAGCGTCTGTCGCCCAAAATCTCCTCCTGGCTAGCCGGCTTGCCTGCTGCTGACCGCGGTCTTCACGGAGCCTCGATAGAAAGGCAGCTTCACCACCTCGGCGCCGCCGGCGCCGCCCCGGCTTTCGATCTCGAGCTGGGCGCCCGGAGGCGCGGCGCCGGCCTTCACCGAGGCCATGCCGATCCCGCCGCCCAGGAAAAACGAGTGGGTTCCGCTGGTGACGACTCCGATCGGCTCGCCGTCGCGGCTGACGGCCGCCCCATGACGGGGAATCGTGCGCTCGCCGCAGCGCAGCCCGACCAGCACCCGATCGGGTCCCTTCTCCTTCACCTCGAGGAGGGCCTCGCGACCAGTGAAGTCGCCCTTATTCAGCTTCACCGTCCAGCCCAGACCGGCCTGGTAGGGGTTCGTCTGCTCGTCCATGTCATTGCCGTAGAGGCGCAGTCCCGCCTCCAACCGGCAGACATCCCGCGCCGCCAGCCCGGCCGGCGTGGCGCCGGCCGCCAGCAGGCCGTCCCACACGGCCGCCGCGCGCTCGGCGGGGAGATAGAGCTCGAAACCGTCCTCGCCGGTATAGCCCGTACGCGAGACTGTCGCCGGCCTGCCCGCGACCTGTCCCTGGACCACTCCGAAGTAGGGGATCGCGGCCAGATCGAGATCGGATGCCAGGGTCGCCAGAACCGATTCCGCGCGTGGACCTTGGAGCGCCAGCAGGGCGGTGTCCGGGCTGCGGTCCAAGACCTCGACGCCCGCGCCGGCGTGGTCACGCATCCAGGCCACGTCCTTCTCACGATTGGAGGCGTTCACCACCGTCGACCAGGAGCCATCCGGAAGCCGGTAGACGACCAGGTCGTCGAGCACGCCGCCGGCCTCGTTGCAGATGAGGTTGTACTGGGCGTGACCGGGCTCCACCTGCGCCAGATCGTTGGTGACCAATCGCTGCAGATAGTCCGCCACGCCGTCGCCCCGGAAGCTGACCCGGCCCATGTGGCTGACGTCGAAGAGGCCGGCCGCCTGGCGCACGGCGGCGTGCTCCTCGCGCACGCGGGAGTACTGCTGAGGCATCTCCCAGCCGGCGAAGTCCACCATGCGTCCGCCCAGCGCCCGATGCCGCTCGTAGAGCGGCGTGCGCTCAGGCACCCTCGGGGCCTTCGATCTCGTCCAGACGCCGCTCCGGGTCCAGGTACTGGAGCAGGTCCTCATCGTGCCGGCGGCGGGCCTCCCTGACCATTTCACCCAGCACCTTGGTGCGCTCAGTCGTCCATTCCAGCTTCTCGGCCAGCTCCTGGATGGTGGCCTCGCGACCCTTGGCCTTGCGCACAGAGATCTCCGCCCTCTCGTACGCCTCGGCATCCTCGACCAGCTGCGCCGCGGCCCGGTCGAGGGCCAGCTGCTCACGCTGGGAGTTGCTGATCTGAGCCGCCACCTGCTCGGTGGCGAAGGCCTGGAAGTTGTCGGAGCCGCTGTCGGGGAAGTCGCGGATGGCCGCGATCAGGCCGATCGAGCCCTCCTGGACCAGCTCGTCTTCGCTGAGCCCCGCGCCCTCCGGGTCCCGCCCCTCGTGCGCGAGCCGCAGCACCAGGCCCAGGTTCTCGTTGAAGAGCCGCGTCTCGGCCTCGCCGTCGCCGCCGGCTGCCCGCCGCAGCAAGCGTGCCTCCTCGTCGGGGCTGGAGCGCGTGCGTTCGGCCTGCTGGGCCAAGGCGCGGAGCTCGTGGCCGCTTTTGGCCCCCCTGGCCGCCCCCCGCCGCTCGGGTTGGGGTGCCATCGGGAGCTAATTCTATCGACGCCGGAAGGGCGGTCCCGGGCGGGCCATAATGCCCATCCATGGCCCTTCGGGGCGTGCTGACGGCGATCGCGGCGATGACCGCGCTGATGCCTGCGAGCGCGGCGGCGCGGGCGCCTCTGGTGGACCGAGCCGATCTGGACGGCGTGATCAACTCGGTGATGGCCGACTACATCGCCCAGAGCGTCAACCACGCCGCCGACGACCGAGCGGCCGCGCTGCTGATCGTGATGAACACGCCGGGCGGTGAGATGGACGCCATGGACCGGATCATCACCAGCCTCCTCAACTCGCCCGTGCCGGTGATCGTGTACGTGGCGCCGCCCGGGGCCCGGGCGGCCTCGGCCGGGCTCTTCGTGGCCCAGGCCGCCGACCTGGTCGCGATGGCGCCGGGCACCAACATCGGATCCGCCCACCCGATCGCCGGCAACGGCGCCGACATCGGGGGCGACCTCGGCCGCAAGGTGCTCAACGACGCGGTGGCGCGCATCCGCGACCTGGCCGCCTCGCACGGGCGCAACGCCGATTGGGCGGAGAACGCCGTCCGCAACAGCGTCAACGTCAGCGCCGGCCAGGCGGTGGACCTGCACGTGGCCGACCTGGAAGCGACCTCCGTCAGCGGCCTGCTGGCGGCGCTGGACGGTCGCCACCTGAAGCGGCCCCACGGGCCCGAGGTCACCCTGAACCTGACGGGAGCGCAGGTGGTCGACCAGCCCATGCCCTGGTGGCAGCAGCTGCTGCACGCGCTGGTTGACCCCAACGTCGCCTATCTGCTGATGCTGGTGGCGGTCTTCGGGCTGATTGCCGAGGTTTCCTCGCCGGGCGCCATCCTGCCCGGCGTGGCCGGGGTTATCTGCGGCGTGCTGGCCCTGGTCTCGCTGGCGGGCCTACCGGTAAACATCGCCGCCGCCCTCCTGATCGTCTTCTCCTTCGTGCTCTTCGTGGCCGACATCAAGGCGCCCACCCACGGGATCCTGACCTTCGGCGGCATCGTGGCCATGCTCCTGGGCTCTCTCTTTCTGATCGACACCGGCGCCGTGGGGCTGGGCGTGGACCCCTGGCTGGTGGCGGCGGGCGCGCTCCTGAGCGGCGTCCTCTTCGCGTTCGTGGTGCGCAAGGCGCTGGGCGCGCGCAGCCGCTGGAGCGCCGCCGGCGCGCAGGCCCTGGAGGGCGCTCTGGGTGAGGTCCGCTCCACGCTGGAGCCCGCCGGCTCCGTGTTCGTGGCCGGCCGGGAATGGCCGGCGGTGGCGGCCATCGGGGCAGGCTCGCTGGCTCGGGGTGCCACCGTCCGGGTGACGGGCAGTGAGGGCGAGCGCCTGGTGGTGACCGCGGCGCGACCTCCGGAAGGAGCGCACCCGTCCGGATCCTGACGCCCGCCTTCGGGCTGGCGCTCGGTGACCTGGTGCTGCTCACACCGCTGCCATTGATCGTCCTGGTCAACGCGGCCCAGGCGGGCGGATCCCGGCGGCCGGGGCTGCGTCTGGCCGGCGAGGCCGTGATCCTGCTGCTGCCCGGCTTGGTGGTGGTGCTCGGGATCCTGTACGGCCTGGCGGCGCTGGGCACCCCGGCCGCGGGCCCCGGCGCCATGGCCTATGGCTTCGGCGTGGCTCTGGCCGGCGCCGTGGCCGGGGCCGTGGGGACGCCATTGGCCGTGAACACGCTGGCGCGCCGCCTACCCATCGACCCTGAGAACCTGGTCCACCGGCTGGCGTTGGTCATGACCGTCGGGCTGGTCGCCCTCCAGCTGGTGACCCAGCTCACCAATGACGTCCTCGCCCAGGAGGCTGCCGGGCCGCCGCTGACGCGGCTCGACCTGCTCGCTCAGGAGCTGCCCTTCCTGCTGGCGGCGGTGCTGGGCGTCGGGTTCTGGACGCGCCGGCCGGGGCGGGCGGTTACGAGCCGGCTCGGCATCGTGATTCCGCGGCCCTGGCAGCTACTGCTGGCGCTGGCCGCGGCCGGCGTTTTCTACGCTTTCGGCGTCGGGTCTGACGCGCTCGCGCAGTGGCTGACGCCCGGCCTCGCCGCGCGCGTCAATGCGGCCAACGGTCGCATCTTCGGTGGCCTCAACAACCCCTTGGGCATCGCCACCATCGCGCTGGCCCCGGGCATCTGCGAGGAGCTGTTCTTCCGGGGCGCGCTCCAGCCCCGGCTGGGTTTGCTCTGGCCGGCGTTGGTTTTCGCCTCCGTGCACACACAGTACGGTTTGTCGCTCGACGCGCTGGCGGTGCTGGTGCTGGCCTTCGGTCTCGGCGTGCTGCGCCGGCTCACCAACACCACCACGACCGCGATCTGCCATGTGGCCTACAACGCGCTGGTCGGCGTCGGCATCGGGTGGCTCGGCTGGCCCCTGGCAGTCGGGATAGAAATTGTCTTGGTCGTGGCCGCGGTCTTAACAACCTGGGTGGTCAAACGCCCGGTACGCGAATAGAATCGCTCGCTGAGCGATGGCGACCTTACATCTTGACCCTGAGTATGGGGATGACCCCAATATGTTGTTGTCCACCACTCCGATCAGCGTGCCCACGCGGATCCTGGCGGTGGTCAACCAGAAAGGCGGTGTGGGGAAGACCACCACCACCATCAACCTGGCCGCGGCCCTGGCTGAATTGGGGCGCCAGGTGCTGGTCATCGATCTCGATCCGCAGGCCAACACGACCAGCGGCCTGGGACTCGATCCTCGGCGTCAGCGGCTCACCGTGTACCACTTGCTCAGCGGGGAGGCCGCCGTCGACGACGTCGCGGTACCCAGCCTGGTCGAGGGCCTGTTCGTGGTCCCCTCGCAGCTCGACCTGGCGGGCGCTGAGATCGAGCTGGCGACCCAGGAGCGGCGCGAGAGCCGGCTGCAGGCCGCGCTGACCGACCTCGTCGGCGGATATGGGCACGTCCTCATCGATTGCCCGCCCTCGCTGGGCCTGCTCACGCTCAACGCTCTGGCCGCAGCCGACGAGATGCTGATCCCGCTCCAGTGCGAATACTTCGCGCTCGAGGGATTGGGGCATCTGCTCTACACCCACCAGTTGGTGCAGGCGAGCCTCAACCCGCGGCTGGAGATCGGCGGCATCTTACTCACCCAGTTCGACGCCCGCACCACGCTGGCCTGGGACGTGGTCCGGGAGATCCGCCGCGTCTACGCCGACAAGGTTTTTCAGACCCTCATCCCGCGCAACGTGCGCGTCAGCGAAGCGCCCAGCCACGGCATCCCGATCACCGTTTACGACCCAACCTGCCGGGGCGCCCTAGCGTACCGGCAGCTGGCCGAGGAGGTACTTTCCCGATGAGCGCTGTCCGCCCACGTGGCCTCGGCCGCGGCCTGCACGCCCTAATCCCGCTGCCGACCGGTCCCGGAGCCGGCGCCAGCCGGCTGATCGCTCTCGACGACATCCGGCCCTCGCCGGAGCAGGCCCGGCAGCATTTCCCGGCCGATTCTCTGCGCGAGTTGGCCGATTCCATCCGCGAGCATGGGGTGCTGCAGCCAGTGCTGGTGCGCCCTGTGACCGACGGCTACGAGCTGATCGCCGGCGAACGCCGCTGGCGGGCGGCGCGCCACGCCGGGCTGGAGCGCATCCCGGCCGTCGTCCGGGAGGACGGGGCCGACGAAGAGAGCCTGCTCCTGGGCCTGGTCGAGAACCTGCAGCGGGAAGACCTCGACCCCATCGAGGAAGCACGCGGCATCCAGCGCCTGATCGACCAATTCGGGCTCACCCAGGAAGAGGCCGCGGGCCGCCTGGGCAAGGGCCGGGTGACAGTCGTGCATTCCCTGACCCTGCTGAGGGCATGCCCGGCGGTGGCCTCGGCCACCTCGGCGGGGGCGATCAGCCCTGGTCACGCCCGGGCCCTGATCGGGCTGCCCACGCCGGAAGACCAGGAGCGCGGTCTGCGGGTCGTCCTGGCCCGCCGCCTCAACGTTCGCCAGACCGAGAACTGGGCCCGCAGCTACCGGCCCGCCCCCAAGCGAGCACCCCGCTCCTCGGCACCGCCGGCGATTGAAACGCTGGCGCGCCAGATGGCTGAGGCTTTAGGGGCGCCGGTTAGGATTAGCGGAGCCGCCCGGGGGCGGATCACGATCGAGTTCACGAGCCGCCGGCAGCTGGAGGGGATCGCCGCCCGACTGGCCCGCTAGCGGCGATGTAAAACGTTTTACATCGGGCCCCTCCGGCGACTTGCAGGGTCCGTGCCGGAGGTCTTTGGACTCAGGTTGAACGGTTCCCGGTCTTTCTTAACCGAGGCGGCCGAGGTGATCGTGCTGGCCCTGGGTCTTTACCTGGTGATCACTTTTGCGATCCAGACCGTGCATGTGATCGGGCTTTCCATGTACCCGTCGCTCAACGACAACGACTACCTGGTCGCAAACAAGTTGGACTACCGTCTGCATCCGCCGCAGCGCGGCGACATCATCATCATGCGCGACCCTTTCGATTCCTCCAAGGACTTCATCAAGCGCGTGATCGCGATGCCCGGTGAAGAGCTGCTGATCAAGGACGGGCACGTGTACATCAACGGCCACCTGCTGAACGAGCCCTACCTGCGCAGCGACGAGCCCTGGAACAACAATGGCAACTGGCCGCCGCCGGGCAGCGTGGACGCCGGCAAGCCGCGGGTGATTCCGCCGAACCAGTACTTCGTGATGGGCGACAACCGCAACGCGTCCAGCGACTCCCGCGTTTTCGGCCCGGTGGCGCGCGACCGGATCGAAGCGCGGGCCTGGCTGCGGATCTGGCCGCTGCCCAAGATGGGGACCGTCGATCAGGTCAAGCCGACGCTGGAAACCTCGTCCTCGCTCCCGGTCGCGGCCTGATCGGAAGCGCCAGGAGGCGCCGCCAGGGCTTCCTATAATCCGAGCCATCGCACGAGCGGCCGCCGGCATGACGAAAGGCGCGGCGCGCGACGTGCTCGAGGTCCTCGTCCTGGCGCTAGGGCTCTACTTGCTGGCCACCACCACGATCCAGACCGTGCACGTGGTGGGGCTCTCGATGTCTCCCACCCTCAGCGACAACGACCTCTTGATCGCCTCCAAGATCGACTACCGGCTGCACGATCCCGAGCGGGGCGACATCATCATTCTCAAGAGCCCAATCGATCCCGGTCGCGACTACATCAAGCGCGTTATCGGGCTGCCCTTCGACCACCTTCTGATCCGCAACCACCACGTCCTGATCAACGGTGTCGGCCTCGAAGAGCCTTATGTCCAGAGCTGGGCCGGTAACGGTGACTTCCCTCCCCAGTCGGACGCAGTTGACGGCCAGGTCATCCCCTCGGGCATGTATTTCGTGATGGGCGACAACCGAGATCACTCCAGCGATTCGCGGCTGTTTGGATACGTGAGCCGAGACGAGATCGACGGCAAGGCGGTGCTCCGGGTATGGCCGTGGTCGCACCTGTCGCTGCTCGACGTGCACCCAACGCTCGCCCGCGGCTGAACGCCGCGCGCCGGCATCAGGCGCCGATGGCTTTTCGGAACGGTTCGGCGCTCGGAAAGGGCCCGATCACCGCCAGCTGAGTGGGGGCGCCCATGACGCGCGCGGCGACCCGCCTCAGGTCCGCGGCGGTGAGGCCGTCGATGATGGCGATCACCTCGTCGACGGTACGGATGGTGCCGGTCAGCAGAAGCTGCTGCGCCAGCCAGCTGGCCATGGCGTTGGTGCTCTCCAGGCCCAGGCGGAGCCTGCCCTTGGTGAATTCCTTGGCCTTGGTCAGCTCGGATTCGGGAACCTCCTGCTCGGCGATCCGGCGCAGCTCTTCCAGGGCGGCGGCTACGGCTTCCTCGGCCTTCTTGGGATCCACGCCCATATAGACGGCGAAGTAGCCGGAGTCGCGGTGCTTGCTGCTGTAGCTGTGCACGTCATAGGCGAGGCCGCGCTGCTCGCGGATCTCCAGGAAGAGCCGCGAGCTCATGCCCTCGCCGAGCACCGTGTTGACGAGGTCGAGCGCGTACCGGTCAGGGTCCATGTAGGAGAGGGCGCGGCTGCCCAGGCAGATGTGGGCCTGCTCGGTCTTCTTCTCCAGCAGCACCACCTCAGGCGCGCGGTGGCCATCCGGCGCCGCGTCGTAGGCGCCTTCGGCGGGGCCGCCGGCCAGGCCGAGGCCGCGGTCGATCATGTCCGCGGTGCGGTCCGGATCGATGCCTCCAGACACGCCCACCACCAGCCGGCTGCGCCGGTAGTGCTCACGCAGGTAGTCGACCAGGTCGTCACGCGTCACCGACGAGACCGATTCCGCGGTGCCCACGATGTCGCGGCCAAGAGGATGCCGCGGCCACATGGCCTCCTCGAAGATGCTGTGCACGTAGTCCTGGGGCTGGTCCTGGTACATCTTGATTTCTTCCAGGATCACCATCCGCTCGCGATCGATGTCGTTGGGAGCCAGCTGGGAGTCGGTGACGATGTCGCAGAGCACGTCGATCGCCAGCTGCAGCCGGTCCATGGGCACGCGCGCCCAGTAGACGGTCACCTCCTTGTCGGTGGAGGCGTTCATGACGCCCCCCACGCCCTCGATCGCCTCGGCGATGTCTTTGGCCGTCGGCCAGCGGCGGGTGCCTTTGAAGAGCAGGTGCTCGATGAAGTGGGAAATGCCGCCGATGGCGTCCGGCTCGAACCGGGAGCCGACGCCGAACATCAGCACCACGCTGGCGGACATCCGGTCCGGCATGGGTGCGGTCAGGACCCTGGCGCCTCCCGGCAGCTCGTGGAGGAAGTGACCGGTGGCCGAGGGCATGCCCGGCCAGTATAAGAAACCCCTCCCGGCGAACCTGGAAGGCGGCTTCCGGGGACTAGTAAAGCCCCGATGTAAAACGTTTTACATGGCGGGGTTCAGGGGCGCCGCTCGCCGTCCCGGATGGCGCCGAGCGCGGCGTACAGGATCATCGCCGCGTAGTCGGCCGGCATCCCATCCGAGACCGCGTCCAGGGCCTCGCCCAGGAAGCGCTGCACCCGGCCGGCTCCCGGCAGCCCGGCCAGGTCGGGAGCTTCGCGCGCATCACGGATCACCTCGGCGATGGCGCTGGGGGTGATCTCTTCGTCGCCCGCGCCGTCGGAGACCGCCTCCAGCAGGCTCAGCGCGTGCCGGATGGCGCCTTCACAGGTGGCGGCGCCCCCGTTGGCGCGGCCCGGGATCAGGCCTCGGCGGCCTTGCGCGGGATCACGACCACGCGCCGGTCTGGCTCCTCACCCACGCTGTTGGTGGTCACGTCGGGGTCGTCCTCCAGGGCCAGGTGGATGGCGCGCCGCTCGAAAGCCTGCATGGCGTCGAGTGTGATCGGGTCCCCGGTCACCTTGACCTGGCGGGCGGCCCGGTACGCGATCTCGCGGACGGTGTGCTCGCGGCGCTGTCGATAACGCTCGACATCGACGATCACGCGCCGGTCCGGGCCCAGCTTGCGGCCCACCAGCAGGTTGGTGATCGTCTGCAGCGCGCGCAAGGTCTCGCCGCGCCAACCGATCAGCATGCCCAGGTCGCGCCCGCTGACGTCGAGGAGGATGGCGTCGCCCACCCCGCGGACGCCAACCTGGGCCCGGATGCCCATGTGCGTGAGCAGTTGCTCGACGATGGTCTTGGCCTCCTGGGCGTCGCGCACCGCCTGCTCGGCGCTGGGGGCGGGCATCGCCCCGGTGCTCGCCCCGGCGCCGGTCCGGGTGGTTCCGATCACCATCACTTCGACCACGGTCTCGTCCGGGTTCTCACTGAGCACCTTGACGTCGACGTTGCGCCGGCTTTCGCCGAGCTGGATGAGTGCGGCGTCGACCGCCTCCTCGAGTGTGCGGCCTCGGCCCTCGGCCGACTTCATCGCCTGGCCCTCCTGGGTCTCGCGGGTCTCGCGCCGAGCGACGCCTTGGGCGGCGCGCTCGGGTCCTTGGGTTTTGGTTTCTCTACCGGCACCGGCGGCGGCCCACCCGGCCGCAATCCCCCCCAGCCGTTCACGAAGTACTGCTGGATGATAGCGAAGCAATTCGAGATGAACCAGTAGAGCCCCAGCCCAGCCGGGGTGACGAAGGCGAAGTAGGCGATCATCAGCGGCATCACCACCTGCATCGACTGCGTCATCTGCTGCGCCTGCTGCTCCTGCTCGGTGGCGTTCGGGTTGGGCGGCTGCTGCATCATTCGCGACTGCACGAAGGTCGTCGCCGCGGCGAGGAGCGGGATCACCAGGTAGGCCAACGTCGGAATCGGCAGGCCTGGCAGCAGCGGATGAGCGTTGGGATAGTCGTTGAGGTGCGGCACCCAGAGGAAGTGATCGGTCGGGAAGACCTTGCCCTGCGCGTTGCCCAGGAAGACGTAGTAGAGGGCGGTCAGAATCGGCAGCTGGAGCACCGCCGGCAGGCAGCCCGTGAGGCTGCTGAGTGGATTGATGCCATGCTCCTTGTAGAGCTCCATGAGCGCCGCCTGCTGCTTCTGGGGGTCGCTCTTGAACTTCTTCTTGAGGGCCGCCACCTCGGGCGCGATCCGACGCTGCTCGGACTGGGTCTTGCGGCTGACCGCCAGCTGGAAGTGATAGAGCGGTGAGAGCACCGTCTTGATCACGATCGTGAGCACGATGATGGCGAGGCCGTAAGCACCCAGCCAGGCGAAGGGCGGGATGGTGACGAGGGCGTTGTAAAGGAACTTGAGAGCCAGTCCGAAGCTCTGCCCGAAGACCGCCCACCAGATCTGATGGATGGGCAGAAAAACGTCGAACAGGTGTCGGAGATCGTTCACTGTCGGGGCGCGGCCTCGGTCATGGTTGCTTGGTCACGGGACCGGGTCGTAGCCACCGCGGGCGAACGGGTGGCAGCGAGCTATGCGTCGCGCGCCCATCCAGGAGCCGCGCAGCCAGCCGTACCGGGAGACCGCCTCGTAAGTGTACTGAGAGCAGGACGGGTAGTACCTGCAGCTACCGCTGAAGAGGTGTGAAAGGGTTAGCTGATAGCCTCGGATCAGCCCCAGCACCAGCCGGCTCATGGCTTCATCCGCTGGGCGGCCGTCAGGCGGCGGTCAACGCGCTCGGCATCCTGGAGGACCGCGCTGAAGGCCGCTTCCAGCGCCGAGGGCCGGGCGATCAGGACCACGTCATACGGTATTCCCGACCGCAGCAGACCCGAATCATCGCGCAGCAGGCGCAGGCGCGCCGCCTCCCGAACGCGCCGCCGGGCCCGGTTCCGGTGCACCGCCCCCCGCACCTGGCGGCTGACCGTCACGCCCACCCGGGAGGCTCCGGACAGGTCCGGACGGGGGCGTGCGAAGGCCACCAGGGTGGGACCTGAGTAGACGCGGCCGGCTCCCAGCGCGGCCCGAAAGTCGGCGCGGTCTCGCAGTCGGTACCGGCGTCTCAACGGCCGCGCGGCGCCCGGCGGCGGCCGCTAGCGGGGGGTGAGCTGGCGGCGGCCCTTGCGCCGGCGATCGCGGATGACCCGCGCCCCGGCAGCGGTGCGCATGCGGCGCAGGAAACCGTGCACGCGCCGGCGATATCGCTTCTTGGGCTGGTAGGTGCGCTTGATCTGAAGTGACCTCGAAGAAGGGCGGGCGGCCACACCGAAAGGGGCGGCCCAGGACTTCGGATGATACCCGAACCCGCCCTCGCGGCACCTCGCCAGACGCCTTGCGACCACCCCCGGCCTTTGTTATGGTTGGCCACCGGGACCGGGCCGCCGGCTCCACGACCTCCCTCTCCAGCCGCGCCGCAGCAGCCCGTTCCAGCCACTTTCTGACATCGGCGATGTCGTGCTAGCGGCGTTCCGCGCTTCCCCGTCCTGTGGTGACGCAGATACCCACAAGTTGGGTGCGTTTTCCACATAGATTTTCACAGGAGTCCGGAGCTTGCAGGCCAGGCCGCGAACCTGCCTGCCGGTTCGGTGGGCCGCGCTGGGCGGGCCGGGTCGGCGGGTTCTAGAGGGTGAGCGGAAAACCTCCGGACCACTTATCCACAAGCAGTCCACGCGTTGGCAGACGTCTGCCGATCGGACCTGTGGAAAAGCTCATGCGCGGAGGAGAAGGACATCGCAGTGAATCAGGACCACATCTGGACCGCCGTGCAGGAGGAGCTGCGCTTCCAGCTCGCCAAACCGAGCTACGAGACCTGGCTCAAGAACACGAGCCTGGTCTCCGCCGAAGGCGGCAGCTTCCGGATCGGGGTACCCAGCAAGCTGGCCAAGGACTGGTTGGAGGACCGCTTTGCTGGTCTCATCCAGGAGACCCTGCAGGCGGTCACCGGCGGCGAGGTGGAGGTCGACTTCGTCGTCTCCCCGACCGGGATCCGGGCGGCGGTTCTGGAGGAGCCGCCACCCGGTCTGGGCGACGACCTGATCGCCGACGATGGCGGCCAGCCGGCGCCCACCGAGCTGAACGAGAAGTTCAAGTTCAGCTCGTTCGTGGTGGGCAACAACTCACGCTTCGCGCACGCCGCCGCCATGGCCGTCGCAGATGCTCCCGGCGAGCACTACAACCCGCTCTTCCTGTACGGCGGGGTTGGTCTGGGCAAGACCCACCTCATGCACGCCATCGGGCACGAGGTGCGCAAGCGCTATCCCAAAAAACGCGTCTCCTACGTGACCTCCGAACAGTTCGTGAACGAGGTCATCGCCTCCATCCAGAACGGGCACATGGCCGAGGTCCGGCTCAAGTACCGCACGGTCGACGTACTGCTCATCGACGACATCCAGTTCCTGGCCGGCAAGGACCGCACCAAAGAAGAGTTCTTCCACACCTTCAACACGCTGCACGAGATCAACAAGCAGATCGTGATCTCCTCGGACCGGCCGCCCAAGGAGATCCCGACCCTGGAGGACCGCCTCCGCTCCCGCTTCGAGCAGGGCCTGCTGGCCGACATCCAACCCCCCGACTTCGAAACCCGGCTGGCCATCCTCAAGTCCAAGCTGGGGATCAGCGGCGGGTTGATCTCGGAGCCGGTGCTGACCTTCATCGCCCACAAGGTCCAGAAGAACATTCGGGAGCTGGAGGGCGCCCTCACCCGCGTGCTGGCTTTCGCCGCCATCCACCAGCGCCAGATCGACGAGGACGAGGCGGCCAGCCTGCTCTCGGACATCATCCCGGCCGGCACCCGTCGGCCGCTGACCATCCAGCGCATCCAGCAGACGGTCGCGGACTACTACAACCTCTCCACCGACGACATGAAGAGCAAGCGCCGCGACAAGCACATCGTGTTCCCCCGCCAGGTAGCCATGTACCTGGTGCGCGAGGAGACTCCCTCCTCGCTGCCGGTGATCGGCCAGGCCTTCGGCGGCCGGGACCACACCACCGCCCTGCACTCGATCGACAAGATCGCCAACGAGCTCAAGGAGGACGAGCGGCTGCGCTACGACCTGCAGGTCCTACGGGAAAGGATTTACGCGGAATGAGGGGTTTGGGTTTCCCCAACCGGCTGTTGATTGCGCGCCGACAAGCCTTGAGCAGATACCGGCAGCCGCCGTTTCCCCAATCCGCACCCAGCCTTTACAGGCCGGATGAGGCCTTTCACCTATCCTTTTCCCCCGCTTCGCCGAAGCTGCCGCGAACGGGGTCTGCACAGCTTCCACAACGCTTACGGATAGGGCGGCGAAGCCTCCCTATCGAGGAGACAGTCAACTGATGGGGATAAGGAGCCAGACAGCGTTGAAACTCACCTGTCAGCCGAGCACGCTCAGCTCGGCACTGCAGATCGTGTCGCGTGCCATCTCCACACGCACCACCCTGCCCATCCTCAACAACATCCTGCTGGAGACCACCTCCGAGGGCCTGGCCCTCACCGCTACCAACCTGGAGATCGGGATCCGCAAGGTGGTGGCCGCCGAAGTCGCCGAAGAGGGCAGCACCACGGTTCCGGCCCGCCTGCTCACCGACTTCGTGGGCACGCTGCCCGAAAAAGACCTCGAGATGGCCCTTGACCTCTCCACCCAGACGCTCAGCCTCAAATGCGCGCGCTTCGACACCCACGTCAAGTGCATCGAGGCCGAGGAATTTCCGCCCGGGCCACGCCCGGACGAGGGTGACCGCCTCAGCATCCCGCTGGATGAGCTGCTGGCAGCCATCGAGCAGACCCAGATGGCCGCTTCCACCGACGAGGCGCGCCCGGTGCTCACCGGTGTCCTCCTGCACATCGACCGCGACGGGCAGACGCTGGCCGCCACCGACGGTCACCGGCTGGCGGTCCGCAAGCTGCAGGCTCGCGGCGGCAGCGACCTGGAAGCCCGCCTGATCGTGCCCGCGCGGGCCCTGGCCGAGCTGCCGCGTGCCTTCCGCGGCGAGTCAGGCGAAGTCGAGGTGATCGTGAGCAAGGCCCGCAACCAGATCTTCTTCCGGGCCGGCACCTCCGAGGTCACCTCGCGCCTCATCGACGGCACCTATCCGAACTACACACAAGTTATCCCCACCAAGAGCTCGACCACGGTCAAGGTCGCGACCTCGGAGCTCAATCAGACCGTGCGCGCCGTCTCCCTGTTCGCGCGCGACTCCGCCAACGTGATCCGGCTCAAGACCGAAACCGGCGGCTTGGTGCTGTCGGCCACCACCAACGAGGTCGGCGACAGCCGGGCGGAGGTCAGCGCCGACGTGGAAGGCTCCGACATCCAGATCGCTTTCAACGCTCGCTACATCCTGGACGCGCTGGCGGTGGCCGCCGAGGACCAGGTCGAGCTGCTCTTCGACGGGCCGCTCAGCCCAGGGCTGATCCGGCCGCCGGGCTCCGACCAGTACCTCTACGTGATCATGCCGGTCCGGGTGGCCATGTAAGGGCGCCAGGTGCGCCTGCTGCGCCTCGAGCTGCGCAACTTTCGCAACTACCGTCACCTGGATCACGACCTGGGCGGCCATCTCAACCTCTTCCTGGGCGCCAACGGACAGGGAAAGACCAACCTTTTGGAGTCCATCGCCCTGCTGGCGCTTTCCGCCTCGCCTCGGGCCCGGCGCGAGACCGAGCTGCTGGGACCGCTGGCAGCCGAGGCGCGGGTCCTGGGCCGGGTGGAGTCGGAGGGCCGGATTCGCGAGATTCGCATCGATCTGCGCGAGGAAGCAGGTCGCGGGCGGAAGCGGATCGAGGTGGATGGCGTGAATCGGCGGGCGGTCGACCTGCCGGGGTTGGCGCGGGCCGTCCTCTTCTGGCCCGAGGACTTGAACCTGGTCAAAGCCGGACCCGAGCACCGGCGTCGCTTCCTGAACCAGATGCTGGTCCAGGTCGAGCCCGGCCATGCTCGGCTGATCTCGCGTTACGCGCGCGTGCTCGAGCAGCGCAACCATCTGCTGAAGCAGATCGCGGCCGGGGAAACGGGGATCGAGACCCTGGCTGCCTGGGACGAGGAGCTGGTGGCGGTGGGCTCCCAGATCGCCAGCTCCCGGCGGGCGGCGGTGGCCGAGCTGGCACCGCTGGCGGGGCGCCACCACCAGGCGATCGCGGCCGGTGAGGAGCTTGCGATCGGCTACCTGGGTCCGCCCGACGACTTCGCGGGGGGTGTGCAAAAGTCCAGAAGTCTGGACGTGCGCAGGGGGGTCACCGGCGTCGGCCCGCACCGCGACGACCTGCTCCTGGAACTCGGCGGACGGGACGCCCGGGCCTATGCCTCCCAGGGGCAACAGCGGACTTTGGTGGTTAGCCTGAAGCTGGCCGAGGCCGACCTGGTGGCCGCCCGTACCGGTGAACCGCCGATTCTGCTACTCGACGACGTCCTTTCAGAGCTGGACGCCGAGCGCCGCGGCGCCCTCCTGGAGCGGGTGGCGAGCGCGGGCCAGGTGGTGGTCACCTCGGCCGAAGCGGCACCGCTGCCCCTGGAGCTGATGCACGAAGCGCGCGTCAACTGCATCCGGGCGGGCGCCCTGGAGCCTTGTGGATAAGCTGGGCAAAGTGCTGCCCCGGGTGCTGGCCCGGCAGCCCAACAATCGTCAGATCGCCGAGCTGCGAATTCGACTGGCTTTCCTGGAGCTGATGGGGCCGCAGCTGGCGACCAACTTCCAGGAGATCACGGTGCGGGGCGGGACCCTGGCCGTAGCCACGGACAACCCCGCCCTCGCCCACCAGCTGCGCCTCGACGCCGGCGGCTTGATCAGCCGGCTCAACGCCATGGTGCTGCCGCGTCCGGTGCGGGCTTTGAAAGTCCGCAGTGGCCGGGGCCGCGCCGCCGGCCCCTAGTGCGTCTCAGCGCCGAGCAGCAGGCGGCTGCCGCTTGGCCGGCAGGCCCGCTGCGGGTGGTGGCGGGCGCCGGCACGGGCAAGACGGCGGTCATCACCGACCGCTTCGCGCGTCTGGTGGCGCAGGGGGTCGCGGCCGACCGCATCCTGGTCCTCACCTTCACCGAGCGCGCGGCCGAGGAGATGCGGCGCCGGATCGCCGATGTGCTCGATGGCGAGCCGCCGCCCCACGTGGGCACCTTCCACGCCCTCGCCATGCGCTGGCTGCGCGAGGACGGGCCGGCGATCGGCGTCTCGGCGGCATTCCGGATCCTGGAAGGCCCCGAACGCTGGATTGCGGTGCGGGAGCTGATGTGGGAGCTCGGGGACCCGGTGCTGGTCGGCGAGGAGCGCCCCGACGACCTGGTGACGCCGCTGCTGCGCGTCCTGGAGCGCATGAAGCAGGAGCTGGTCCCGCTGGAGCGCCTGCTGGCCTGGTGCGGGCGAGCGCCGGCCGACCCGGAGACGCCGCGGCTGCTGGCCGCCGCCCGCCTTTTCCAGGAACACGCGCGGCGCTGCCGGAGCCAGGGGCTGCTGGACTTCGATGACGTCCTGGTCGAGACCGTCCGCCTGTTCGAATCCCACCCCCAGGTGCGCGCGCGCTACCGGCGGCACTTTCAGGCGCTGCTGGTAGACGAATACCAGGACACCAACCTGGCCCAGGAACGGCTGGTGGAGCTGCTGGCCCCCCCGACCGGCTCCCTGCTGGTGGTGGGGGACGACGACCAGAGCATCTACCGCTTTCGCGGGGCCTCGCGGGCCAGCATGGAGCGGTTCGCGGCCAGCTTTCCGGAAGCCGCGACGCTGACGCTGGGCCGCAACCGGCGCAGCCCGGGCCGGGTGGTGGCCGCGGCCGGAGCTCTGATCGGCCACAACCCCGACCGCCTGGAGAAGCACCTGAGCGCCGGCCGGCCGCCGGGCCGCCTGGTGGAGGTGGTGCGCTGCCCCGACGGCGAATCCGAGGCGGCCGCGATCACCGCCCTCGCCGGCGAAGCGGGTTCCGGAGTGGCTGTGCTCTGCCGCACCAACGCCATCGCGCGGCCCATCGCCGAGGCGCTGCGACGGGCGGGGGTTCCTTTCCGGCACCAGGCCGGGCAGGGCCTTTACCAGCTGCCGGAGGTGCGGGACGCGGTGGCCATGCTGCGCTGGCTGGCCGATCCGGCGGACCTGCTGGCGGTGGCGCGCGTGGCCTGCCGGCCACCGCTGGAGATGGACCTGGAGCCGACGCTGAAGCTGGTCCGTGACGCGGCGACCGAGGGTGCGTCTGCGCTGGCGGTGCTGGCGCGTCAAGAAGGCGCCGACCCGCTGCTGGTCGAGCTCTGCGACCTGGCCTCGGAGGTGGGCCGGGCGGGCGTTGACGAGCTCTTCTTCGAGCTGATGTCGCGAACCCGCTACCTGGAGCGTGCGGTGGTGGCCTCCGAGCGGCCACGGGCTGCCGCGGCGCTGACGCGTCTGGGCGAATTGATCGAGGAGCACTGCCAGCGCACGCGCGATCACCGGCTCACTACTTACCTGGAGTGGTTCGACCTGGTGCTGCTCTCGGGCCTGGACGAGGCGATCCCGAGCGTCGACCCCGAATTCGTGGGCAGCGGCGAGGCCGGCTGCGCGGGAGTCGAACTGATGACGATCCACCAGGCCAAGGGTCTGGAGTTCGACACCGTCATCGTTCCAGCGCTGGTGGAGGGGCGGCTGCCGCTCTATCGGCGGGGCGAGGGGTTCGACCTCCCCGCCGCCCTGCTGGAGCCCGGTGTGCGCGGTCGGGAAGACCATCTGGCCGAGGAGCGGCGGCTCCTGTACGTGGCCATGACCCGTGCTAGGCGCCGCCTGGTGCTGACCTGGGCGGAGCGCTACGAAGGGCTGCGGCGATGGCGGCCGTCGCGGTTCCTGGAGGAGGCCTCGGCGTCGGGCGTACTGCGAGAGCGGATCCTGCCTCCGACTCCGACTCCGACTCCGACTCCGACTCCGACCCCGGCTCCGGCTCCGGCTCCGGCTGGCCGAGTGACTATCGAGCGCGCCGCCACCGAGACTGCGTCGCCGGTGCGGCTCTCCTTCAGCGCCGTCAGCAGCTATCGCGAGTGCCCCCGCCAGCACTGGTACCGCTACCGCGCGGGGCTTCCGGCGGCCCAGTCGGCGGAGGCGCAGCACGGCTCCGTCGTGCACGCGGCGCTGATGCGAGCCGGCCGCCTGCGGGCGGCCGGGGTGACGGTCGGCACCGGCCGCCTCCTCGACCTGCTGGACGAGGCGTGGGCCGAGGTGACGCCGGTCGATCCGCGCCGCCTGCCGGCGCTGCGCCGGCTGGGGCGGGACCAGCTCGAGCGCTTCAGCGCCGCGGGGGGCCTGCGCGCCCGCCCGGCCATGGTGGAGCGCGCCTTTACAACCGACCTTGACGGCTGGCGGCTGGCGGGCATCATTGACCGAGTCGACCCACCCCCCACCCAAGAGGGCGGGGAGGTGGGCTCCTCCAGCGCTGACGAACTCGAAGTCGGGGGGCGGCCCGGCGCCTGGAGGATCGTCGACTACAAGACCGGCGCGCCCCTGCCGGCCTCGCGGCTGCGCCGGGACCTCCAGCTGGCGCTCTACGCGCTGGCGGCCAAGGAGTCGCTGGGCCTCGACCCCGTCGACCTGGAGATCGTCTACCTGCGCGAGGGCAAGCGGGTCCTGATCCCCTCCGACGAGGAGCTGATCACGGACGCGCGGCGGGTGGTGGGCGAGGTGGCGGAGCGGATCAGGGCCGGCAACCGGGAGCCGCGCCCGGAGCGCCGGCGCTGCTCGCTCTGCCCTTACCGAGCCGTCTGCGACTTCGCGCTGGCCCTGTAGCGCTCGGCCACCCCCAACACCTCGCGTGCGATGTCCAGGGCGGCGTAGGGGCGCGCCGCCGAAGCGGCCCGATCGACCATCTCGCGCCAGATGCGCATGTCGTCGGCGAAGAGCAGGCTGATCGATTCCAGGAGCTGCTCCGGCTTGGGCGCGAAGAGGCCGAAGCCGGTCATGGTGACGAAGGTCACGTTCTCCGTCTCCTGGCCGGGCAGGTAGCCGGTGAGCATGATGGGGAGACCCGTGGTAAGCGCCTCGGCGATGGCGCCGGGCCCCGCCTTGGACACCACCAGGTCGCTGGCCCGCATCAGCTCGGGCATGTTTTCGACGAAGCCGAAGATCCGGATGGGGGTTGCGAAATGGACGCGGGCCAGGCGCCGGCGCAGCTTCTCGTTGCGGCCGCAGACCGCGATCACCTGCCACGGCTGCGCGTGCCAGGCCAGGGCCCGGACTTGCTTCAAGAGATTGCCGGAGCCCTCTCCGCCGCCCACCACCAGGATCGTCATGCGGTCCTCATCGAGTCCGAACCGGCGCCGTAAGGCGGCTTTTTCCCCGGGCGCGGGCGGGCGGAAGCGGAGGTCTACGGGCAGGCCCAGCAGGTGGATGCGCTCGGCCGGCACGCCCCACTTGAGGCAGGCCTGGCGCGCGCTCTCGGTGGGCACGATGACCAGGTCGGCGCGCGGAAAGGCCCAGCCGCGGTGGAACTCGACCAGGTCGGTGATCACGGTGACCAGGCCCCGCTTGCGGCCGCTGCGCTGGATGGCCGCGAAGGCCACGTGGTTCAGGAGCGGATGCACCGAGACCACCACGTCGGGGTCCTGCTCGCGCAGCTGCCCGAGCAGAATGCGGCGCACGTTCCCGCCGAAGACGGCTCGGATGGCGGCGAAGACCGGCCGCTGGTTGGAGCTGTGATAGAGAGCGCCCCACGCCGGCCGGGAGCGCTGGATCAGGGGCGAGTAGAGGCCGGCCAGTCGCCGCACAACCGCCGAGCCCTCGCCGATCAGGGGGTCGGCGGCGGCGACGGCGGCTTCGGAGTCGAGCTGGCTGATGGCCTGGGCCAGGGCCTTGGCGGCCGCCCGGTGCCCGCCCCCGGTGTCGGAGAAGAGGACCAGGACCCGCGGGCCCGGTGCGGTTTGCGTCCTATCCGAGGCGATTGCGCCGGGCGATGGCGCGGCGCGCGATCCAGCGCATGTTGTACTGAGCCAGCAGGTAGGTCAGGAGCAGCATGGCGCCGATCCCGACCGCCACCCAGAAGACGTTGCTGCGCGCCAGCTCCGCCGGGCCCAGCGGGGTCTTGCCGGAGAGGTTGGTCTGGACGATGTAGCTGGCGATGTCCTTGACGTCCTGATCACTCAAGTTGGCGGCCCCGCCCTTGGCCGGCATCTGGCCGAAGCCATCGGAGGGCGCCTTGCCGTTGGTGATGGTGGCGATCAGGTACTGCGCCACCTGCGGCTCATCCGCCTTTTTGAAGTCCGGGGCGCCGCTGACCTTCTGGAGAGGGTTGAGCCGGGGGCCGATGCCGCCCTCCAGGCTGGCGCCGTGGCAGGAGGTGCAGCCGGCGCTGCTGTAGGTCTGCTGGCCCTTGGCCGGGTCACCGGGCAGCCCACCGCCTGGAGCCGCGCCGGGCGAGCCCGAGGCGGAAGCGGAGGCCGACGGCGAAGGCGAATCGGCGGTGGCGCTGATCGTGCCGACTGCGAGCAGGCATCCGAAGACGCCGATGCCAAGGCCGAGGGTGAGCTTGCGCACGACGCCGGCGGGCATCGCAGCAATCATATCCGGGGCTCCCACACCGGCCCGGCTTCGGCCTGGACGCGGAATATCGCTACTCGACTAGGTTGTTATTCCAGACGTGAGCAGTGTCTCGCCGGTCTCCGCTTCGCAGCTGACGTGCGCCTCGCGGCGATGGCTCGACGGGAGGCCGGCCTACCGTGGCTGAGCGACTCCCCAGCACCCTGCCCTACTTCCGCGGCCCCAGGCCGCGGGTGGCCGTCATCTGCTTCCACACCTCCCCCACCGCGGCGCTCGGCCACAGCGCCAACGGAGGTCTCAACGTCTACGTTCGCGAGGTCTGCCGCCAGTTCAGCGCGCGCAACGTGGCCACCGACGTCTTCACCCGCATCGCGGCCGGCGCCGGCCCGGTGGTCGAGAACTTGGCCCCCCTCAGCCGCGTCGTCTACCTGCCGGCAGGACTGGCGGAAGTCGACAAGTACCAGCTGGTCGACCATGTGGAGGACTTCGCCACGGCGGTTGCGCGCTTCGCCCGCGACGAGGGCCTGCGCTACGACCTCCTGTATTCGCACTACTGGCTCTCCGGCGCGGTGGCCTGCACCCTGCACGCGCGCTGGCGACTGCCCTGGGTCCATACCGCGCACACGCTGGCGGTGGTCAAGAATCGCTCTCTGCCCCCCGGCGACGTCGCCGAGCCGCCGCTGCGGGAGCTGCTGGAGGGCGAGATCGCGCGCAGCGCGGACCTGCTCGTGGTCAGCACCAAGGCGGAAGGTGAAGCCCTCCGGCACGCCTACCGGCTGCGGCCCGACCGCATCGCGGTGGTGGCGCCGGGTGTCGACCTCGAGCGCTTCGGCGATGTAAAACGTTTTACAGCGGCCGGCCGGACGGTCCTCTTCGTGGGCCGGTTGGAGCGGCTCAAGGGCGCCGACATCGCGCTGCGGGCCTTTGCCCAGGCCGCGGCGGACCATCCCGACGTCCGCCTCCTGGTCCTGGGCGGCGACAGCCACACCCAGGGCGAGAGCGAGCGCCGGCGGCTGGCCGGAATCGCCCGCGAGCTTGGCCTCAAGCACCGCGTGAGCTTCCTGGGCTCGGTGCCTCAGGACGAGCTGCCGGCCTTCTACGCCAATGCCGAGGCGCTGCTGATGCCGTCCTACAGCGAATCCTTCGGGCTTGTCGGCCTGGAAGCCCAGGCCTGCGGCTGCCCGGTGATCGCCGCCGATGTCGCCGGCCTGGCCTCAGTAGTCCGCGACGGCGCCACCGGCTTCCTGGTGCCCGGCCATGACCCGGCGCAGTACGCCGAGCGGCTGCGCCGCCTGCTCGACGATCCGGCGCTGGCGCGGACGCTGGGCCGCCGCGGGCGCCTGCTGGCGCAGGGCTTCAGCTGGGAGCGGACGGCCGACCGCCTGCTGGCGGCGGTCTCACCCTGGCTGGAGGCGGCGCGCCCTCAGCTCACCGTCCAGGCCGGCGCCCGCACCGAGTAAGGAAAGCCGGCGGCGTCGAAGCTGGTCAGCGGGACCAGGCCGGTTCCATCCACGTTGACAACCCAGAGCTGAGAGCCGGTGCTGGCCGGGCCGCTGCCCACGAAAGCCACCTGGTGGCCGTCGGGCGAAGGGACCGGACTCTCGACGTCGACAAGGTTGCCGGCCGGCAGAGCCTCATCCCAGGCCAGGGGCCGGGTGCTGTTGTCGGTGAGGGTGAGGCGGAAGGCGCGCGCCGCCGGCCCACTCGGGCTGTCGACACTGGCGCCCACGATCAGGTGCCGGGAGTCGGCCTGCCACGCCACCGAGGTCAGGTCGCCGCTGCGGACGGTGGTCACCCCGCCCGCGCCTGAGAGCTCGCGGACTCGCAGCTGGCGGCGGCTGGGGTCGCTGGTGGCCACCTGGTAGGCGATCCGCGCGCCGTCCGGCGACCAGGCCAGCGAGCTGACGGCGCCGGCCTCAGCCTGCATGCGGTAGCGGGAGCGCAGGTCGACCTCGTAACCGCGGATCTCGTCGCCTTCGCGTCCTGCCACCGTGTAGGCGATCCGCTCACCGTTGGGCGCCACCGCCGCCTCGCCCACCCCGTCGTCCACCGGTACCACGTCACCTGCGGCATTCAGCCGCTGGAGGCGGCCCGCGCTGAGGAAGACGTAGCCCTTGTCGGGCCCCAGGAACGCGGCCCAGCTGGCCTCGAACGGCAGCTGGGTGACGTTGCCGCCGATGGCCACGTCGAGCCAGGGTCCGGCGCGGGTATGGACCAGAAGCCGGGTGCCGTCCAGCGACCAGCTGAAGGCGCTGGCATCGAGGTTGGCCAGCTGCCGCGGCAGCCGGTTGCCGTCCACCATCCAGATGCCGGCCGGGCCCGAGGCGCTGCTCGGGGCCTGGTCCGCCAGGAAAGCGACCCAATGCCGGAGCGGGCGCGGGAGGCCGGTCGCGAAGTCGCGCACGCTGCCCGCGCGGATCGGGTTGCCGTCCAGGTCGACGGCATCCCGGGTCACCGTGACCGAGTACACGGTCTGGGGATCGAGAAGGGTCTGGGGGGCGAGCAGCACGCGCCGGTTGTCGCCCGGGTCTGGACGCAGGCTGAAACGTACCGAGGGCGAGACGCTGACGGCCCCGGCCAGCGAACGGAGGTCCATGGCTCGGGTGAAGCTCAGGGAAAGAGTGGTGGCGGGGTCCACGTTCTGCTCGCCCGCCCCGGGCGAGCTGCCGGCCAGCTCGGGCGCCGACTCCGTGCGGAACGTCCAGCCGTGGTTGAAGGAGTTGACATTGCCCGCCGCGTCCCGATAGCCGGCCACCAGCGAGACGCGGTAGTCGGTGTCGGGCTTGAAAGGCTGATGGCGGTAGATGAGCTGGCGGCGCGAAGGCCAGAGCAGGCTGCCAGTAGTGCGCGGCGAGACCGCGAAGCGGGCGCCCACGGAAGCCTCGTCCATGTCGTGGTCGAAGCCGATGCTGACGTCCTGGTTGCTGGGCACCTGCTGAGCCAGGCGGCCGGGTGCGATCGCCACCACCTGGGGGGCGTTCTGGCAGGCGACACCGAGCAGGAAGGCCGCCCCGGCCGTGAGCAGTAAGGCGGCGGCGGCGCCGCCCCGACGGCTACCCGGTGTGGTTGCGGAGCCGGGCCCTGAGGTCGTTGGCGAGCGCCTCCAGGCGTGAGGAGTCGACGAACAGGATGCTGATGGTGGGGACCTGGTCGATGGCCGCCTCTACGCCGGCCTGGCTCGGCTCGGCCGCGGCCAGCACGTCCTTGACCTTCCGGGAGCGGTTGCCGAGTGCGTCCTCGGTCATCTGCTGGAGGTCGTTGATGACCGCTTCCCAGTCGACGTTGGAGTCGCCGGCTTCGCCGCGGACCGGTTCGGGAGCCGCCGGCGCCGGTGGCGCGGTGGCGAAGGCGGAGGGCTCGGGTGCGGCCGGGGGCGGCGTCTCGTCGGGTGCCGTAAACGCGCGCATGGTGGGCTGGGTCTCGGCGCTGGAGGCGCTGACCGGCGGCTCAGCCGGCGGCGCCGGCGGCGGGGGTGGCGGAGCGGGCGGCGGCGGCGGCGCCGAGGTGGCGCGCCCGCCGACAACCCCCTCCACGTCGAGCGGTGCCCGCGGCGATTGGTCCGCGGCCTTCACCTCCAGCACGGCGTCCGGGTCGCTGCAGAGCTCGAGCACGCCGTCAGCCGAGTCGGCGATGTCGCGGGAGTCGCTTGTGTAAGCGCCGCTGAGCTTGCCGTTGGTGAAGATGATGACCCCGGTCCCGCGCTGCGCCCGCACCAACACGCTGCCGCTGAGCTTGCGGTGCTCCAGGAACTTGAGCAGTGCTTTGGGATCGACCCAGGCCGCATACAGGTCGGAATACAGGGGCTTGGTGACGGTCATCTCGTAGAGGCCGTCGACCAGCTCGGGCGACAGTGCCACCACGTCCAGCACCCCATGCCCCCGTGTGACCTCGTCGTTGAAGTCCATGAGGGCACTGCTGCCGAGGCTGACGCCGCTGGGGGCGCCGATGTCGTAAGCGCACTCCAGCGCCGACCCTTCCTTGAAGAGGATGAGGCCTGCGGCCTCGTCCGTGAGCAGACGCACGTAGCCCGTGTAGGCCTCCCTCTCCAGGGTGGTGATCAGGCGCGGAAAGTCGACGAAGGAGGTCTTGAGAGAGTCATAGGTGACCTGCCCGGCGGGTACCGGGATCGGCTCCCGGCCGTGCTTGGGTTGGGGACGGTGCTTCACGCCCCGCCGCTCCTGGGTTTCCATGGCATTTGGCTCCCGGTCTCGCTCGCGCTCGCGCGGCCGTTCGGGGACGGCTGGCGGCGCCTCGGCATGGGACTCCTGAACCGGCTCGGGTGCGGGCGGCGCCTCGGCCGGCGGGCTGGCGTCATCGCTGGCCGCCGTCTGGCCGTTGCTGGAGCCGGCGCGATCGATCAGCTCTGAGATGGAGCCTTTGACGGTCTCGTCGGCAGGCAGCTTGGCCTTGGCGTCGAAATCGAATTCCCCGGTGGACCAACCCAGTGCCTTGACCACCGCGTCGTCGCCGTCGACCCCCTCGCCCAGTGCGTGGAAAAGGTGCCCGAACAGGAAGTAGAGCGTGCAGGCCCCGCCGTTGCCGTTGCGAACCGTCAGCGTGCCGGTGGCGCGCTCGGTCTGCGCGCTCTCCAGCAGCGCTTTCAGCTTGGTTTCCTGAAGCGAGCCGTTGGACTGCAAAGAGGAATTCGTACTCCTTTGAGCGGCGTGCGCCAGCCGCCCAAGTGGCGGACTCGGGTAAAGCTAGTATAGAAACCGGACGATGTCGATTCCGGGCAGCCGGGCAACTCCGCCTGACCCGCCCGACTCTCGCCCGCCCGATCCCACCCGGCTCTTCCTCGTGCGCCACGGCCAGTCCACCTGGAACGATGCCCGCCGGATCCAGGGACAGCTCGATCCGCCGCTCTCCGCGCTGGGCGAGATGCAGGCGCGGCGGCTGGCGGAGCGGCTGAACGGCCACAGCTTCGACGGCTTCTACACCAGCGACCTGGCCCGCTGCCGGCAGACGGCCGCCGTGATCGCGCCCGAGATCGGTAAGGAGCCGCTCGAGATGGTGGACCTGCGCGAGATCGCACTCGGCGAGTGGGAGGGCCTGACCCGGGAGGAGATGATCGCCCGCTTCCCTGAAGAGTGGAAGCACTGGGAGCGCGAGCCCTCCTGGGACCTGGTGCCGGGCTCCGAGGGCGCCGGTCCCTTCGAGGTCCGCGTGCACAGAGTTCTGGACGAGCTGTTCAAGCGCCATCCTCACGGCGACGTGCTGGTGATCACCCACGGAGGCGTGATCCAGGTCGCCCTGGGCCGCAGCCTGGGCCGCAACAGCCACGGCCTGTTTCCGTTCGTGATCGACAACTGCTCGATCTCGATTCTGACCCGCGGCCGCGCCCGGACCGTGATCAGCGGCGTCAACGACATCTGCCACCTGCACGCCGGGGCGCTGGCCTCGGCGGTGGCCCGCCGCGAGCGCTCGGGCGGCCTGACCCAGCAGTACTGACGACCGAGCAGGACTGGGACCGCCGGCTGCGCGAGAGCGCGCGGGCGGCGGATGCACCGGCCCCTCTCATGCAGTCGTTCGGCTATGGCGAAGTGCAGCGTCACGAGGGCTGGGCCCTCGAACGCGTCGACCTGGGATCCGCCGGTACGGCCTCTGTGCAGCTGGCGCGGGTGGGTCCCGTGCGCTGGGGCTACCTGCCGCGGGGCCCCGTCCCCGCCGGCGAGGCAGAGTTGCGGGTGCTCGCGACCTGGGCCCGGCGCCGGGGGCTGGCCCGGCTGCGGGTCGAGCCGGAGGCACCGCTGGAGTTCGCGCAAGTGCTGCGCGACCAGGGCTTCCGGGCAGCCCCGGCCCTGCACCCCACCCACACACTCATCCTGGACCTGGGCGCCGAGGCGGAGCTGCTGAGCGGGATGAAGCCCAAGCACCGCTACAACGTGCGTCTGGCAGAGAAGCGCGGCGTCTCGGTCGATGACCGCGGCGATGCCGCCGAGCTGGCCCGCCAGCACGCGGCCACCGCCGAGCGCCAGGGCATCAGCGCCGCCGCGACGGAGTTCTACGAGCGGCGCCTGCGTGACCTCGAGTGGTGCCGGGTCTACGTGGCCAGGCACCAGGGCGAGGCTCTGGCCGCGATCCTGGTCGCCCGCTTCGACGGCCGCGCCTACTACCTCTTCGGCGGCTCGAGCCAGAGCAAGCGCAACCTGATGCCGACCTACGCGGTGCAGTGGGCGGCGATTCGGGCCGCGGCAGCCGACGGCTGCCACAGCTACGACTTCTGGGGCGTGCCGCCCGGCGGCGATCCCAACCATCCCTGGGCTGGGCTCTGGCAGTTCAAGACCGGCTTCGGCGGCCGGCTGGTCGATTACGTGGGCGCCTGGGATCTGGTCCTGGACGCCCGCGGTGAGCGGCTGCTGGCGGCGCGTGAATTCTTGCGTCGGGGGGTTAAGCGCGTAAAGGATTTGCGTAATATCCGCTAACAGCCATGAAGCAGCCTGGCGCCGACGCCGCCGAGCCGACCGCTCGCCGCATCCTGGTCGTGGAGCCCGAGGCGCCGGTGCGCCGGGAGGTCCGCCAGGCCTGCGAGCAGGACGGCTTCGAAGTCGTGGAAGCCGAGTCCGGCGCCGACGCCTTGCGTGAGTTCGAGGAGTCCAAGCCCGCCCTGGTGGTGCTCGAGGTGACGCTGCCGGACATGTCCGGTTTCGACGTCTGCCGCGAGCTCCGGAAGTCGGACACCACCACCCCGGTGATCATGGTCAGCTCGCGCTCGGACGAGATCGACGTGGTGGTGGGGTTGGAGATCGGGGCCGACGACTACGTGACCAAGCCGCTGCGCCTGCGCGAGCTGCTGGCACGGGTCGCCGCCCACCTGCGCAAGTCGCGCCTGGAGGCGTTCGACTATGGCCGCGGCCGGCTGGAGTTCAAGGACCTGGTCATCGACGTCAACGAGCGCCGCGTCATGCGCTCGGGGAGCGAGATCGACCTCACCCATACCGAGTTCGACCTGCTGGCCTTCCTGGCCCAGAACGCGGGCAAGGTCCTGAGCCGGGAGAAAATCCTGAACACGATCTGGGGCTACGAGTACCCGATCGAGACCCGGGTCATCGACGTCCACATCCGCAACCTGCGCCGCAAGATCGAGCCCCAGCCGGCGCGGCCCTTCTACATCCTGGCCGTGCCGGGGATCGGCTACCGCTTCACGAACGCGCGACCCGGCAGCTGAGGCCGTCCAGGCGCCAGGGCCTGGTACAGCTCGATCAGCCGGTCCAGGTTGGTGGCCAGCGAGTAGCGCTCGAGCACCCGCTGGCGGGCCAGCGCGCCCAGCAGCCGGCAGGCTTCGGGGACCTCGATCAGGAAGCGGAGGGCGGCCAGCAGCTCCACCTCCAGGCGCCGGGGATCCAGGACCAGGCCGGCGCCGCGCAGCGCCTCGCCGTCGCTGCCCACGTCGGTCGCCACTGTGGCCACCCCGCAGGCCATGGCTTCGAGCATGGCCAGGGAGAGACCTTCGACCTCGGAGGGCAGGAAGAAGGCGTCGCTGGCGCGCAGGATGTCGATGCGCTCGCGCTCGTCGGTGATGGTGCCGGTGAAGATCACTCGAGGGTCGTGGTGGCGGCGCTCCAGGCGCCGGCGCTCGGCACCCCCACCTACCAGCACCAGCTTCAGGTCCGCCGGCGGGTCGGCGGCCAGGAAGGCCCCCAGCAGCTCGGCCACGTTCTTCTCGGGGTCCAGCCGGCCCACGTAGGAGAAGAGCCGCGCCGCGTTGAAATGGGCCCGCTTGGCCGATTCCCCGGGCGCGTACTTGTCCACGTCGACGCCGTTGGGCAGGACCTGGATCACCTCTCTCGGCACGCCCAGGCTGACCAGGATCTCGCGCTGGAGGTCGCTGAAGATGATCACCGCGTTGCACTCGGCCAGGGCCTGGGCGTAAAGCCGGTAGACGGCGCTGGTGGTCAGGCTCCAGACCGTCGGCCGCTGGCCGAAGGGCACGTGAAAGGTGCCCACGATCGGGATCCCGAGCTGGTGGCAGAGCTTGGGCAGGTTGAAGTCGAGGCTGGAGAAGGAGAAGGAGACGTGGACCACGTCGACCTCGTGCTGGCGCAGCATGTCGCCCAGGCGGCGCCGGGAGCCGGGGCGTGAGATGACCAGCCGGTGGGACAGGGAGAGGGCGTCCAGGACCACCGAGTCGGCGTCGGCCAGGCTGGCCTCATGGTGGAAGAAGACGACGTCCACGCCCCGCGTCCGCAGCCCGTTGGTGATCTCGCGGGAGTAGGTGATGATGCCGTCGCCCGAGGTCGCCGAGCGGTGACCGAGCCAGGCCACCCGGATGGGCGCGTCGGCGGCCCTCATCTTCCGGACACCTCCGAGTAGAGGTCGACCAGCGCGTCCAGGTTGCTGGACAGGGAAAAGCGCTCGACGGCGCGGCGCCGGGCCTGCGCGCCCAACTCGGGGGCCAGCCAGGGCATCTCGATCAGCATGCGCAGCGCGAGCTCCAGCTGCTCGCCGAGGGCGGTGGGATCGAGCACCACGCCGGCGCCGCGCAGGGCGTCGCCGTCTCCGCCCACGTCCGTGGCCACCGTGGCCACGCCACAGGCCATCGCCTCCAGCATGGAGAGCGAGAGGCCCTCCACCTGCGAGGGCAGGAAGAAGGCGTCGGCCGCGCGCAGGATGGCGATCCGCTCCTCGGCTTCGGCGATGTGGCCGGTGAAGACCACGCGCGGATCGCGGTACTGGCGCAGCAGCCGCCGGCGCTCGCTGCCGTGTCCGACGATCAGGAGCCGGGTGTCCGCGGGCGGATCCACGCTGAGGAAAGCACGGAGCAGGGCGTCCACGCCCTTTTCGGAGTCGACGCGGCCCATGAACACAAAGAGCTGTCGGGCGCCATCCAGGCGGGCCTTCCAGTCGCTGGGTCCCGGGCAGTAGCGGTCGACGTCGACACCGTTGGGAAGCACCCGCATCGCACTCGGCGGCACTCCCAACTCGGCCAGCACGCCGCGCTGGGCGTCGCCGAACACGATCACCCGGTCGCAGCGGGCCAGCGTGGGGGCATACAGCCGGTAGGCGGCGCTGGTGATGCCGCCCCAGGCCGAGAAGCGGCTGTCGAAGGCGACGTGGAAAGTCGCCACCAGGGGGATCCCGAGCCGCCGGCAGGTGCGGGGCAGGTCGAAGTCGAGGCTGGAGAACCAGA
>Ga0209474_10000495_pt1 | contig 43216 bp, 33 predicted proteins | sample GraSoiAngelo_145_FD_185902 | JGI IMG/M metagenome (GOLD analysis project Ga0209474, IMG submission 185902) | Grasslands soil microbial communities from the Angelo Coastal Reserve, California, USA - 14_1009_05_20cm (SPAdes) (version 2) | ecosystem: Environmental > Terrestrial > Soil > Grasslands...
GACGCCAGCAGGGCTGCTGCTTAGAATCGGAACGTGTACTGCAGTTTCGACGACGCGCGATCGAACGACGCATCGAGCGAGCCGTCGAACGTCTTCACCCACCCCTCGGTTGATCACAATGAACAGATCGTTCCCGGGCTTCAGGATCCACCTGTAGCGGCTCTGAACACTCAAGACCCTCGATTCGTTGTCGTACTGCTGGAGGTTCTGCCACGATACGTTCGGCGTGAAGTTGTAGTCCGCTCGCGCGGTGACCACTTGTGTGTAGAACCGTCCCTCGGGCAACGCGATGTCGTTGCGGTCCGCGCGCAACGCGATCGACAGGTGGGCATTCGGCTTCACCGTCACGCCAATTCCGGTCTGCTTGATCGTACCGTCGTAAAAGCCGCACGCGCAGTACGTGGCGTCGATGACCCACCGCCGCTTCGTCGGGGTGTTCGCTTCCGCCCGGTATCTGTGCCATTGGTAAGAGGCGGCCGGCACAATCACGCCTGGATAGATCGGCTCACGCGCGCGGCAAAGAGGTTCTGTCGGCGAAGGGAGGCGGCGGGAAGATCGCGCGTCTCGACGTCCAGCACGCCGATGTTGTAATCCGATTGCCGTCCCACGATCTTCGCGCCGGCACCGATGGGCACCTGCCCGCCGCCAATGTCCTCGTTGCCATGGATCCCGGAATTCGGATGTCGGTCCTCTCGAGCCGTCCGTCGACATGGATCGTTCCAGTCGTCCGTTGCGCCCGTGCGATTGGCGTGTCGGCGCGCACACGATCCGGCTGCTGGGCGGCAGACGACAAGGCCGCAAGAGATCCGATGGCCACGACGAGCGAGATGAGAGGCGCGCGCCGGCCATCGAGGGACACCGGTCAGCGCGCTTCGTAGATGCGGATTTCCGCCTTCTGCGTGCCCCGGTGCGGAACCGCCAGATACAGCCGCGATTGCTCGGGGACAAACAGCGACGTCCGGGCGCCGGCGGCCGTCGCGATGTGTGCGACGCGGGAAAAGCGGCCGGCTTCCTGTTCCTGCAGCACATCGACGAATCCCTCGCCGCCGCTCACGTACAACCGTTTGCGCGCCGCATCGAAGAACAGATCATCCGTGTCGCCGACGATGTCGAACGATCCGGACTCCTTGCCGGTGGCCGTGTCGTACACGAGGACTTTGGCCGGCCGTCGACAGCCGATGAACACGTGGTGGTTCGCCTCGTCGAGCGCCATCGGGAAGTTTGCTTTCGCGGTGACGACCGGCCATGTGGCGGCGACCTTCATCGCCGTTCGATCCACGACCGCGATCTGATTCGCGTCTGGCACATTCACGAACACTCTGGACCCTGAGCGTTCGAGCTGAAACGATTCGGGATGACCGGCGAGCTTCGCCTCGCCGAGCAGCTTGCCGTCGCCGGGCGTGATCGACGCCAACGCCCCCACGCCAAATCCGACGAGCACACGGTGCGCCGCGGCGTCGTACCGGACGTTGTCTGAATCGTCTCCGAGGCGCACCGCCCTGACTGGATGGAAATCGGCGGCGTCGATGAACTGCACGCCTTCACCCTGGCCGTTGGCGACGGCGACAAGCTTGCCGTCCGGAACGACGGCAATCCCCTGCGGCTCCCGGAACCCCGGCAGGCTCTTGACGTGCGTATTGGTCTTCACGTCGAGCACTTCGACGGTGTTGTTCCCCAGCGCCGCGACGTAGAGCCGCTGCGCGGCGAGATCGACGGCGAGATGATCGATGCGCCCTTCGACGCGAGGAAGGTCAATCGCGCCGACGAGCGTGAGCGGCGTCTGAGGCGACGCTTGAAAGGACGCAAGGATGAGCGCCGCGAACACGAAGGTGAGGCGCATGGCTACTCCCCGGAATTCGACGCGACCTTCGCCGCGCCAACCTCGACGTCGAGCGCGAACCGCAGCCCCTTCGCCAGGTCGAGCGCGGGACCCTGCTTCCACACGTTGGCGAAGATCGATTCGGGTGCTCCATCACGGTGTGCGGCGACGATCACGACGAGCCGCCACCACGAGGCGCGCTTCTTGGTGGTCATTCCCTACGCTGCTTCTCGAGCAAATCGTCGATCAGGCGCTCGACGTGCCTCTTGATGGCGTCTCGCGTCGCCCCGTATCCCTTGTCCTCCGGGACGTCGTCCCACGTGCCAGCCTTGCCCGACGCGGTCGCCGTCGACGGCAGCGTGCAGCCAATCGCGAAAATGACCGTCGCCGCGTCGACGTCGGCCTGAGCAATCGCCGACGGTTTCAGATCCGGCGTCGTGAGACCGTCGTCGCGCAGGCCTTTCAACGCGCTGATCGACAGATCGGCCTGAGGGTTGACGCCTCGATAGATCGCACGCGCCCGGAGTCCTCGCTCGGCTGCAATCTTGTTGAAGTAGGCGGTCGCGATGACGCTCTTGGCGGCGCCGTGTTCGCACACGAACACGACGGTGGGTTCGGCCTGCACCACGCGCTGAAACAATGTCAATACGCTCAGAACGATGAGTGCCTGCGCAATCATGCAGTTCCCTCTGCCTTTCGTGATTTCCTTACTCGAATCTCAAGGCTTCGATCGGATCGAGCCTGGATGCGCGACGCGCGGGGTAGTACCCGAAGAACACGCCGACGGCCGCGGAGCAGACGAACGCTCGCCCGTTCCACGTCCACGTCGGTGTACATGCCGCCGCGCACGACGTTCCAATTCTTCAGCGCCAGGTACTCCGGCCCGACGCCGCGAACGGGCGTGCCCCAGTTCTGATTCCCGTAGACGACCTGGAAGCGCGTGGCGGCCTGTGGGGTCACGTTCGTGACCAGCGAGATCTGTGCTTTGATCGCCTCGTAGTCGCCGAGGGTCAGCGTCTTCGTGCCGAAGGCACCCGTGCGCACACCACCGCGATTCACGCCGCCCGCCTCGACCCAGATCATGTTGGCGCCGATGTTGATGATCGCACGCTCGACGCTCGCCTGCGCGCCTTCGCCGATGGCCACGACACAGATCACCGCGCCCACCCCGATGATGATGCCGAGCATGGTCAAGCGGTCCGCATGACGTTCTGCCGCAGCGCCTTCAGCGCGAGCCGCGGGATCATCAGCAGATGCATGCGTCACCGCGCAGCGATGGCGAAATCATCGAACGCAATTACCGAATCGGCCTTCGTCCAGAGGCCGACCTTGCCGGCATCGTTGAACGTACCGTCCTTCGCGTCGAGCACTGGCTTGCCATCGTAGGTCACCACGAAGTGGTCGCCGGTCGCTTCGACTCGAAGCGTGTGCCACACGTTCGAGGCGACTTTCACGTTGTGATTCAAGAACGCGACACGCCGGCCATTTACGACGTGGTAGATCGTGCAGTTGTCCTCGAGGGCGTTGCATCGGGAGATGTAGTAGTTGTTCTGGTCGCGATACCGCCAGACGAGACCGGCGCCCTGATCGCCTTTGCCGGACAGCGTCTTGAACTGGACGGACAGATCCACGTCCTTCGCCGTGAACGCGTCGTAGACCGCCACTGGGAAGCGATAGTCAGTCCTGTCGGCATCGGTCTGCACGAGGACGTTCCCGTGCGCCTGATCATCTTTCCGCACGACCCAGACACCCGGCTTGCCTTGTCCGGTCAGCGCGAACGAGAAGCCGCCTGGCGCCTTGCCTACGGCGTCCTGTTCGAAATCCAGCTTCGCGGTCTGCGCGAGGGCGACGGCGACACCGAGGCCGAGTGCCACGGGAATGAGTACGCGTGTGGCTGTGCGCACGAATCACCTCACGAACTGGCTTTCGCCGGCTGAACGTTGACCTTCGCGCCTTCACGAATCTCGTCCGTGCCGCGCCGAACGATCGTGTCCCCTTCCTTGAGCGCACCGAATACTTCAATGAGCTCACCGACGCGCGCGCCGCGGCTCACATTCACCCATTGCGCCACGCCGTTGTTCACGCGAACTACAAACGTGCGCTCGGTGGTCGTCACGATGGTGGTGGGAGGCAAGAGCAGAGACGGCTGCGGGCGCCTGACTGGCCACTGCACTTCGGGGTACATACCCGCGCTGAGCCGGAGGTCTGCGTTCTTGACGTCGAGCTCAACGGCCATCGTCCGCGTCTTCTCGTCGAGATCGTGCGCGACGAGATTCGCGACTCCATAGAAGGTCTCGCCGGGATACGCGGGCACGGTGAACGGCACACGAGCGCCTTTCACCATCGCGCCGACGAGCGCTTCGGGCACCGCGACGACCAGACGCAGGCGCGAGACCTGATGCAGTCTGAGGAGCGGCGTCGACCCTGTTCCCGGTCCGACCAGCGCGCCTGGATGAATGTTGCGCTCGGTGATGATGCCGTCGAACGGCGCCTTGAGCGTCAGATACTGTTCGAGGTCTCTGACTGACTGGACCTGCGCCTGGGCGGCCTTGATCGAATCGTCGTAGGAGCGCACGAGCGCCTGTGCAGCCTCCGCATTTTTCTGCGCGACGACGACGTCGTTCTCGGCCACGACGCCGGGCGTCGCTGACGCCGCCTTCAATCGATCGTAGGTGCTTTGCGCCGCCGCGAGCTTGGCGTCGGCCTCGGCGCGCTGCAGGCCGAGCGCCTGCGCCTTGGCTTGCGCTTCGACGATTTGCGCCTGCATCTCCGGCGCCTCGAGCGTCACCAGCACTTGGCCTTGCTTGACCGTGCTGCCTCGATCGACGGCCACGCGCTTCACGAACCCAGGGAGCTTGGCGTAAATCGGAACGGCGAGGTACGGCTGGAACTCGCCCGGCAGCTTCACTTGCCGCTCGACGGCCTTGGAGACGACGCGGACGACCTCGACCGAACCCGGCGCGGGTGCCGGCGCTGGCGTCTGCGCCGCGGCTCTTGCGGCGAGCACCGCCAGGCTCGAGACGATGGAGAATCCGTGTCTAACCGCGTTTGTCATAGTGTGCGCTCGTCGGGTCGTCGGGATCCAAGGTCGGAGAAAGCGTGCGGACTCGCGCCTGCACGAGGGTGTACACCGCCGGAAGGACGATCAGCGTCGCCACCGTCGCCAGCAACAGACCGCCGATGACGGCACGGCCGAGCGGCGCGGTCTGGGCTCGCTCGCCCGTGCCCAACGCGAGCGGGATCATGCCGGCGATCATCGCCGTCGCGGTCATCAGGATGGCGCGCAGGCGGCCACGCCCGCCTTCGACGGCGGCGTCGTGCACCGACGCGCCATCCCGCCGTGCGTTTTCCGCAAACGTGACGAGCAGAATCGCGTTCGCCACTGAAATGCCGATCGCCATGATCGCGCCCATGAACGACTGCACATTCAGCGTCGTCCCGGTCAGGAGCAGCATCACCAGCACGCCGCAAATCACGGCCGGCACCGGTGAGATGACGGCGATCGCCAATCGGAAGGATTGGAAGTTGGCGGCGAGTAAGAGAAAGATCACCAGGACCGAGAGCAGCAGGCCGCCTCGCAACCCGGCGAGCGTTTCCTCGAACGCCGGTACCTGCCCGCGGTTGTTGACACTGATGCCGCGAGGGGGTGAGCCCGCGCGCGCGATCGCCTGACGGATGTCGGTGACGACCTTTCCCAGCGGCTTGCCGTGGACATTCGCCGTAAAGCTGACGACGCGCTGCATGTTATAGCGGTCGACCTCACCTGGCGTGGTGCCGTAGTCGACGGTGGCCACATCGGAGACCAGCGGCCGGCCCGTGCCACCGGCATTACGCGCCATCACCGGCAGATCGGCGACGTCCTCGATTGACGCCATCTTCGCCTGCGGAATCTCGACCTGAATCTGGAAGCCGTTGCCGCTTCCCGGATCCCGCCAGAAGTTCAGATCGGTGTAGCGGCTCGACGATGTTGCGGTCGCCAGCGACCGGCCAACGTCGGCAGCCGTGACGCCGAATTGACCGGCGCGATCGCGATTGATCTGAATCTGCAAGGACGGATAGTCGAGCGGCTGCGCGTACTGCAGGTCTCGCAGCGCGGGAATCTTGACGAGCTCCGCCCTGATTTTCTCGGCAAAGGCCCGCGTCGCCGGGAGTGCGGGCCCCTGCACCGCGACTTCGATCGGCGTCGGCGAGCCGAAGCTCATGACCTGGCTGATGATGTCGGCCGCTTCAAACGACACGGCGACGTCAGGCAACGCCTTCTTCAAGTCGCCGCGCAACTGCTCTTTCAGCGCTTCGGTGACGGCCGGCGCGTCCGCCTTCAATGAGACGCCGATGACCGCTTCGTGCTGACCGCTGGCGAACAGGTAGATCGTGTTGATCGGATAATTCGGCGTCTGCACGCCAATGAACCCGGTGGTGATCTCGACGTTGTTCGGTCCGACGAGACTCTTGATGACGTCCATCGCCTTCATCTCGATCAACTCGGTGCGCTCCAGCCGTGTTCCGGTCGGCGCGCGCAGGCGGAGCTGCAGCTGCTTCGTTTCGACGGCGGGAAACACTTCCGTCCCGATGCGCGGGAGAACGAGTGCAATGAACGCGACGGTCGCGACCACGTAGACGGCGATCACCAGCCAGCGCAAGCTGAGGACTGATTCGAGTCGCTTGCGATACGACGATCGGAGCCGCTCGTGAAACGCCGGTTCCTCCTGATGTCCGGCACGCAACATCCAGGTGGCCAGCACCGGCACCAGCGTGCTGGAGATCACGTATGAGGAAATCATCGCGAAGCCGACAGCGAGAGAAAGAGGGACGAACAGCTGGCGGCCCACACCGACCATGAACAGCGATGGAATGAACACTGCCAACACGCACAACATCGAGAGCAGCCGCGGCGTGATCGTTTTCTGGCAGGCCTCGATCACGGCACGTGCCTTCGCCATGCCGCTACCGAGATGGGTATGGATGTTTTCGATCTCCACCGTCGCTTCGTCGACCAGCACCCCCACGGCGAGCGCCAGCCCACCGAGCGTCATGATGTTGATCGTCTGGCCGAACACCCACAGGCAGATCACGGCGGAGAGAATCGAGAACGGGATCGTGATGACGACGATCAGCGAGCTGCGGAAGTCGCGGAGGAAAATCAACACCATCAGACCCGTCAGCAACGCGCCGATCAGCGCCTCGATGATCAGACCCTTCAGGGCGCCGACCACGTAGCGGGACTGATCGAACACGAGATCGATCTTGACGTCTTCAGGCGCCACGTTCCGCATCGCGGGCAACGCCTGCCGCACGTTCCGGATCACGTCCAACGTGGACGCATCCGCGCGCTTCGTGACGGGGATGTACACGGTCCGCTTGTCGTCGACGTGCGCGTAGCCGACGACGATGTCCGCGGTGTCGGTGATAGAGCCGACGTCGCGCAGATAGACCGTCGGACCGGTGCCAATGCGAAGCGGCGCATCGAGCAATTCCTGAATGTTGCCGCCGAGCGTGGCGTTGGTCGACGCGATCCGAATCAGGTCGCCCGTTCGTACGTTCCCCGACGGGAGCACGATCGTCGCGCGATTCAGCGCAGAGACGACTTCGTCGGGCGACAGCCGATATTGTCTGAGCTTCTCGGGATCGACGCGCACCACGATCGTGCGCTGGCTGCCGCCGAACGGCGGCGGCGCCGATACGCCGGGCAGTGTCGCAAAGATCGGTCGCACGCGGTTGAGCGCGATGTCCTGCATCTCCGGCACGCTGCGCGTCGTGCTCGAGAAGACGAGCTGCGCGACCGGCACACTGCCGGCATCGAACCGCATGATGAAGGGCGGAACCGCTCCCGGCGGCATGAACGCGCGGGCACGATTGACATACCCGACGACTTCCCCCATCGCCTGGCTCATGTCGGTCTCGGGATGAAACACCAGTTTCATCAGCGAGATGCCCTGGATGTTCTTGGATTCGACGTGCTCGATCCCGGTGATGTAGAGGAAATGGTACTCGTAGTAATAGGTCAGGTACCCTTCCATCTGCGACGGATCCATGCCGCCGTACGGCTGCGCCACGTAAATCGCGGGCGCACCCAGCTGTGGAAAGATGTCGACCTTCATCTGCCGAATGGCCATGAACGACGTCAATACCACCGCGATCACGGCGACGAGAATCGTGACCGGCCGACGCATGGCCATGAACACTAACCACATGAGATGTCTCCCCCGAGGTCCGGCTGAAGCCGGACACGACGTGCTCGTCGGCCGATCACGGTTTGATCCTGTCGAGGAACGGCGCCAAATCGCCGTGCGCCTGCGCCGTCGCCAGCAACGCACGCCACACGCCGAGCCGCGCGACCGCATCGTCGGCTTCCGCCTGGGCGAGCAGTCGCTGCGCTTCGGCGACTTCGACGACGGTGGCGAGGCCGTTCTGATACCGCGCGCGCGCCTGATTCTCGCCGGCGGTGGCGGCCTGGCGCTCGGCCGGCGTATTTCTCGCGATCGCCGTCGCCGCCTTCATGAGCGCGCGCGCCTTCACGTCCTGGGTCGTCAGCGCCTGAATGGTCCGGTCGTAATGCGCGCTCTCGGCCATTTCGTTCTGGGCCTCGACGCGCTTACGCGCGTTGATCGAGAACAGGTCCAACGCAGGGAAGGTGACCGATGCACCCACCGCCCAGTTCGGGACCTGCACCCACAGGCCGTTCCCGAACGAGGACACGCCAGGAGTCTCCGCGCCGCTCCCGCGGGCCGCGAAGGTGGACTGCAGCGTGATGTGCGGATAGTACGCTCGATCCAGCGTCCGCTCGCGCGCACGCACGACGTCGATGGCGGCCTGCCCCGCCCGTGCGGCAGGATGCGTTGTCGGGTCGGCCGGCTCGACCGTGAACTCCGGAACCGCGGTCAGGGCACCAGCGGTGAGCTCGAACGATGCGCCCGCCGCTCCCACCGCATCGGCGAGCGATGCGCGCGCGACCTCAGCGATCTGGACGGCCTGACTCAGCTGATTGTTCGCGACCGCGAGCTCCGCCTCGGCACGCGACTGATCGGCGCCGGGCCGCAGCTGGTTCTGCACCAGCGTGCGGACGTTACTCGAGAAGATCTGCAGCCGATCGACGTTCGCGCGGGCCGCACGAACGGATTCTTCCGCGGCGAGCACGGTGAGGAACGCATCGGCGGCGGCAGACGCGACGTCGAGTTCGGTGAGCGCTGATTGATTCTTCGCGAGCGAGGTTTGCGCGCGCGCGACGTCCACGCCCGCTTTTCGTTGCCCGAAATCGACCGCCTCCCACGACAACAGCACCGCGCCGGCGCTGCCCCACACGCTGTCGCCGAGGGATCGCGTGCCCAGCACCGGTCCGGTCATCGAAAAGAGCGTGGACTGCGGAAACAGCAACCCGAACACGTTATTCGTCGTCGCGCGGTTTTCCTGCCACATCATGTCGAGGCGCGGAAGATAGGCCGTGCGCGCCACACCGACGCCTTCTTCCGCCGCTTGCGCGCGGGCACGGCTTTCCTTGATGGCCGGATAGTTCTTGAGCGCCAGCTGAATGGCGTCGTTCAGCGTCAGCGGACCGCCACTCGGACCCTGGGCCGCTGCATCAGCGTGGTGAAGGACGCAGCCGAGACAGGCGAGCCCGATCCACCAGAGATGACGACCCCCTGAGCGCTGACGCATCGAGATTCTCCTGCAAAGCCGCCATCATTTCGCATGTTGCTGCGCGTACGCATACAACGCGTCGTCCAGTGGAAATTGCCGAAGAAGGCGATCGATTCCTGCCCCGTGACATCGGCCGCACGGACGATGTGCCCTACTCGTTGCCATGCGGGATCGGACAGGTGGAAGTCTTCGAGAATCGCCTCGAAGGTGCAGCGGTCGCCGCCATGATTCAGCGTCACTTCCGCGAATCGCGTCGCATCGAACGGGGTCGCGTCTTCGCGCTTCGCCGGCGAGCAATTCACTCTCCGGTACCCGAGTAATCCATCGCATGGATGTGCCCTTCTTCAACGGCTACTGCTTGGTCGCCGCAGGTGCCTTCGCCCTCGCCGTTTCGCTGACCGCGGCCTTGAAGCCGCTGGCCAGCTTCTCCGCCGGCCCGGTGCCCCAGTAGTGCAGGAAGTAGATCGTCGGCTGCGTGCCCGTCATGTGATGGTGGATCGCCACGACATCCAGCCCGTTCTTGCGAAGCGCCTTGAGCACCGGCTGCACTTCACTCGCCAGCATCGCCACATCGCCGGCGACCGCCGCATTGTCGTTCGTCCCGACGAACGCCGCCCACGTATTGAGGCCCATGCGCGCGTTGATCGGCGCGCCCATTTCCGTCAGCTTCAGATCGTCGCGGCCGATCGTGATCTTGTAGACGGCGCCGGTCTGCTCGCCTTGCGTGCCGACGATCTGCGCGAGCTTCGCCGTATCGATCGTCGTACCGGGAGCGGCCGCCGCCGCGGCTGGGGCGGCAGCCGGCCGGCCCGCGCCCTTGCCAATCAGATCGAGCGCCGGCTTCACTTTGCGTGCGAGATCCGCGGGTTTGCCGTGCGCATGCACGTGCATGTAGTACATCCGCGGCTCATCCCACAGGAAATGATTGTGCAGCGCGGTGACGTCGATGCCGTTGTCGAGCAGCGCGGACATCACCGGATTCACCTCGTCCTGCGTCAGCACGAGATCGCCCATCATCACGTCCATGCCGCCGGTGCCTTTCGTCATCGCGACCCAGCCGCCAAAGCCGAACGGCGTCGGCGTCTTGACGTTCGCGACCGTCACGCTGACATCGTTGCGGGGGATGTTCACTTTGAGCACATTGGCTTTGTAGTCGCCCTGCTTGCCGAGCGCGGTGAGCACCTGCTGGTACTCGGCCGGAACGTCTTGCGCCACGGCGGCGGATGCGAACGAGAGTGACAGCGCTGCGCAGAGTGTGATCAGGCGTTTCATACATGTTCCCCCATTCGTTGAGTCGTGTGTTCAGAATCTGCCGCGATCGGGGACCGACGGATTGGAAGGACGATGTGAAAGACGGAGCCGCTGTTCGCACCGGTGTCGACGCTGATGCGGCCGCCATTCACCTCGACCGCCCATTTCGCGATGGCCAACCCCAGCCCCGCGCCGCCGCTGGCCCGTGAACGGCCCTCATCGAGCCGAAAGAACCGATCGAAAATCCGCTGCCGGTCCTGAGCGGCGATGCCAGGGCCTTCGTCGGCGACCGTGAGATGGGCCTCCTCGCCGTCCGCATACACGCGAATGCGGATAGACGAGGCCGGCGGGCTGTACTTGATCGCGTTGTCAAGGACATTCGTGATCGCCTCCCGCAGTACCAGGCGGTCCGCGGCGACCACAACGCCCTCGGCAGCGTCGACCGTGACGCGTTGATTCCGCTCTTCCGCGAGAATGCCGAGTGACGACACGGCCTCACTCGCGAGTTCGCCCACATCGACGGCGCTTCGCGCGAGGCGGACGGTGCCCGCGTCTCCATGTGAGAGGCGCAGCAATGTGTCCACGAGGTTCGTCAGCCGATCGACCTCTTCCAGCATGCTGCCCATGACTTCCTTGTACTCGTCCGGCGTGCGCGTTTTCCCTAGCGCCCCCTCACCGAGCCCGCGAATCACCGCCAGGGGCGTGCGCAACTCGTGAGACGCGTCGGCCGTGAATCGTCGCAGCTGTTCGAATGACGACTCGAGGCGCGCGAAGGCGTCGTTGATCACCGCGGCGAGTTGGCCGATTTCGTCGTGCTGATTCGGCACCGAGAGCCGTTCGTGCAGGCGATCGGCGGTAATGCGCCGGGCGTCGGTTGCAAGGTGATCGATCGGCGTGAGCGCGCGACGCGCCAGCGCGTACCCGCCAACGCCCGCGAGCACGACGACGACGGGAAGGCCAAGGACGAGAACGACCAGGATTTCCCAGAGCTGTGTCCGGAGGCGCCCTTCCGCCCGCGAGACTCTCAACACGACGGCGCGCCCGCCGACGAGCGTCGTACCGGTGAGCGTCCGCCAGCGTTGACCATTTGCCGTGATTGATTCGTAGCGGGGCTGTGCTGTCGTCGACGCCAGGGCCACCGGCGGCAGCGAAGAGGACGCCCCCGATCGATACACCTGCTCGCCGCTCGCCAGCCAGACGTCGCTGCCCCGATCTTCGTCGTTGTCCGGATCGTGGCGGCCGTCGCCGGACCACGTCACTCGGCCATCGGCCGCCGGCGCGAGAAACCCTTCGGCACTCTCGAAGTCCTCGTGCAACTGATCATCGAACTGCTCGAAGAACTCGTGGCGAACCGCGCCGAAGGTCGCGGCGGCATACACCATCATCATCAGGCCGAGGACAACGGCGTACCAGGCTGTCAGCCGGACACGAATCGATCTCGTCGACCACCAGGACGTCATGGCTCCGCTTCCCGCAACACAAATCCCACGCCTCGAACCGTGTGAATCAGGCGCGCGCTGCCGTCGCCGTCGACCTTTTTGCGTAGGCGGGTGATTTGCACATCGATGACGTTGTCGAGCGGCGTCGCGCGCCGCGGCTCCGTCCAGACTTCACGCGCGAGCATCTCGCGCGACACGAGGTGTCCCTGGTGGCGGAGCAGGTACTCGAGGAGCTCGAACTCGCGGGCCGTCAGCTCGAGCAGCCGCTCGCCGCGAATCGCGCGTCGAGTCACCAGATCGAGTTCGAGATCCGCGGTCTTCAGGCGGAGCCCTTCCGAGGGACGGCCGCGGCGCAACAGCGCCCGAATCCGCGCCAGCAGTTCAGGCAATGCGAACGGTTTGACGAGATAGTCGTCGGCGCCCAGATCGAGGCCGAGGACGCGGTCGTCAACGCCGTCGCGAGCGGTCAGGATGAGCACCGGCGTGTCGATGTGCCGTTGCCGGAGCGTCTGTAGGATTTCCAGCCCGCTCCGGCCGGGCCGCATCAGATCGAGGACGACCAGATCGAACACCTCCGCATTGGCGCGGAGAAACCCGTCTTCGCCCGTCGGTGCCACGACCACGTCGTAGTGCTCTGCCTGCAACGCCGACGCGACGACCTGCGCCAGTTTGCGCTCGTCTTCGACGATGAGAACCCGCACGACACAGAAATGGTATCGGTATGCGCGGAATCCGATCCTGACTTTTGTGTAAGGAAGCCTTCGGGCTCGAAAGGCACGGACAGCAGTGCGCCGAACGATCCGACGCGCGTCGGATCGACGTCCGCGAGGCCGTAGACGACGGATGGCGCTCGGTCCTTCGGCGTAAGGATTCCGAAAACACGATCGTAAATCGTCAGCCGGACTCCAGAGCCGGACACTGCCGTGCTCGAAGATGACGCAAACGTCATGAAGTTGTCAGATGAGACGTCGCGATCGATCGCTACCATCCAGGTTCTGGAGACGCCTCGAGAAGGGAGCGAGACGATGAGACGCACATTCATTGTGGTGTCGGTGTCCGTGCTGCTGTTCGCCGGAGCGCAAGCGCTCAGGGCGCAGCCGAAGGGTCAGCGCACGACGATCACCGGCGAAGTTGTGGATCTGTGGTGTTACCTCGAGGGAGGCGATCGCGGTCCCGCAAAGAAGGACTGCGCCACCGCCTGCGCGAAGGCCGGCAACCCAATCGGTGTCTTGGATGCAAAGGGCAATCTGTACGTGGCGGCCGGCCTGAAGGATCACCAGCCTGCCCAGAGCATCTTGCTCAACAAGATGAGCGACCACGTCACGGTGAGCGGGACGCTCGTCAGGACAGGCGGCGTGCCGATGATTTACATCGAGTCAGTGAAATAACCGTCCCTCGTGCTTACGAGGTGCATCCGGCACACTGGATGCACCTCGCGGGGTCATGAACAGAGTGCTCCGGACACTCCGCGATCTCGGCTGTTTTCCGCTGCTGGTCGTGATTGCCTCGACGGCGACCGCCGACCGCGTCCCGCCAAGGCAGACGCTCGCGCCGCATGAGCTCCGGGCGTCGGTCGCACCGCCACCAATTGTGTGGCCGACACCCGCAATGCCTGGCGGTGCAATCGAGTTTGAATCTGCCGAGCAGCGTCACCTCCGAGCGGTGGTCATCACGAAGGCGCTCGAGCAACCCTGGTCAATCGCATTTCTGCCCGATGGTTCGATGCTCATCACCGAGCGTCCCGGTCGTCTGCGGATTGTCCACCATGGCGTGCTCGAGGCGCGGCCCGTGCAAGGGATTCCAAACGTGAAAACCGGCGGTGAAGGCGGCCTTCAAGGGCTCATGGATGTTGTGCTGCACCCGCGTTTTTCGGAGAACCGGTGGGTCTACTTCACCTATCACAAACCAACGGCCGATGGAGATGGCGCGACGACGCTGGGCCGCGGTACATGGAACGGCACAGGGCTGACCGACGTACGTGACATTTTTGAATCGGGCGCGACCGGCACGGAAGCATCCCGCGTTGTTTTCGGCCGCGACAGCATGATTTACATGACGATCAGTGCGCCTGGGTCAGGTCCTCAGATAGGACGCTCTCAGGATACCGACGACTACGCGGGTAAGATCGTGCGGCTGCGCGACGACGGAAGCATTCCCGCTGATAACCCGTTTGTCGGGCGGACCGGATACAAGCCCGGTATTTATACGGTCGGCCATCGGAACGGTCACGCCCTGGCGATCAACCCCGAAACCGGTGAAGTATGGCAGACGGAACAGGGACCAAGTGGCGGCGATGAGATCAACATCATTCGCGCGGGGAGAAATTACGGCTGGCCGCTCGTGAGCTATGGCCGCGACTACTGGGGCCCGCGCATCTCGAATCGGCCGTCTCGCGAGGACCTCGAGGATCCGATCGTCGTGTGGCTGCCATCAATCGGCCTGACCGGCATGACGTTCTACACGGGCGATCGGTTCCCCCACTGGAAACGGAACGTGTTCGTCGCCGGCCTCCGCGAGGGCGGCATACCACGAACAGGTCAGATTCAGCGGATCGAATTCAATGACAAGTGGGAAGAGCTTCGGCGTGAGCCGATGCTCATGGAGTTGAAGCAGCGCATGCGAGATATTCGTCAAGGACCCGACGGTCTCTTGTATGTGCTGACCGCGGAAGACCAAGGCACTCTGTTCCGCATCGAACCGGCGGAGTCGCGCCCAAACTTCTAATTGCGTAGAATAACCAGACGTGGTCGGGCGACGTGCGACGATCTCCTTCCTGTGTGCCGTGCTGATGGTCGTCGGCGCGGACGCACGCGCGCAGACCGCGAAGACCGAGAAACAGCCGCCTCAGGCTCCGCGCCGCGATCCCGCGGTCGAGATTCTCGCCGCCGACGCGGCCGGCCTTCCGCCGGAGCTTGCCGCCGACGCGTTGATCCGGATCGCCGCGTCGCCCCGCGTCGCCGACAACGCGTGGAAGCGCGAACTCCTCACCGAGGCCTTCTTTCACGCCTACGGCGCGCGCGACGGGTACCGCCGATCGACGCCGCAGGCGATTCCGCCCGACACGCGGCAGGGCGCGCGGATCTTCGCGTACGCGACGTCGCTCAACCGCGTCTCGCTGCAGGCGCGCGCGGCGCAGCTGATGGCGTACGTCGATCCGGAGCGCGCGCGCGAGCTGTTCGGGTGGATCGATCTCGATCTCGCGCCGGCGGTCTGCGACGACGTCGTCGCGCCGGCGGTCGACGAGTACTATTCCGCGCTCACCCTGCTGGCGCGGACGACGTTCGGCGACGATCGCGTCGCGGCGCTGCGCTTCTTCGAGCTGTTCCTCTGGCGGGCGCGGCTCCCGAGCGAGATCCCGGCGGTCGCGCGCGCGCTGGTGCGCTTCCAGCCGAGCGGCGCCGAAGCGGCGTACCTGGAGTCCGTGTTCGGCTTCCTGCTCGAGACCGGATCGATCGACGCGCGCGGCTTCTCGACCGCGGCGCTCGACATCGTCTCGCGCAGCGCCGACCTGGCGAACGCCTATCAGACGGCGTTCGGCATCCGTCCGTATTTCCTGATGGAGTCGCTGCGGTCGTATCTCGTCACGCAGATTCGAGGACCGCGGTGCGCCGACAGCGTGTCGGAATCGATGACGCCGGCCGCGTTCAACGCCGCGCTCGGGCGCACGAAGATGGACGAGGACATTCGTCCGCTCGACGGCGACACGCTGCGGCCGTCGCACCTGGTCGCCGCGGCGCCGCTCGATCCGTACTGGGTGAGCGGCCAGCCGCTGCAGCTCCGGCAGGCGGCGATCGATCTGCGCGGCGCCGGCCCCGCGCCGTACCCGCTGCGCATCCGCCAGTCGGAGGCGTGGCTGCAGCAGGCGGAGCGGATGCTCGTCGACGTCGAGGAATGGACCGGCCACGGCGAGCGGACCGATCGCGACTACTTCTTCCAGAAGTCGGCGCTCTACCTGGCGCTCCTCGACCTGGTGCCGACCTCGACGCTGCGGACGCGCACCATCGAGTCGTTCGTCGACTTCCTCCACAGGAAAGACGACGACAACACGAACGAGCCGCTGTGGTTCGCGTTCCTCAACCGCCTGCTGGAGCTGTCGCGCGGCTCCGATCGGCCGGAGATCCTGCGCGCGTTCGACAACGCGCACAATCCGTCGATGACGGTGTACGCGCAGTTGGAGCGGCTCGTGCCTGTCGGCGCTCGGTGAAATCAAGAATCACGCGCATTGTTGATTCCTAATTCTTGTAATTCTTAATTTCGCCGCGACAGCAGCACCACGCCGGACCACGGCCGGCTGCCGGCGGGCGCGGACGACTCGGGCAGGAGCGACAAGAGCCGCAGCCCGAGCGGCAGGCGACCGAGCTTGCCGGCCGCCTTCAGAATCGACTTCACTTCGACGGCCGTCCAGCCGAGCGGCGTGAAGAACGCGGCGCCTTCGTGCGGCGCGAAGAGGAACGGCGCACCGGCTTCGCGCATGCGATCGCCGCTGCGCTCGCGGAGCATCTCCATCAGCCCCGGCGAGACGAGATCGACGACCCAGAACTCGAAGCTGCGCTGCCGGGCGAGATCGTACGCGAGCGACGCCGCTTCGTCGCGCATCAGGTAGATCAGCAGCCCTTCCGAGAGGATCGCGGCGCGCGGGGCGGAGGCGCCTAGCCGTTCGAAGAGACCCCGCCGCGCGTCGCCGTTCGAGAGATCGAGCCGCACGCGCTCGAGCGCGCACGCCGGCTTCGTGTCGCCGAGCACGCGCTCCTTGTAGTCGAGGATCTCCGGCAGATCGACTTCCACCCACCGCAGCGTCGGCGGCAGCTCCATGCGGTAGGGCCGCATGTCGAGGCCCGCCGCGAGGTTCACGATCAGATCGACGCCGTGCCGCACGAGCCGCTTCACGAGCCGATCGAAGAGGTGCGTTCGCGCGATCGCGGCCCACGCATGCTCCTCGAAGAACGGCATCGCGTTGGCGATCGCCTCGCCGCGCTCGCCGGCGAGCGCGCGCGCGTACGGATCGCGGAACGCCGCGTCGGGCCGTTCGGTCTCGCGCGCGCGGTAGACGGCCATCCACCGCGCGGTGTCGGAGACGTCCCGGATCAGCGGTTCGTCGCTCAGCGCGCCCTACTTCCCGGCCTGCGACCGCGTCGGCGCGTCGGCCTTCAGGAACTTCACGAGCTCGCGGTTGAAGATCTCCGGCGTCTCGAAGTGCAGGACGTGGCCGGCGTTCGGCACGAGCACGAGCTGCGCGCCGGGAATCGTGTCGGCGACGTGCCTGGCCAGCTTCGGAAAGTCGGGGCCGTCTTTTTCGCCGCCGATCACGAGCGCTTTCGATGTGATGTGCGCCCAGTCGGAGACGACCGGATCAGTGTAGACCATCTGCTGCAGCAGCGTCCGCACCATCGCCATGTGCGGCCAGTCGCCCGTCAGCGTCCACGAATACAGCAGGCGTGCGAGCTTCTCGTACTCCGGCTTCCACGAGTCCGGCGTCGGGAAGTAGCGCTTGATCGTCGCGTACGCCTGCTGATACGAGTAGCCGAGCATCTGCTTGTACACCTCGTCGGTGCTGCGGTACGGCCGCTCGAACCGCGCGTCGGTGAGCCCGATCGGATCGTAGAGCACGACGCGCTCGGTCGCGTCGGGGTAGGACGCCGCGAAGCGCGCGGCGAGCATGCCGCCCATCGAGTGGCCCACGATTGCCGCCTGCGCGACCCCGAGATGATCGAGGACACGCTTGGTGTTCAGCGCCATGTCGTGGAAGTTGTACGGCACGATCGGCTTCGACGATCGGCCGAACCCGATCTGATCCGTCACGACGACGCGGAACCCTTCCTTGCGCAGCACCTCGATCGGCCCGGCCCAGTAGAAGCCGGCGAAGTTCATCCCGTGCAGCAGCACCACCGTGCGCCCGTTCGGCTGCGCCGCCGGCGGCACGTCCATGTACGCCATCCGCACGTCCTGCCCGTAGGTCGTGAACGAGAGATACGAGACCGGATGCGGATACGGCACGTCCTCATGGTTGATGCTGCCCGGCTTCACGTCGGACGGCGTCGGCACGTTCGCGGGCGCGGCGGGCGTCCCCGGCGGCTGCGCGCCGGCGCGCCCGGCAGCGGCGAACAAGGCGAGAAGACAGACACACGTGCGAAGAATCATCGATGCGCTCCCGGGAAGAAAACAGCCACGCGGGATTATGAAACGGGTTCATGCAAACGACGCAAAGAACTTGATGCTGGGCTCGACCGTGGCCGGTGCATGCTGGCGGCATGCTGCTCGAATCGCTGGCGCGCGACGTCACGGCTGTCCCTCCGCGTGCTGCGCAGACACCCGCCGTACTCGACACGCGGACCGCGCGTGTGACGCTCGTCGTCTCGACGCACGGCGATCCGCTGGCATCCGCGGCCGCGATCCGGCAGGCGATCTGGTCGATCGATCCCGATCAACCGGTGGATGGCGTCGCGCGGCTGACCGATCTGCTCGTCACATCGGCCGGCGATCAGCGATTCCGCACCGTGCTGCTCGGCTTGTTCGCGGCGAGCGGCATGCTGCTCGCGCTCGTCGGCGTGTACGGCGTCACCTCGGCGGCCGTTGCCGCCGGACGCTGGGAGGCCGGCGTGCGGCTCGCGCTCGGCGCGCGTCCTGGCGGGCTCGTGATCAGGATGCTGCGCACGACGACCGTGTCGGTCGCGGCGGGTGCCGCCGCAGGCGCCGTCGTCTTTCTCGGCTTCGGCCGCCTGCTCTCCGATCTCCTCTACCGGACGACGGCCGCCGACGCGCGGATCGTGGCGGCGGCGGTCGCGCTCCTGACCGCGGGCGCGCTCGCCGCCGCGTGGCTGCAGGCACGGCACATCGCACAGGTCTCTCCGACCGTCGCGCTCCGCGACAATTCGTAATCGCCCTCCCCGTCTTGTCGTAGACTTGAGCGGTTCGGCCGGTCCCGCATCGAAAGGAGCAGCGCCATGCGCTCTCGCTCTCTCGTCTTTGCGCTCCTCGTCCTCGCCGCAGCGCCGCTCGCCGCGCAATCGAAGAAACCGACGGCCGTCCCGCGCACCGCGGACGGGCGTCCGGATCTGCAGGGCACGTGGGACTTCGCGCAGCTCACCCCGTTCGAGCGGCCGAGCGAATTCGCCGGCAAGGACTCGGTGACGGACGAAGAAGCCGAGGAGTTCGCGCAGAAGCGCATCGAGACGACGCACAAGGATCGCCGCGACGGCGGCGCGGCCGCCGACGTCGAACGCGCCTACAACGATTTCTGGTGGGACTTCGGCCGGCGCATCGCGAAGCAGCCGTCGCTCGTCGTCGATCCGCCGGACGGCCGCGTGCCGCCGCTCGTGCCCGAGGCGCAGCAGCGCATCGCCGCGCGCCGGAATCATTTCGACAATCCCGAAGAGCGTCCGCTCGCCGAGCGCTGCATCCTCGGGTTCAACTCGGGACCGCCGATGGTGCCGAGCGCGTACAACAACAACGTCCAGATCGTGCAGACGCCCGATCACGTGCTGATCCTGAACGAGATGATTCACAGCGCGCGCATCGTCGATCTGCGGCGGCAGCAGCATGCGCCCGCGTCGATGCGTTTTCTGACCGGCGATTCCATCGGCCGCTGGGAGCGCGACACGCTCGTCGTCGACACGACGAACTTCTCGACCGAGGGCGGGTTCCGCGGCGCGTCGACGAAGCTGCATCTCGTGGAGCGGTTCTCGCGCGAAGGCGCCGACGGGCTGCTCTACGAGTTCACCGTGAACGATCCGGCGACGTGGACCAAGCCGTGGCGCGCGTCGATCCCGATGGCGCGCACCGACGAGCGCATGTTCGAGTACGCGTGCCACGAGGGAAACTACGCGCTGACCGGCGTGCTGCAGGGCGCGCGGTATCAGGACAAGATGGCGGCGACCTACCTTACGGAAGCGGAGCTCGACGCCGCGCTGAAGGAGGCCGCGAAGAAGGCGCCGGCGATGCACACGGCGCCCGTGAAGAACGACGATCATTACCGCATCAACATCGTCCGGCGGACGAAGGCGCAGGGCGCGATCGCGCATCCCGAGGGCACCGAGGTGCACCACATCATCGACGGCGCCGGAACGCTCGTGACGGGCGGCACGATCGTGCGGCCGGCGGCGAGCGGCGAAGGCAGCGCGAGCGCCGCGCCGGCGACGATCGAGGGCGGCGTGTCGCGGCACGTCGCCAAAGGCGACGTGATCCTGATCCCAGCCGGCACACCGCACTGGTATAAGGATCTGGACGGGACGATCACCTACCTCGAGGTGCGATTCGATCTGCCGAAGCCGTGAGCCCGGGTGTCGGAGTGGAGGCGGACTCCTTCGGCGAAAGACGGAGGAGTGGCGACGGCTAGTCGGTGAGCGACAGGCTGCGCTTCAGCGACTCGCGGACGTGATACGGCGAGCGGCGCTCGCACTGCAGCTTCACTTCGATCGGCCGCGCGCCGGGAAGGGTTCCGGCGAACGCGACCGTCCATCCGGCCTCGGCGAGCGCGACGCGAGCCACCTTCATCGGCACGCCGTACTCGCGCAGCACCGAATCGGCCATCCGCTCGACATCATGGCGTTCCATGACTGCCTCCTGTCGCAATGCGCTCGCCAACCCGACAGTTCCTGAAACACCGCAAACCCTAAGCTTTCTCGTCAAGGGCACATAGACAGGCTCGGAGAGATTGTCCGATTCGACTACACATCGACGCGTTGTGACTATTTTCCGGACGGTGACGCGATCACCTCGCCTGGCCGGCTCCCAGTCGCCTTGCCGCCGTCCCATACGAGCTCCCCGGACACGAACACCTTCTCGACGCCCGCCGGCAGCGCCGTGGGATCGGTGAACGTCGACCGATCGACGACGGCGCGTGGGTCGAAGACGACGACGTCGGCCACGCGTCCCTTCTCGATCCGGCCGCGGCCTGTCAGCGCCAGGCGGCGCGCTGGCGCGCTCGTCATCTTTCGGATCGCCTCGGGCAGCGTGATCCAGTGCTGCTCGCGGACGTAGCGTCCGAGGACCTTCGGGAACGTGCCGGCGCCGCGCGGATGGCGCGCGTCGATGCCGCCGTCGCTTGCCACCATCACCCACGGCTTCAGGTAGAACGCGCGGATGTCGTCGTCGATCATCGACGTGCAGACGATGCCCGCGCCGCCGTCCTTGACGATCTGGATGAAGAGATCGACCGGCGTCGTCTTCCGGTCGCGCGCGACGGCGTCGAGCGTGCGGAACTCGTACTCCGGATGCGGCGCGTGGCGGACGATCAGCACGTTGCCGGCGCCGCCGACGTCGGCGAGCGCCTTCTGTACGCTCGGCGGATAGTCGTAGCGCTTGTCGGGGACGAGCACCGTGATCGTCGAGCTCCACGCGTTGTAGGGATAGGCGTCGGCCGTCACGTCGACGCCGCGCGCGCGCGCCCGGTCGATGAGCGCGATGGCCTCCGCCGCCTTGTGCCACACGCCGACCGTCCCGAGCTTGATGTGCGAGATCTGCACGGGGATGTGCGCGCGCTCGCCGATCGCGATCGCTTCCGTGAACGCGTCGAACGCCTTGTCCGCTTCGTCGCGGATGTGCGACATGTAGATCCCGCCGCGGCGCGCGGCAGCCTTCGCGAGCTCGACGAGCTCGTTGGTCTCGGCGTAGCCGCCGACTTCGTACTCGAGGCCGCTCGACAAACCGACGGCGCCCTCGCGCATCCCTCGGTCGACGAGCGCCGCCATCTCCGCGATTTCCTCCGGCCGCGCGGCGCGCTTGTAGTCGTCTTTCATCACGAGCCGGCGCACGGTGGCGTGGCCGACCATCACCGCGGCGTTCACCGCGGCCGGATGCTGGCGCCGCTCGGCGAGGTACTCGCCGATCGGCCACGGCGACGAGCCGTCCGGGCCGAGGAGGACGGTCGTGATCCCCTGCGCGACCTGCGTCTCCGCGGCAGGATCGTTCGCCAGCTCGCCGGACGAGTGATTGTGGATGTCGATGAATCCGGGCGCGACGAGCAGACCGTGCGCGTCGATCACGACGTCGTCAGGCCGCGGCGCGACGCGGCCGACCGCCACGATGCGCGCGCCGGCGATGCGCACGTCCGCGCGCCGCAGCTGCCCGCCGGATCCGTCCGCGAGCTGACCGCCGACGATCGTCCACGCGCGCGACGCGGTCTGCGCGCGAGGCGCGGGCGCCCGCGCGATCGCCGCGCACGCCGCGGCGCACACGAGGAGCGCCGTCGCGCGGTCAGCCACCGATCGCCTGCGTCACGGGCCTGAGATTATAACGATCGCGCAGCCGGAACCGCCGCCGCCGGCGCGGCGGCGAGAATGTCCGCGAGCGCGCCGTCGAGGTCGGGAAACGCGAACGTGAAGCCGTTCGCGAGGAGCACGCGCGGCTCGGCGCGCTGGCTCGCGAGCAGCACGCTCGCCGCTTCGCCGAATATCAACCGCAGCGCGAACGCGGGCATCGGCAGAACCGCCGGCCGATGCAGCGCGCGGCCGAGCGCCGCGGCGAACGTGCGGCTCGTCGCCTCCTGCGGTCCGACGCCGTTCACCGGACCGCGGTACCGATCGTCGACGATCATCACCGCGATCGCTGAGACGAGATCCCGCAGATGAATCCACGGAAAGTACTGACGGCCGCTGCCGACCGGCCCGCCGAGGCCGAGACGGAACGGCGGCAGCATCTGCGCGAGCGCGCCGCCGTTCGGCCCGAGCACCACACCGGTGCGGAGCGTCGCGACGCGGACGCCCGACGCCTCGGCAGAGCGCGCCGCCTCCTCCCAGCGCCGGCAGAGGCGCGCGAGAAAGTCGTCGCCCGGCGGCGAGGATTCGGTGAGCCGCTCGTCGCCGCGATCGCCGTACCAGCCGACGGCGCTGCCGGAGACGAGCACGCGCGGCCGCGGCGACGCCGCAGCGATGGCGCTGACGAGATCCCGCGTGACGCCGATGCGGCTCGCCTCGAGCACACGCCGCCGCTCGGCGGTCCACCGTCTGCCGATGACCGGCTCGCCCGCGAGGTTCACGATCGCCTCGGCGCGCACGACCGCGGCGGCAAGCGCCTCAGGCCCTGCTGCGCGCACGAGCTCGACATCGCCGCCGAGCACCTGGCGCGCGCGCGCCTCGGAGCGCACCCACGCGACGATCGTGTGGCGATCGAGGCGCAGCCGCGGAATCAGCGCGCGGCCGATGAAGCCGGTGCCGCCCGTGACGAGAATACGCATGGCGTTCCCTCGCTCGAGAATTCAGACGCGGCGCGCTGCCGGTTCGGTGCACGCGCGCGCTGGAATCATCCGCCGTAGTCTGCCCCGGCGGCGACTTTTTTTGTGGCGCCGCACACCATCGTTCGCGGTGCTACACTGGTCGTCTCCAACAGCTCGATTTTTTTTCGCCGCGCCGGATCCGCAGCCGCGGTTTGGCATCGGTAGGAGTTGCGTACGCCATGACCACGCGAATCCTCGCGTCGATCGCGATTGCCGCGGCGCTCGCTGCGCGCGCCGACGCGCAGTCGTCTCTCGCGCTGACGCCCGCGTCGCTCGCGCAGGCGATCGCCGACGGCGAGAGCCAGCCGCCGCGCGGCCTTCCCGTCGTCGCCGCGCGCATCGAGCGATGGGTGAGCGGAGGCGGCACGCCGGAAAAGATCGGCAAGATGACGACCGACTATGCGCTGATGCCGTACGACGTCTACCTGCTGACGCCGTTCGTGCGCGCCGCGAGCACCGCTGCCGACGCGAAGCGCCGATCGATGGCCGCGCCGGCGATGACGCCGGACGGCGTGAACGCCGACGGCGTTGTCGTGTCGGTCGTGCCCGGCCCTGGCGCCAACGCGCGATCGATCGCCGGCGTCACGCTGAAGCGCGGCGACGCGGTGATCCGTCCCGTGAAGAGCGCGGTGCAGCCGCCGGCGGCGGACGGCCGCGTATCGGGCGCGTTCTATTTTCGCCTCGAGGACTTCAGCCCGCTGCCGGTGACGCTTGTGTGCGAAGGCGGCGCGGCGCCGTTCTCGCTCGCGCTCGACGCCGACGACTTCGCCGCGGCGCGCGGGGCGATCGACGTCAGCGCAGGCCCGGCGGCCTACCTCGCGAAGCTGCGCGCGATCAACGACGCGAACACGAAGGCCGCGCAGGCGCTGGCCGAGCGCGACGCGGCGCAGCGCGTGGAGGACGACGCCACGCTCTTCGTCAAGTCGTCGGACTACTCGGTCGTCGAGTCGAACAACGCGTTCACGAAGTTCCGCTGGCAGGCGACGATCGTCAACAGCGCGCCGCGGCGGCGGGTCTTCGACCTCACCGCGAAGTTCGTCGACGCGGCCGGCGCGACGATCGTCACACGGGTCGTGCCAACCGAGATCGTCAACGCGCAGTCGGAGACCGAGGTCAAGGGCGAGGCGCAGATCGAAGCGGCGAAAGCCCGCACGGTCGCGCGGCTCACCGTCGTCGCGGCGCGCAAGGGGATGTAAGCCGCGACGCAAACGTAAGACGCCCCTCGAAAACGGCGCGGCGCCGCCGCGCCGCGGCGGTGAAGCGACGGACAGTCGATGACAAGGCCGTCCACCACCGATCACTTTCGTCCTGGCAGTGTGCTTGCTCCCGCTGCCGCCAGCCTGCCGTTCCGAAACGCCTCCCCAGCGTTTTCGTGTCGTGCGCTACCCGCGCTGCGATCGGGAAGGATTGCGTGCTATGTCGAAGACCCATCTCCAGGGAGACGACGTCCGGTATCTCGCGCTCGTCGGACGGCAGCTGTTCTCGGTCATCTTCATCATCGCCTCGGCCGGCCACTTCACCCAGGGAACCATCGCGCTGGCGGCGGAACACGGCGTCCCGATGGCGGGGCTGCTGGTGCCGGTGTCCGGCTTGATCGCGCTGGCGGGCGGGCTGAGCGTGCTCTTCGGCTACCGGGCGCGGGTCGGGGGCGCGCTGCTCGCCGTGTTCCTCGTCCCCGTCACGTTCACGATGCACAACTTCTGGGCAGCGCCCGACGCCTCGACCTTCCGGCTCGAGCTGCTGCTCTTCCTGCGCAATATCGTCCTGCTCGGCTGCGCGGTGCTCGTGACGAAGACCGGGGCCGGGTCGCTGAGCCTGGATGCCGCGATGGAGAGCCGCCCGCTCGAAGCCGACAGCGCGGCGTAAGCGCGCCGGGCGGGGCCGCCGCGGCGACGCCGCGAACCGACATGCCGCCGGTTCCGTCCTCTAGTACGCGCGGAATGCGCGGAGGGCAGACCGATGAGCAGCAAGGTCGCGGCGGCGGTCCTCGGTGCGGCGCTCGTGGCGGCAGCGGCGGTGGGGGCGGTGCAGGAGGCGCGGACTTCGGATGCGCTCGAGCGTCCGTTCGTGTCGAACGGCCGCATCCGCATGAATCTCTCGGCCGGCGACTACCGCATCGTCGGCGGGCCGGCGGATCGAATCCGCGTCGAGTGGAGCGTGCGCGACGCGGCGAAGCTGCCGCGCGTCCGCATCGGCGCGGACGTGCGCGGCACGGAGGCCGCGCTCTCCACCGACAGCCCCGGCAACAGCGGGTTCAAGGCGGTCGTCCACGTCCCGGCCCAGGCGGATCTCTACGTCCGGCTGACGGCCGGCGATCTCCGCGTCGAGAGCATCCGCGGCAACAAGGACATCGAGCTCCATGCCGGCGATGTGGACATCGACGTCGGCCGGGCGGACGACTATCAGCACGTCGACGCGTCGGTATGGGCCGGCGATCTGACGGCGGCGCCGTTCAACGTGTACAAGGGCGGACTGTTCCGGTCGTTCGACTGGAGCGGCAAGGGCCCGTATCGGCTGCACGCGCACCTGAAGGCGGGCGATCTGCGGCTGTTCTCGAAGTCGGCCGAGGAGTAGCTCGCGCGAGCCACAATTTGTTCGATCCCTAATTGAGGCCGCATTCGTTGCACGCATCGCGGCGCGCTCGGCGACGAGCTCCTGCCGGCGGGCGATCCGGCCCGGCAGCGCCATGTCGCGAATCGGCTCGGCGTGCACCTCGACGCCGCGCGGCGCGCGTCCGCCCGCGTTTCAAGCAGTAAAGTCGATCCAAACCGTCGGTTCCAGCGCTAGACTCGCGGCGCAAGGAGCGGATCATGCGGAAGCTCTCGATTGCGCCCGTATTGCTCGTCGTCTGTCTCGCGATCGTGTTCGCCGCGGCGTGCGGAGGATCGCAGCGCGGCGGCGGCGCCGCCGGCCCCGCGGCGGACGCGTTCGTGCCCGGACTCGGCGAGTTGATGAGCCTGCAGCAGATGCGCCACGTCAAGCTCTGGTTCGCGGGACAGGCGGCCAACTGGGAGCTGGCAGATTACGAGGTCGACGAGCTCGGCGAAGGATTCGACGACATCGTCAAGTTCCATCCGACGCACAAGGATTCGCCCGTCGCGCCGCGCGACGCCATCCCTCGAATGGTGACGCAGCCGCTCGCCGACGTCCGCGCGGCGGTCGGCCGAAAAGATGCCGAGGCGTTCGTGCGCGCATATGACGCGCTCACGACGGCGTGCAACAACTGTCATCAGGCGACGAACTTCGCGTTCAATCGCGTGCAGCGACCCGAATCGAATCCGTACCCGAGCCAGGCGTTCGCCGTCGCGCGGCCGTGAGGAGTGCGAGGCGGCGGGCGTCACGTTTGGAGGCGGGCGATCGTGAAATCGATAGGATTTTCCTCGTCGCCGCAGTGATCGAACTGGAATCCGACCACGCGAGCCGGACCAGAGCCAACGCTCCCCTATCGCGTCTTTCGCCTCGGCCGGACGCCGTCGAAACTGGAGGCATCGGCCGGGTCACCGCGCCCCACGTACCGTGGATAACGCGGGTATTCGCAGCGCACTGAGCGGCCAGCGGATTGGTGTCCCGCTATTCCAAAAGGAGGATCTCGACGACCTCGCCGTCGGCCAACGCGTAGGTTCCGCGCTGAGCGACCCAGGGAAGACGGGCATGCCGGTCTTGCGGGAGTAGGCGATGTTGAAGAGCGCCAACCAGCGGGCAGCGTCGCCCTTGCCCGATTGAACGCGACCGGAAAGACACATCGCCACCGTACCGCCTCTGAATCACCGTCGATCGTCGAAGAGCGAGTCATGTAAGACGACGAGCTATGAGCCAGCTCGTTCCCGTGCAGCAACGCGTTCCTGATCACCTCCAGCACTGCCGATGTCGGCGTGCTGGTTTGTGGAATCGCACCGGCCGCCGTCGTGTTGCGCTTCGAGTTTCAGCATGTTGATCGCGCCGCCCTCGCCAAACCGGTTGGCTGACGTGTTCACGTCGTCGAGCGCGTAATTGAACCGCCACTCGCGCGAGACGACTTTGTCCGCGTACTCGCGGAGATGGATGAAATACGCGAGATAGCTGAATGTCTGGGGCACGGCGGCCGGCAGCCTGGTCACCGTGCCCGCAATCATGCGGCAGAAGAACGCCAGCCGCGATGGACGCGCCACGTACCATCGTAGAATCAGCAGCATCTGCACCAGCATGAACGGTCGCCACCTGCCGAGCGGTTTCTGCAGCCACGTGCGTCCCGGCACCGACCGCCACGCGTCAACGTTTGCGAGCCAGCGTTCGCCGATCGCGTCGAGCGTGTACAAACGGTTGAACAACGTACGGTAGCCGTCGATCAGCTCATCGTAGCGCATGCAGACCGGCTCGATGTTCGTGAACGATAGCGTGTTGTTGCCCTGCGCGGGACTCCGGAGCCGGAAAGCCCGTTCGAGCCGCTCGTACAACGGCGTTCGCGGAATGGCCTGCAGCAATCCGAGCATCACGATCGGGATGCCCGCTTCCTGCAGGAATGCGTACTGATCCTCAAAGATCGCCGCATCGTCGCTGTCGAACCCGATGATCATGCCGGCCACCGTCACCATGCCGTAGCTCTGGATCGTCTTCACCGTTGAGACCAGATCGGTGGCGACATTCTGCATCTTCAACGTCTCTCGCAGCCCTGCTTTTCGTGGCGTTTCCACACCGAGAAACATCTCGGTAATGTTTGCCTGCCGACAGAGCTCGAGCAGTTCGGGATCGCGCACGGCGTCGACGGACATTTCCGCATACAGGCTGATTGGCACGGCACGGGCCCGGTTCCAATCGGCGACGGCGCGCAGCATCTGTCGGCAGTACGCGCGGTCGCCGACGAGGTTATCGTCCGCGATCGTGACGAAGTCGACGCCGTGATCGGCCCATTGCTGCAGTTCGGCGATGACGTGCGCGATCGGTTTGGCGCGGACCTTCCGTCCGTAGGTGACGATGATGTCGCAGAACTCGCATTTGAAAGGGCATCCGCGCGTCGTCTGCATACACCCGAGTCGATACCGGTCCATTTTGAGGAGCTCCACGCGCGGCGCCGGGCTATCTCGCATGTCGATCTTGTCGGCCTGCACGTAGTGGTCGCGATGGCGGCCCTCGCGCCATTCAGCGACAAATTGCTTCCACGTGTACTCGCCTTCGCCCTCGAACAGGACGTCGCAGTGCGGTCGGCATCGCTCAGGGAGGATGTTGCAGATGGGGCCACCCATGCAGACGAGCCGTCCGCGCCGCCTGAACCCGTCCGCCACCTCGAAGAGCCGCGCCTCCTGGATGGCCATCGCCGACAGTGCGACCACATCGCAGTCGGCGTCGAAGTCGATCGTCTCGATGTTCTCGTCGACAATCTCGACGTCGAATTCGGCGGGAGTCAATGCCGCGAGGATGGCGAGGCCGAGCGGCGGCATGACGGCCGCGAAGCCGCCGATCCGCTTGATGTACCCGAAGCTCCAGAACGACACGGGGAAGCGCGGGTAGACCAGCAGAATCTTCTTGCGACGAGAGGTGGACAGCATGGTCACGCGTCTCTATTCTCTGCCTCGGAGCGTCGGAGTTGCCAAGGCGCACAGCCCCGCGAACACGCCATCCGACCGGTCGTCGCGCCTTCGACGAGTTGCACCCCGCCCGCCCCGCGGGCGGAGAGAATTTCATACACACCGAGACGCGTGCCGGAGGTGAAGGTCAAACGCTTGTGGATTATACGAGCGGGGCGTCGCCAACGGGGGACGCCCTGTGTTCGCCTGGCGAGCGAACGCTCCCGCGGTCGGTCAGAAGATGGTCGACCTTGGTCGCTGGGGCAACACGCACAACGAATTACGAGGATGCGAGCGGGCATAAACAGAAACGCGGGCTGGGAGACTTACACTCCACAGCCCGCGCGACCGCGCCGATGGCGATCGTTCAGAACAGCAGCTTGAACCCGAACTGCATCTGCAGCGGATCCCGGGTTCGGGTCGCCTGGCCGAAGTTCGTCGGAATCGTGGCGCTGGTGATCGTCGCCGCCTTCGTCGGGTCGGCGTTGTTCAACACGACCGCCGACGGGTTCATGATGAAGTTGTCGACGACGAAGAGGAAGTTCGTGTTGTTGAACACGTTGAAGATGTCCCAGCGAAGCTGCAGCTTCGTCCTGCCGCCCAGCGGAATGTTCTTGTAGAACGCCAGGTCGGTCTGGAAATAGGCGGGCCCATCGCAGTCGCCGCGCCTCGCCGTGCCGATCGCGCCGAGCTGGAATCCATTCAGCGTGTAGGCGTTCGGGTTGACGATCTGCTCGGGCAGACCCCCGCTGGCGCGGCACGGCTCGCTGGCGACGCGGTTGGGCACCTGGTTGTCGTTGTAGCCGGTTCCCGAGGGCCCTCCGTTGAGACCGGGAAGCGTGCCGGTGTAGACGGTGAGCGGCTGGCCCGTAGCGGCGCCGACGATCGTGGCGAGCTCCCAGTCGCCGAACACGCCGCGCACGGCCGACGATCGGCCCTCGAGATTCGGCAGCAGCCAGATGAGCGACGCGTTGAAGATGTGCGTGCGTCCCGTCTCCGGCCGGCCCCAGTCGAGGTCCGGGTTCTGATCGTCAATCGTCGCATTGCCGCGCGCGGGCGCGCCGCCGCTGTTGGTCAGGTCCAGATTGGACCGCGAGCGCGACAACGTGTACGACGTCTGGAGCTGCGACCCGCGGCCGAACCGGCTGATGAACTGCGTCTGCAGCGAGTGATACGTCGATCGGCCTGTGTGCTCCCAGATGCCGATGTTGTTGTTGCCCAACACGCCGAATTGACGCAGGTCCGCGTTTGCCGGCGTCGTCACGACGTACTCACGCCGGTCGTCGATGCCGTTCTTGTTGACGTCGCCCGCGAGCACCTGGTTCGCGACGCGGGTTTTCAGAAGGTCGTATCCGTTGTTGGCGACATAGCCCACTTCGATCGTCGTGTTGCGCCAGACCTCGTGCTGGAACATCACATTCCATTGCCAGTTGTTCGGCGTCCGCTGGTCGAGTTCGCGGCCGTGCGCGGGCGCGCCAAGCGTCGATCCGAAGCAGCCGTCGCACGGCTCGGCCGTCGTATCGAGCTTGCGTATGCCGTTCAGCGTGCTCACGAACGGAGGGTTCGTCGCGATGCTGAGCACCGGACTGAGCCGCTCGCGCAGGAAGAACTGACCGACGCCCGCGCGCAGCACCGTCTTTCCGCTGCCGGACAGGTCCCAGGCCACGCCGACGCGCGGCGCGATGTTGTTCACGTCCTGCTGCATGAGCGATCGGTTCGGTCCGTCGGCGCCGCCCTTGGCTCCCACCTGCGCACACCAGTTCGTGCCCGGCGGCTGCAGCAGCCCGTTGCAGGGGTCGGCGCCCAGCGCGGGATTGAACAGCTCCGGCACGAAGCTCGTGATTTTGTTGTCGGTCGTGTACGGGTTGAAGAACAGCGAGTAGCGCACGCCGTAGTCGAACGTGAGGCCCTTCGATACCTGCCAGGAATCGGCGGCGTAGAACTCGACGTCGCGCCAGCGCTGCTGCGCCGACCGGCTGGTCGAGGCTTCGGAGAAGCCCCACGTCATGTCGCGGAGCAGAAAATCCGCGAGCACGTTGCCCGTGTTCGCGCCCCAGCCGTTGAGCCCGGCCGAGCCCCAGAACCGCGCGTTCATGTCCGATCCGTTGCCGTCGGTGTCCTCGTTCTTGCGGCTGTCGGGCAGCGTCGCCAGCGCGCCGACCTTCACCAGATGCTTCCCGAACACCTTGGTGTAATCGTCCTTGAAGATGAACAGATCCTGGTTATTGAGGAACGGCGCTTCGTTCCACAGCGCTCCGTACCCCTGGCCGCCCCAGAACACCGGATGGCTGGTCTGGTCGCCGTACTGTTTGCTGCTTACCGGAAAGATCGGCGGCAATGCGCCGAGGAGCTCCGAGCTCAATCCGGAATCGGTGCCGCCGCGCGTGATCGCGATCTTGTTCGCCGAATAGGAGAACTGCAGCGTGTTCGTCGCGTTGGTGCCCAGGGTTTGATTGAGCGAGGCGACGAACGAGCGGCTCGGCTGGTCCCAGTTCGAATCGACGGCGGGGAACGGATCGTCGCCCCAGAGGTTGGATTGCACGCTGGGCGCGTTGTTCTTCCACGTATCGTGCGTGTAGCGCACCATCAGCCGGCTCGCCTGCGACACGTTCCAGTCGGCGCGAACGCTTTCCTGGTTGTAGCGGATCGGCGATACCACTGAGGTGACCCAGTTGTTGCAGCTGCCGGCGGAGGGCGCGACGTTCGGAAGCGGGTACAGCTTCAAGTACAAGAAGCCTGCCGCGCTCAACCGGTTCGCTGGAATCCGATTCCCGGGGAATGGCGCGCCGGTGAGCGGATCCACCGGAATGGGCGGCGAGCAGCCCGCGACGCGAGCCCCGCTGAAGTCGCCGTTGCGCTCCGCCTCGGTCGGCACGAACGCGGTGCGGGCGGTGCCGCGATCCTCGATGTTCCACTCGAAGTTGGCGAAGAAGTGCAGCTTGTCCTTGATCAACGGCCCGCCGAACGCGGCGCCGACGTCGTTGCGCCGCAGCTTCTCCTTCGGCTGGTCGGCCGCTTCGAGGAAGTAGTTCTTTTTGTTCAGCGCGTCGTTCCGGCCCGAATAGAACATGCTGCCGCTGAACCGGTTGGTTCCACCACGCGTGACGATATTGATCTGGGCGCCGCCGGCGCCGCCGAACTCCGGGCCGTAGCTGTTGCGCAGGATCTTGAATTCCTCGATCGCGTCGAGCGACGGGTAGACGAGGATCGTGCGATTCGATCCGACGTCGTTGTTGTTCGCGCCGTCGACCGTCCACAGGTTCGCGGTGACGTCGCCGCCACTCACCGAGAGATCGGATCCGCCGAGCAGCCCCTTGTCCTTGACGTTGAGGAAGTCGGGCGCGCTGACGCCGGGCATCAACAGGGCCAGCTGCAGGAAATTGCGGCCGTTCAGCGGCAGCTCGCGCACCATTTCGCCGGTGATGACGCCGGACACGTCGCCGCCGATCGTTTTCACCGGCGCGCTCGCCGCTTCGACGTTGACCACCTCGCTGATGGCGCCGGGCGCGAGCTCGAAATCGATGCCGAGATCGTCGGCCACGCGGAGCACCACGCCGGTCCGCGCGGCGAGCTTGAACCCCTGCAGCTCCGCGGTCACTTTGTACCGGCCCACCGGGAGCTCGGGGACCGAATACACGCCCGCGGAGTTGGTGACGACGGTCCGGGAGAGCCCGGTGTCTTCGTTCGAGATCGTCACCGTCGCCCCCGGCAGGACCGACTGCGTGGCGTCTCTCACGGTGCCGCGGATGCCGCCGGTCGATCGCTGGGCGTCGGCCGGCGCGGCGAGGAAGATCAACGCGACGAGTGGGAACAGCAAAGTCGTCCGCATCTGTGGGTCGCCTCCGCAGGTTCCTAAAACTACTTAATAAAGTGGTATTATGCGCACCGCGAGCGCCTTGTCAAGGCGCTTTTATCGACGCCGGGTTTCTTCGGTGCACCGAGTGACCTCCGCGAACCGATCCCGACAACCGGAACCCGATCGCTCGCGCCGGCGAGCCCTGCGCATCCTCGCGATCGTCGCGCTGGGCCTGGCCTTCGCCGCCGGCGCGGGGCGCTGGGCTCGCTTCACGCCGGAGGCGCATCGCCAGGCCGGTCTTAACGTTCTCCTTATTACCGTCGATACACTCCGCGCCGACGCCGTCGGCGCGTACGGAAACCGCCACGCGAGCACGCCATCGATCGATCGCCTGGCGGCCTCCGGCGTCCGCTTCGAGGACGCGCACGCCCACAACGTCGCCACGCTGCCATCGCATGCGAACATTCTGTCGGGCAAGTACCCGACCGAGCACGGCGTTCGCGACAACGCCGGCTTCCGCTTTCCGGCAACCATCGACACGCTCGCCACGATTTTGAAGGCCCACGGCTATCGTACGGGCGCGTTCGTCAGTGCGTTCCCGCTCGATTCTCGTTTCGGCCTCGACCGCGGCTTCGACGTCTACGAGGACGGTTTCGTCGATGCGCAATCCCGGCCAGCGTTCCTGGAGCAGGAGCGGCGCGGGGCCGACACCGTCGCGCTCGCCCGGCGCTGGATCGCCGGCGATCCGACAGACCGGCCGTACCTGTGCTGGGTGCACCTGTACGAGCCGCACTTCCCGTACGCGCCGCCCGAACCGTTCGCGTCGCGTTTTCCGAACGATCCGTACCTCGGCGACGTGGCCGCTGCCGACGCCGCGCTCGCGCCGCTGCTCGATCCGCTCACCGCCTCCGGCGGAACCGGCCGCGGGACGCTCGTCGTATTCACGGCCGACCACGGCGAGTCTCTCGGCGAACACGACGAGGCCACGCACGGCATCTTTGCGTACGAGGCGACGCTCAGGGTTCCGCTGATCATCTTTCAGCCGCGGCTCTTCGCGCCGCGCGTGGCACCGGCGCCCGCGCGCCACGTCGATCTTCTGCCGACGATGCTCGACGCGCTCTCGATTCAGCCGCCCGATGCGGTCGCCGGCCACAGCCTGCTGGCGCAGCTCGCCGGCGCGGAGGACCAGGACGCCCGCCTGGCTGCTCCGTCGACCACGCCGATCTATTTCGAGGCGCTCTCGGGAAGCCTCAATCGCGGGTGGGCGCCGCTGCGCGGTGTGATTCGAAATCGAACGAAGTACATCGAGCTGCCGATTCCCGAGCTGTACGATCTGCAAGACGATCCCCACGAGCGGCACAATCTCGCGCTGTCGCAGCCGCAGCGCGTCGAAGAATTGCGCGCCCTGCTCCGCACGATCGATCCGCGCGGCGGCCGAGCCGAACGTGGGACCGAGACGGCCGATGCGCGCCGGCGGCTCGGCAGCCTCGGCTACATCGGCGCCGCCGTCGCACCGTCCTCGCAGTACAGCGCGTCCGACGATCCCAAGCGTCTCATCGCGCTGGACGTCCTGCTGCAGGATGTCATCCGGCTCTATCTCGCGGGCGATCTGCGCGCGGCGATCGCGCGCTGCCGTGAGCTGGTCGATCGCCGTCCGATGATGGCTGTGTCGCTGCTCGAGCTCGCGACGCTCGAACGCGAAAGCGGAAATCTGCCCGACGCGATCGAGGCATTGCGACGGGCCGCGGTGTTGACCCCCGAGGACCCGCAGACGATTTCGCTCCTGGGCGCCTATCTCACGCAGGCAGGCCGCGCGCGGGAAGCCGTGGAGCTGCTCGATCCGTACGGCCGGCGCGAGCCGCCCGATCCCCAACTGCTCACCGCGCACGCGCTCGCGCTGGCCGCAGTCGGCCGATCGCGCGACGCGCTGTCGGCGCTGGAGCACGCCCGCGAGCAGGACCCGACCAACGCGATGCTGCGCGTCGAGTCGGGGACGGTGTACCTGATGGCCGGCGATCGGCCGCGGGCGCGCGGTGAGTTCGAGGCGGCGCTCGCGCTCAATCCAGCCATCGCACGCGCGCACAGTTCCCTGGGCGTGATCTCGGCCGAGGACAACCGTTCCGCTGAAGCGATCGGGCATTGGAGGCTGGCGCTCGATGCCGATCCGCGCGAGGTCGAAAAACTTCTCGCCTTCGCCGATTTCCTGCGGCAGACGCGCCACGCGAGGGACGCACACCCATATCTCGAGCTCTTTGTCGCGTCAGCTTCTCCACGGAAGTACGCACGCGAGCTCGAGCGCGCACGCCGCTGGCTTGCGCTGAGCCCGTGAGCGTAGAATCGCCGCGCGCACGCATGATTGGTCCCAACGCGCGAACGCCGCTGATGTGCGCGGTCCTGATGGCCACCGCCGTGTCGGCGTCGGCTGCGCAGACACCGGATCCTCTTGCGCCACTCGACGTGGCGATGTCGGCGGCGGAGGACGCCCTTCGCGCCGGTGAGCTGCACATCGCGGAGAGCCGCTATCGTTCGGCGCTTGCGGCCGGCTGGCTGCTGATGGGGACGCTCGAGTCGGTCGAGCGCCGGCTGCCCGACGCCCGCGATGCGTTTCTGCGCGCGTCGACATCGACCGTCGATGCGCGAGCGGCGCTGCAATCGCTGGCGATCGTGCAGCTGCAGATGGGCGATGCTGCCGGCGCCGTCGCGGTGCTCACGCGTCTCGCCGGCGCGAACGCCGGCGACGCGCCGAATCGTCAGCTGCTGGCGCAGGCGCTCGTTGCAAACGGTCAAGCCGAGGAAGCCGTCCAGGCGCTCGAGGAAACGGCACACGCGCGCCCCGATGATCCAGAGGTCGCCTACGCGCTCGCGTCGGGGTACCTGCGGATCGGGAAAGCGGATGCCGCGGACCGCCTGTTCGCCGAAATCGCGAAGGCGCGGCCGCTGCCCGAGACCTACGTGCTGATCGGTCGGACCTACCGCGACGCCGGCCAATACGATCGAGCGCGGCGTGCGCTGGACGCTGCGCTGCGAATGGATTCACGCGTCCGCCGCGCACACTACTATCTCGGCACGATTGCCGTCTCGCAGGACGCGACCCGCCTGGACGAGGCGATCGGCGAGTTCCAACAAGAGCTGCGGCTCGCGCCGACCGATCCGGCGACGAACCTGCGCCTCGGCATGGCGCTGGTGGAAGCGCGGCAGGACGCGGCCGCCGTGCCGGCGCTCGAGGCGGCGATTCGCACGGCGCCGGCGCCGCCGCCGGAAGCGTTCTACTACCTTGGGCGCAGCCAGCTCGCGCTGAACCGCGCGACCGCTGCGGCGGCGTCATTGCGCCGCGCGCTGGAGCTTCTGGCGGCGTCGCCGGAGGTGGACGAGGGCCGGCTGCGAAGCATTCATTATCAGCTCGCGCTCGCGTTGCAGAAGCTGGGCGAAACCGGGGAGGCGGCGGTGCACTTCGCCGAGGCGGAACGCCGCTCGGCCAGGCTGCTCTCGACCGAGCGCGATCAACTCGGCCGCTATCTCGCCGACATTCGCGATCCGCGCGACATCGTCCCGCTGGCGCCCGCCCTCGACGCGTCGTCGGTCGCCGGCCTCGCGGCGGAACAGCGGCTCGACGTCGAACGGCGGACGAGCACGGCGCTGGCGCGTGCCTACGTGAACCTTGGCATCATGCAGGCGCAGAGCGAGCGGTTCAGCCGCGCGGCCGAGTTCTTCGAGCAGGCCGTTGCCGTCGATGCGATTTTTCCCCAAGCGCAGTACTCGCTGGGCGTCGCGTACTTCAACTCGCAGCAGTACGACAAAGCGGTGGCGCCGCTCGCGGCTGCGCTCGACGCCGACGGGGCGAACGCCATCGTGCGGCGCATGCTCGCGATCGCGTACCTGAACGCGGAGACTTACGACAAATCGGCCGCGCTGCTCGCAGACGATCCGCAGCGCGACGCCGATCCGTCGCTGCAGTACGCGTACGGCCTCGCGCTTGTGCGGAGCGGCCGTGCCGCGGAGGCCGAGGCGATCTTTTCGCGTCTGCTGGCGGAGCATGCGGCGCGCCCCGAGGTGAGCGTGGTGCTCGGCCACGTGTACGCGCAGCAGGGCAATTACGAAGCCGCCGTCGACGCACTCCGGCGTGCGCTGCAGCTGCAACCCGATGTCGCCGACGCGAACAGCGCCCTCGGGCTCATCTATCTGAAACAGGGAAGGCTGCCCGACGCCGAAACGGCTCTGCGTGCCGAGCTCACGCATCATCCGGCCGATGTCAAGGCGCGTCACACGCTGGCGACCGTCCTCGATCTCGAGGCACGCGGCGACCAGGCGCTTGCCGAAGCGCGCGCCGTCGTGAAAGCGGCGCCGCAGTTTGCCGATGGGCGGTACCTCCTCGGCAAGATTCTGCTCGCGGGCGGCCACGCCGCCGAGGCGGCGATCCACCTCGAAGCCGCTGCGCGGATCGCGCCCGACGACGCGAACATCCATTACCAGCTGGCGCGAGCGTACGAGAAACTCGGGCGTGGCGAGCTGGCGGAAAAAGAGTTCGCCAGCTACCGCGGTCTCAAAGACAAACAGCGGGGCAAGACGCCGTGAAGGCGCCCGGCTGGACGCTCACGATCGCCGTGGCCGCGGCCGTCGGCGTGCAGGCGGCTCGCCCGGCCACGCAAGGAACCGCCTCGACGCCGCGGTCGGTGAACGAACTGCTGCAGACCGCGCGTCGTCAGGTGCAGGCAGGCGATGCGCCGGGCGCGCTCGAATCGCTGCGGGGCGCGCGCACCCTTGCGCCGAATTCCGAGGAGGTGTTGAGCGCGATCGCGCAGGTGGCGCTCGCTGCGCGGCTGCTGGTGCCCGCCATCACGACGCTCGACGCGTTGACGCGCATCTGCTCGACGGTGCCGCAATACCATTATCTGCTCGGCGTCGCGCTGATGGAGGCCGGCGACATGGCCGCCGCTGTTGAATCGCTGCGGCAGGCGGATCGCCTGGCGCCCGAACGCGCGTTGACGCTGACCGCGCTCGGGCTCGCGCAGAACAGCCGCAAACAGTACGACGATGCGAGGCGCGCGTTGATGCACGCGCTCGACCTCGAGCCCGAGAACGTCGATGCGCTGGCGGCGCTCGCGGAGGCCGAAAGCGGCGTCGGCGAGCTGGCGCAGGCGGAGGAACACGCGCAGCGCGCGCTCGCGCGTTTCGAGGCGCACCCGACCGCCAATCTGGTCATGGGCATCGTGCTGATGAAGCGCGAGCGGTACGCCGAGGCGCGTGACGCGCTCAGCAAGGCGATCGCGGCGAATCCGGCTTCGCCGGCCGCGCATTATCAGCTGAGCCTCGCGTACGCGCGGCTCGGCGACGACGCGAACGCGCGGCAGCACGTCGAGGCGTATCAGCAGAAGCTGCACGAGGCCGAAGAGCGGCTGAAAACGCTGCGCGCCGCGACCTCCGGCGAGCGGCCGCGATGACACGCGCCGTTGTCGCTCCGCTCGGCGTCCTGATGCTCGCTGCCGCGATGACGCGTGCCGCATCGCCGCCCGTTCTGTTTCGCGATATCACCGCTGAGGCCGGGATCGCCTTTCAGCATCACGCCGCGCCCGAGAAGAAGTACATCGTCGAGTCGATGGCCGGCGGTGTGGCGCTGTTCGATTTCGACCGCGACGGGCTGACCGATATCTATTTCGTCGATTCGCTGACGGTCGACACGGCGAACAGTCCGATGGCGGCGCGCAGCGCGCTGTACCGCAATCTGGGGCACGGGAAATTCGAGGACGTCACCGACCGATCGGGTATCGGCCATCCCGGCTGGGGGATGGGCGTCTGCGCTGCCGACGTCGACGACGACGGGTGGGACGATCTGTACGTGACGGCGCTCGGCAGGAACCGGTTGTATCGCAACAATCACGACGGCACCTTCACCGACATCGCGGAACGGGCGGGGGTGGCCGGCGGAGGGTGGTCCACCGGCTGCGGCTTTGCGGACTACGACCGCGACGGCCGGCTCGATTTGTTCGTCAGCCGGTACGTGAAGATCGATCTCGACCATCTCCCTCAGTTCGGCAAGGACAAGACGTGCGAGTATCGAGGGATCGCCGTGCAGTGCGGTCCGCGCGGCCTCGCGGGCGAATCGGATTTTCTGTTCCACAACGACGGCAACGGCCGCTTCAGCGAGGTCGCGGCGCGGGCGGGCGTGTCCGATCCGAACGGGTACTTCGGACTCGGCGTCGCATGGTTCGATTACAACGACGACGGCTGGCCGGACTTGTACGTCGCCAACGATTCGACCGCGAACTTTCTGTACCGGAACAACGGCGACGGCACGTTCAGGGAGATCGCGTTCCCGGCAGGCGTGGCGGTCAGCGAAGACGGCGCCGAACAAGGCAGCATGGGCGTCGCGCTCGGCGATTATCTGAACGCCGGCAGGTTGAGCCTCTTCGTCACCAACTTCTCCGAGGAGTACAACGCGCTGTATCGCCACGACGGCGATCACTTCACCGACGTGTCGTTCAGCTCGAAAACCGCGGCGCCCAGCCTCCCGCTCGTGGGCTGGGGCACGGCGTTCGTCGACTACGACAACGACGGGCTTCTGGATCTGATGGCCGTGAACGGCCACGTGTATCCGCAGCTCGACAAGGTGCGGCTCGGCGCGTCTGCCGGCTATCGACAGCGGAAGCTGCTGTATCACAACCGCGGCAACGGCACCTTCGATGAAGTCGCCGCGCAGTTCGGCCCGGTGATGACCGACGCGCGCGTGGGGCGCGGGCTCGCGGCCGGCGACCTGGACAACGACGGCGGCATCGACGTCGTCGTCAACAATCTCGACGGCAGCCCCGAGGTGCTTCACAACGAGCTGCTCGATCGCGGCAACTGGCTGCTGGTGAAGCTGACCGGACCGCGCGGGAACACCGATGCGATCGGCGCGGTCGTGAAAGCGCGGACCGGCGCCGTCACTCGGACGCGCGTCGTGCAGAGCGGAACGAGCTATCTGTCACAGCACGATATGCGCGCGCACTTCGGGCTCGGATCGGCGTCGCAGGTCGATTCGCTCGAAGTCCGCTGGCCGGACGGTACGACCTCGAAGATGGTGAACGTGAAGGCGAATCAGATCGTCGCGATCAAGCGCTAGCGCAGTCGCCGCGATATTAAGAGCGCGTTTCACGATTCGAGGCGTAGGGCGACCCTTTCAGGGTCGCCAGGCGAGGCTGAAAGCCTCGCCCTACATCGATTTTGAACTGCGCGGTTCTAATGCGTACGGGCACGGCCGAGATCCTTCCACTTCACGAGTGTGAATCCCTGCGAGCGCAGGAAGTCGCTGAAGCGCTTGCTCCTCACCAGATCGAAATCGGCCTGCCGCCACGCAGCGCCCCAGTTGGGGTGATCCCACGTCGCGCCCCGCATCTCGTCGTCGTCGTACGCGAGATGGACGATGAGCTCGTACACGCCGGGCGGGAGCGGCGCCAGCAGCTTTTCGTAGGCGGCCGGCCACTCGGCCGCGGGCGCGCCAGGCGCATCGAGCGAGACCACGCGATCGACGAGCGCATCGCCTTGCGCACCGTTCAGCGCCCATGCCGATCGATCGGCGCCCGCTCGCTCGAGCAGCAGCGGCAGGTTGTACGCGGGCCCCAGCCGCAGATACACGTTCATCAGGGCTGGCGATCGGAAGAGCGTCGCCATGTGCGAATCGAGATGCGACAGCCTGATGCCGGCCGATCGCGCGCGATCGATCTGCGCCCGCAGCTCCCGTTCGACCTCGCCGGGCTTCGCGTGCGACACGACGGCGGTCTCCTCGAGCGGTAGATAGCCGTCCTTGTCGACGAGCGACGCGACGGCGTCGGCCGGGCTCACCGGTCCCCATCGATATCCTGTCCATTCGCTGTTGACGGCGAGATGCACGCCGAGATCGAAATCGGGATGCTCGCGAGCGAAGCCCGCCACCTCCGCGAACCAGGGACACGGGACGAGGATGCTGGAGGACGAGATCCACCCCTTCTCCAGCGCTTCGAACGTCGCACGATTCACCGAGTGCGCCATTCCGAGATCGTCGGCATGAATGACGAGCAGCCGCGCGCCCGGCGGGTACCCGAGCCGCTCCTGAACGCTTCGGCTGTCGCCCTGCGCGGGGCTCGACCGCGCAAACAGCACGCCGATGCATATCGCCGTCAGCCGCATCGTCCATCGCGCCATGTGCTCCTCCCGTCTCAGTCGCCGACTGGGTCCTCTCTCAGCTGCTGGCGAAGCCGCTGGCGCGCTTCCATCGTCGCCACGAGCAGCGCTCCCCACAGCGGCGCCTCCTTGTCGAGCTCCGACAGGACGATCGCGCTCGGCGTCGGTACGATCCGCGACACGATCCGCCGGATATCGTCGGCCAGCTCGGGCGCCTGCGCGAACAGCGCGCCGCCGAGCACGATCAGCGATGGATCGAGCACGATGCTCATGTTCGCCGTCGCGATGCCGATGAACGTTGCCGTGTCGGCGACGACGCGCTGCGCAGGCTCGTCGCCGGCGCGCGCGGCATCGAAGAGCGCGCGCACCCAGCCGTCGACGTGCACGCGATTGAGGGGCGACCAGCGCGCCGCGATCGCCTTCAAGCCCGCCAGCGTCTCGAGGCAGCCGCGCGCGCCGAAGTCGGTCTCGGCGTACTGCGGTCCCATGCACATCAGCGCGATCTCACCCGCCATGAAGCGGCGGCCATGGTACAAATGGCCGTTCACGACGACGCCGGCGCCGATTCCGGTGCCCACCGAGATGAACGCGCAGGTGTCGTGCCCCCGCGCCGCGCCGCGCCACCGCTCGCCGAGGATCGCGAGATTGACGTCGTTCTCCACGACCACGGGCACGCCGACCGCGCGCCGCAGGATCTTCGCCATCGGGACCTGCGACCACCCCTCCAGGTTCGGCGCAAAGGCGACGACGACGCCGCGATCGCGATCGACGACGCCAGGCGCACCGGCCGCGACGGCGAGGAGGCGGCTAATGGGGACCTTCGAGCCGGCCAGCAGACGGCGGAGCTCGGCCGCGAGCTGCGCCAGCAGATCGGCGGGCTCGCGCCCGCTCGGCGTCGCGACGACGCGGTGTTCCAGCGGTTCACCGCGGAGATCCGCGATGGCCAGACGCGTCTTCGTCGGACCGATGTCGATGGCCGCGACGAAGCGATAGCGCGCGTTGAACTGCATGAATGCCGGCCGCCGCCCGCCGCGCGAGGGGCCGGCGCCGAGATCGCTCACGACGCCGCGGCGGATCAGATGCGCGCACAGCGTGCCGACCGTCGGCGCCGAGAGGCCTGTCGCGTCGATCACTTCGGTCCGCGTGAAGGGCAGCGGCTGCTGAATCGCGAACGTCAGGACGCGATCGAGGTTCAGCGGGCGGAGGTGCGCCGCGTGGCGGACGCCCGCTTCGGCGTCCGCGTGACGCTTCACCGCCGTGCGCGGCTCTCGTGCCATGCTTTTGAAAACAGTTTATGAAAGCGGTGCGATGGTGCGCAACTTAATAGTAAAGTCATTCACCGAACCGTCACACGCGGAGCACCCAATCATGCGTCGCTTCCTGATCGGCGCGATCATCGCGGGAGTGGGCGCGGCGCTGTCGCCGCCGGCGGCGGCGCAGCCGGCGCGGATTCCGCTCGACGTGGGTTGGACGATTCAGTCGTCCGCCGCGACCGACGCGCGAGGCGACGCGATCTCGCAGCCCGGATTTCGCACCGACCGCTGGCGTCCGGCGACGGTCCCGGGCACCGTGGTCGGCGCGCTCGTGGACGAAGGCCGCTTCCCGGATCCGTACACCGGCATGAACCTGCGCGCGATTCCTGGAACGACCTATCCGATCGGCGCGCAGTTCGCCTTGCTGCCCATTCCGGCGGACAGCCCGTGCAAACCGTCGTGGTGGTATCGGCGGGAATTCGATCTGCCGTCCTCGACCGCCGCGAGCACGGTGTGGCTTGCTTTCAACGGCATCAACTATCGTGCGAACATCTGGGTGAACGGCACGCGCATCGCGACGAGCGCGGAGGTCGCCGGCGCGTTTCGCCGGTACGAGTTCGACATCACCCGCGTCTCGCGTCCGGGCGCCGTCAACGCCGTGGCGGTCGAAGTATTCGCGCCGGAACCGCGCGATCTCGCGATCACATGGGTCGACTGGAACCCGACGCCGCCCGACAAGAACATGGGCCTCTGGGGTGACGCCTTCGTGAGCACGACCGGACCCGTGGCCATCCGCCATCTTCACGTCATCACGAAGCTGGACCTTCCCTCCCTCGACGCCGCCCACCTGACGGTCACGGCCGACCTCTGGAATGCCACCGACCGGCCGATCGACGCGATCGTGCGCGGCGCCATCGACACGATCGCGTTTTCGCGGGTCGTGCCGCTCGCGGCGCGCGAGCGGACAACGGTCCGATTCGCACCGGCCGACACGCCGCAGCTGAACGTGCCGCACCCGCACGTGTGGTGGCCGTACCGGATGGGCGATCAGCACCGCTACTCGCTTTCGATCGCGGTCGAGGCGAACGGCGCCCAGTCGGATCGTCAGGAGGTGCGGTTCGGCATCGACGAGTTCAGCTCG
>Ga0209474_10000496_pt1 | contig 43139 bp, 36 predicted proteins | sample GraSoiAngelo_145_FD_185902 | JGI IMG/M metagenome (GOLD analysis project Ga0209474, IMG submission 185902) | Grasslands soil microbial communities from the Angelo Coastal Reserve, California, USA - 14_1009_05_20cm (SPAdes) (version 2) | ecosystem: Environmental > Terrestrial > Soil > Grasslands...
TCGCCGCCGACACGACGGCGCTGCTCCGGTCGCGCCACGCCGCGCCCATCAACGCGGCGATGGAGCGGCTGCGGAAGGGCGGGATCACCGGCAATCAGATGCCGCAGAGCGGCACTGGTCTCGGGGCGCCGGACGATTTCACCGTGAAGACGCAGTCGTCCGAGGCGCTCACCAAGGGGCTCTACACGTCGGTCGCGGCGTTCATCCTGGCCAACATGCCGAAGCTGGACGAGGTGAACCTCGCGGAGATGAACGCCACGCTGCAGCGCGCGAGCGCGACGATGACGGCGCTGCTCGCCGGCATCGCGGCGATCTCGCTCGTGGTCGGCGGCGTGGGCATCATGAACATCATGCTGGTGGCGGTGAAGGAGCGGACGCGCGAGATCGGCGTGCGGCGCGCCGTCGGCGCGCGGCGGCGCGACGTCCTGCTGCAGTTCCTCGCCGAGGCGCTGACGCTCAGCGCGGTGGGCGGCGCGATCGGCGTTGCGCTCGGCTTCGCCGCCGCGTTCGCGCTCACGCTGTTGCTCGACTGGCCGACGCGGACCACGGCCGGCGCCGTCGGCCTGGCGTTCGGGATCTCGGCGGCGATCGGCATCTTCTTCGGCTTCTATCCCGCGCGCCGCGCCTCGCGGCTCGATCCGATCGATGCGCTGCGGACTGAGTAAAGGCGTGGCGACCCTGAAAGGGTCGCCCTACACCGATGTGTCTCCGGCTGCAGGGCGACCCTTTCAGGGTCGCCGGGTCGCGGTGGCGCTCGCGCTGCTCGTGTCGACGTCGTGCGGGCGCAGAGAGTCGGCTTCGACGGCGGCGGCGCAGGCGGCGCCGACTGCCGCGCCTGCCGTCGCCGCGGGATCCGCGCCGCACGGCGATCACAATCCGCACCACGGCGGCGTCGTGATGATGAAAGGCGACGACCTGCACTACGAGGTCGTGCTCGATCCCGGCGGCGGCAACCACCGCGTCTACTTCACCGACGCCGTTCGCGAAGATCTGCCGGCGTCGGTCGCTTCGGGCGTCGCGATCACGATCCGGCGTCCGCACGCCGCCGACGAGCGGGTCGCGATGCAGATCGACGAAGCAGGGGAGAGCTGGATCGGCAGCGGGCGGCCGGTGGAGGCGCCGGCGGCGACGACCGCACGCGTGGCGTTCACGATCCGCGGCGAGCCGTACTGGATCGATCTGCCGTTCGCGGCGGCGAAATGAATTGCGCGATTTGCTGATGAGTGCGCGGCGATCGGGACCCGTCGTCGCGCTCGCTGCGAGCCTGGCCGCGGCGTGCGGCGGCGGAAGGACAACGCCGCCGCCTCCGGTCGAAGTGCGCACGCCGAACCCGGACGTGGGCGCCGAGACGCTCGCGGCGCGGCGCGCGAAGCAGATCGAGGCGGCACGCGGCATCCGCGCGTTCCACGACTTTCAGTTCGCCGACAAGCTGCCCGAGAGCGGCATCACCTTCGTCAACCGCATCGTCGAGGACGCCGGCAAACACTACAAGGCCGTGCACTACGACCACGGCACAGGCCTCGCGGTCGCCGACGTCGACGGCGACGGCCTGCCCGACATCTACTTCGTCAACCAGGTGGGCGGCAACGAGCTCTGGAAGAACGCCGGCGGCGGCCGGTTCACGCCGATCACGAAAGAGGCGGGCGTCGCGCTCGCCGGCCGAATCAGCGTGGCGGCGGCGTTCGCCGACGTGGACAACGACGGCGATCAGGATCTCTTCGTCACGACGGTGCGCGGCGGCAACGTGCTGTTCGAGAACGACGGGCACGGACGCTTCAGGGACATCACGAAGGAGGCCGGCCTCGATCTCGTCGCGCACTCGTCGGGAGCGGTGTTCTTCGATTACGACCGCGACGGCCTGCTCGATCTGCTCGTCTGCAACGTCGGGCGCTACACGACGGATCACATGGGGCCGGACGGCGCGTATGTCGGGCTCGCCGACGCGTTCCTCGGCCACACGCATCCCGATCGCTTCGAGTACCCGGTGCTGTATCGAAACCTCGGGCACAACCGGTTCAGGGACGTCACCGCGGAGGTCGGCCTGCGGCCGTCGGGGTGGGGCGGCGACGCGAGCGTCGCCGACGTGAACGGTGACGGCTGGCCGGACGTGTTCGTGCTCAACATGCAGGGGCACGGACACTACTTCGAGAACGACGGCGGCCGCCGCTTCGTCGACAAGACGGCCGAGCGTTTCCCGAGAACGCCGTGGGGCGCGATGGGGATCAAGTTCCTCGACTTCGACAACGACGGGCTGCCGGATCTCTTCATCACCGACATGCACTCGGACATGTTCGACATGCTGGCGCCGGATCACGAGAAGGACAAGGCGCCGGTCCATCCGCCGGAGCAGATCCTCGGCGGCGCCGCGGACACGTTCGTCTTCGGCAACGCGTTCTTCCACAACCGCGGCGGCGGGCGCTTCGAGGAGATCTCGGATCGCATCGGCGCGGAGAGCTACTGGCCGTGGGGGCCGAGCGCCGGCGACGTGAACGCCGACGGCTGGGACGACGTGTTCGTCGCGTCGAGCATGAACTATCCGCACCGGTACGGCGTCAACTCGCTATTGCTGAACGATCGGGGCGAGAGGTTCGCCGACGCCGAGTTCGTGCTCGGGATCGAGCCGCGGGGCGGCGGACGCACGCACACGCCGTGGTTCGACCTCGACTGCCTGCAGGAAGGCGTCGGCCAGGATCTTTGCCGCGGCCAGTCGGGCACGATCCGCGTGATGGCGCCGCTCGGCAGCCGCTCGGCGGCGATCTTCGATCTCGACGGCGACGGCGATCTGGACATCGTCACCAACGACTTCAATTCGGCGCCGCAGGTGCTCGTCAGCAATCTCGCCGAGCGGCGCGCGATCCACTGGATCGGCGTGTCGCTCGCGGGGACCGCGTCGAACCGCAACGGCCTGGGCGCGATCGTCCGCATCCGCGCCGGCGGCCGCGTCTACACGAAGTTCAACGACGGCAAGTCGGGATACCTGTCGCAGAGCGTGCTGCCGCTGTACTTCGGACTCGACGATGCGACCTCGATCGATCGGATCGACATCGACTGGCCGTTGGGAAAGAAGCAGACCGAAACCGTCGCGGGCATCAACCGCATCGTGCGAGTTGGCGAGCGATGAGAACCGTCATGGCTCATGGCTGAGGGCTGATGGCTATGGATGATGGCTGATGGGTGCTTGATCGACCATCCGCCATTGCGATCAGCCATCAGCCATCAGCCATCAGCCATCAGCCATCAGCCGTCAGCCATGACGCCTGCGCAGCACGGTGACGCGATCCGCCGCGACGTCGCCGAACGATTCGGTTGTCCCATCCGCCCATCGCACCGTCACGTTGCGCGCGACGGTCTCGTCGCCCAGACCAATGTGGACGCGCGGATCGTTGCTCGCCAGATAGCTGTACGCCGCGCGCACGTCGCGGTGGATCGTCCTCGCTCCGACCGTCGTCGTCACGTGCGCGCCGAGCGCGTCGCGGCCGTGCTCGTCGACGACCCGCAGCGCGACCCAGTGCCCGCGGTGGGGCACGACGTTGCGCAGCACGAACGGACGGCCGTCGCGGTTGACGACGACGATGTCGACGCCGCCGTCGTTGTCGAAGTCGCCGAACGCGGCCGCGCGGCTCGTCGCGGCGAGCGGCGCGCGCGTGCCGCCGCGCGGCGCGATCTCCTCGAATCGCGGCCCCGCAAGCCCGCGAAACAGCAGGCTCGGCTCCGCGTACGGATCCGAACCGTAGCGCTCCGCCTGGAGGCCGACACGTCCGTTCGCCTCGTACAGATCGAGGTAGCCGTCGTTGTCGAAGTCGGTGAGCGCCATGCCGAAGCGCGTGAAGCGGCGGCTCGGCGTGCGGAGGCCGACAGGCACCGTGTCGTCGCTGAAGAATGTCCCGCGGTTGCGGAAGAACGAGTCCGATTCGCCGTCGAGATTCACCACCAGCAGATCGAGATCGCCGTCGTCGTCCACGTCTGCGGCGTCGACGCCCATGCCCGACTTCGCGGTGCCGTCCTGATCGAGCGCGCAGCCGAACGCGAGCGCAGACTCGACGAAGCGTCCGCCGCCCTGGTTCAGCCAGAGGTGATTCGGCGTCCGATCGTTCGCGACGAAGATATCCACGCGGCCGTCGCCGTCGAAGTCGCCGGCGACGACGCCGAGGCCGTTGCCGACCGCCGAGCGGATGCCCGCGCGCGCCGAGACGTCCGTGAAGACGCCGCCGCCGTCGTTGTGAAAGAGCAGCGCGGCGGCGGGCAGATCGTAGCTCGCCGGGCTGCAGTAGTCGGGGACGCCGGTGAGGCTGTAGCACTCGACCTCCGCCGACATCCGCCAGTCGAGATACCGCGCGACGAACAGATCGAGCAGGCCGTCGCCGTCGTAGTCGACGAACGCGGCGCTCGTGCTCCAGCCGCCGCCGGCGACGCCGGCCTTCGCCGTGACGTCCACGAAGCCGCCGCGGCCGTCGTTGCGCAGCAGCACGTTGCCGCCGAACCGCGTGACGTAGAGGTCGGTGAAGCCGTCGTTGTCGAAGTCGCCCGCGGCGACGCCCATGCCGTAGCCGCCGACGCCGGCGCCGCTGCGACCTGTGACGTCCTCGAACGTGCCGTCGCCGCGGTTGCGGTAGAGGCGATTGCCGCCGGCCGACGGATCGGTGAGGCTGCCGCTCTGCACGAGATACAGATCCAGGAAGCCGTCGTTGTCCATGTCGAAGAGCGCGGCGCCCCCGCCCATGATCTCCGGCAGGTAGTGCTTCGCGGCGTGGCCGCTGCGGTGCACGAAGCTGACGCCGGCGCGCGCGGCGATCTCCTCGAACCACGGCGGCGCGCTCGACGCGCCGGTTGACGAGCCGTCCGGCGCGCGGCAGCCGGCCGACGCGCTGCAGGCCATCGCGATCAGGAGCGCGGCGCGCCACGGCCGCGTCATCGCGGCTGATCGCGCGAGCGGGGCGGCGCGGCTGCCTGGAGCGAGCGCAGGCGATCGGCTGTGGCCTTCACCGCCGGGCGATCCGGCGACAGCCGCTGCGCGTTCTGCAGCGCCGCGGCGGCGGCTTCGACGTCGCGGCGGTTCATCTCCGCGTTCGCGATCCCGATCCACGCGTCGACGCTGGTCGGATCGATCTCGGCGGCGCGCCGGAACGCGGCGAGCGCGTCGGCCGTGCGTCCTTCGTTGGTCTCGACCATCGCGGTCCACACGAGCGCGCGCGCGTTGCGGGGATCGAGCTGCACGGCGTGTTCGAACGCCGCGACGGCGCCCCGCGGATCGCCGGCGCGCCAGAGGACCAGGCCGCGCGTCTCGTGCGCCGGCGCATACGAGCGATTGAGCGAGATCGCGCGCTCGACTTCCGCGCGCGCCTTCGCGAGATTACCCAGATGCATGTAGCCGGTCGCAAGATCCACGCGCGCCTCGAAGCGATCCGGCTGGCGCGAGATCACGCGCTCCAGCAGCTGCACGCCGTCCGCGTCCTGGCCGGCCGCGACGTACACCTGACCGAGATGCGCCATCAGCACGAGATCGTCGGGCTGCTCCTTGCGCAGCTGCTCCAGGATCGCGATTGCCTGCGGGAAGCGGCCGGCGACGATGTACGCCGTCGCGTCCTTGAGCAGCGCCGCGTGCCCGCGGCGGAAGCCGAGCATCTCGTCGGTCCACGGATCGCTCCACTGCGGCTCGCCCTTCGCGCCGACCTGCGACGCGGACGCCGCCTGATCGACGCGGCCGAGCCGGCGGTACGCCGTGCCGAGCAGCTGCAGCGTGTAGCCCTCGCCCGGCGCCGCCGCGACGAGCCGCTCGAGCAGGCCGGCGGCGCGCTCGTTCTCGTCGCGCTGCAGGTAGACGCGCGCGAGGCCGATCCAGCCGGCGCGATCCGCGGGATCGATGTCGGTGGCGCGTCCGAACGCGCGCTCGGCCTCCTCGACAAGGTTCTCGTCGAGCAGCCAGAGGCCGAGGCGCCAGTACGCCGGCGCGTACGCCGCATCCCGATCGATCGCGCGCCGCATGTCGCGCACCGCATCGTCGGTGCGGCCGAGGCGCGATTCGACGACGGCCAGGTGGTACGGCCATTTCGCGTCCGACGGCTGCAGCGCGGCGGCCTGCGCGTAGGCGCCGCGCGCGGCGCCGGCGAGCCCGTTCGCCTCGCAGACCATGCCGAAGCGGCCCCACCGCGTGCCGTCGCGCGGATCCTGCGCCACGCCCGCGCGCGCCTGGCCGACGATGGCCGCGATCTCCGGCGCGAGCGGACCGAGGTCGGCAAGCGCCGGCGGCGCGGGTCCGCTGGCGCGGAGCGAGCGAAATGCGGCGACGCCGCCGAAGAGCAGCGCGGCGATCGCGGCAGCCGTGGCGACAACACGGGTTGTGGAGAATCGGCGGGGAGGGACGGCGCGCTGCGGCTTGGATCGTCGCGTTCTGGACACGGATACCAGGAACGACTGTAGGGCGAAGCTTTTCAGCCTCGCCCCGGCGGCCCTGAACGGGCCGCCCTACATCGATTGTGAAACGCGCTCCAAACCCGTTACCAGTCGAACTTCGCGCCGAAGCGGAAGAGCCTCGGCGGAACGATCGTCGTCGGGTTCAGGAAGGTCCGGCCCGACACCCAGTTGATGTTCGCCGCTGAGTTTGTGTTCGTCAGATTGTACCCGTCGGCGAACACCGAGAGCGTCCGGCCTGTGGCGACGCGGAACAGTTTCTCCACGCGCGTATCGACGAGGACGATGTTGTCCTGCTGGCGCGCGCCGAATGGCTCGGCCAGAATCGTCTGCGATCCGTAATTCATCGCCGCGACGAACGTCCGGCCGTACGGCTGTCCCGACTGCATCCGGATCGCCGGAGTCAACCGAAGCCCCCAGCGCGCGTCGATGGTCCCGTTGATCTTCGCGGACCACAGGCCGAACACGTAACGTCCGTCCTCCGTGTTGATCGCGTCGTTCGGGTTGGCGACGTCCTGTCTGACGCGCAGCGTCTGGCCGAAGTAGCCGTTGGCATTGTCGCGATTCCACCGGTACGCGTACGACGCGTTGACCGACCACCGGTTGCTCATCCGCTTGTTGGCGGTGAACTCGAGGTTGTAGAAGTCGTCCTGGCCGCCGGTGTTGTGCAGGAAGTTGACGACGGGCAGCGCGAGGTTCGCCGGATTCAGGTTGAAGGCCTGAATCGTCGGAGTGTTCGCGGCGAACGTGCCGTCAGGCTCCGGGACGCGAACCGGGACCGGCACGTTGTAGGCGCTGATCGGCCGGTTCAGGTTGTCGCTCTGATACAGCCCATCGATCCGCCGCCAGACGAAGCCTGCATGCACGCCGAAGTTCGCGAACAGCTCGCGTTCGACGAACGTCGCGAACTCGCGCGTCCGCTGATCCTGCAGGTTTGGATCGAGCTGCGTGCTGCCGACACCGCCTGAGGACCTGTTGAGCTGACCCTGTTCGCCGTTTTCCCAGATGCCGTCGCTGTTCAGATCGCGCCACTGATACCGGCGCCACCAGTCCGGCGAATTCGGGTTGACGTTGGAATTGATCGCGGTCGTGCCCGGATTCCACCAGTACGACGCGTAGTTGGCCTTCAATACCGTCTTCCCGTTGCCGCTCAGATCGTAGGTGAGGCCTAGTCGCGGCGACGTGAGGTTCCACGTGATCAGGTTGTTCACCGCGGGGAACGAGACCTGCGCCGTGTTGAATGCGCTGACCGGCGGACCGATCTGGTCCGGCATGTAGTCCCGGTAGCGATCGAAGACGACGCCAAGCGTGAACGTCAGGCGCGAGCCGACGCGCCAGGTGTCGGATGCATAAAGGCCCGTGGTCCACAGACCGTTCAGCGACGCCGACGGCGTCTGGAACAGGATCACCTCGGACGGCGCGCCGTTGCTCAGAACCATCAGCACGTCGTTCGGCACCTGGCCGAGGCCGCCCTGGCCGCGCAGATCGTCGTAGCGTTCGTTGAAGAACTCGCCGCCGACCTTGAAGTTGTGGCTGCCGCCCCAGCCGTCTTTGAAGTAGCTCAACGATCCGAGGATCTGGTTGCGCGTGATGTCCCGGAACCAGCCGTCCTGGTTGCCGCCGCTCACGATGTTCGTGCTGATGTCCTCGTACGCCGGCGCCTCCGTGTAGCGGTGGTTCGGCCAGAGATAGTGGAACTGCCCGCCGTGGACCTCGAAGAACATCTTGTCGCTGACGACGTCGTCCCAGCCGACTTTGTACGTGTGCGCCCAGTAGGACTGGTTCCACGTCGAGTCGGCGCTGTTGTGCACGGCGGCCGTCGCGTTGACGAGAAACGTATCCAGGCGGTTCGGCTGCTGTTTCTTGCCCCACTGCGCGAAGGCGACCAGCTTGTTGTTCGAGTTGATCGCGTAGGTGCCCTTGCCTGTGATGTTCTGCAGGTGCGTCTCGAACGGCTTCACCGGGAAGTTCGGGAGCAGGCTCTGCGCGTCCTGATCGCGCAGCGAGCCGTACCACCACAGCTTGTCCTTCTTCATATAGCCGCCGGCGTCGCCGTTGACGTCGTGGTAGCTGTGGAGCCGGTTCAGGTCGGTCGGTCCCAGGTTGCCGCCGCCCTTCACGCCGAGCGCAATCTGCGCCGCGTCGATGTTGCGCGACTGGATGTTCTCGTTCTCGTAGTCCGCGTACAGCTTGCCGTGATAGGTGTTGCCGCCCGACTTCGCGATGAACTGCGTCATCACGCCGGCCCACGGCATCTCGGGCGTGTTCGCGCCCGTCGTGACCGACACCTCTTCGACGGCGCCGTAGTCGTAATAGAACCCGGCGGCGTTGGTGCCTTCCGTGTTCACGATCCCTTCGACCATCGGGCGATGCTGATCGGCCTTCGTGTCGTAGGTGGAATAGCCGGTCTGCGTGCCGGCGGCGCTGCCGCCGACGTCGATGCGCTGCATCTGGATCGCGGGCGCGGCGGCGAGAATCGACCAGAAGTCGCGCGCGTTGGGCAGCGACGCGAGCTGCTGCGCGTCGAAGTTGGTCGACGTCTTCGTCGTCGCGACGTCGACGACCGGCGACTGGCCGCTGACGGTGACCGATTCGGTGAGCCGCGCAACGCGCAGCTCGATGTTCACGGTTGCTGTGAACCCGAGGCCGACGCGCAGGCCTTCACGAATCTGTGTTTCGAACCCCGCGAGCTCGTAGCGCACGGTGTAGTCGCCGGGCGGGATCGCGGAGAAGCGATAAATGCCGTCGGTGCCGGTCACATCTGTGCGGGTGCCCTGCATCGAGGCACTGGTGATCGTGATGGTGACGCCCGGCATCACGGCGCCGCTCGCGTCGGTGATCTTGCCGTTGATGGCGCCGGTCGTGGTGCTGACGGTCTGGCCGGACGCGGCGACCGCGGACGCGAGCGCGAGCACGAGAACGAGGACCGGAATCTGGCAGTGCAGCCGCCTCATGCGCCTCCTCCGTGTTCCGAGAGAACGAGCGACCGAGACTACAAACGTGTACCCCGCCGACCGGTGGTCGATTTGTGAACGGACACTACACCTGAATTTCCGCGAACGCAATTGCTTTTGTCGCGGATCCACGCCGTGATCGCGCGCGTCTGCGGGATCTTGGATCGTCGCTCGCTACTTCGCGGCGTCGCTCGACGAGGCCGCGGGCGGACGGATGATGCCGACGCCCTGCTCGATGGCGATCCGCGTGCCGAACGGCTGAGAGAGGCGCTGCAGCCGCTCGAGAATCGTCCGGCCGACGTCCGCGGCGGCGAGCTTCGGCACGCCGCGATCGGCGCCGCGCGCCGTGTAGCTCAAGTCGATCGGGTGCAGCCGGATCTCGGCGACGCGCCCCTTCTCGAAGCGGCTCGTCGCGACGACGCTCTGGTACCACACGTCGCTGCCGAAGGTGACGCGGTTCCACATCGCGTCGAACTCGGCGTCGGTCGCGGCGGCGCCGTCCATCTTGTATTGCTCGTAGAGATCGCTCGCGACCGGCTCGAGCAGATCGAGCTGGAAGATGAAGTTGCCGAGGCTGTAGAAGATCGGCTTGCCCTTGTAAATCTCGACGCCGCGCACCTGGTGCGGCCCGTGGCCGACGAACGCGTCGGCGCCGGCGTCGATCGCCTCGTGCGCGAGCGGCGGCAGGAAATCGGCCGGCGTCTGGCTCCAGTTGCCGGGCTCGTGCGCGTGAATCGTGACGATGACGAAGTCCGAGACCTGCTTGGCGGCGCGGATGCTCTTGAGGATCTCGCGCTCGTCGACCGGATCCATCGTGTAGGAGAAGCCGCGGTGATCCGCCGCTCTGTAGCGGACGCCGAACAGATCGACTTCGTCGGGCGTCTCTTTTTCCGGCGGCCGCACGGATCCCGCCGGCTGCTCCTCCCGAATCTTGCGGAGCGCCTTCAGCTCGTCGGGCGTGACGAACGCGTAGCGCGTCGTCCGCAGCGCGTTGAGGCCGGGGCGGCCGGGCGCCTGCCCGGCAGGCGGCGCGGAACGCGAGAGCGGCGTGAACGTGGACGCCATCGAGATGAGCGCGACGCGTCCCTTGTCCGTGTCGAAATAGCGCGCGGCGCGCGCGGCGGCGCGGTGCTCGCCGACGCCCGCGTGGACGATGCCCGCTTCGTCGAGCGCGCGGCTCGTCTGCCGCATCCCCTCGAGGCCCCAGTCGGTCGCGTGGTTGTTCGCGCGGGACATGACGTCGAAGCCGATGGCCTTGAGATCGGAGGCGACCGCTGGCGTGCCGATGATCCAGACGCCGCCGAACTCCGCCTGCGGCACTGCGGGCGTGCGCGTGAGATCGATCGCGGTCCCCTCGAAGTTCCCGAAGGCGGCGTCGGCGTCGCGGATGATCTTGCCGACGGGCGCGAAGCCCGGCGTCTGCGAAACCGGGCGCGCGATGATGTTGTCGCCGACCGTGGCCAGCGTGAAGCCGTCGGCGACGCTCATCGCCAGCTCGCGCTGCGCGTCGCGCGGCGCCGGCGGCTGCTGCGGCTGTTGCTGCGCCGCGACGACGGCGGCGCCGACCGATATGAGCAATCCGAGCACTCGTCCGCGGCCCATGCAGCCTCCCGCGCTGAACGCTGAACCCGTCCGCCGCCGTCGCGCTACCACGCCATCACATAGCTGTCACCCGTGGGACTGACGCCGCCCATCAGCGCGCCCGTCCGCGGGTGAATCATGATCCCCTTCACCGAGCCGACGCCGCGCACGTCGCGGATGTCCAGTTGATGGCCCTTCGCCGCGAGGCCGTCGCGCACGTTCTGCGGCAGCATCGCCGGCGTCAGCAGCTTGCCGAGCACGTTGTGCGGGTAGTACGAATCGCGGAAGCTGTTGCTGATCACCGACGGCTGCTCGAGCGCCTGCTGCACCGTCATGCCGAACTCGACGACGTTCAGGAAGAACTGCAGCTGCGTCTGCGGCTGCGTATCCGCGCCCGGCGTGCCGAAGACGATGTACGGCTTGCCGTCCTTGAGCGCGAGCGCCGGGTTGATCGTCTGGCGTACGCGCTTGCCCGGCTGCAGCGAGTTGACGTCGGCCGGATCGAGGTAGAAGTAGCGCATCCGGTCGTTCAGGAAGAAGCCGTTGCCCTCGACGACCATGCCGCTGCCGAACCCGCTCAGCAGGCTCGACGTCACCGACACCATGTTGTGATCCTTGTCGACGACGGCGAGATACGTCGTCAGGTTCAGGATCTCATCGGGATCGAACGGCTTCACCGTGGACGGCGAGGGTTGGGGCGTCGCGTACCGGTTGCCGGCGCGGGCCGGCGCCGTGGACGTCGTGAAGCGCGACGGATCGCCCGGCGCCGGCTCGCCGGCGATCGCGTGGTTCTGATCGATCTGCGCGCGCCGCGCCGCGGCGTATTCCTTCGACAGCAGCGCCTTCATCGGGATGTTGGGTACGAACTTCGGATCGCCGACGAACGCGTTGCGATCGGCGAACGAGAGCTTCAGCGCCTCGGTCACCGCGTGCAGGTACGGCGCGCTGTTGTGCCCCATGCTCTTGAGATCGAATCCCTCGAGGATGTTCAGCGCCTCGAGCATCACGAAGCCCTGCGAGTTCGGCGGGCACTCGTAGACGTCGACGCCGCGGTACGTCGTGCGAACGGGAGGATCCTCGAACGCCTGCACCGCCGCCAGATCGGCCTCGGTGATCAGGCCGCCGTTCGCCTTCACGAACGCCGCCGTCGTCTTCGCGAGGTCGCCGCGGTAGAACGGATCGGCCCCCTGCGCCGCGATCGCGCGCAGCGTCCGCGCGAGATCCCTGTTGACGAGGTTGTCGCCCATCTCGAGCGGCTTGCCGTCGCGGAACCAGATCTTCGTCGACGAGGGGAACTTCGCGAGCTTCTCGCGGCTGCCGCGCAGTTCGCGCGCGAGCGCCTCCGTGATCGGGAAGCCCTGGTCCGCGATCTCGATCGCCGGCGCGAGCACTTCCGCGAGCGGCCGCGTGCCGTACTTCTGCACCGCGTAGACGGCGCCGCCGACGGCGCCCGGCACGGCGATCGTGAGCGGCCCGTCGGCCGGGATGCCGCCTTTGCTCTTGTAGAGATCGATCGTCGCCGCGTGCGGCGCGAAGCCGGTGCCGTTGATGAACTTCACCTCGCGCGTCTTCGCGTTGTAGTAGAGGACGAACATGTCGGCGCCGAGGCCGGTCATGCCCGGCTCGACTTCGCCCTGCACGGCCCACGTGGCCATCGCCGCGTCGATCGCGTTGCCGCCGGCTTTGAGGATCCGCATGCCGGCTTCGGCTGCGAGCGGATGCCCGGCGGCCACCATGCCGTGCTGCGCTACAAGTGTCGGACGCCAGCTCGTCGTCTGGGCGGGGAGAGAGACGACGGCCATCAGGACGACGAGTGCCGCGATGCACGCTCGCTTCATCACATCCTCCGAGGTGAAAAGGGCTGCCCGTGCGTGTCAGGGGGACTATAGACCAACACGCCGCGAAACGTGCACGGCGCGTTCTACAATGCCGGCGTCATGCTGCCTGCGATTCTCGTCGTGCTGATGGCCGGCGCGCCGCCGCATCCGCCGGAGTTCTGGCGCGCGGTCGCCGCGCACGACTATGCCGTGCCGCCGGGCGAGGATCTCACCGCGCTCGTCACCGAGCTCGAAGGATTTCTCGCGTCGTCGGACCCGGAGGTGCGCGACGAGATTGGCTACTCGACGCTCGCCGCGTGGATCTATGAGAAGCGGGCGGTCGAGCCGCCGCTGCTGCGCACGCTCGCGAACGATCTCATGGGCAACCTGACGCAGGGCGTCGGCGACGCCGAGTCGGACGGCGTGTTCCGGCGATCGTTCTCGGCGCTGACGCTCTCGGTCGTCGTCGCACGCGACAACGCGTCGCCGGTGTTGAGCCGCGACGAGTTCCGCCGCATCGAAGCGGCAGCGCTCGGCTATCTGGCGGCCGAGCGCGACGTGCGCGGCTACCATCCGCAAAAGGGATGGATGCACTCCGCCGCGCACACGGCGGACCTGCTGAAGTTCCTCGCGCGGAGCCGGTATCTGGAGCCTGCGGAGCAGCCGCGTCTGCTCGACGGCGTCGCGCGCAAGCTCGCGGCCGCGGCCACCGTATTCACGCACGGCGAGGACGAGCGCCTCGCGCGCGCCGTGTTGTCGATCGTGAACCGCGCCGACTTCGATCGCGCGGCGTTTCAGGCGTGGGCGGCGCGCACTCGGCCGGCGCGGCTGCCGGCGCGTCCGTCGGCGTCGGATCTGGCGGGCGCGCAGAACGTGAAGAACGCGCTCAGCAAGCTCGAAGTCCTGCTCGCGACGCGTCCGGAGCCGTCGGAGTCTGTCGCCGCCGCGCGCGACGCGGTGCGCGCGGCGCTCAAGGATCTCTTCTGATCACGGCACCGTCACCGTTCCGACCATCCCCGGATGGACCGTGCAGCGGTACGGGAAGCTCCCCGCCGACGGAAACGTCATGCTGAACTTGCCGCTGGGAGCGATCGTCCCGGAGCTGAACGCGCCGCTGTTCGCCGTGGCAGTGTGAGCGGTGGTGTCGTTGTTGGTCCACGTCACGGTGCCGCCGACGGCCACCGTGATCGGATTGGGCGCGTACGCCGTGGACGTGAGCGTGGACGAACCGCTGACGATCGACACGGCGACGGCGGAACCGGATGTCGTCGGCGTCGACGCATGCCTGGCTCCTTTACGAAGGAGTCGGGCAAACTCACTGCCTTCGCCCCGCCGCACGGCTACACGCGCGAATTTCCGGATCGCCCGCGGCAGAGCTGTGAGTGATGAGTTACGAAAACTCGGAGTGGTATCGGGCTGCGTCGGCCGGCGCGCGTCACGCGAACCAGTTCCTTACTTCACGCTTTCTTGTATCGACCCATCAGTTCAGCGGTCTGCAGGGTATGACGTGCGAGTGCGTCCTCGACCTGCTTCCGTGTCGCGCCGGCGGCAAGGTCGAGCGTCTTCGTGTCGATCGCGAACAGACGGAAGTAGTAGCGATGCGTGCCGGAGGGCGGACACGGGCCCATGTACCCGAGCTCGCGGCGGCTGTTCTTCCCCGACATGCCGACGGCGTCGGAGCGGCTGCCGCCCGCGAGCTCGGTGCGCTCGGCCGGAATGTCGAACAGCACCCAGTGCGTGAAGGTACCGTTCGGCGCATCGGGATCGTCCATGATCAGCGCGAACGATCGTGTGTCGCGCGGCGGATCCTCCCACGCGAGCGGCGGCGGTGTGTTGTCGCCGTCGCACGTGAAGGTGCGCGGGATGTCGCCGCCAGCGGCGAAGGCGGGGCTCGTAATCGTGAACGCCATCGGACGCGGTCGATGCGCTAGCGCGCGCCGAGCACCTGCACGCGCTTGATGTCGCAGCCCGACGGCAGACGGCTCGGGCGCGGCGGCACGTTGCCGAGATAGCAGTTGGGGATCAGGTACATCGGTGATCCCGCCGCGGCCGCGGCACGGCTCGGTGGAGCGGCGGGCGGTACGCGGTCGAGCGCGGCGCGATACGTGACCGTCTCGTACGGCGCGATCCGGATGTCGACGACAGTCGTCTGATAGCCGGACGCGCGGATCTCGAGGCGGTGCGGGCCGGCGGGCAGCGTGAGCACGCGGCCGGCTTCGATGTCGGCGACCGTGCCGACGTAGTACGAGTCGATGAACACCTGCGCGTCGCCAGGCGTCACCGAGAGACGGAGCAGCCCTGTCGCGACCGCGCCGGCGTCACCGGGCGCCGCGTTCGTATCGGCCGCGCCGGTGTCGTAGCCGCTCACGCCGTACCCGCCGATTCCAGCGACGCCCGGCGCGTAAAAGTGCGTCCGGTACGGATTGCGCCGCCCGATCCGGAACATGTCGACGGGCGGCGTGCCTGCCGGGAGCGGCGGCGTGAAGCGCACCGGCGGCGTCAGCCCGCCCGCCGGCGGCGGCGCGACCGGGGGGAGCGGGAAGACGATCGGCGGCGGCAGCGTGCGGGGCGCGGCCGGCGGCGGCGGCGCGGGAGCGGGACGCGGCGGCGCCGGCGTTTGATGCGCCGTCGGCGAGGCGCCGGCGCCTTTGGTGACCGTCTGCGCTCCGGCGACGGCCGTCATCGAAATCACACACGCGATCAGCGCAAGCCGCATGGTCCCACCCCGGGTTCTCCCCTCACTCTACGCGTGCGCGACCCTTTTGCACAAAAAATTTCGCCGACCCCGTCGATTGACCTCCGCGTCAACGATCCAGGATCCGATCCAGGATCGGATCCAGGATCCGATCCAGGATCCGATCCAGGATCTGATCCTGGATCCGATCCAGGATCTGATCCTGGATCCGATCCAGGGACGGCGACGATGGTCTCGGCCGCGCGCGCGCGGCGGATCAGCCAGGCGCCGGTCAGGCAGATCGCGGCGCCGGCGATCGACAGCGCCGCTACCTGTTCGTGCCGCACGGCGACACCGAGCACGAGCGCCACCACCGGGATCAGAAACGTCGTCGCCGACGCCGTCGTCGCGCCCATGCGGCCCGCGCCCATGGCGGCGAGCACGTTCGCGATCGCCGTGCCGAACGCGCCGAGCGTGAGCAGCGACAGCACCGGCCACAACGTCCAATGCGCGTGCAGGACGGCGGGGATGCCGAGCGGCGCCGTCAGCAGCACCGACGCGCCGAGCGCGCGCCAGATCACCGGCAGCGCGCCGTTGCGCTGCTGCAGCGGTCCGGCGACGTTGTACGCGAAGCCGTACGACGTGAGCGCCAACACGATCAGCAGCACGCCGAACGCCTGGCCGTCGCCCGGATCCGGCGCCGCGACGCCGGGCCACGCGATCAGCACCGCGCCCGTGAAGCCGACCGCGAGGCCGACGAGCACGCCGCGCGCCGGCAGGCGCCGCGCGAGCAGGCTCGCGACGGCGGCCGCAAACAGCGCCGTCGCGCCGTTCAGCATGCCGGTGAGCGCCGACGACACGTGCTGCTCGGCGAACGGAAACATGCTGAGCGGAAACGCGAGCCACAGGACGCCGAGGCCCGCCGTCTTCCAGCGATCCGCGCGGCGTATCGGCCGCCGCGCCGCCGGCATCGCCGACAGCGTGAGAAACCCGATCAGGATCCGGAGGAACGTGACGCCGTTCGGTCCGACCGACTCGAGCCCTTCGGCGATGAAGAGAAACGACGCACCCCAGACGCAGCCGGGCAGGACGAGGAGCAGCCAGTCGATCACGATCGCCCGATTGCGCCGCGCGGCGCGGCGATCATCGCTGCAGTCTCCCGCTGCAGCGTCTCCCACAGCGTCTCGACGTGCGATCGCTCTGTCGCTTCCGCGCCGATCGACACGCGCGCCATCCAGCGTCCGTCGAGCGTCGCGGGCGTGAGGTACGCGGCGCCCGATCGATTGACGCGATCGACCCACGCGAGCGTGTGCCGATCGAGCGCGTCGCCCTCCACACCCGGCGGCTCGTGGCGCACGCACAGCGTCTGCAGCGGCACGGGCGCGAGGATCCGCCAGCCGCGCGCGCGGCGCATCTGGTCGGCGAGCCACTGCGCGTTCGCCAGGTCGCGCCGGAGCCGCGCCTGCAGCGCGGCGACGCCCTGCTCGCGAACGAGAAACCACAGCTTCAGCGCGCGGAAGCGGCGGCCGAGCGGAATGCCCCAGTCGCGGTAGTTGTTCACGCGGCCGTCGGCCGCCGACTGCAGATAGCTCGGGTTGGTCGACATCACGCGCACGAGATGCTCGGGATCGCGGACGTAGTAAATCGAGCAGTCGAATGCGGCGCCGAGCCATTTGTGCGGATTGACGACGAGCGAATCGGCGCGCTCGATGCCGCTCCAGAGCCGCCGGCACTCGGGCAGGATCATCGCCGAGCCCGCCATCGCCGCGTCCACGTGCAGCCACAAGCGGTGCTCCGCTGCCGCCTCGCCGATCGCGTCGAGCGGATCGAACGCCGTGGACGTCGTGCTGCCTGAGGTCGCCACGACCGCGCACGGGATCGCGCCGCCGCGGCAGTCCGCGTCCACCGCCGCGGCGAGCGCGTCGGCGCGCATCGCGTACGACGCGTCGTGCGCGATCAGGCGGATGTTGTCGCGGCCGAACCCGGCGAGTAGCGCGGCCTTCGCCACCGAACTGTGGCTCTGCGCCGACGTGTAGACGACGAGCGGACGCGGCTCCGCCTGGAGGCCGCCGCGCGTGAGGCTGAACGCGGTCGTGCGCTCGCGCGCGCAGATGAGCGCGATGAGCGTGCTCGTGGACGCCGTGTCCTGAATGACGCCGTGCCACGCCGTCGACAGCCCGAGCATCTGACGCAGCCAGCCGGTGGCGACTTCCTCGATCTCGGTGAGCGCGGGACTCGACTGCCACGCCAGGCCCAGCACGCCGAGGCCGGTGCTCACGTAATCGCCGAGCACGCTCGCGAGCGATCCGTTGCACGGGAAGTAGCCGAAGAAGCGCGGATGCTGCCAGTGCGACAACCCGGGGACGACGATGCGATCGAGGTCGGCGATGATGGCGTCGAACGAGTCGGGCGCATCCGGCGGCGCGGCGGGCAGCAGTGCCTTGATCGCGCCCGGTTCGGTCTGCGCCATCACCGGATACTGTTCGACGCGCGATCGGTAGTCGGCGATCCAGTCGATCAACCGATGCCCCGCCGCGCGGAATTCTTCGGGAGTCATTGGCGGATCTTAATTGAGCGGCGCAAGTACTTCTCACGGCCCGATCACGATCGCGACGCGGCCCGGGCCGTGCACGCCGATCGTGAGCGACAGCTCGATGTCCGCCGTCCGGCTCGGTCCGGTGACGAACGTGCAGTTGGACGACTGCGCCAGCGCGTCGGCGCGCGCGGTCACGAAATCGATGAAGCGCTCGTGCAGATCCTCGGGACGGACCAGCGCGACGTGAAACGGCGGCAGCAGCGACACGGTGGGTGAGCAGCCGGGGCCGGCGACGAGCGCGAGCGATCCGGTTTCGGCGATCGCGCCGTGGCACGCGGTGATGCCCACTTCGGCGCGCGCCTGATCGGCGCGCGGCGACGATCCGAGCAGCGCGCCGTCCACGATCGATCCGCAGTCGTACGGGAGCCCGTCGGGATTCCACGCGAGAACGCGGAGCCCCGCGATGAGCGTGCGCAGGCGATCGCACACGGCGGCCGCCGTCGGCTCGACATACGTCTCGACGCCGAGCGCGCGCGCCTCGAGGACGAAGCGCTCCTGCAGCCGAGCGGAGTCCGGCGCGCCGCGGCGGGCATCCCCGTCGGCGCGCGTCCCGCCGTCCTCGTCGCGATCGTGCGGCGGCGCGGACGGGATGCGGCCCGTGCGCACCGCCCGCTCGACGCGGCCGAGAATCGCGTCGCGCGCGCCGCTCATGATGTGCGCCCGGCGGCGCGCCGGCGCCACGCCGTCTCGAACGTTTCTGCCGCCGGCGCTTTGAGATCGCGGAACCGTGTCCAGCCGCTCGCCATGCCGGGCGCGCGCCGGATCCATCCGTCGCGTGCGCGGCTGCGCAGCACGCGCCGCACGACCGCGGTCGCCGCGCGGTAGAGACGCGGCCGCGACGCGACGCGCGCGAACAGCGTCAGCCCCATCCGCAGCGCCGCCGGCTGCCGCGTATGTTCGACCGCCTCGTGCCGGAGCGCGAGCAGCATGCGGGGGATGTCGAGGCGCACCGGGCAGACCTCGCGGCATGCGCCGCACAGGCTCGACGCGCTCGGCAGCTCGGCGAAGGGCGCGAGCCCGCGGATGCCCGGCGTGACGATCGATCCGACCGGGCCCGGATAGACGTCCCCGTACGCGTGGCCGCCGACGCTTCGATAGACCGGGCACGCGTTGAGGCACGCGCCGCACCGGATGCAGCCGAGGATCTCGGCGGTCTCGCCCGCGAGGATCTTCGATCGGCCGTTGTCCAGGAGCACGACGTGCATTTGGTCGGGGCCGCTGTCGTCGCCGCTCCGGCGCGGCCCGCGCACGAGCGTCGTGTACGCCGTGAGCTTCTGGCCCGTCGCCGATCGCGCCAGCAGCTTCAGGAACCGATCGAGATCCGCCATCGTCGGCACGAGCTTTTCGATCCCCATCAGCACGACGTACACGCGCGGCAGCGTCGTCACCATGCGGGCGTTGCCTTCGTTGGTGACGAGGCAGATCGCGCCGTTCTCGACGACGCCGAAGTTCGCGCCGGTGAGGCCCATGTCGGCCTGCAGGAACTCCTCGCGCAGCTGCGCGCGCGCGTAGCGCGCGAGCGTCTGCGTGTCGTCGCTGTAGGGGACGGCGAGGCGCTGCGCCATGACGCGGCCCACCTGCTCGCGCGTCATGTGGACGATCGGCATGATGATGTGCGACGGGCGATCGCCGGCGAGCTGCACGATGTACTCGCCGAGATCGGTCTCGACCACGCCGATGCCGGCGCGCTCGAACGCGCCGTTCACATGCGTCTGCTCCGACGCCATCGACTTGCTCTTCGCGACGCGGCGCACGCCTGCCTTCGTCGCGATCTCGACGATGATCCGGTTGGCGTCGGCGGCCGTCTCGGCCCAGTGCACGCGCGCGCCGTTCTCCACGAGCCGCGCCTCGAAGGCGCGCAGCGAATCGGCGAGCGTGTGGAGCAGCTGCATTTTCGAGGCGCGCGCGCGGTCGCGAACGCGGTCCGCGTCCTCGAGCGACGCGAGGCCCGCTGCGCGCCGGACGACGAGCTGCGCCGTCGTCCGATCGAGCGCGATGTGCAGCTGCTGATTGCCGAGGGCCTCTCGCGCGCGTTGGGCGAAGCCGCCGCTCATTCGAGTGCCTCGTCGACGAGTTCCGCGAGGTGCTGCACCTTGATGGCGGCGCCGCGGCGGCGCAGGCCGCCCTCGAGGTGGAGGAGGCAGCCGAGATCGCAGCTGACGAGCCGCTCGGCGCCCGACGCCAGGATCGCCGTCAGCTTGCGGTCCATCATGCTCGCCGAGATATCGGCGTTCTTGATCGAGAAGAGCCCGCCGAAGCCGCAGCATTCCTCCTGTTCGTCGAACGCCACCGACTGCGCGCCGATCGACGCGATGATCTCGAGCGGCTCGCGGCGCACGCCGAGGCCGCGCATGAGATGACACGACGGGTGATAGGCGACGCGCGCCGGCGTCTTCATCGAGGCCGGCGCGCCGCCGCGCTCGGCGACGAACTGGCTGAACTCGCGGCAGCGCGCGGCGACGCCGCGCGCCGCATCGGCCGCCGGCGCATCGGCTCTGAACAGCTCGACGTACTGGTGAACCAGCATGTCCGAGCACGATCCGGAGGGCACGACGATCGGACCGTCGGTTGCCGTGAGCACGCGCAGCGTGTGGCGTGCGACGCGGCGCGCCTCGTCGTGGAATCCGGCGTTGAACGCCGGCTGGCCGCAGCACGTCAGCCCTTCTGGCACGACGACGCTGCACCCGAGGCGCTCGAGCACGCGCGCCACCGACATCCCGACGGCCGGATGGAATTCGTTGACGAGACAGGTGGGGAACAACTGGGCGATCATCGCGGCCGCCGATCGGCGTCCGCTATGGTAGCAGGGAGCGGCAGCAGCGCCTCCGCCGCGGCGACGCGCAGCGACGCCGACGCGAACGGCGCGCGCACGTAGCCGTCGTTCAACTCGATCTGCCGCACGTCGCCGGGCTCGAAGATGTCCTTGATGAACTCGTGGCGCTCGTCGACGATCGCGCCGCGCGCGTCGCGGTACGTGGCGACGTAGAGCGGATCGCGAAACGCGACGGCCGCGTTCGCGTTCCGCAGCGTCAGCGACCAGTGGACGGACCCTGCGGGCCCGGGACGATGAACGGCGGAGACGACGTGCACGTCGCGCGCCGCGTCGTACGGGCGCGCCGGATCGTCGAGCGCCGGCGGCCCGCCGCCGATCGCGAATGGCCGGCGGTGCGCGAACATCTCCGGTTCTTTCAGCCGCACCGCGGCGGCCACGACGCGGCGGTTCCTGTAGAGCGAGAGTTCCGGCGCCTGCGCCCACGCGAGCCCCGCGTGATAGAGGATGCCGAGCGCGAGGAGCGCGGCGGCCACCTGCCGCGCGCGCGGTGAATCGACGAGCCTCCACCAGTACGCCGCGAACAGGAACGCGATCGGCGCGAGGACGTAGAACGCGTGCGCCTGCGGCGGCTCGACAACGAAGAAGTAGCTCGCGTAGACGAGCAGCACGGCGCCGGCGAGGAGCAGCCGCACCGCGTTCCACCGCCGTCGCGTCGGCGCCTCCCTCCAGCGGGCCGGCCGCGCCCAGTCCACGAACATCCACAGGGGCTGCACGACGCCCGCCACGCCGACGACGATCGCGAGCGGCGCCAGCCAGAGATGCCGCTGAAAGAACTCGAGCCGCTTGGGCGCGTCGGTCGCGACGAAGCGGTTGATCTCCAGGCTCGCGAACGACAGCAGCCGCGCGAGCGTCGTCACGAGAATCCAGGGACTCACGGCGTGGACGTGCAGGTTCCGCACGACACTGCCCGAGCCGGCGCCCGCGCCGTGCAGCGCGAGCGTCGGGAGGAGCAGCAGCGCGGGCGCGAGCGCGCCCGCGAAAAGCGACAGCAGATTCAGCGCCATCGCGCGAGCGCCGTCGCGCCACCGGCTCGCCCACGCGAGCGCCGCGAACGGCAGCAGCAGCGGCCACGACATGTGAATCTGCATCAGCCACGTGAGCGCGGCGCCCATCATCGCGTGCGCGACAGCGGGATGAATTCTCCCGAGCGACAGCGCCGGCAGGCTCTCGAAGACGCCGACGAAGAACACGAGCGCCGCCGGCAGGATATACGACGTGTTGATCAAGTGCAGCGAGAACTGGATCGTCCACGGAATCGTGAAGAGCCATCCCCAGATCAACCACCGCGGCACGTCCGGGTGATGCGCGCCGACGTACCACGCGAAGAGGCACAGCGCGCCGAAGGAAAGGATCGCCAGCGCGACGTACGGCGATTCCGGGTACGGCGCCGCGCGCAGCGGCAGGCCGACGAGCACGCCTTGCAGGGCGCCCGGAATCTCGCTCTTCGTCCAGACGACGTCGGGGCCGAAGTACGGCCATTCGCCGGTGGCGTAGTAGCGGAAGCCGATCAGGAAGATCTGCGTCTCGTCCTCGAAGAAGAACTCGCGCGAGAGGCCGAACCATAAACGGAACGCGAACAGCGCGGCGAGCAGCAGCGCCCATCGCGGGGCGCGTGGGAGTCGCATACGGATCGGGTGAGCGATCTTATCCCGCGCGCGTCTCGGCCGTTTACGGGGCAGTTTCGCTTTTCCTTAGACGGCAAGGGCACACAACGTGCACGAATTCATGGTGTGACTCAAACAAAGGAGAACTCATGCGCAGATGGTTAATCGCATTCAGCGTGGCGATGCTCGCGGCCGGGTTCGCCACTACGGCTCATGCAGACGAATGGAACAAGCTGACCTACCTCACGTTCAGCGGCCCGGTGAACATGCCGGGGATTACTCTGCCGGCAGGCACGTACCGCTTCGAGCTCGCGGATCCGGACTCGAGCCGGCGCGTGATTCGCGTCTCCGACAAGGAGGGCTCGAAGAACTACGGAATGTTCCTCAGCGTTTCCGATCAGAAACTCGAGCCGTCGGACAAGCCGCTCGTGATGTTCAAGGAGATGCCGGCCGGCGCGCCGCAGGCCGTCCAGGCGTGGTTCTACCCGGGTGAGACGACCGGGTACGAATTCGTCTATCCGCACGACCAGGCGCTGAAGATCGCGAAGGCGACGCACACGGGCGTGCTCGCGATCAACGACAACCCGCAGACGACCACCGAGGCCGAGCGGATGGCGTCGATGAAGAGCGCCGAGGTGACACGCATAGACGAGAACGACAAGCCGGTCTCGACCGACGAGCAGCTGAAGGACTCGAGTGCGCTGCACCCGTCGAACACGGCGGCGGCAACCACGACGGCGCCGTCGGCCACGACAACCGCGCAGGCGAACGCGGCGCAGAAGCCGGCCTCGACGACCACCGCCTCGCCGGCGACGACGACCGCGCAGACCAACACGGCGGCGGCCGCGCCGCAGCCGACGACCTCGGAGCCGAGCGGCAACCCGCAATCGAACGCGCAGGCCACGACGGCGCGCGCGAATGCGGCGCAGTCGACGACGGCGCGCGGCACGACGTCGAACAATCGAGCGGTCGGCACGAGCGGCTCGACCCAGCAGACTGGCGCCGCGACCGACACGGCGTCCGCCTCGTCGCGCCGGCGTCTGCCGAGCACCGGCAGCGAACTGCCGCTGATGCAGCTCCTGAGCGGTCTGGCGTTCGCCGGGGCCGCCGCAGCGCGGAGGCTTCGCCGCTAGCGCTGAAGGGGCGGCGTGCCGCCGCCCCTTCAATTCCTAATTCTTCGTTTTCTGCGCGTCTTTGACGATGAAGACGCGCTCGCCGGGTCTGATGAGGCCGAGCTCGCGGCGCGCGATCTCCTCGATCGCGGCGGGATCCTCGTGGAGGCGGCGGACGGTCTCGCGCAGGCGCCCGTTCTCGGCGCGCTGCCGCGCGATCGACGCCGAGAGCTGGTCGTGCTCCTGTCGCGCGCGCAGCATCGCGACAAGGCCGCGCTCGCCGACGAGCGCGTCGACGACGATCGCCGACGCGATAATCATCAGCAGCAGGTGAACGATCCAGCGCGTGCGGCCGGACTGCCGCTGCTGCTGCAGCGCACGGCGCTGGCGCGCCGCGTCGACGTCCTGTTTTGCCACGCGACGAAAACAGTACAACAACTTCGCGCAAAGTACAACGAAAGATGGCCCAGCTCATCCTTATTCTGACCACGATGCCGGACGACGACCGCGCCGACGCGCTCGCGCGATCGCTCGTCGACGAGCGCCTCGCCGCGTGCGTGAACGTCCACGGTCCGATGGCGTCGACCTATCGCTGGAAGGGCCGCGTCGAGCGCGAGGCGGAGCGGCAGCTGGTGATCAAGACGACGGCGGAGCGGCGCGCGGCAGTGGAAGCGCGCCTGCGCGAACTGCATCCGTACGAGCTGCCGGAGATCGTCGTGCTCACCGCCGCGGCCAGCGACGAATACGCGTCATGGCTGATGGCTGATGGCTGATGGCAATGGTTGATGGCTGATAACGCACTCCATCAGCCATGAGCCATAGCCATCAGCCATGAGCCATCAGCCATTCGCCGACCCGCGTTTTTGCCGATGAGACCATATCTCGAAGGCCATCGGCAGCAGCGACACGATCACGATGGCGATCGTGACGAGCGAGAAGTTGTTCTTGACGATCGGGATATTGCCGAAGAACCAGCCGGTGAAGAGGCACAGCGCCACCCACGCCACGGCGCCGACGGCGTTGTACGACACGAACGCCGCGGTCGTCATCTGCGCCGCGCCGGCGACGAACGGCACGAACGTGCGGACGATCGGGACGAACCGCCCGAGCACGATCGCCTTGCCGCCGTAGATCTCGAAGAACGCGTGCGCGCGATCGAGGTACTGCTTATTGAGCAGGCGAAACGACGAGTTGAAGACGCGCGGCCCGATGAATCGTCCGACGCTGTAGTTGACCGCGTTGCCGGTGAACGCCGCGAGCACGAGCAGGCCGAGCATCGCCCAGATCGACAGATCGCCGCGCGCGCAGACGGCGCCGGCGGCGAAGAGCAGCGAATCGCCCGGCAGGAACGGCGTGACGACGAAGCCGGTCTCCGCGAAGACGATCGTGAACAGGATTGCGTAGACCCACGTGCCGTAGTCGCGGACGAACTCGGTGAGATGCGTGTCGAAATGGAGGACGAAGTCGAGCGGCCCCATCAGACCGCGTCGAGCGCCTGGCCGAGATCGTCCTTCAGATCCTCGATGTCCTCGATGCCGGCGGAGATGCGGACGAGGCCGTCGGTGATGCCGAGCGCCTGCCGCCGATCGGCGGGGACCGAGGCGTGCGTCATCGTCGCGGGATGCGAAATGAGCGTCTCGACGCCGCCGAGGCTCTCGGCGAGCGCGTGGAGCTTCACGGTGTTCAGCAGCCGGCGCGCCGCCTCGAGCGAGCCGAGCTCGAAGGCCAGCATGCCGCCGAAGCCGCGCATCTGCCGCGTCGCGAGCTCGTGCTGCGGATGGCTGGGGAGGCCGGGATAATAGACGTGCTTCACCTTCGCATGCGCGCACAGAAACTGCGCGAGCGCGAGCCCGTTCGCGTTGTGCTGCTGCATGCGCAGCGGCAGCGTCTTGGTGCCGCGCAGCACGAGCCACGAGTCGAACGGGCCCAGGATCGCGCCCTCGGCGTTCTGCACGAACTTCAGCCACTCGATGTCGTCGTCGCGCTGCGCGATCGCGATGCCGCCGACGCTGTCGCTGTGGCCGTTCAGGTACTTCGTCGTGCTGTGCGTGACGATGTCGGCGCCGAGCTCGATCGGCCGCTGGACGTAGGGGCTCGCGAACGTATTGTCCACGACGAGGCGGACGTCGTGCGAGTGCGCGAGATCGGCGGCGGCGCGCAAGTCGGTGAGCCGCATCACCGGGTTGGTCGGCGTCTCCACGAACAGCATGCGCGTCGTCTTCGTGAACGCGCGCTCGACCTCGTCGAGCTTCGACGTGTCCACGTAGGTGAACGAAAGCTGGTAGCGGCGCAGCACCTTGTCGAACAGGCGGAACGTGCCGCCGTAGGTGTTGTCCGAGACCACGACGTGATCGCCGGACTGGAGCAGCGTCGCGATCGCGCCGATCGCCGCCATCCCCGACGCGAACGCGAACGCCGCCTTGCCGCCCTCGATCGCGGCGAGGTTGCGCTCGAGCGCCATGCGCGTCGGATTCTGCGTCCGCGCGTACTCGAACCCTTTGTGACGGCCGAGCGCTTCCTGGACGTACGTGGAGGTCTGATAGATCGGCGTGATGATGGCGCCGGTCGCCGGATCCGGATCCTGGCCGGCGTGCAGGCACACCGTGCTGAAGCGCGCGCGGGATGTAAGCTTCACGATCCAACTACGATAACATGAACGTTCCATGAGCCCGCGGGCGCTTCCGGCGGCGACCGACCGGCGCGCAGGCGTGCGCGGCGCGCTGCTGCACACGCTGCCGGGCCGCGCGATCGTCATCGGCCTCGCCATCAAGCTGCTCGTCGACACGATCGGCGCCGCGTCGGGCGGCGTGTCGCCGTTTCTCGCCGTCGTCGATACCGTGGCGACGCTGGCCGCCGCGATCGGCGTCGGCGTCTTTCTGTTCCGGCTCGTCGTGCTCGCGAAGCGGCGCCTGCTGTGGCGCGTGCGGCGGAAGCTGATCCTCTCCTACATCTTCATCGGGTTCGTGCCGGCGCTGCTGCTCGTCGCCTTCGCGCTGCTGTGCGGGTTCCTGCTCTTCTATCACTTCAGCTCGTACCTCGTGCAGAGCCGGCTGCGCGCGCTCGGCGATCAGGCGCGCTTCATCGCGCAGAGCACCGCGCTCGAGATCCAGCGCGCCGGCGGCCGCGACGTCGGGTCGATCGTCGCGCGCCGGCAGGCGAACGCGGGCGAGCAGTTTCCCGGCGTCTCGCTCGCCGTCGTCCCGGTGGATCGGTCGTGCGGCGACGAGCGCGAATCGCGCACGCCCGCCGAATCGCGCGCCGCGACCGCCGGCCCGTGGTCGCACGTCGATCCGCCGCGCGCGATTCCGGCGTGGATCGACTGCCGCGGCTTCTCGGGCGTCTTCGCGTACGCGCATCAGCGCACGGCAGACGGCGGCGACGTCGACACGCACTTGCTCGTGCGCGGCGTCGGCTTTCCCGACTCGCCGCGCCCCGCCTACGCGGTCGTCGTCGACCTGCTCGTGAACGATTCGATCCGGCAGCAGCTGCACAAAGAGACCGGCGTCGAGCTGAAGAGCGTCGCCGCCGCGCTCTCGCGCGACGATCCCAAAGCGGCGCGGCCGCTGACGGGCCGCGACGGCGGCGACGAGCACGAGCCGATCGCGCCGTCCGCGCCGGGGCTGCTCAACAGCCTGCCGAGCGTCCTCGAGTACCGCGACTGGCAGACCGGCGCCGCCGGCGCGCTGACGCTGACGACGGCGCTCGAGATCGGCGAGCTGTACGATCGCATCTCGGCCGCCGAAGGCACGACGGGACGGACGCTCGCGCAGGGGCTGCTGCTCGTGCTCTTCGTCATCGGCGCGCTGTTCCTCATCATCGAGGCGATGGCGCTCATCGCCGGCCTCGCGCTCGCGAAATCGCTCACCGGATCGGTGCACGCGCTCTTCACCGGCACCGAGCGCGTGCGGCAGGGCGACTTCACGCACAAAATCGCGGTGCGCAGCGAGGACCAGCTCGGCGAGCTCGCCGTATCGTTCAACTCGATGACGGCGAGCATCGAGGATCTGCTGCGGCAGGCGGCGGAGAAGAAGCGGCTCGAGGAAGAGCTGCGCATCGCGCACGAGATCCAGATGTCGCTTCTGCCGCAGGGACCGCTCGCGATGGCAGGCCTCTCGGTGACGGCGCTCTGCGTCCCCGCGCGAGAAGTCGGCGGCGACTACTACGATTTCCTGCCGCTCGGCGATCAGCGCGTCGGCGTCCTCATCGCGGACGTCTCGGGCAAGGGGACCTCGGCGGCGCTCTACATGGCGGAGCTCAAGGGCCTCGTGCTGTCGCTCAGCGAGATCCACACGTCGCCGCGCGAGCTCCTCATCGCGGCCAACCGCATCATCGCCGCGCACCTCGACGCGCGCAGCTTCATCACGATGACCTACGCGGTGATCGATCTGCGCGCGCGCACGATGACCTACGCGCGCGCCGGGCACACGCCGCTCATCTACGTCCCCGGCGCCTGCCCCGACACCGCCGAGCCGCGGCAGGTGCAGATCCTCGCGCCCGACGGCATGGTCGTCGGGCTCAAGCTGGACAACGGCGAGATGTTCGAGCGGCTGCTGCGCGAGGAGACGATTCCGCTGCGGGCCGGCGACCTCTATCTCTTCTTCACCGACGGGATCAGCGAAGCGATGAACGCGCGCGACGACTGCTTCGGCGAGGCGCGCCTCGGCCAGCTCGTCGAGGCGCACGCGCACCTGCCCTCCGACGAGCTGCGCGAGCGCGTGCTGCGCGAGATCGCCGCCTTCGTCGGCGACGCGCCGCAGCACGACGACATGACCATGATCCTGCTCAAGGTCGACGAGGTCGCGGCGGCGTCGCGCGTCGGCGCCGAGCTCGCGGAGCTCGCGGACTGACGTGGCGCCCCCGGAGCTTGTCGTCGTCTTCCGCACGCACTCCGAGATCGAAGCGCGCATCGTCCGCGGCCTCCTCGAATCCCACGGCATGATGTCGATCGTCTCGTCCGACGCCCCGACGTCCATCTTTCCCGTGGGGGTGGACGGGCTGAACGAAGTGCGCATTGCCGTCCACGCGAGCGAAGCCGACGAGGCGCAGCAGATCATCGAGGCGCACCGCACCGAGCTGAAGAACGGCCAGGTGGTCCGGCTGCGCGACGAGTTCGAGGCGCTGCAGCAGGCGATCGGCTACCGCTTCCGCGACCGCGGCCTGCTCGAGCACGCGATGACCCACACCTCGCGCGCCAACGAGGACGTGAGCGGCGGCGTCATCGACAACGAGTCGCTCGAGTTCCTCGGCGACGCGGTGCTCGGCTTCGTCGTCGCCGATATGCTGTTCCGCGACTTCCCCGAGTACGACGAGGGGCAGAAGTCGAAGACGAAAGCGGCCGTGGTATCGACGACGACGCTCGCGCGGCAGGCCGACCGCCTGAACCTCGGCGAGCATCTCCTGCTCGGACGCGGCGAAGAGAAGACCGGCGGCCGCCACAAGCAGGCGCTGCTCGCCGACGGCTACGAGGCGCTGATTGCGGCGATTTATCTGGACGGCGGGATCGAGCACGCGCGGACATTCATCGTTCGGCAGTTCGCGCCGCTGCTCGACGATGCGCGGCGGGCCGGCGCGGGGGGGCAGGATTTCAAGTCAGCGCTGCAGGAGCTGCTGCAGGCGCGTGAGCTGCCGCTGCCGGAGTACCGGCTCGTCGCGGCCGTCGGCCCCGATCATCGCAAGCAGTTCGAGATCGAGGTCGTCGTCCGCGGCGAGCCGTTGGCCAGTGCGACCGGCACGAGCAAGAAGGACGCGGAGCAGGAAGCGGCCCGCGCCGCGCTCGAGAAGCTGCGCGGCTAGGCGCAGCGCGCCGCCGAGTACATCGGCGCCGGACGATACCGCTCCTCGCACGGCAGCCGCGTCGCGAACGCCGCCTGGATGTCCCATCCCGCGGGCGGCGGCACGCCGAGCTGCGAGAGCGGGATCTGCGTGCCCGCCGCGTACGCGTTCCAGTAGGTCTGAGCCGAAGGCGGAAACGCCGAGAGCGGCGCGTGATTGTGCCGGAAGTCGAACTCTGTGTGCGCCTGCACCAGGCGCACGATGGACCGCACCGCCTGACCGATCGTCCGTGCTTCGGCGGCGAGATCGTGTTCGAGCCCTCGAACCAGCCACAATCCCGGCGCGTCCTGGAAGATGACGAAACGAAGTCGTTTGGCAGTCATGCCAGACCGGTGAGGCAAACTCGCGACCCCGGCTGCCAGCGGCGCAACTGCTGCGACGCAATGGACTTACTCTTCTGGTGATCGCCGAACTGTCGGGTTTGGAGACGGAACAAGTTACACGGTTCCAATCGCGCCCGGTCGCCTCGCGCGATTGAATCGCGAATTCGTGATCGAGGCACGAATCTGTGAGGCGAGCGCGCGTCGGGGCTCGGGGGCCAGCCCCGTCACGCTACGGCGCGCACCACACCGAACGGTTCATCGGTGTCGCGGGGCCGCCGACGCGATTGAACAGATCGACGATGCCGGCGCGCTCCCAGCGATACCAGCCGGCGCGGAGCCCGAAAGAGTAGCGTTCGCGCTGCTTCGGCGCCGGCGACGCCGGATCGTAGGGCTCGTACTCGAGGATCAGCGTATCGCGCGTGCCGATGTTTCCGCCGCCGTCGACGCCGCGCTCGATCCACGCGCGCAGGCGATAGGGAAAGATGTGCGAGCGCACCGGATCGATCACACACGACGGGTCGAACCACGTGATGCGATTCTGCGCAACGTCGAGCGACCATGGCGCCGCGGCGGTCGCGGCGTCCGGCAGGTAGCGCGGCATCCAGCGGCCGTCGGTGAAGGAATATGAATCGTTGATGTCGCCGTCGAGCGCGTGATCGACGGCGTGGTACACGTACGCGTCGTCCCACCGCCAGCACTCGAAGCGGCGCGGGTTCGCGTACTTCGTCCAGCAGATTTCCTTGCGCGCGCGATCGACGATCTGGTTCTGCCCGTGGTTGCCGACGCGCGGCCAGAGCGCAGCGTCGCCGATCAGATAGGCGAGGACGTCGACCGACGGTTGCGACGGCGCGGACGGCGACAAGCAGCTCGCGCACACGAAGCCGGCGACGAGGAGATTCGCGCGTCGCATTCAGCGAATCTTACCGGTAGCGCTACAGTGAGCCCTCAGTCGATCTCGATGATGCCCGATGGCGGGCCGCCCGCCATGGCGAACGCGGGCTCTTCCTTGCGCGCCGGGGGCGCCTCGGGCGGCTGCGGCAGGCGCGGCAGCGCGTAGCGGTGCACCTCGCGCGCGAGATCGTCGTCGTTCGGCGCGGACGGCCGGCAGTGCAGCCGCACCCAGACGCGCAGCATCGGATCGCTGAAGCTGTAGCGCTTCTGGCGCGCGGCGACGAGATCGACGTCCTCGAGCCACGACAGATAATCCTTCGTCGAGCCCGGCGTCCGCTGCAGCCGCTGCGAGATCTCGGTGAGCGTCAGCCCTTCTTCTTCGGCGAGGATTTCGAGGATCGCCTTGAGCGCGCCGTAGCCGCGCGCGCGGTGAAGACGCAGCTCGTAGCAGAAGCTGCACAGCTTCGCGAGGCGTCCGTCGGTGGCGAGCAGCGCCGCGAGCGCGCTGATCGCGTCGGTGCCGCCGGCGCCGCCGTGCTCGCGCATCGTTGCGAGCTCGTCGGCGAGCGCGCGTACGTACGCGGGCCGTCCGTCGGCGAGCGCGTTCACCGTGCGCGCGAGGTAGTCGGCTTCCTGCGGATCCTGCGGCACGTCGGACGGCGGGCCGGCGGCGGCGGTGAGCGGGCCGAGGATGTCGAGCGTGTCCTCGATGCTGAGCGCCGGCATGTCGATCACTTCGAAGCGCGAGGTGCGATCGCGCAGCAGCCGGAGCGCGCGCGCGACGTAGCGGCTCGTGAGCACGAAGCGGTTGCCGCTCGCGGCGAGGCCGTCGAGACAGTCGTGCAGCACGCGGCGAAGCCCCGGGAAGCTCTCGAAGGTGCGCAGCTCGAGGAACTCGTCGAGGAAGAACGTCGCCGGGTCGCCGGCCGGCGTGCGCGCCCGGCCGAGGAAGCCGAGCGTCGCGTCGAACGCGGCGCGCGCGTTCGCCGACGCGGGCGCCGCGTCGGTGATGGGGAACGGCGCCACGGCCGTCACCGCGCGCAGGAACCGCTCGGGTGTCGTCGCCGTTCGTTCGACGTCGATGTGCTGCACCGACGTGCGGCCGATCCGGTCGCGCAGCTGCCGGAGCAGCGTAGTGCGTCCGCTGCCGCAGCCCCCGAGCAGGACGGGGATCCGCGACGGCGAGGCGTCGAGTGCCGCGGTCACGCGGCGCGCCAGAGTGGTACGAGGGGTCAACATTCGCCTTCCTCACGCATCGGGATTCGGAGGCCTTCTCGCTCGGCGGTGGCAATCGCCGCGCGATACCCGGCGTCGGCATGCCGCAGAACGCCGATCCCGGGGTCGCAGGTGAGCACACGTTCGAGCTTCTCGTCTGCGTCGCTCGTGCCGTCGGCGACGATCACCATGCCGGCGTGGAGCGAGTAGCCGATGCCGACGCCGCCGCCGTGGTGCACCGACACCCACGTCGCGCCGCTCGACGCATTCAGGAGCGCGTTCAAGATCGGCCAGTCCGCAATCGCGTCGCTCCCGTCGCACATGCCTTCGGTCTCGCGGGTCGGCGCCGCCACCGATCCGGCGTCGAGGTGATCGCGGCCGATCACGATCGGCGCCTTCACGCGGCCCTCGCGCACGAGCTCGTTGATGCGAAGGCCGAACCGCGCGCGCTCGCCGTAGCCGAGCCACAGGATTCGCGCCGGCAGCCCCTGGAACGCGACCCGTTCGCGCGCAAGGTGAATCCACCGCGCGAGCGCCGCGTCGTGGCCGAACATCTCGAGCGCGGCCTCGTCGGTCGCGCGGATGTCGTCGGGGTCGCCGGAGAGCGCAGCCCAGCGGAACGGCCCCTTGCCTTCGCAAAAGAGAGGCCGGATGTACTCCGGCACAAAGCCAGGAATTTCGAACGCGTCCGCGACGCCTGCCTGCTTCGCCTGTGCACGAAGGTTGTTTCCGTAGTCGAACGTGACGGCGCCGCGGCGCCGCAGCGCCAGCATCGCGCGCACGTGCTCGGCCATAGTGGACATCGACCTGGCAACGTACTCGCGCGGATCGCGCTCGCGCAGCCGCGCCGCCTCATCGAGCGAGAGCCCGTTGGGCACGTAGCCGTTGAGCGCGTCGTGCGCAGAGGTCTGATCGGTGAGCACGTCGGGCGTCACGCCGCGCGCGATGAGCGCGGGCAGCACGTCGGCCGCGTTCGCGCGAAGGCCGATCGATCGCCCCACGCCGGCGCGCGTCCACTCGCGGACGCGATCGAGCGCCTCGTCGAGGCTGTCGGTCGACTCGTCGAGGTACCGCGTCGCGAGGCGGCGCTGGATCCGCTGCGGATCGACCTCGACCACGAGCGCGGCCGCGCCGTTCATCGTCGCCGCGAGCGGCTGGGCGCCGCCCATCCCGCCGAGTCCGGCGGTGACGACGAGACGGCCCGTCAGCGTGCCGCCGAAATGGCGGCGCGCGACGGACGCGAGCGTTTCATAAGTTCCCTGGACGATGCCCTGGCTGCCGATGTAGATCCAGCTGCCCGCGGTCATCTGCCCGTACATCGTCAGGCCGCGATGCTCGAGCTCGCGGAAATTTTCCCACGTCGCCCACGCCGGGACGATGAGCGCGTTGGCGATGAGGACACGCGGCGCGCCCGGGTGCGTCTGGAAGACGCCGACCGGCTTGCCCGACTGCACGAGCAGCGTCTCGTCGTGCTCGAGCGATCGCAGCGCGCGCACGATCGCGTCGTACGCCTCCCAGCTGCGCGCCGCCTTTCCCGATCCGCCGTACACGACGAGATCGTCGGGCCGCTCGGCGACGTCGGGATCCAGATTGTTCATCAGCATCCGCAGCGCGGCTTCCTGCGGCCACCCTTTGCAGGACAGCGATGTGCCTCGCGGCGCTCTGATGGTGCGGGTTGCGGTGGCCATGAACGGAATGCGAACGAAAGTTAGACCTTAAGAAGGCGAGCGAACGTTGTCAATTTGAAAATGAAAAATTTTTCACTTGACTAGTCCGCCGCACGCGTCTTCGACCGCGCTCGACGCGATCAGCTCCGTGATCGCGACGATGTCGGGCGCCGGCGCGCGGTCGGCGGCGAGGCTCGGCACGCGCGATCGCACGAGATCGTGGACGCGCGCGAGCGCCGGCGACGTCGCGAGCGGCGCCAGGAAGTCGATCGCCTGGCACGCGCAGAGCATCTCGATCGCGATCACCTCGCGCGCGCGCTCGACGGCGCGCTCCGCCTTGAGCGCCGCCGTCATGCTCATGCTGACGTGGTCCTCCTTGTTCGCCGAGGTCGGAATCGTGTCGACGCCCGCCGGGTGCGCGAGCGACTTCAGCTCCGACGCGACCGCCGCGGCGGTGACCTGCGCCATCATGAAGCCCGAGTTCACGCCGCCCTCGCGCGTCAGGAACGCCGGCAGGCCGCTGAGCGACGGATCGACCAGCCGATCCGTGCGCCGCTCGCTGATCGTCGCCAGCGGCACGATCGCCGCGGCGAGCAGATCCGCGGCGATCGCAATCGGCGCGCCGTGGAAATTCCCGCACGAGACGATGTCGCCGGCCTCGGCGAACACCATCGGGTTGTCGGTGGCGCTGTTGGCCTCGATCGTCGCTGTCTCGCGGATGAAGCGCAGCGCGTCGCGCGCCGCGCCCTGCACCTGCGCAGCGCAGCGCAGCGAGTAGGCGTCCTGCACCTTGCCGCAGAACTCGTGCGACTTGTTGATGCCGCTGCCGCGCAGCAACCGCTCGATGTTCGCGGCCGACGTCTTCTGGCCGGCGAAGGGGCGCGCGTCGTGGATGCGCGCCTCGAAAGGATGGATCGAGCCGCGCAGCGCGTCGATCGACAGCGCCGCCGCGACGTCGGCGGCGCGCGCGAGCTGCTCGGCCGCCGCGAGCGCCAGCGCCAGCACAGCCGTAGACGGCTGCGTCCCGTTGATGAGCGCGAGGCCCTCCTTCGGTCCGAGCGTGATCGGTGTCAGCCCGGCACGGGCGAGCGCCTCCGCACCGGAAAGAGAATCTTGATCGTCGTCCTCGACCTCGCCCTCTCCGACGAGCACGAGCGCGAGGTGCGCGAGCGGCGCGAGATCCCCGCTCGCGCCGACCGAGCCGCGCGAGGGGACGCGCGGGTGCACGCCGGCGTTCACGAGCGCGATGAGCGCGTCCAGCGTCTCGAGGCCGATGCCCGAGAAGCCTTTTGCCAGCGCGTTGGCGCGCAGCGCCATCGTGGCGCGGACCGTGCGCGCCGGCAGCGGATCGCCGACGCCGGCCGCATGGCTGCGCAGCAGGTTGAGCTGGAGCGCCTCGAGCGCGTCGGGCGCGATCTTCACGTCGGCAAACGATCCGAAGCCGGTGTTGATGCCGTAGGCCGGCTCGTCGCTGCGCGCGCGCCGATCCACGACCTCGCGCGCCGCGCGCACGCGCGCGCGCGCCTCGGCAGAGAGCGCGATGGGCTCGCCGCGATCGGCGATCGCGACGAGCTGTTCGATGGTGAGAGAGGCGCCGTCGAGAACAATCATCGATGAGAGTAGAATCTTACGTCGTTTATGAATCTCGTCGTGCTCGGCGCGCAGTGGGGGGACGAAGGCAAGGGCAAGATCGTCGATCTGCTGACGCCCCGCTTCTCGATCGTCGCGCGGTATCAGGGCGGCCACAACGCCGGCCACACCGTCTTCGTCAACGGCACGAAGTTCATCCTCCGGCTGATCCCGTCCGGCATTCTGCACCCGGGCATCACCTGCGTCATCGGCAACGGCGTCGTCATCGATCCGGCGGCGCTCTTCGCCGAGATCGACGAGCTGACGAAGAACGGCATCGAGGTCGGCGATCGCATCGTCGTCAGCGACAAGGCGCACCTCATCCTGCCGTATCACCGCGATCTGGATCTGCTGTCGGAGGCGCGGCGCGGCGAGCGCAAGATCGGGACGACGTCGCGCGGCATCGGGCCGGCGTACGAGGACAAGATCGCGCGGCGCGGCATCCGCGTCGGCGACCTGAACGATCCGAAGGGGCTCGAGCAGAACATCCGCGACAACGTCACGGCGCGCAACCGGCTCGTCCAGGACAACACGATGGACTGGAAGCCGGTCTACGACGGGCTGCTGCGCCACGCCGAGCGGATGCGGCCGATGATTCGCGACGCGTCGGTGCTGCTCGACGCGGCGACCCAAGCGGGGAAGCCGATCCTCTTCGAAGGCGCGCAGGGCACGCTGCTCGACATCGATCACGGCACCTACCCGTACGTCACGTCGTCGAACGCGTCGGTCGGCGGCGTGTGCACGGGGCTCGGCCTGCCGCCGCGCGCGATCGGCGGCGTGCTCGGCGTCGTCAAGGCGTACACGACGAGGGTCGGCGAGGGGCCGCTGCCAACCGAGCTCACCGGCGAGATGGGGAATCGCCTGCGCGAGAGCGGCAACGAGTACGGCGCCGTCACCGGCCGCCCGCGGCGCTGCGGCTGGTACGACGCAGTCGCGGTGCGCTACGCGTGCCGGATCAACGGGCTCGACGGGCTCGCGCTGACGAAGCTCGACGTCCTCGACGCGCTCGAGCGCATCGAGATCTGCACGGCGTACCGTCTGCACGGCCGCACGATCACCGATTTCCCGTCCGATGTGCGTCAGCTCGTCGAATGCGAGCCGGTGTACGAATCGATGCCCGGCTGGTCGGCGCCGACCGCCGGCGTGCGCTCGTTCTCGCAGCTGCCGGAGGCCGCGCGCCGATACATCGCGCGGCTCGAGGAGGTCTCCGGCGTCCGCGCGGCGATCGTGTCGACCGGCTCGGAGCGTGACGACACGATCCTGCGCGACGATGTAATGCGGATTGCGGATTGCGGATTGCGGATTGCGGATTGATTGAGGATTGCGGGTTGCGGGTTGCGGATTATTGTGGATTGTGGATTGTGGATTGTGGATTGTGGATTGTGGATTGTGGTTCACAGATGTCAGGTCTATCCGCAATCAATCCGCAAGCCGCATTCCGCAATCACTCTGCACTCCGCAATCCGCGTTCCGCATTACGGCGATTCGACTAACGCAATCACCCGCAGCGGGCTGCCGCTGCCGTTGACGATCTTGAGCGGCGCGGCGATCACGATCGCGCCCGTCGGCGGCAGCCGATCGAGGTTGCAGAGGCTCGCGAGGCCGAACCTGCCGGCGCCGTGCATGATCGTGTGGTTCGGAAACGGCGGATCGAACGTGGCCGCCTGGCCCGCGTCGGTGCCGATCGTCTCGACGCCGACGCCGAGCACGTCGCGATCGTGCGCGAGGAAGCGCGACGCAGCGGCCTCGAATCCCGGGGTGTGCGGACCGTCGGCGCCGACGTTCTGAAACGCCGCGCCCGTCCGGCGGCTCCATCCGGTGCGCAGCAGCACCCACGCGCCGGCCGGAATGCGGCCGTGCTCGCGCTCCCACGCTTCGATACGCGCGACGGTCACCAGGAGATCCGCGTTACGCGCCGCATCATCGGTCGCGTCGATCACGCACGCGGGCCCGACGAAGCGGCGCGCCGGAATCGTGTCGCACGCGTTGTCGGGCAGATCCTTGCCGGTCACCCAGTGAATCGGCGCGTCGAAGTGCGTGCCGGTGTGCTCGCCGAAGCGGAGCGTGTTCCAGTACCACGCCGGCCCGCGGTCGTCGTACTTCGAGATGACGTCGATCGTGACGCCGGGCGAGGCGGCGAAGATCGGCGGCAGTCCGATCACCTGCGTCTCGGGCCCGAGCGGCTGCGTCAGATCGACGACGTCCACGGTGCCGCTCGCAAGGGCGTCAGCAAGATCAGCCAGTACCGTCATAGCTCCTCTGACACATCGCAAGGCAGGAGGGCAGAAGGGCAGGAAGGCAGGAGTTCACGGCGGGAAGGCACCAAGGCTGAAATGACGAAGGGAAGAAGGTGCGAAGGCGGAAAGGTGAGGGTGAAAAGGTGGAAGGGTCCTTTCGGCCTTCACCTTTCGGCCTTCACCTTTCCGCCTTCGCACCTTCCTGCCTTCGTCATTTCCGCCTTCCCGCCTTTCTGCCTTGAATTCCTGCCTTTCTGCCTTCCCTGCCTTCCTGCCTTGCGCGACTATGCCTTATGTCTCAGGGCGTAGGCACCAAGAGCCTTTGCGTCCGGATCGACGAAATCGAGCCCCATGCGAAACCGCGCCTCCGCGCCGGCCATGTCGAACGACGTCCAGATGACGGTCGCGTCGCACGTGAAACGCGCGACGCTGTCGTTGAACGCGATCGCGGCGCGCTGGTTCGGCTTCAGCCCGGCCGGCGCGATCACCTGTGCGCCGACGGCCGAGAGATCGACGAGCGCCGCCAGGTTCTCCTCGACGATCACCGTCACCTTGTCCGCGATCTTCACGCGCGGCGCGCGGCGCGTGCCGCGCTGATCGAGCGACGGCTCGGGCGCCGCCGAGGGCCGCGGCACGATCCGCGAGTAGTCGCTGTTGTGCTCGATGACGCGGATCTCGGACGCGCGCAGCGACGGATCGGCCTTGATGCGGTTGATGAGCGCGACGCCGCGCGGCGTCACCGCGAACAGCCGCTCGAGCGCGACGAGCGCCGGCTTGCGCTTCGTGATCGTCTCGAGCGCGCGCAGCGGCTCGGCGTCGGAGAACGCCAGCAGTTCGCCGCTGCCGTTCCGGCTCGCGGCGCGCTGCTTGAGCGCGGGCAAGACGTCCTCGGCGCCGATGACGACCGTGCACGGATCCGTCACGGGCATCAGTTAATCATAGAACCGCGACCTGTGGCACAATCCGCGCCGCCATGACGGACCCGCAGCCTCCGTACCGCGACGTCACGGTGGGCGATCTGCTCGGGCGCCTCGCGCGCGCGCTGCCGGCGCACGACGCGCTCGTGTACGTCGACGGCCCGCGCTACACGTTCGACGCGCTCGAGCGCGAAGCGCGGACGATCGCGCGCGGCCTCGTCGCGCTCGGCGTCGCGCCCGGCGAGCGCGTCGTCCTCTGGGCGACGAACGTGCCCGAGTGGGTCGTGCTCCAGTTCGCGCTCGCGAAGATCGGCGCGATCCTCGTGACGGCGAACACGTCGCTGCGCGCGCGCGACGTCGACTACCTGCTGCGGCAGAGCGAGGCGGCGACGCTCGTGGCGATCCGCGGCTTCCGCGACGTCGACTACATCCGCGAGCTCGAGGCGGCCGGCGCCGGCGTCGGCCGCACGCCGACGCTCGAGCGGCAGATCTTCATCGGCGCGGATCCGCCGCCCGGCTTCACGCCGTACGCGGCCCTGCGCGCCGCGGCCGATCGCGTCTCCGACGCCCAGCTCGACGCGCGCAGCCGCGCCGTCGGCGTCGACGACGTGATCAACATGCAGTACACGTCGGGCACGACCGGCTTCCCGAAGGGCGTCATGCTCACGAGCCGCAACATCGTGAACAACGGCTACGCGCTCGGCGAGGTGCTCGGGTACACGCCCGCCGATCGCCTGTGCCTCTGCGTGCCGCTGTTCCACTGCTTCGGCTGCGTGATCGGCGTCCTCGGCTCCTTCACCCACGGCGGCTGCCTGTGCGTCGTCGAGGCATTCGATCCCAGGCGCGTGCTCGAGACGGTGCACCGCGAGCGCTGCACGGCGCTCTACGGCGTGCCGACGATGTTCATCGCGGAGCTCGAGCATCCGGATTTCGCGAAATACGATCTGACGTCGCTCAGGACGGGCATCATGGCCGGGTCGCTCTGCCCGGAGCCGCTGATGCGCCGCGTGATGACGGAGATGCACCTGCCGGAGATGACGATCGCGTACGGGATGACCGAGTCGTCGCCGTGCATCACGATGACGCCGCGCGACTCGTCGATCGCGCAGCGGACGCAGACCGTCGGCCCGGTGCTGCCGGAGCTCGAGGTCAAGATCGTCGATCCGGTGACCGGAGCGGAGCCCGCGCCCGGCGAGCGCGGCGAGCTGTGCTGCCGCGGGTACAACGTCATGGCGGGCTACTACAACAATCCCGAGGCGACGCGCGCCGCGATCGACGCCGACCGCTGGCTGCACACCGGCGACGAAGCGAGCATGGACGCCGACGGCTATTTCCGCATCACGGGCCGCATCAAGGATCTGATTATTCGCGGCGGCGAGAACATCGCGCCGAAGGAGATCGAAGATCGGCTGCGCGAGCATCCGGCCGTGGCCGACGCGTACGTGTACGGCGTCCCCGATGCGTTCTTCGGCGAAGCGGTGGCGGCCGCGGTGCGGTTGAAGCCGCGGGCGTCGGCGACGCCCGACGAGCTCACGGCGTTCTGCGCGAGCGCGCTTGCGAAATTCAAGGTGCCGCGCCACCTCCGTTTCGTCGACGGGTTTCCGATGACCGCCTCCGGCAAGGTTCAAAAGTACAAACTGCGGCAGGATCACGAGCGGCTGCTCGAGACGTGATCGCCGGCGGTCCGCGCCGCCCAACCACAGGAGCACGCCCATGCGACCTCGCATCACGTTCCGGCGCCGTTCGACGGCCTGCGCCGTTGCTGCCGCGGCAGCGTTCGCGCTCTCGTCGTCGTCGGCGCGCGCGCAGCGATTGTCGGCGAAGTGGGAGGAGCTGACGGCCGCCGACTTCGTCCAGGCGCTCGACGCGGCGGCGAACAGCTGCATCCTGCCGTTCGGCATCGTCGAGAAGCACGGGCCGGCCGGCCCGCTCGGCACCGACTTGATCAACGTGCGGTACACGACGCTGCTCGCCGCGGCGGAGGAGTACGCGATCGTGTTCCCGGAGTACTACTTCGGACAGATCTTCGAGGCGAAGCACCAGCCGGGGACGATTGCCTACAGCGCCCGCCTGCAGCACGACCTGCTGCAGGAAACGGTCGCCGAGATGGCGCGCAACGGGTGCCGGAAGATCATGATCGTCAACGGCCATGGCGGCAACACGGCGCTGCTCCAGTATTTCGCGCAGACGCAGCTCGAGACGCCGAAGGACTACGTCGTCTACACGATGAGCGCGCTCAGCTCGGCGCAGGGAATGTCGACGGCCGCCGCGCCGTCACGCCCGGGCGTCGACGGGCACGCGGGCGAAGGCGAGATCTCGAACGTCATGGCGTCGCGCCCGGAGCTCGCGCACCCGGAGCGGTCGTCGACGCAGTCGGGCGCCGATCTCAATCGCCTCGAGCTGCCCGAAGGCCTCTACACCGGCATCTGGTGGTACGCGAAATTCCCGAATCATTACCAGGGCGATTCGACGGCGGCCAGTGCCGCTCGCGGCGCGGCGACGACGAAGGCCGTCGCCGTGCGCATCGCGAACGCGATCCGCGCGGTGAAGCGCGACGAGACGGGTCCACGGCTGCAGAAGGAGTTCTTCGAGAAAGCGGGCAAGCCGACGAGCACGCCGCAGAAGTAAAGAACGCAGAGGAGGCAGAGGCCGCGGAGACGCGGTCGGACGATCAGAAGATGCGCGCGTCCTGCAGGGGCCACCAGCGGACCTTCACCTTGCCGACGATGTACTTCTTCGGCACGGGGCCCCAGTGGCGGCTGTCGGAGCTGTTGTTGCGGTGGTCGCCCATGACGAAGTAGTAGCCCTGCTGAATCACCTGCGGGCCCCAGTCGTCGTGGCTTCGGAATTCTGCGGGGACGTAGTCGTCGTGCAGCGGAACGTCGTTCACGTAGACGCGGCCGTCGACAATCCGCACCGTGTCGCCCTCCCGCGCGATCACCCGTTTGACGAACATCTTGTCGGGGTTCAGCGGGTAGTAGAGCATCACGATGTCGCCGGGTCGCGGATCGCCGATCTCGTACACGAGCTTGTTGACGATCAGGCGATCGTGATCCTCGAGCGTCGGCGCCATGCTCAGGCCGTCGACGCGCGCGACCTGGAATCCGAACGTCACGATGAGCGTGGCGTACACAGCGGCGGAGACGAGCGTTTGAAGGCCCGCGAGAATTTCGCCGCCCATCCGTTTCCACGGACCGATCGCCGGCTCGACGACGGGCTCGGGCAAGACCTCAGCGGTCGGCGGCGCAACGAGATCCTGCGCGGAGGACAGCTCCGCCGTAACGGCCGCTGCCGGCACCGCGACCGGTTCCGCTGAGAGCGGAAGCTCGGCGTCGGGTTCGGTCGCCGGAAGGGAGAACGGGAGGTCGGAAGTGTCCGCGTGTTCGCTCATTCGTCGCGCGTCGAGCGAATCCAGAATACCACGGAGATGGTATACTTCTGGTCTCTCCTCGGCTTGGCGGTAGGTCCCAGCCTTTCCGCGACTTGGTTTCTGGTCGACGAATCCTGTGTACGGAGGCGTTTAATGAAGCGGTGCGCAGCTATAACGATATTTGCGCTGGCGGTGACCGTGTGTGCGGCGGCCGCGCCGGCCTTCGCCCAGCCGCCGTCGCCGGGCGGACAGCCGCGGCAGCTGTCGGTTGAAATCACGGCCGGCCCGACGCTCGGCCACAAGTCGTCGTCGTTCGTCGCCGGCGAGGTGGGCTGGCGCATCAGGCCCAAGCTCGAGATCTTCGTCGAGGGCGGCCATATGTCGAACGTGGCGAACTCGGCGCTCGAGAACAACGCGAACGTCGTCGCGCCCGAGATCGGATTCAACGGCGGCGGCACCGGCAGCGTGACGAGCACCGGGATCAAGGTGAACCACATCGACGCAGGCGTGAAATACTGGGTCGATCCGATCGATCCGCGCTTCCGCCCGTATTTCCTCTTCGGCGTCGGCGCGGCATTCGCGACCACCGAAGTCGGCTTCGCGCTGAACGGCAACGCGGTCGATCCGGGGACCTACGGCGTGCAGCTGGGCGGCGATTTATCGGGGACGAATACGAAGACGATGATCGCGTTCGGCGGCGGCATCGCGATCCCGTTCGCGGCGCGCTACTACATCGATCTCGGGTACCGTTTCGGCGGGATTCTGTCGAAGACCTCGGACATCGAGAACGACACCGCGATCAAGAGCCAGCGGATCGTTCTGGGCGTCGGCGCCAGATTCTGAAGACGGCTGCCGAGTACAAATGTAGGGCGAGCCTTTCAGGCTCGCCCTGGACTGGCGGCCCTGAAAGCGCCACCCTACATCTGACAACTCCCCCGCTTACTGCTTGGTGACGACGACCGTAAACGCCCCGCTGTTGTCACCCAACTCGTTGTCGTTGACGCCGAGATACAGGCGGCCCGACGCCGGCATCGGGAGCGCCTGCGTCTGCGAGCCGATCGCGAACGGCTTGCCGTTGTTCCCGATCTTGCCGATCAGCGCGCCGACCGGAACAGACGGATCGGGATATCTCCCGCTGCGCCCCGCGGCGTTGCCGTCGGGCGTCGCCGTCTGGCCCGCGCTGCGGCCGAAGAGAATCTCGCCGCTCGCCTGGAACGCGACCTGATCGCCGGTGTTCACCGTGATGCCGGTATCGGCCCACGCCGTATTCGCGTTCACCGTAATCGTGCGGCTGCCGGCGTTGGTCACGCCGGTCGTGCCGACCGCCGCGGCCGTCGGCCCGTTGTAGTTGAATGCCGTGCGCGCGCTCTGCGGGTTCAGGTACACGCGCGCGACATCGCGCAGCGCGTACTGCGTTTGCTGGCCGCTCACGCTCTCCCAGAGCAGCGTGTCGCCGTGCACGATGTTCACGAACCTGCC